>ENA-UPTA01000053-UPTA01000053.1-activated-sludge-metagenome-genome-assembly--contig:-NODE-53-length-113413-cov-9.255297_pt1 | contig 113413 bp, 112 predicted proteins | sample MGYA00238184_ERZ773361 | MGnify/ENA primary metagenome ERZ773361 (study PRJEB29100, sample SAMN05720205) | activated sludge metagenome | isolation source: anaerobic digester from wastewater...
TTCCCGGAAAGTACGTGGGAGGCGCACCGCTCTCTTTTCATGAGCTCGAAAAGATAGTAGAGGGGTGCCCCGATCCCCTGAAGATACTCTTCGGCGCCTTCACCTTCCGCCACGAAACCGATCGCTCGCAACCTAAAAAGGCATCCGCTCCGTCTCGGCCAGTAAAAAAAGACGCTCTGAAAGCGGTTGAATGCTTGGTTACAGGAAACCTCGAAACCTACCTTTACTATCTTTTATCGGGAAAAAACCCGCCGGAGGATATCGCGAAGGAAACGGAAAAGACAGAACTTTGCGCGCTGGCGGGTGCGGGGGTCGTTGGACGGCATCCGAATTACCCGAATCTGATCTGCGAAATCGAAGTCTCATCCGGTTGCGAACGCCGCTCTCATTGCAGTTTTTGCAGCGAACCGCTTTTTCATAAACGATTTGTGTCGCGGGACCCGGAAGCCTTGCTCGCGGAAGTGGCCGCCCTCGGAGACCAGGGTGTGAAGCATTTCCGTTTGGGGCGTACCGCCAACATTCTCGCCTACGGAGATCAAGGAGACGGTCCCGATCCCCGCGTTTTACGTAAAGTGTATCAAGGATTTCGCGAACGCGTGACAGATCTTCGCACCTTGCATACCGACAACGCGAATCCCCAATATATCGCCGAACACCCCGTCGCGTCCGCCAGGATCCTCGAAACCATCGCGGAGTACAACACTCCCGGCGATATCCTATCTTTCGGCGTCGAGTCCTTCGATGAAACCGTCATCCGTTCCAATAATCTCGGCACGCGAGTGGAAAGCATTTTTCAAGCGATTAAACTGGTCAACGAGATCGGAGGCGTCCGAAAAGAAGGGATCCCGGCGCTTCTTCCGGGGATAAATCTCATCGCCGGATTGATCGGCGAAACAAAAAGCACCTTCGTGAGGAACCTTGAAGCGCTGAAAAAAATTACGGAAGAGGGATGGCTGCTGCGCCGTATTAATCTCCGTCAAGTGATGATTTTTCCGGATACGCCTTTATGGGCTTACCGCCAGTCGCATTACCTTCCTTTTCATCATCGGGAATTCCAACGATTTAAGGAGAAGGTTCGGACGGAGATCGATCGACCGATGCTCCAACGGGTCTTCCCAACCGGAACAACCATTCGGGACGTTATCACGGAATACCTTGAAGGCAACAACACCTTCGGAAGGCCGCTATGGACCTACGGAATCCTTGTCGGTATTCGGGAACCTCTTCCGATCGGAGAGAAATGGGATGTAACTGTAACAGAACATGGCTTTCGGTCTCTCACAGGACGAATAATCCAAGCCGAAGAACCTTAAATATTAGCACTTCCCGGCACTAAAAGGTTCAACCGAGATGCGCGCCTCGTTCAACGCTTCTCTTAGGGCTTTCGCGAAGACTTCTGCTTGAGGGGTGTCCGAGTGGATACAGAAGGTGTCGCATTCGCAAGGGATGAGAACCCCTTCAACGCTTACGACTTCGCGCTTTAGGATCATGCGGATCGCGCGCGAAACGCACGCTTCTTCGGGGACGAAGGCGTCGGACTCTCTTCGAGAAACCAGGCTGCCGTCGGTATGAATCTGGCGATCGATGAAGGCTTCCCTCGCGAAGCGAATCCCCCTATTCGTCGCGGCTCTTTCAATCGCCGATCCCGGAAGACCGACGAGCACTAAAGCGGGATCAAAGGCTTTGACGGCTTCGACGATGGGGAGAGCGACGGTCTCATCGCGAGCCGCCATATTGTATAACGCCCCGTGTGGTTTTACATGCGCTAAGTGAAGGCCTCGGACGCGCAAGAACGCGTCCAGCGCGCCCAATTGGTAGAGCATATCGGTTCGGATTTCGTCTGGGGGAAGGGCCCATTCGCGTCGTCCAAAACCCCTAAGGTCAAAAAAACCCGGGTGAGCGCCGATTTGCAGGCCCCGCTTCGCTGCCATTTCGACGGTCTTCTCCATGACTTTTGGGTCTCCGGCGTGAAACCCACACGCCACATTGACAGAAGAAACATACCGAAAGACGCGGTCGTCGTCTCCTATCGGGTAGATGCCGAAGCTTTCACCCGCATCGCAATTGATATCAATGATACCGGTAGGACGTCGATACACAATCACACCCCCATTTTGGAAAATTATCGTATAATCATATCACAGGAATGCGTAACGACATTCATCTCAGAAGCCCTTCTAAGCAAATCCGTATGGGAGGGACAATAGGAAGGTGGTCTATGGGGGAAACAAGCCAATCTTTTGAAATCGAAAGGAAATATCGTTTCTTGTCTTTGGAAAAGGCGCGGCGGTTCATTCGAATACCGGCCTTTCGGTGGCAGAAGACCGGAATCATTCAATGGTATCTGGACGAAAACGATGAACCGGGCGTGTCGGTTCGCGTTCGATTGATGATAGAGTCAACGCCGGAAGGGTTTACGGAGCAATGGGTGATCGGAAGCAAAAAGCCTGTTGACGGGAATCCCGAAAGAAGAGTAGAGGTAGAGACAACCTTTTCACCAGAGAATGTGAGCCGTGATTTGCCGTATATCACCGAAGCTTTTAGAAAACGGATCACGTCGCGTGATTTTGATCCATACCCCGTTGTCGCCAAGATTCGGTATCAGTTGGTTTTTCCCGCGGCTATCGCCCAAGAGGCGAATGTCGTCCTGGATTATTTTCTATACCCCAAGAAGAAGAAAGGGGAACGGGTTTACCTTGAGATCGAATTGAAAGACCGACATCCTTCACCGCATCATAAAGAGCAGTTCGAAAGCCTTTTTCAAAGCCTCGGACTGTCTTCCCTCGCGCGAGATATCACCGACAAGAAAAATATGACGAACCGTAGTTTGGCCGAAAATGCTTTCGAGAAGTCCGACAAAGAATATCGGATCGAGAAAGGGATGATGGAGATACAGCGGGCTCTTCGGCAATCTGAATATTTTTAATTCTGAAGGTCCGAAGGCCGGTCGATATCTTTGATGCAGAAGGAATCGATCGTTTCTATCCAGCGAACCGACTCTGAAAGTGGTTTAAGTATAGATTTAAGCCCCTGATCGCCGGCGATCGTCAAGCCCCGGTCGAAAAAACGGGAAGGAAAATAAAGGGGGAAACCGGGGATCGTTTGCCACCGCGGACGTATGATCATCTCCGGTTCTTGAAGCGCCTTTAATGAAACGGACTGGATCGTTTGGTCGGAAATAAACGGCATATCCCCGAGAAAGAAAAAAAGGCCCTCCGCCTTTCGGCGAAGGGCTTCTTTTATTGCGATTTTAACGGACTCCGACATACCTTCCCGATAGCGCTCGTTAACCAAGACTTCAACGCCTTCGGTCGAAGGAACCGTTCGCATGTTCACCAAATTCGTAATGACCAGAATCGCCCACGGTCCTTCGGCGCATCTGCTCGCCCGCCCTTTCAGGGCTTTTTCAATAACTTGTCGAATAACCGTTCTGCCGCTACCTTGTAAAACGGCGGCGAGCTTGTTTCCGCCAAAGCGTTTTCCCTCGCCCGCCGCTAAAATGGCCGATAAGAAGCGCCTATTCTTTGAATCGATAGTTCACACCATCCAATTGGATCTTGATATTCGACCCTAAACTCAAATAGTTTTTCAATTCGGGCAACCGGCTGATGAGGTCGAAATACGCTTCGCTAAAGGTCTGTACTTCTATTACTTCCTCTTCTTCATAGTCCGTATCCACCCAAAACTTCTCTTTCTCATCGAACAGGAAGAGCTTCCCGTACAGATTTCGGTAGCCTTTGGCGCTTTCGTCCGTTTCATAAGCCTTTTCCAATGCTTCGGTTGTCATCGATTGCACCATCATATTTTGCATCTTCGAAGCCTCGAAAGCGCCCTGCCCGGTCTGGCTCAAGGAAGGAGCGGGGGCGGCAGAAGAACGCGCCTGCATATCCAATTTCAACGTTGCGAAGGCATCCACCGTGGATTCAGTATCCTTATCCTGCATGGCGATCCCTTCCAGAATCAGATAGGAGGTATAGGGAGTGGGTATTCCGTATTTTTTACTGAGGCGGATAATTTCCTCCCGGGCTTCCGTCGTTTCTCCGATCAGTTTAATCTGATTCAGAAGCTCACTAATTCTCCGGGATGCCCAAAGTTTCGAAATATACGGATTATTCTGTTGGCTAAGATTTACCGTATATACGTGTTCGTAGGGGATCGAACCGTATCCTTCCGGAGCGGCGATTTTTCCGGATATTTTTATCTGAATCTCTCCGTTGCCGCTGTAATGGCCGAAAAGCTTCAAAGGAAAGTCTTTGTAAATCGTTAAATTTTTCGAGGGAAGCACATCCGAGATGTACGCGTTTTCTCCGACGATTTCCACTTGAATATCTGTCATTAAGGGATTCGATACGTTCGAGAATAATTGGCTGACCTTTGTTTCGACGTTTTCGTTTTCATCAACGTAAAAGGCCATTCCGCCTGACTCCTGAGCCAATAAATCCAGCATCCCCGTATTAACATCATAGCCGACTCCGAAGATAAACATTTTCGTACCGGTGCCCTTTGCCCAGGCAATCGCATCGGATGCGATCTTTGATATGTTCGTGATGCCGGATGTCGGTTGGCCGTCGGTTAGAAAGATAACGTAGTTATTTTCGTTTTCGTGGTTCGCGAGCGCAGAGATCATAGCGCGATGCAGAGCCCCGTAAATATCGGTTCCCCCGCCGGCTTCGGAACCGTCCAGCCATTTTGAGGCGCCTGCGGCTTCACTTTGATCGTACAATAGCTTCAGAAGGTGTTTGCGATATTCGGAAACCATGTCGTTGAATAATACGAGCCCAAATCGGTCCTCCTGATTGAGCCTCGCCAAAACGAATTGGGCTGCCGCCACCGCTTGCTCGTATTTTTGGCCGTACATGCTACCCGACTTATCCAAGACGACTATCACATTTTTTTGCATGGTTCCGACTTTCGGGTAGTAGGGAAGAATATCCAGCATAAAGGTTCCCTTTCCGGATTCTTCTTCATCATTGACAAAATAGGCTTCGTATTGCCGTTCTCCGTAACCAATGAAAAGGACGAAATCCTGAGAGGGGAAAAGATTTTCTTCCGCATAAATGAAGGAGACCGCTTCTTGGGGATGCGGGGTGTAGGCGATGGTATGCGTCGGTGAGTTGACCGTATAGACTAACCGATTCGAGTGGATGACCCCTTCGATTTTGATCTTTCCGATGTTTCCTTTTAGGAGCGTGTCGATTTTTAGCGGGTAAACCAATTTGTAGTAATCTCCGGTTTTCACGACTTCCTGATGATACTCTACCTGAATCTCCCGTTTTTCATAAGGAGCGAAGGGGAAGATGCGGATCCGGATCATATTCTTGTCGATATACTCCAGCAAAGCCGGATCCTTTTGTTGTCGGACATAGCTTTCATAAAGCGCGCGCGCCTCGTCTTTCTCCATAATCGCGCCTTCATATACAACGCCGCCTACGGTCATCTTGAAATCGGTGACAAAGGTTTGATCCGGTATGGGAAAGAGATAAACGACCTCCACCGTCTCATCCGATTCATTGTAGAAGACTTCCTGGATCGTAAACTTCGCGATGTCCTCGGTGATGTCGATGTGGACGAGATGTTCCAGCATTGAAACCGGGTTTTTCGGGAAGATCACGATCGGTTGCACTTGTATCTGCTCGTAAAAGGGGATGATGACACCATTGGCATAAAGCAAAGCGGAAAGCATAACCAGTATCAACAACCATAGCCGGGATTTTTTCACGATATCGCCTCCATCGGACAGTTGTAAACTATATCGTTACTGACGCGAAAACGTCCGAAATAATTGTGTGAGACGTCGCTTACTCTTTCGGGCCGAAGAAGCTTTCCCCCCAGGCGTATTCTTCGGGGCACAAGCGGTAGTTGGCGTCGAATACATTCTGTTCTCCCGAGACGGATCCCATAAAGGTCAAACGCGTATCAACCGCGCAATCGTAAGTGGCCAGGCGCAGATCCCATTGCTGGTTGCTTTCAAAGACGTTATATTTCATTTGACAGTTTACCTTCCCTGAGAGTACGATACCGTCAACGCTGTTGTTCTTGAAGCTGTTCGCGAGCAGTTCGATGACGGTGTCCCCACCTAAAAAGCACCCTTTGAGGTTTTCTGAAAACAAGTTCTTCTCGACACGACACGGTTTTTTTCCGGTTAAGAAGACACCGGTTGCGAACCCGCGCACCTCGTTGTACTGAATAACCGTATCGCCAATCCCCAGAGAGAGAATCCCGTGACTGGACAAGGAGGCCTTTTGAGACTTCATGAAGGGCCCATATAAGGCATTGTTTCCTAAGAACAGCGTATGATTGAAGGTAACGGCCCGAATGCCGTCATTGTCCGCCTGTATTGTGTTTTCAAGAATCCGGGCATTGGACATCGCTAAAGAGACCGCGATCGTTCCCCCGTAGATCGTCATCCCTTCGATGATAAGGTCCGGACTATTCTCGACCATGATCGTCGGAATCTCGGCGTCGAGCGGTTTTAAAATCACCCGATCGCGGCCTTCACCCTTCAAGTGCAGGGCTTTTTGAAAGCGGACGTTCTCGACGTAGGTTCCGGAACGGATCAAAATGGTATCTCCGGTAGAGGCCTCGAGAACAGCTTGTTTGATCGTAACATAGTCTCCGGCGCCGGGGCCGACAGTCAACAAGGCCGAAAAAACCGGATAGGCCAGAAAGAGCGCGATCAGGCACAGAACAAACCAAAATTTCCTCTGAAACATACCACCACCTCCCGTCTAATCCTTGTTTACCGCAAGCGATTGGGTCAACAGCGTTTGGGTTGGGAATGCGAATTCGATTCCTTTTTGCCGAAAGACCTCCATGACGGCTAAGTTGATCTCCTGCTGTGCATCCATATAGACCATGTAGTCCGATTTGTCAACCCAGTAGACAATATCGAAGTTGAGGCTGTAGGCGCCGATCGATGAAAAATGCGCCCGTGAAAAACGGAGGTTGGGATTCTTTTCTATGATCGTTTTTAGGATCATCGGAATATCCTTTAACTTTTCGGTGGTAGTGTCAAAGGTGACACCCAACTGAAAAGACACCCTCCGCTCGATCATCCTCTTATAGTTTCTAATGGAGGATTCCGTAAGCAAAGAATTGGAGATGACAAGCTGTTCGCCTGTAAGGCTCCGCAATCTGGTTGTACGAAGACCGATTTTCTCGATCGTGCCTGAATACTCGCCAAAGACGATGAAATCGTCCGGTTCAAACGGCTTATCCAGCAGGATCGAGAAGTAGCTGAAAAGGTCACCCAGGATCTTTTGCGCCGCGAGCGCGACGGCGATCCCGGTAATGCCCAACCCCGTGATGATACCGTTAATATCGTAGCCGAGGCTTTTCATCACCCCGACGATTCCGAGCACCCAAATTACGATCTTCGCAATAGCGGAAAGGCTTTTTAAGCCTTGTATCTGCGCGGCATTCTCAGAGTGTTTACGGTTGTAATTGTCTACGGCGAAAGCGATCGTCTCGGTAAAAAAACGGATAACGGCGACGGTCACCAGAATCGACCCGATCGCGTTCACAATATCCCGCCACGATTGCGGCATATCGATGGGGATAATCGCGATGATGAAGATCAAATAATAAAAGACCGGAAAGATCGTTTTCCCGAGGATTGAGCTCATATACGAAAAGATCGGTCTGCCCGTTTTCTCTCCGACAAGGCGCAGCTTTTTCGCTACCCATCGTTTGCCGACGCTTAGAATGATCAATCCGGCGATGACGATCGCGACGGCGATCAGGTATTCATAGACGGGGTTGCCTAAGAACTGAACGGTGAAAATCTTTTCCATATTCGATTACACTCCTTCTTCCCAAAGGGTATCGACATAATCGGTATGTATTCTCCTTTGACCTGATTCCTGAAAACGCAGGACAGTCTGACACGGTAGCCTACCGGTCGGATAAATTGTTCCAAAGACTTTTTGCAACCCGTTTCGGTCACATAGTCTGAATGGAACCTGGTTCATCAGCTGGTCCTTCGTATCCTCCTCGACGAAGAAGACAAGCGAAAGATCCGGATACCGGTTTATGACTTCTTCCTTAAAGGCGTCGAGCGGAGATTTTTCTCCAAACACAGGTGTGACCTCTGTAAAGGTTTTCGATTTTTCCGGATCGGCCAGGTATTCGCGTATGAGGCTCACTGCGCTGTAAAAGTTCGCCTGATCCAATTCGATCAGATGATCGATTGAAACGTTGCCGGAAAGCTCGATCGTTTTCTTCAGCCATTCGAGCTGGACGGAATAGTAAGCTCTCAAAAAAGGCGCGAAACCATCCCAATAGGCCTTCTCTCGGCCCATCTTCCCGAAAAGCTCCCGCGCCCACGCCAGATCGGCACGAAACCCGTGGAAATCGCCGACGTACGCGACGATGTTGGCCCGCAGGCTTCCGATTCCGGGAACCTTAGTGAGCAGGCTGTAGAGAGGCGAAATCCCATAGGTCAAAGAGCGGCGGATTCGTTCCAAATATACGGAGGGGCATAGATCCCAAAACCCATATCGCGCCCCTTGTTCGTAGAAGCTGCAGATCAACTCGACATCATAAGGCAAGGACCCGACCCAAGCCGGCGGTTTCTGCCTCCTGCCCTCTTGGTTGGTTTCATCTTGTTCGATACCCAACCGGTTCCATAAAAACCCCAATCCGAATTGTAGCAGGCCCGCATAGGACGAAAAGAAGACCGATTGTCTATTCCACTGCCCCCCCATTGCAGGAAAAAAGGGCGGGTAATAATCGGGTACGGCGCCGCCACCCGGTACCAAGAGCGCGATTGACTCCCAGAGCGTCCAGAAAGAGGTGGCTCCTTCCGTGTAGTCACAACCCGCGACGTTTTTTAAGAAGAGGGAGACTGCTTCGGGATTCAATAGGTAAGAAGCGGTCAAGTACCCTAATCGGGATAGACGATTGTCCCCTTCGACCATCCCGATCTCCCGAAGGCGCGTGACAGCTTTTTGTATAATCCGTTCTTTGAAGCGGCCTTTAAAATGGGTGAAGTTGAAATGCGCTTCATTAACAGAAAGCACACCAAGAGAAAATAATTCGACCATTCCGAGCAGTTTTGTTTCATTGTCCGGATGGAATGCGGAGTAATGTCGGGTGTACAACTCGTCCAACGCGGTGAAGGCTTTGTCCAAAGTCGTCACGAAGGTGTCGGACAATCCCCTTTTTAGAAGGGATTTTAGAATGGCGGCGGTTTTGTCTCCGGTTGTTCCCGTGGCGTAAAAAACCCTTCCGACGCCTCTTTTGGTATAGCCTTTTCGACCCGCTCTCCCTTCGAATTGGAGCAAGTCGATCAATACCGGCCAGATTTTGTCTTCCTGATACATCGAGTATTTGACGAAGATCACGATATCATCGGCGGGGGAATTGAATCCGTAGGCCAACGTTTGTGTCGAGATCAAGATCGATATTCCGTCGTCTGCGGCTTTAAAAGCAGTTTCAATCTCTTTTTTTTCTTCCACCGGGATGTCCGCGTTGTGAAACGCGACAGCGGGTTCGCTTTCCAGTCTCGGCTTAATGTAGGGGACGGTTTCGTTCATCGCCCGATATCCCTGTCTTTCGAAGGCGTTGAGCAGATCCCACCCGGTTTTTTTAGAGGGGACGATGATCATTGTCTTCACTCGTTGTTCGATGTTTTCGGCCAAAAAAGCCTGTTTCATCTGTTGAATTGACGTCTTCGCGCTTTTTCGCGTCGGCAGGGCCAAATTAACGAAAACGCGTTCTAAGGGAATCGGCCGCCAGGAACTCTCGATCAATAGGTCCGCTTCCACCCATCCGGCCAGCGAAAGGGTGTCCGGTATCGTCGCGGACAGGAGCAGAAGTTCGCGTTGATCCCCTAACAATTGAACGAGGGTTTCTTCATAAACGATGCCACGGGTATCTTGCATCAACATGTGGGCCTCGTCGATGATGACGAATTCCGTCGCCTGTACCCATGGGCTATTGGAATGGCGGGCCGCTAAAAAGGCTTCCGGTGTGGCGATCACCATATCGAAGTCTTCCTTGACATCCATTTTGCTTTCCCCTGTCCTCAGATAAACTTTGAGCGGTTTCGTCCGGATATCTTGAAAGATCTGCCGGGCTAAGGCGCGCGTGGGCGCGACGTATAAGGTTTTTTTAACGCGTTTTCCTTTTTGGAAGGCGGCTAAAAAGGCGATCACAGTCTTCCCGCTTCCGGTCGGAGTGGAGATAATCGAATTTTTTCCGCGATAATGCGAAAAGAAGGCGGTTTGAACGGGGTTCAACCAAAAAGGAGCGAGATCTCCCAACAGAGCGCGCCCGTCTACCGACTCAACGTAACGTTTTTCGTTATTGACAAAGATCTCGTAGGGAGATTGATCGTTCTTTTCGGGGACATAGATGCTGATCATCTTTGACTCCTTGGCTTACAATCTTGACGATCCCTATTATACCTCATAAATCGATGATAGAAACCTTGAGCCTGTCAAGGCAAGGGGACTCTCGAAGCGATGGAGGTATCAACCCTCACCAGAATGCCGATAAAACGCTTTTGATGTCCTCTCGCAGAGAGCAACTTGGTTAACTGTAATTGTATTTTAGAATTTAGAGGACCACTTGCAATTTATCCGTAAATATGTTAAAATTCTCCCGAATCCGATATAAAATAGAGATGTTTAAAAATAGAAAGGAGTAGATCCGCGTGAAAAAGAAAATATTAGTTGTGGACGACGAACCCTCGATTGTAGAGCTGTTAACCTATAATCTGAAGAAAGAAGGATATGAGGTTCTCAAAGCGTATAATGCAGAAGAGGCGCTTAACCTTGCTGATACCGACGACGAAATTGATCTCTTCGTGATTGACGTGATGCTGCCCGACGTGGACGGATTTGACGTCACTCGAAAGATACGGGCGCACGAAAAACACCAAAACAAGCCCATCATCTTTCTGACGGCCAAAACCGACGAATTCGACAAGATCTTGGGTTTGGAGTTGGGCGGGGACGATTATGTAACGAAGCCGTTCAGCGTCCGAGAAGTGATGGCCAGGATCAAAGCGATTTTCAGAAGAATCCAGCGTTCCATGGAACAAACGGTGGAACGACCCAAGAAAATCGTCGTGAAAGATCTTGAAATCGATCTGGAACGGTACGAAATCAAAGTACGCGGTGAAGTGAAGAATTTAACGCCTTTGGAGTTTGAGCTGCTCCGCTATTTGGCGGAAAACGAAGGTAAAGTGTACTCGCGGGATGTCCTGCTCGATACGCTCTGGGGTTACGATTATTATGGGGATACGCGCACGGTAGACGTCCATGTCCGGCGCTTGAGAACCAAAGTGGAAGAAGATGCTTCGAACCCGAAATATATCATTACCGTTCGCGGTAAAGGATACAAGTTTAAAAATCCGGGGAAAGAGCTGTAATCATTCTATAAACAAAAAAACCGGGGAATCCCGGTTTTTTTTCGCCCTTATACGGTCTATTGCGTTTAGAAATTGAGATCGACTTTCGGAACCTCTTTTTCGGATTCGGGAATCTTAAAGAAATCGAACATTTTGAAATTGAACAATTTTGCGATGAGGTTCGCAGGGAATTGTTCGATCGCTGTGTTATATTTCATGGTAATGTCGTTATAGAACTGTCTGGAGTAGGAAATCTTGTTCTCCGTATTGGATAACTCTTCTTGCATGGACATTACGTTTTGATTGGCTTTCAATTCGGGATAGTTTTCGACGACGGCCAATAATCTGCCCAATACACCGGAGACTTCTCCTTCGGCGTCCATCCTTTCCTTCTGGTTCGTCGCGCCCAACGCGCGCGCGCGCGCATTCATGACTTTTTCCAGTGTGTCGCTCTCGAACTTCATATACCCCTTGACCGCGTTCACAAGATTGGGAATCAAGTCGGAGCGGCGTTTCAGCTGCACATCGATTTGGCTCCAAGAATTTTCGACTTTCTTACGTTCGGCGACCAGTTTGTTATAGGTAGCAATAACCCAGAACACGATCACGGCAGCAACAACTAATACAATCACCCAAACCATGTTTTCATCCTCCTTTGCACATTTCTACCGATTATATCACAAGGAAACGCGATTACGGTTGTTTCCCCAGGCTCCGCTCATTGGCTGAAGACGGGATCCACGTACGTGTAAATGTCCGGTATCTTTTCGTTCAGGAGCCCTTTTACGACGGACGGAAAGACCTTTTCGGAATCGAAATGAGAGAAGAGAATCGCCTTGATCCCTTTTTCCTTCAGCCCAAGCAGATCGTGATAGTTCAGATCTCCGGTGATGTAGAGATCGAGTCCGGCCGGAAGCGCCGGGATTAGAGACCTTCCGGAACCGCTGCAGATTCCGATCATTGAAATGCTCTCATCAAGGTTCCCAACGATTTGGAGAGGGGTGTGACCCGTCACGTCCCTGAAAAATGCGACAAAGGAACGGAAGGATTGTTTTTCGATCGTACCGTACCTTCCTAAACCAAATCCGCGACTTTGCGAAGGGAGTTCGACCTCTTCCCAAATATCGTAAGCCACCTCCTCGTATGGGTGCGCCCGAATGGCCGCTTCGATCAGAGTCTTTAAGTGGCGTTCTTCAACGAGGGTTTCGATTTTCACTTCCTCCACTTTCTCCAACCTGTTGAGATGACCGATAAATGGGCGGGTTCCCTCTAACGGGCGAAAAGTTCCGATTCCGTCGCTGGAAAAGGTGCAATCGGAATAGTTGCCGATGGCTCCGGCTCCGTTCGAGAACATTGCATTCCGAACGATCTCGACGTGCGTCCTTGGCACGAAAATTTGTACCTTGAACAATTTTTCCTCGAAGGTTTTCAAAATCGGTTTGGCTGCGATCAGCCCCAGTTTTTCTGCCCAGTAATCGTTGATTCCGCCTTTAACGATGTCGGCCGGGGTATGAGAGGCATACAGCGTGATTCTATTCGATACGGCTTCTATGATAATCCGTCCCAACGCCGTATCGGAGTCGATCGCGTGACACGGGAGATAGAGAAGCGGATGATGCGATAGGATAAATTGGCATCCGTCCTCTTTCGCCTTTTTTATCGCCGTTTCGGTTATGTCCAACGTCACAAAGACACGTTCGACCAACCCGTCGAAAGGGCCTACCTGTAAACCGCACCGATCCGATTCTATCTTCAGTTTCGGGGGAAAAACCTCTTCGATTGCACGTATGACTTCGCTCGCGATCATCTGCGTAACGTTCACTTCCCTCTTCTTGTTTGTTAGTGGGTAAAATGGAACCCGCTTGCGGGTTTTTCTTCCGCCAGCGCGGTTTTCAGACGATCCAACGCTTCGACAAGAGTACGACGCGGACATCCGATGTTAAACCGCATGTGTTGCTCCCCGCCGGGACCGAACACGACACCGGAATCGAGACCCAAAGACGCCTTTTCGATAAACCAATTGCGCAGGCACAGATCATCTTTACCCAAAGCTTCGCAATCGAACCACAATAAAAATGTGCCGTCCGGTTTTTGGCTTTTGATTTGAGGGATGCTTTCCTCAAGCGCTTTTAAGGTAAAATCGATATTCTCTTCCAAATAGGGCAACAAGCGACTTAACCATTCCTCGCCTTCATTATAAGCGACCTCGAGTCCCAAGATGCCGAATACGTTCCCCATCCCGAGCCCGTTGGCGTTTAAGCGATGTTCAAATTCGACGAACAGCCGTTTATTCGGAATAATCACGGCAGAACTGGCCAGACCGGCGATGTTGAAGGTTTTACTCGGGGCGATGAAGGTAATCGTCCGTTCCCCGATCGGGAGGGGGGAGCCTTGCGCGTCGGTAGTGAGGGAGGCGATGGGGATATGGCGATGCGGCGCATAAACGATATCCTGATGAATTTCATCAGAAAGAACGATCACATCCTTCCGGATGCAAATCTTCGCGAGTTTTTCAAGCTCATCGGCCGTCCAAACGCGACCGACAGGGTTGTGCGGGCTACAGAGGATCAGGATCTTCGTCCGGTCGTCTATCTTCTTCTCCAAATCTTCGAAATCTATCGTAAAACGCCCCGATTCTTTTTTCAAAGGGTTGAAAACCAACTGCCGCCCATTCCCGATGACGGCATCGTAAAAAGGGTGATAGACCGGGGGTTGAATAATCACTTTGTCCCCCGGTTGAGAAAACGCCTGTATGGCGGTGTTGATTCCGCTGACGATACCGGGACAACAGCTTATCCACTCTCTTTTAACGGGCCAGCCATGCCGCCTTTTTTCCCATCCGATAATCGCGTCATAAAAAGAGGCCGTTTTCCCCGTGTATCCGAAAATGCCGTGATCCACGCGCTTTTTGAAAGCCTCTATAATCGGCTGCGGACAGCGCACGTCCATATCCGCGATCCAGAGGGGCAGAACATCCCGTTTTCCAAAGACCTCCTGCCGTAAATCCCATTTTACACTGCTCGTGCCTTCTCTGCTGATAAAGGTGTCGAACGACTCTTCGATCATGTCTATTCCTCCGAATATTTATGATAGCGTAAGGGTTCTCGTATCGGGGCGAACGGGTCAAAAAGTTTTTCGCCGCCTTTATTGATAGGAATAAAAGTTTTGATTATTCGGTTTCTTCGATATTTTCAGAGGACTCGCTCGGATTCTGGGAGGCGTCTTTTTCGAGGATTCTGTCCACCACGTTTTCCAGTTTTTCTTTGACGATAGGTTTGATATAATACCCGTCGCATTTGTGCCGATAGGATTTTGAGATGTTTTTTAAATCCCCTAAGGCAGTGATCATCAGGATTTTACTTTTAACAAGATTCTCTCTGCGTTCGATTTTTCGTATGCGACTCAAGACCTCCTGCCCATCTAGAGAGGGGACCATAATATCCAGGCAAATCAAGTGGAAGGGGTTTTTTTGCTGGGCGCTTTCCTCATAGAGCTGAACCGCTTTCATGCCATCTTCACAAACGGTCACTTCGCCATATTTCATCAATATTTTTTCAAGCAACTTTCCTGTCACAAGGTCGTCCTCTAAAATTAGAACTTTCATTTGAAACCCCCTTTGGAAATATCCCGAAAATTATACCACAAACCCCCGGTTTCAATGCAGATAATTATCTTAAAGAGTTGCTTTTATGTAAACAAAAGATTGAGCAACGTTGATGTATAATAGACCAAAACCTAAGGAGGAATGATGGCGCTCTGTCATTTGCATTTTAAGTCCGAAATTTTGAAACAAGATACCGCCCTCTTCGCCGCTTTACCGTCGACGAAAGAGCATACGCCGGTCTTATTTCTCTTCCACGGATTGTCCGGCGATCATACCAGTTGGATACGGAGGTCCTCGGCCGAACGCTATGCCGAAGCAACGGGTATCGCGATTGTCATGCCCGAAGCGCACCGCAGCTTTTATACCAATATGCCGATTGGATACCGGTACTTCGATTACGTCTCTTTGGAGGTGCCCGAGTTGACCAGCCACGTCTTTCCCTACTTGGCGACGGATCCGAAAAAACGGGGAGTCGCGGGTTTATCCATGGGCGGATACGGCGCTTTCAAAGTTGCGCTTTCCTATCCCGAGGACTACGCGATCGCAGGGAGTTTTTCGGGGGCTTTGGACGTGCGCAGTCTTTCAAGGGGAGAAGAGGGTTGGGAGGCCGAATACCGAGGAATCTTCGGAGATCCCTTAACGTTTTTGCCAGAGAACGATCTGTTCCATCTGCTGGGAAGCGCTTATGAAAAGGGTTCGCGATTGCCTTTTCTATACCAGACATGCGGAACCGAAGACTTCCTGTTGGAGAACAACCGCGCTTTCCGCCGAAAGCTTGAGGCGAACCCGAAGATCGAAACGCTTTACCTGGAAAGCAGAGGGGATCACGAGTGGGATTATTGGGATCGTCAGTTGAACGCCTTCATGAAGGCATTTCAACGTTTAATTTCCAAAGAATAAATGTTCCGCCAGGATCTTCGTACCGATTCCGATCAGGATAAACCCGCTGTACAGAGCCGTTTTTAGTCCGATTTTTGCGCCAATCTTCGCGCCTCCGATCACCCCGACATAAGAAAGAACGAAGGTCGAGAAGAAAGCGATCGAAGCCGGCAGCCATATCGGTTTCGCGATCATCGAAAGCGCTAAGCCCGCGGCTAAGGCGTCGATGCTCGTGGCGAACGCGTACAGAAGCAGAAGAGGTGTTTTCGAGAGGTCTTTCTTGACGGGGCAGGTCGGACTTTTCCGATATTCCAGAATCATACTGAGTCCGATATACAGGAGCAAACCAAAGGCGATCCAGTGGTCGAATCCGCGAATCGAATCATAGAACGTCGAACCGGCGTACCAACCAATCACGGGCATCGCAAATTGGAACGCCCCGAAGCAGAACGCGACCCTGAAAGGCTGCTTCAGATTTGCCGTTGAGAGCGTCGCTCCGTAGCATATCGCCACGGCAAATGCGTCAAAGGCTAAGGTGATGGGGATGACGATCGTATCGATCATGTCGGCTTTTCCAAGCGTTCGAAGGTAAGCTTCCCGTCAACGATAACGATAAACGTAAAGACTTCGTCATCGTCATAGGAGATCGAGAGGTTGCATTTGGTTTCGAGCTGGTCACGCAAGCGCTGCCGATCTCCTTGCTGGTCAGGGTGACCATCCCCTTCAAGATTGGAAGCGGGATTTGAGGAATGGAAAAACGATACGGAAGCGCCTTGCCGTTGCCACCGTTCGAGAAAGGAAAGGAAAAGCTTTGCCGTCGATTCGTCCTCAAAACTTTCCACGAGCTGCAATTGATCGATCGATTGGTCGGGTTCCTTTCGCGTATACACGCTCCAAATGCCTTCTTGCAGATGGGCGATTTCGAAAGTATCGACTTCTTCGAAAAGAATGCGGTCGTTCACGCGATTAATGTAACGCATCCCGCCCCACCGTCCTCTCTCAAGTCTACGTTTACCGGTTGATCAATGATTTACAGAGTTCCAACCCTTCCACCGCGTCTTTCGCGTAACCTGAGCATCCGAAACGATGGGCCAGCTCTTTGTTTAGAGAAGCGCCTCCGGCGATGACAGGTTTATCGATACCGCTTTCATGTAGAGCGCGAATGACGGTTTCTATTTCGCCGATGGTGGTTGTCATCATCGCCGACAACCCGACAATATCCGGGTTTACTTCCTTCGCTTTTGCCACAATCTGAACAGCGGAAACATCCTTTCCCAAGTCGATAACATCAAAACCGCCACTTTTTAAGACCGTTCCGACGATGTTTTTCCCGATATCGTGGACATCTCCTTCAACAGTGGCCAAGAGGACTTTCCCTTTATATATCCGTAAGGGATCAAGTCTTTGGTTTACGAAGTCGAAGATTTCGCGCACGGTGTCCGAGGCGAGGAGCAACTGGGGCAAATAGATTTCGTTCCTGGCATAGAGTTGGCCCAATCCTTCCATGCTTTTTCCCAAATACTGCTGGCTAACGGTCAGGGGAGGGTGCTCTCGCAACAATTCGTCCACCAAAGTTTTCAGAGCCTCACGATTTCCGGATAACATCGCTGCCAAGATCGGATCGGCGATCTCTGGCCCTTGATTGCCATGTTCCTCCACCCCCGCAAGGGACAGGGCGCCCGGCAGTATTTTCCTGATCACTTCGTCACCAGGATTCAGAATCGCGGCTGTGAGCCCCTTTTCAATGGCTTGAGCTAAAAAGGCGCCGTTCATGCCCGAACGGTTAGGCAAACCGTAACTGAGGTTTGAGAGGCCGATCGAGGTTGCGACTCCCTTTTGGCTCAGCGCTGCGATAATGTTTAAGCTCACTGTCGGATCCTTTCCGGAAGCCATTGACAGAACCAGCGGATCCACCAAGATACGCTCTTTCGAAATACCGTTTTCTTCCAGTATCCGGATTCCTTCCAGAGCAATACCGACGCGCTCCTCTACGGTTTCCGGAATCTCTTTTCCCATTGCCAGCAAAATCACCATTCCACCGTATTTTTTTAAGAGGGAGATTTTGCTCTCAAGGCTTTTGGAAGTTACCTTTGCCGAATTGATCAAGGGTCTGCCGGGGTACTCCCTTAAAGCGGTTTCAAGGAATTTTCCCGTTTGGATATCGAAAGAGACGGGGATGGAAGAACGTTTATCCAGTTCGCATACGACCTGCGAGAAAACGGTGTCGTCCAGTGTTTTCTCGATCCCCAAGTTCAAGTCGAGCGCGCCGGCTCCTTCTTCCGCCTGGCTCTGGGCTTCCGACAGAAGATGGCTCCAATTTTTTTGCGTTATTTGTTCCTGAAAGCTTTTTTTTGAAGCGGGATTGATGCGCTCTCCGATCGACAGGAACGGTCGGATGGGCGTCAGGACTGTTCTGGAGCTCAAATAAGGGGTCCGTTCTTTATCGGCAGTGAGACGGCCTCGGGAATGATCCAGCGCGCGACGCATCAGCCGGATATGCTCGGGCCCCGTGCCGCAGCATCCCCCGATAATCGATGCGCCCAGCTCGATGAAATCTTCGGCAAAAAAAGCGAAAGATTCCGGGCTTAAATCGTAAGAGAGATGATATCCGTCATATACGGGGTTTCCGGCATTCGGTTGGATACAGAGCGGTTTTTGGCAAACACGGGCCAGGCGTTCGAAAACCGGGACACCCTGAACCGGCGTTAAAGTGCAGTTCATCCCAATCACATCGACATCGAGATCTTGTATCGAAACCGCATAGTTCTCCACGGAAGTGCCGGTGATGCTTCGACCGTCGGCTTCAAAGGTCATGTTGACGATCAAAGGTAAATCGGCGGTGACCTCTCTAACCGCCATAATGGCGGCTTTGAGTTCTTTGATATCCGAAAACGTCTCAAGGAGAAATCCGTCTACGCCTTCTTCGCACAGAAGTACGCTTTGACGCCGGTAGGATTCTACGGCCTCATCAAAGGCAAAGGAACCTATAGGGAAGACAAACTCTCCGGTTGAAGACAGATTTCCAAAGACGAGTGTCGAATTCCCCGCCGCCTTTTTCGCGATTCGAGCTCCAAAGCGGTTGAATCGTTCGAAATCGTTTTCAAATCCGAGCGTCTTCAGCTTTCTGGGATTTGCGCTGAAGGTATTCGTAGAAAGCAAATCCACGCCGCAGGCGACGTACTCCCGCTGCAATTCGGCCACTATTTCTGGACGCAGGACATTATAAATCTCCCCGGGACTATCGCGATAGCCCCGTATCAAAAACTGGACACCGTAGGAACCGTCCAGCAGGAGACACCGATTTTCCAACAACTGCAGAAAGGTTTTTCGATTCATGACTCCTCCCCTCTAAGAAACCGCTTCGCTCAATCGGCAGATTTCGATTATTTGTCTGCTTTTGTTCATTGTGTACAAATGGATATGCTTTATCCCTCGTTCTCTCAAGTCTTTTATCTGCTTAGCGGCATGATCGATCCCTACTTTCTCAAGATCGAGCGGGTCTTTTCCAAAACGATCGATTTTTTCTTGCAACGAAGCAGGGATCGAGGTGGAAGAAAGGTTAAGGATTCGTTTCAAATTTGTATTCCTGAGGATCGGCATGATCCCCGGAATGATCGGTTGGGAAATGTTTGCGGATTGGGCTTTATCCAAAAATCGGAAAAAGCGGTCGTTGTCATAAAAGAGTTGGGTAATAAAAAAATCTGCCCCAACATCGGCCTTTTTTTTCAAATACTGGATCGAAAGATCCACGTCCATCGTATCAGCATACCCTTCGGGATAAGCAGCCGCGCCAATGCAAAAACGGCCGTCCCGCTTGACATATTCTATCAGATCGAAGGCATAACGAAACCGGTCTAACTGCGTATCAGGAAAAATCAGATCCGCCGGAATATCCCCGCGCAACGCCAGCAGATTGCGTACTCCCAAATAGAAGAGCTGGTCCAATAAATCGGTGATGTCGGATCGCAAATACCCGACGGCAGTGATATGGGATAAGGCGCGATACGCCCCCTGGATCAGATGACCCGCAATCGACAAGGCGCGTTCCCGATTGTATCCCCCTGAGCCGTAAGTGACGCTGACAAAGGACGGATCGAGAGCATTTAGCCGATCAATTGTACGAAAAATGATCTCCAGAGTTTTCTCCGAGTTAGGTTTCGGAGGGAAAACCTCTATGGAATATGATGGAAATGGGTTTTGCAAGGTATCGACGATACGTTCGCTCATAGATCCTCCCCCTTCGTTATCAAGAAAACCAACCGATCATCGCGATCGTCGTTTTCCTTGGTATCAGGATACCCGTAGACGGTATCACGCGCACCCGATCCCCCAAAGCAAAACCGGCTTGCGATGATAAGAAAGCCAAAGCCTCGCGGTTTTTTCGGATATCCACGTCGCCATAGCCGGGTGAAAACCGGCGCGTTCCGCTCCGGCCTTCTCTTACGCTCGTATCAAAACGATCGTTGATCGCTTCAAGCGCTTCCGAAGCCCAGGCATCCAACAAGACCGGCTCCAAGGTTTTTCCGTCGGCGAAGTCGCGCTGTATCTCTTCATCCATTCGCAGGCCTAAAGTCGAAACGAAAACGGTAACCCGGCTCGTTTCAAAAAAAGACGCCGGAAGGAACCCGAGCGAGATCAGTTCACGCGTATCGCTTGTTTCATAGAACAGAAACGGGTCGATAACACCGAGCGCTCGGAGGTGTGTGTTTCCGACATATTCCCTTATCTGAGCGGACAGCGAGAAAGCGCTCCCTTTATAACCAGCCCTAAACAGGAACCGTCGCCTGTCCGGCACGACGCTTTCTTTACGGATTTCGAAAATCGGCATGGATCACCTAATTCCCTTATCTTGATTCCGCGAAGACGGATAGGCGTAGTATAGCATAAAACCCGGAAGTCGCCCATTACGCGCTTCAGAACGTGTTATCACTCATGACGGTCGCGTGAAATCAATATAAAAAGAATTCATATGCGATGAAACGTCCGTCTTACGATCCTATTTCGCGTAAAAAGTTGTATAATTTACCGATTAAAACCAAAACCAAAGGGGGTAATACCAAATGTTCAAAGAGTTTATGACCTTCATCAAACGCGGAAATGTGATCGATCTTGCTATTGGTATCATAATCGGCGGAGCTTTCGGAAAAATCGTCAGTTCTTTTGTCAACGATATCATTATGCCTCCGATCGGCCTTTTGATAGGCAACGTCGATTTTTCGAATCTTTTTGTCAGCTTGAACGGCACATTTTATAAGTCGTTAGCTGACGCGAAAGCGGCTGGCGCCCCGACGATGAATATCGGGTTGTTCATCAACGCGGTCATCGACTTTCTGATTATCGCCTTCGTCATCTTCCTCATCGTCAAACAACTCAACAAAATGCAGAAAGCGACCGAAAAACCCGCCGTTCCGGCTGCTCCCACCACGAAAGAGTGTCCCTACTGTTTTTCTCAAATTCCGATCAAAGCCACCCGCTGCCCCAACTGTACTTCTGATCTTCAAAAACAAAAGGTTTAGGGAAAGAAACCGCCTAACGGAAAGGATGATGGCGGTTTTCGTTTAATACCGCAAGAGGGACGATACGGTTTACGCGAATGGTATAACCGGATTCATCGCGTAAACCGTACCTTTTTTACATTTAAGCGCGATCCGGCCTTGGCCGATCCTGTGAAGCCAATTGCGATGGCGATCATTCAGGGATAATCATGTTATAATCCGTCTTAGAGCCACCGAAGGAGGGATATTGTGGAAATACGCATAATTGTAAACGGCGCAGAAAAAAGATGGAATGTGGAACCGGGCGAGCTACTCATCGATGTCCTCCGAGATAACGGTTATAAAAGTGTGAAAAAAGGATGTGGCAGCGCGGACTGTGGAACCTGCACCGTTTTGCTTGACGGGCGCGCCGTATTGTCCTGCTCTGTTTTTGCCGCATCAGTCGACGGAAAGTCGATCGAGACGTTGGAGGGTTTAGGTTCCGAACAACAACTGCACCCGATCCAACAGGCGTTTCTGGATGCCTCCGCTTTTCAGTGCGGCTTTTGCGCTCCGGGCTTGATTATGGCCACCAAAGAGCTGCTGGAAAAGGAAACGGTGTTGACGGAAGATCAGATTAAGCGCGAACTATCAGGCAATCTCTGTCGTTGTACCGGATATGAAAACCAGGTAAAAGCCATCGGCGGATTGATGGAAAAAAAACGCGAAGGGAAGTGAGCCGATGACTAACGATCCAACGCGATTTCGCATTGTCGGACAAAACAAGGAAAAAGTCGATGCGCGTGGTCTTCTGAGAGGGAAACCTGTTTTTACGGAGGACTACTTCCCGAAGGACGCCTTAGTTGTAAAAATCGTTCATTCTCCATATGCGCACGCGCGCATCGCACGCGTCGACAAATCAGCCGCCCTGGGGATTCCAGGAGTAGTGGACATCTTGACCCACGAAGATGTTCCCCGGATCCCCTATACGCGCGCGGGACAAGGATACCCTGAACCTTCCCCCTACGACACCGTATTGCTCGATAACAAGATGCGTTTCGTGGGAGATACCGCTGCTTTGGTGATCGCCGAAAACGAACGGGCGGCTCGGATGGCCGTAAAATCACTAAAGATCGATTATGAGGTATTGGAACCGGTCCTGGATTTTGAAAAAAGTATGTCCTCTACCGCTCCGCTCGTCCATGATGAGAAAGATTCCAAAGGGATCTACGAACCCTCCAGAAACATCGCCGCACATTACGAGATGGCCATCGGCGATGTGCAGGAACTGCTGGCTCGGTCCCCCGTCCAGATCGAAACAAGCTATTACTATCCGAAATCTCAGCAAGTTGCCTTGGAAAATCATTGCACTTACGCGTACATGGATCCCATGGAGCGGCTGACCATCATCTCATCGACACAGGTCCCGTTCCATGCCCGAAGAATCCTATCAAAGATCCTACAGACTCCTCCCGGGAAGATACGAGTTATTAAACCAAGAATCGGTAGCGGTTTCGGCTCAAAACAAGGCATCATAACGGAAGGTTACGCTGCATTGGCTTGCCTGAAGACCGGTAAACCCGTCCGTTTATCTTTCGACCGCGAGGAAACCTTTATCAACACCTATACCCGGCACGATATGCGTGTGACGGTTCGGATTGGAGCGGAGTTGGACGGCCGCGTGAATGTCATCGACATGTACGCGCTTTCGAATACCGGCGCTTATGGCGATCATGCGCTCACCGTCGCGATGGTTTGCGGATCGAAGACACTGCCGTTATACAACAAAGTTCAAGGGGTTCGGTTCGTTACCGATATTGTTTACACTAATTTGCCCAATGCCGGCGCTTATCGCGGTTACGGGGCTCCCCAGGGATTGTTGGCCTTGGATGGCGCGCTCGATGAACTGGCTGCCCGATTGAATCGAGATCCCCTCGAAATCAAAGCTATCAATTCAATTCGACAGGGAGAGACTTCTCCTATCTTCCAAATTATGGGCGAAGGTCGGGAAGGCGTCCCTCAGATCGCCAGAAGCTGCAAATTGGGTGAATGCATCGATATCGGCAAAAACACCTTCGATTGGGAAAAGAAACGGAAAGCCTATGGTTGGGATCGTCGAACGTCGGAAACGGTGCGGGGTGTCGGATGCGCATTGGCGATGCAGGGTTCGGGAATCGCGAAAGTGGATATGGCTTCTGCAACCCTCAAAATGAACGATGACGGAACCTTCAACCTTCTGGTGGGGGCAACAGATCTCGGAACTGGATCGGATACCATCTTAAGTCAGATCGCGGCCGAAGCTTTGCAAATTCCAGTAGAAAAGATCATCGTGTTTTCTTCCGACACGGACGTGACACCTTTCGACGTGGGGGCTTACGCCTCCAGCACAACCTACGTATCTGGGAACGCGGTTCTCGACGCGGCGAAGAAAGTTAAGGCTTCGATCCTGAGGGCAGCGGCAGGAATTTTCGAGACAGATGTGGAGAAAATCGAAGTCATCGATGGATGCGTAAAAAACCTCACAGACGGAAAAACCTTGACCTTCGCGGAATTCTGCACGCTCTGCTTTTATGGGGCGAATCATCAGCAAATTTGCGAGACGGGGTCATATGTTGGAGAAGAATCGCCGATCCCGTTTATGGCGACGTTTATGGAGATAGAGATAGATTTGAAAACGGGGAAAGTGACACCCATCGAAACGGTTAGTGTGGTCGATTGCGGCACGGCGCTGAATCCGGCGCTCGCGAAAGGGCAGGTAGAAGGGGCAACCCTTCAAGCCTTAGGCACAGCCCTTTTTGAGGAACTGCGATTTAGCGAAACGGGTAAGCCGATCAATGCTTCGCTTTTCCGGTATAAAATCCTGGATCGGTGCAGTTTTGGGAAAATTACGGCGCTTTTTGCCGAAAGTTATGAACCAACGGGTCCTTTTGGGGCAAAGAGCGTTTCCGAGATCGGTATCGATACGCCGACCGTCGCGCTTCTCAATGCGGTCTATCACGCGACGGGACTTCGGTTTCACCGATTGCCGCTCGGTTCGGAAACCGTTTTCAACGCTCTGAAAACAAAACAATAAAAGGACTCGAAAACCGACGATTACGTCGGTACCTTTATTAGGAGGGATTCTTATGGCATTGTACAAAGCATTTGATCCGAAAGCGGAAGTCAACGGCGAAACGGTGTTAGGTTTTGTAAACGGATTAGGCGCTTTTAAGAGGCAAGCCCTCACGATCCTCAAAGAGGAAGGAATCGACGAACCGGTTCCCGGCAAGTGGTATTCCCAGCAAGCGTGGTTGAATGGTTTCAAAAAGATTGGAGACAAGTTTGGGGCAGCGACCCTCAAGCAGATCGGAGAGAATGTCGCCAAATCGGCCAATTGGCCAAAAGAGATAAAAACGATCGAAGACGCTTTAAAATCCATCGATGTCGCATACCACATGAACCATCGCAACGGGAAGATCGGGAATTACACCTTTACGAAAGTCGATGATGAAACCGGGCGAATGGTCTGTTCGAACCCTTATCCAGATCAGTTTGACCTTGGACTGATCCGCGCGGTCGGGGAAAAGTTCAAACCGTCGAACGCGCCGTTTACCGTGGAAATCGACGCGGGCCAACCGACAAGAACGAAAGGGGCAGAATCGACCGCTTTCATTATCAAAGGGTTCAAGTAAAAAGTATCAAAATCACGAAAACCAGGCAAAGGATCGCGAAAATGGAAAGCGCAGCCGACAATCGCAAAAATGCGCTTGGGAGTGAAAGCATTTATGGTGTTAAAGGTGTGTTCCGTTCAAACTCACCCCATCAACGGAGAAGTTGAAAAGAACCTAAAACGCGTGGAAGAAATCGTCGAATCAGTTCCCGCGGCCTTTGATCTATTGCTTCTGCCCGAGTTGTTCTCCACAGGTTATTTTATGGATCAGAGACTGCTTGATCTGATCGACCGTTTTCAAAGCCTTACGGTTACTTGGTTGGAAAAGAAGAGCAAACAATGGCAGGTATTCGTTGCCGCCGGGATCGGGCGAAGATCGGACGATCATTATCACAACGCTTTAGCGTTAATCGATCGCGGTGCATTCAAGGGTTATTACGACAAAACGCATCTCTTCCGAGACGAAAAGCGATTTTTTTCTCCGGGCGGCCACCTCGCGATCGCCGAGATTTCGGGTGTGAAGGTGGGGTTTTTTCTCTGTTATGAGATAGGATTCCCGGAAATACATCGCGCCTATACGAAGGAAGGAGTACAGTTGCTGGCGGGTTCCTTCGCTTTCGGTAAACTCAGAAGCCGTTATTATGATGTTTTTTCGAATGCCAGGCCCATAGAGAATGGCGTATTCTTAGCCACCTCCTGCTTATGCGGCAGTTATCCGGATCACGAATTCAACGGCCATTCTCGTATCGTTACTCCGAACGGGACCATCTTAGCCGACGCGCTCGATAAAGAAGGCTGGATACTCGGATCGATCGATTCCTCAGTCGTTCACGACTATCAAACCCGAGAGGAACAGGACGCGAATGCCTATCTTTTAAACTTGCGAGAAGGAGTCACACATGAAATCCGTGTCTTATAAAATGTTCATCACTGATCTGGACGGAACATTGCTGGATGACCGGAAAAACATTCCGGAAGCCAACTTGATGGCCCTTAAAAAACTATTGGAACATCAAATTTTAATCACGGTCTTTACGGGGAGAAACTATCATTCAGCAAAACCCTTCATCGATGCGCTGGATATCGATATTCCTGTTGTTTTTCAGAATGGCGCGTTTATAATGAATCCACGATCGCAAGAAGTGCTTTATCAATCGCTGTTACCCGCATTGGAAGCGCAATCTATAACCGAGACTGCATTGGCATCCGGATTCGATGTGATCGCTTATACGGGATTTCGGGATCTTCCCGACATGGTCGTACAACGGACAGATTGGCACGGTTCCCCTTTTGAAGCCTATGTTCGTCATAACTCGGAACGTATACAGACTGTCCCCTCACTGCCCGCAGCCCTTCGCAGCCTCACCGATTTTTCTCAGTTAGCGGTTATCGGGCCGGAGGGAGAGCTACGGAGATTGGAAGATCGTATTCGCAACCTGTATCCCGAATCTGTCAGCCCGATTCTTTCGTCTGTTCTTAACGGAACCGGTTTCCTCGAATTTTTTGGACCTCACGTTTCGAAAGGGATAGCATTGGAAAGGGTTTTGGAGAGATTTCAGATAGAAGCGGGGCAAACCGTTTTCATCGGCGATAACTACAACGATTTGGAACTAATGGAGAAAGTCGGTTTTCCGGTTGCTGTCGGGAATTCTCCGGAACCGATAAAAAAACGCTGCCGGTTAGTCGTGGCCGGGAATAACGAAAGCGGCGTTGCAGACGCCGTGCATCGTATCTTTTTTCAATAAAGAGGGACAAGTGGCCGCGGGCAAGCAGTAGCCTGAGGAAAGTCCGGACTCTGAGGGCAAGGCGCCGGTTAACTGCCGGAGGGGGAAACCTCTGGAAAGTGCTATAGAAAAGAAAACCGCCGAAAGGCAAGGTTGGAACGGTGAGGTAAGAGCTCACCAGCAACAGAGTGATCTGTTGGCTTGGTAAACCCCGCCTTGAGCAAGGTCAAACAGGAAGGGTGCTTGCGAAAGGGTTCCTTCCGCAAGGGTAGGTTGCCCGCCGAATCCTTTCCGGGTAGACCGCATAGAGAAATGGCCACTCAAAGACAGAATCCGGCTTATCGTCCCTCTTTATTTCTTTAAATTTTACAAAGGAGCAACCATGGTTTATCATCTGTTTCTTTGGTTAACGGTCTGCTTTTGGGGAGTTTCATTCGTCGCGACCAAAGTTGTCGTGATGGTGTTTCCGCCTTTTTTTGCAGCCATTCTTCGTTTCCTCATCGCATGGGTATTTTTGTGGCTGTTCACGAGGAGAAAAGCGTATGGCAAGCGGAAAGATCTCGTTTTTGCAGGATTATGGGGCGTGACCCTCTATTTCGTCTTCGAAAACCTTGGAATGGTTTATACGTTGCCAACCAATGCGGTCTTGATCATCAGCCTTGTTCCACTCCTGAATCTGCTGTATCTATCCCTTTTCAGGAAACAGCGGTTGACCATTCTACAGGTCGCTGGCGCCGCCATCGCTTTCGCTGGTGTCTGTGTCGTTTTCTTAAATGGGAATATCAACCTCCGGCTTAACCCCCTTGGCGATCTGTTAATCTTCGCCTCGGCCATTTCATGGGTCGTATATACCCATTATATCTTGCAGGTCGAACGTGAGAAACCGGCGGGAAGCGCGGACGCCTTAGCGGTAACCCGTGCTCTGACCGGTTGGGGGGTTCTTTTTTTAATACCTTTTACAGCGTTAGAAAGCCTTTTCGGACGCGCGCATTGGTCGCTCGATGCTTTAGGGTGGCCTTTCTTCGCCGGATTGCTTTTCTTAAGCGTGTGTTGTTCCAGTATCGGCTTCTATCTCTGGAACATGGCCATCCGGCATCTGGGCCCCCGGTATACGACGAATACGCTCTACGTGATGCCGATTGTCACAGGTGTCGCCGAAGCGGTCATCCTAAGGTCGATTCCTAACCGCTATACGCTTATCGGAGCCTTTTTCGTGCTTCTGGGATTGTATATCAGCGAACAGAAAAAACATACTGTAAAAGGAATTTCCCCTTCGAAATGATCCTTTACAAACTTCGGAAGATGAGGAATGAAGAATTGGTTCTCTACGCCCAAGACGGGATAGAGGAAGCGATCTCCCTGTTGGTAGAACGCTACCAAAACATGGTTCAAAAGATCGCGAACCAATACTACGGAATGTGGGCGGAAAAAAGTGATATAATTCAAAACGGGTTCGTAGGGCTAATGAAAGCGATTTTTTACTATAAACCTGATCGTGAAGCGAACTTGAATACTTTCGCGTGGACGAACATCCATTCCGAGATAAAGACGTTTCTTACGTACTTAAATCGGAAGAAGAATAAGATTCTGACTGAATCTTACTCGTTTGACTACACCTCTTCTGAAGAGTCGGACGAGGAAGAACCGATGATGACAATGGTTTTTGAACAAGAAAGCGAAGCCGTCAATCTGAAAGATCTGCTCATAGAAAAAACGACTGAAAGGATGAAAGCCGCCTTATCAGAGGAGGAGATGGGGATCTTCCTCATGTATACCGAGAATTACACGTATTCGGAGATCGCCGGAAGATACGGAGTCAATACAAAAAAGGTGGACAATGTCATCCAGAAGTGCCGTAAAAGCTTCAAGACCTACTATGAGGAAGAACAAATCTTTCTCAACAAAAGTGAAGAGATATTAAGGAGGGCTGTTTAATGGCATATATCCCGGGACCGGGCGCGAAAGACAAAAAAACGGTTGCCCCTGTCGAGAGCGACCCCGCTATCATAGAAGAAAAACCGCTCAAGCGTTATTATGAAGAACGTGCCCGCTTACGGAAGAAAGAAAGACCTGTCAAAGAAAAACCCATCAACGAAGAGAAAATCTCCAAATCGACGATCCAAGAATCCAGGATGCAGGAATCGAAGCTTAAGGAGCCTCAGGGTCGATCCTACGGGACCGAATCCCGAAAAAATCGCCCCTCTTCCAAAAACGCGACTTCCTTTGTATGGATCTTTCTTTTCTTAGTCGCGCTCGCTTTCTCTATCTTCAACTATATGAAGCTCCATGAATTCCGAAATACCTACGCGACACAGTTGGACGCTTTAAAGTTGAAATCGGAAGAGCGGTTTCAGACATTGAATAAAATGATTCTCGATGATCGGGCTTATCTCGGCCCGAACGGGATAATCGACAAGTATCTGGTGGCGTCCAACAATATCGACTCGCAGCTTATCGGGCTCCATGACCTGTTAGCGTTGACGGAATCGCGCACCTTCGACAAAGTGGGGTTTCTGCGTTTTTTCATCAGCGGTTCCAAACCGGTATGGATCAGTGTGGAATCATCGAATGGAAAGGTGGTTTTTCAAAATACGCTATCTCCCGGACTTTCTCAGGAGATGATCTATTATTTCAAAAAACCCGTCCAGTCCATTCAAGATATTACTTATGAAGTGACCCAGAATTTTCGAATCAATTCGGGTAACTATGAAAGCACTTACTTGGTGTTCTTTAGCTTCGGAACGACGAAGATCGTTCGAATGGACAGCAAGACCATCTCAAATCCCGTCCAGAAGTATAATATCTGGTTACCGGGCACAACATAAAAGGCGGTGGAGTGAATTGACGCGCGGACGAAAGAAAGTGCTCACGAATGCACTCGAAGATTACATCAAGGTGATATTCGATCTTACGCAAGCTGCTCCCGTTGCGAGAGTGAAAGACATAGCCGAAAGCGTCGGGGTGAGTCTTCCAAGCGTGACGAATGCGATGAAGCGATTGAAAGATCTCGGATACGTCAATTACGAAAAATACGGTCTCATCTATCTCACGGAAGAGGGAAAGAAGCGCGCGATAACGCTGCTGCGGGTTCATCAGCTTTTGGATACGTTTTTTATCGACCTGTTGGGGATGCCAGAGGGCGTATCCGACAATCTGTCGTGCCGTATCGAACACTTTTTGGATCAACGAACCGAAGAGCGAAGCGAAAGATTCATCGCGATTCTCAAACAAATTAAAACCGGAGCGCCGGAGGCCTATGAAAATCTGGCGAAATTCCTGCAAGAAAAACCCGGTTAGGGGGATTCCATGAAAAATGTTTTGGTTACCGGCGGCGCCGGATTCATCGGCTCTCACTTAGTTGAGGCTTTGCTAAAGAAAGGATATGAAGTCGCCGTGATCGATGATCTTTCCACGGGGACGAAAGACAATCTTCCGCTGGATCGCATCCGTTTTTTCGAAGGCTCTGTCGCGGATGCGCGGTGCGTTAAAGCGGCTTTTTCAAGCCATAAACCCGATATCGTTTTCCATCTCGCCGCCCAGATCAGCGTTTCTTTATCGGTAAGGGAACCGGCCTTCGATGCCAACATCAATATCGTCGGTTCTATCCGTATCATGGAAGCCTGCGTTCAGGAAAAGGTGAAAAAGATCATTTATACATCTTCCGGAGGCGTGATGTACGGTGAAACGCCCTCAATTATCCCGACTCCTGAAACGGCTCCCTGCGCGCCCTTCTCTCCTTACGGGATTGCGAAAATGACCGGAGAAAAATATCTTTCCTTCTTCGAGAAAGAGTACGGACTCAAATGGACCTCCTTAAGGTATGCGAACGTTTACGGCCCCCGGCAGAACCCGCACGGCGAAGCCGGTGTTGTCGCGATTTTTTTGCAGAAAATGTTGCGCGACCAACCGGTCACGATCAATGGCGATGGGGAATACATCCGGGATTACGTTTTTGTCCAAGACGTCGTTCGGGCGAATCTTCTTGCCATTGAAGAAGCGGACGGCCTCGCCTTGAACATTGGAACAGGAAAGGGGATATCAGTCAATCAACTCTTCGATCTCCTGCGTTCAAAAACTGGTTATCGGCAGGACGCTCATCACGGACCCATGCGACCCGGCGATCTGCGAAAAAGCATTCTCGACGCCGCGTTGGCGAAAAATGCGCTTCAATGGTCTCCGACGGTGGATCTGGCGGAAGGGGTTTCTGAAACCGTTCGATATTTCGAAAAGGCGTCTAAGGGGTGAGCAAATGGCTCAAAAGCCTCTTTGGGAACAGAGTGATGACGTCCCGTTAGCCCATCGGATTCGACCGCGGACGCTCGACGAGGTGTTGGGACAGGAACACCTCTTTTCCCAAGAAAGCGTGCTGAGGAAGGCGATCGAAAACGACCAGCTTTTTTCAGCCATCTTCTATGGCCCTCCCGGATGCGGTAAAACAACTGTGGGGGGCATTATCAAAGAAAAAACCCATCATCCTTTCGTTCATTTTTCAGCCGCAAGATCGACCATGTCCCAACTAAAGCCGATCTTGGAAGAAGCTGCTAAACGCTTCGCCCTGTCCAAACAAAGTACGGTCATCTTCGTCGACGAAATCCACCGGTTCAATCGTTTGCAACAGGATGTCCTCCTGCCCTATATAGAAAGCGGGGAGATCGTCTTTGTCGGAGCGACGACGGAGAACCCCAGTTTCGAGATTAACCCCGCGCTGCTTTCCCGGTGTAAGATTTTTACCTTTCAAGAGCTTTCGAAGCAGGCAATCGCAAAGATATTTATAAAAGGAAAAGAGGCTTTGGATCCCGATCAAGAATTCACTGTGGAGGAAGAAGCCCTCAACGTGTTGGTGGATTGGTCTTCCGGGGACGCCCGAACGATCTTAAATTACGCGGAAGTGTTGTTCTACGGAATGCGTAAAGCGGGAATAACTGTTTTATCGCACGCGACAATCGAGCAATTTTTGCAAAAATCGACCGCAAAATACCGTAAGCATGGCGAAGAGCATTTCGATCTGATATCGGCCTTCATCAAAAGCATGCGCGGAAGCGACCCCGACGCAGTCGTTTATTATTTGACCCGTATGCTGGAATCTGGTGAAGATCCGTTGTATGTGGCGCGCCGGATCGTTCGGTTCGCCAGTGAGGATATCGGGCTGGCTGATCCCCAAGCGATGGGGGTGGCCGTCAGTTGTTTTCAGGCGGTTCATTTTATCGGCCTCCCGGAGTGCACGACCTCTCTGGCCCAGGCCGCCGTCTATATGGCGATCGCGCCGAAAAGCAACCGGATCTACTTAGCCTACGACAGCGCAAAAAAAGAAGTGGCTCGCAATCCGGACTTGCCTGTTCCCTTCCGTCTACGGAACGCGGTCACTCCTTTTATGAAAGAGTCGGGGTACGGCAAGGACTATCATTATCCCCATGATTCCGAATCCGGTTTCGTTCTAGAACCCTATCTTCCCGAATCTCTTCAAGAACAGAGATTTTACGTGCCTTCCTTCATCGGAAAAGAGAAGAAAATACGAGAATACTTGGAAACGATATGGAAACGCGTGTATCCAAAATAGTGATGCCATGACAGTGGACCAGGATCCCGCAGAACTCTTCGAACATCCTCTGAAAGAGGTTGCAATACATTTTCCAGACGAACCGGGAGTCTACATTTTTTCTGAACAGAGCAAACCGTTATACATAGGTAAGGCGAAAAGCCTTAAAAAACGGATTCTCTCTTATTTTCGCCTGACGAACGGAGAGCCGCAAAAGGTCAGCGGCATCCTTCAGAAGGCGGACCACCTGAAGTACATTCTCGTGAACTCGGAAAAAGAAGCCCTTATGCTGGAAGCCAACCTCATTTATGAAAATAAACCGCCGTTCAACACGATGCTAAAAGACAACCGCTTCTATCCGTATGTTTTGCTTACCCAAGAAAAATTTCCGAGGATAAAGGTAGTACGCGGCAAATCGGAAAAAGGAAGGTACTTCGGTCCTTTCAGCTCGGTGGGGATGGTGCGCCAGGTACTTGAGATTATCTACCGAACGTACGGTATCCGGCCTTGCGAGTACGATTTAAACAAAGTGCAGAAACCCTGCTTGGAGTATCAGTTGGGGCGATGCAGCGCGCCGTGCGCCCATATTTCTGAAGAGGAGTATGCAGATCAATTAAAAAAAGTCGAGAAGTTCCTGAAAGGAAATGTTCATTCTTTAAAATCGCTTATGAAAGAGAAGATGGCCTATTTTTCCGAGCATCTATTGTTTGAAAAAGCAAAAATCGTCCGCGATCTGCTAACCAAACTGGACGACCTGTTTATGCCGCAGTACATCACTCTCCCCAAGAACAAACAACAAGATTTTTTCGCAATTGACCTTTCCGAGGGAAAGACAGTCGTCTTTCGCATGAAAGACGGGGCAGTCTTCGGTTACCTGACGCTCGATATTGATGGGGCGCTGGAGATAGAGGATGTTTTGGGGCAATTCTATTATGGGCGTCAATCCGAAATTCCCGACAGTATCATCCTAAATCTCCGGGACCTTTCCCAAGAGCGGATCAAAGAGCTTTTCGACGTAGGGTATGTCGGCTCTCCAAGAACTGTCGGTGAAGAGAAAATATTGGAAATCGCCGGCAACAATCTGATCAAAGAAGTGGAGAAAAAACGGTTGTCCGCCGAATCGCTTAAACTATTGCAGGTGCAGTTAGGATTGAAAAAATACCCCGCCTCTATCGAAGGCATTGATATCGCGCATACGCAAGGGTTGTACACGGTGGCCTCTGTCGTCTCATTTTCGAACGGGTTCCCTGACAAGAGCCGTTACCGCAAGTATCGGATCAGCCAACTGTCCGAACCGGATGATTTTGAGGCGATGCGCATCGTCACCAGACGGAGATACGCGAAACACCCGCTACCGGATCTCTTGTTGATAGATGGGGGAATCGGCCAAGTGCATGCCGTGAAGGAAGTATTGGAGAAAGAGCTCCAAATCACGGACTACCAAATGGTCGGGTTAGCGAAAGAAGAAGAAACCATCATCTTCCCGGATGAGCGAAAAGAACTCAAATTGCCTGAAAACAGCCCTTCTTTGCGGGTTTTGATTTTCGTGCGGGATGAATCCCACCGGTTTGCCAACGCCTTTCACGCGCAACTACGAGACGATCGGATGGAAAAAACGGTTCTCGAGGACATCCCGGGCGTTGGGAAGATCCGTAAGATCAAACTTCTAAAACGGTTTCGGAGCTTGAAAAACATATCTAAAGCCGAGGTTTCCGAAATTGCGGAAATCGTGAGGGATAAAGAACTGGCTTACCGTATCAAAGAACACCTTCAACGCAACTTTCGGTGAAAATATGGTACACTATCGGTAAGATACGGAAAGAATGAAAGTTTATTCAATGAAGACTAAGGCCTCATTGGATTGAGGTTACAGAGGTGATTTTATATGGCTGATTATAAGCGGCTCTACCGGTCTAAAACCGATCGTAAGTTGGCAGGGGTATGCGGAGGAATCGGCAAGTATTTTAACGTAGATCCGGTTCCTGTTCGTGTGGTTTGGGCGATCACATGTTTTATCGGTTTGGGAATACTCATGTATCTTGTGGCTTGGGTCATCATTCCCGAAGAACCCGAAAACGATTATTCGAGCGGAGGCGTAAAATGAAAAAGACATTCGGTTTATTGATGGTACTTTTGCTCCCGTGGCTTTTCGCCGGATGTAATCTGATAACGGTCAAAGAAGAATTTTCGAGAGAAATCGAATTAGGATCCATTCGAAACGTGTTTGTCCAAACCAAGAATGGCTCGATAGAATTTTTAGGCACTGAGGGTTCTACGATCGGCATACGCGGTGAAAAACGCGTTCAAGGGCTCGGCAATCTCGACGAAGAGATTAAGAAGATCATCATCAGCTATGACTTGCAGGGCGATCGTCTCATCGTGAAAGCGGAATCCCCTTCCGATGGGAATTTTTTCACGAAGGCTTCGTATGGAGCCAACTTTGTCGTCCATCTGCCCCCAAACATCATGGTGGCAATATCGGGAAAAACGTCAAACGGTTCGCTGAAGGCGCATGACCTGGAAGCGTCGCTTCAGTTGAATACTTCCAATGGCGGAATCGATCTTCGTAATACGAAAGGCCTGATACAAGCCGATACTTCCAATGGCGGGATAGACCTTTATCGCGTGGAACTGTTGGCCGGAATCAACGCCTTATCGACTTCCAACGGCAGAATAGAAGGGGATATCCTTCTTCCGCAAACAGGAAGCTGTCGGCTGCATACTTCGAACGGTCGGATCAACGTCCGTGTCCCCACTGGCTCCGCCTTCGCTTTCAAAGCCAGCACCAGCAATGGTAGCATCGATTTTTCAGGACTATCCGTCCTATTGACCCAGTCGGACAAAACCCGTAAATCCGGTACAGTAAACAACGGCAGTTTTTACTTGGATTTAGAAACCTCTAACGGTAATATCCGGATGGAGGGTTTTTAAACCTGCTTCTGTCGAGTCCCGCGAACCTCGTCGGCCTCTCTTTAAATGGAGCCCGGTTTTTACTCGAATAATCCCGTTTGCGTGTAAACCTTATCGAGCGCTGCCATGACGGCTGAGAGCGCGTAAGGTTTTATCCTTTCTAAATTCGCTTCTCCCATTTGGCGGCGAAGGGTAGCGTCTTTGAGAAGTAAGCGGATCTTCTCAGCCAATTGCGCTGTATCTCCGACTTCCACTAAAAAGCCGTTTTCGCTGTCGATCACGAGATCGCGGATTCCGCGGATATTCGTGCCTAAGATCGGTTTACCTGCGGCCATCCCCTCCATTATGCATCGAGGCAATCCTTCTCTTTTAGAGGTCAAGGCGACCACGTCGCTCACGGCGAGGATTTTCGGAACATCGTCTCGGAAACCGAGGAAATGGATGTTTCCGATTCCTCGCTCTCGGACGCGCCGCCGGTAGGTTTCTTCCATCGGTCCTTCGCCGACTAAGATGAGATGCAATAATTGAGTGTCACGCAACCGCTCCATCGATTCGAAAAGCATCGACTGATTTTTATTTTCGTTGAGTTCTCCGACGACGGAAATAACAAAAGCGTTTTCGGGAAGCCCGATCGATTGTTTAAACTCCGAACCGTTAAACTGGGAAAGCCTGTACCGATCGAGATCAATACCGACTCCGGGGATATAAACCATCAAACCGTCTTTCTTCAAATGAAGCCGTTTCTTCGCCCACTCGGCGTCTTCGCGGTTGATCGTAATGAGCACATCGGTCCAGCGAGCCGCAAGACGTTCGAGGGTTCCATAGAGCAAGCGGTTGATCGTAGGCGCCCCCTGATACACGTGAAACCCGTGAGCGGTATAGGCCACATAAGGCTGTTTTGTCCGCTGCGCCGCCCACCTGCAGAGGAAGGAGGCGGCCGGAGTATGTGTATGAATTGCATTGAACCGCATCGATCGGAATAAATCGGTTAGGGTTCGCAAAGCTCGCATGTTATCAAATGCGAAAGGCGAGCGCGAAAACGGAATCGGATGACAAAGATACCCTTGTGACTCGAAAAAGTTTTGGCGTTTGTCGAATTTCGTCGCGATATGAACATCGAATCCTTTCTCTCGAAAATAAGCTAAAACGGGGAGATGAAACCCAAAAATATGCGCTTCAACGGAAGCGACGATTAAAAACGTTTTTCGCATTTTTCCCTTCCTGAGTCCGTCGATGATATCAAGGGGACTCCCATCAAAAAAGCCCTCTTCCTGCCTATTGTAGCACAAAGAGAACAGCGCTATGGTATAATGTTACGGTCCTTCGAAAAAACCGAGAACAGTTAAATATAAAAAAAACGGGAAGGAACAGGTACCGTTTGGGAAACCTGGAGCAACGCTCCCAATAGAAGGCTCAGAGGTATCTCGTCGGCGTTTCATTCGCAAACCAAAAAAGGAGGGAGAAGGATGCACTTTCGGATCGGAGAACGTCAAATCGGAGATCACGCGCCGGTATTCGTTATTGCGGAGATGTCAGCGAACCATCAACAAGATTTCGATTTGGCCGTAAAAATTATCAAAGAGGCCAAAAAAGCAGGCGCGGACGCGATTAAGATGCAAACGTACACGCCGGACAGCATGACGATCGATTGCGATAACGAATATTTTCAATTGAAACAAGGGACTATCTGGGACGGACAAACGCTATACCGGCTATATAAGCAGGCGTATACCCCCTGGGAATGGCAGCCAAAACTAAAAAAGATAGCCGAAGAAGAGGGATTGATCTGCTTCTCCACGCCTTTCGACACGAAAGCGGTAGATTTTTTAGAAGAGATGCAAGTGCCGATCTATAAAATCGCTTCCTTTGAAATCACCGATATCCCTCTCATCGAATATATCGCCACAAAGAAAAAACCCGTTCTTTTCTCCACCGGTGTCGCGACGATTTCGGATATCGATCTGGCATTAAAGACCCTCCGAAACAAAGGCATCGAAGATATCGTCCTCCTGAAATGTACGAGCGAGTATCCCGCCCCGTTGGAAAACGCGAATCTGAGGACAATTCCCAATATGGCCGAAACTTTCAGCGTCATTCCGGGTTTGTCGGATCACACACTCGGTTACTCGGTTCCTCTTACCGCTGTCGCTTTAGGCGCGAAAGTCATCGAGAAACATTTTACACACGATCGCAACGCAGGCGGGGCGGACGCTCCCTTTTCCTTGGAACCGGAAGAGTTTTCGAAGATGGTGCAAGGAATCAGAGAATGTGAAAAGGCTCTTGGAGAAGTGGACTATCGCGTCGCGGAAAGCACAGTGAAAAAAGGGCGAATTTTCAGCCGTTCCCTCTTTATCACGAAAGACGTGATGGCCGGCGAGTTGTTTACGTCGGAAAACGTACGGTCGATCCGGCCGGGATACGGGTTGCATCCGATGTTTTTGAAAGATATACTGGGAAAACGGGCTCGCGTTGATATTCGAATCGGAACCCCGCTTCAATGGGACTTAGTCGACTAAGGGCGTCTCGATGAGTTCGCTGATCAAGTTAGGCCCCCCTGAGATTGTAAAAACCTTTGAAGCCTTCTACTTCAAGGCTTTGTCGAATATCGACTTCCGCTCTATCTATCAGAAAATTGGGAATATCGGACCCGATGACTTTTTGGGTTTTGTGGTCAAAGCCCCCGCATATCCGCCCCTTTATATTTTAAATCAAATGCAAGGGCTGGTTGTTATGGGAATCGTATCCAATGTGAAGGAACTCACGAGACGATTCGCTTCTGAAGAGATCATGACCCCGCCTGTTTTTTTAGAGTTGTACCGGGATCTTTTCCGCCCTTATACCGATGTTCTCCCTGAAAAACAGCATGTTAAATGTTTTTACACGTTATTGGGCAAAGAAATGATCAATTTGCCCTCTTTCGCGATCCTGGGTCAAGAAAAAACGGTCAAAAGCCTCCTGATGAGGGAGTCGGTTCAAGGGCACGAAAAAATGCTCGTTGCCGGTTTTTTTTCCGAAGAAGCGATGGAAAATCTGCTGGGCGCTTATGAAAAATGGCACGGGAAAGGGCTTCGGTTCGATTTCGAAGACGACCTGGCCGGCCTTTCCCTCAAGTTCCCGAAGGAATCGTCCCCAAAATACGCGCTAAACGAATATCGGATGATTTCAGAACTCATCAAACAGCTCCTGATCGAATGGTTTCCTCATTTGTTCGAACCCGGGGAGGTTGGGTTGGCTTTTCCAGACAATACATACACTTTGATGAGCATTCGTTTGTTATTCAAAAACTTGCCGAAACTGTTGGTCAGTTTGAACTCCTTTATCGCACAATACCATAGCGTTTTGGATCTTTGCGCGAAGACGCTATCCGAGCAGCTGCGTTCAGGTCTCCGGTTTTTCGATCGGACAGACACCATCTCTTGACAAAAAAGCGGGTTAAGCAAAATGATCACGTTGACCATAACCGGGGGCGCTTTTAGAGGCCGAAAAATCAGAGCGGTTCCCAATGAAGTGACTCGATACACGCCTGAAAGAGTAAGGCTCGCCCTCTTTTCGATCCTGGGGCAGCACTGTGATATCGCCGCTTGCCGCTTTTGCGATCTTTGCGCCGGAAGCGGCATTGTGGGTATCGAAGCGCTCAGCCGCGGCGCGACGTTCGCGGAATTTTACGACATGTCACGGTTGTCTGTAAAAACGATCATCGCCACCGTTCAGGAATTCGGCCTCAAAGACCGGGCGCAGGTGTACTGCAGAAATCTGCTAACCGCGAGAGGCAAACCGAGTCTCGGGGCAGAGGTTGTTTTTATCGATCCTCCCTTTCATACCGAAATCGCCGAGAAGTTTTTTTTAACCTTTGCGAACGAGCCGGCCTGGATGCTTAAAAATGCGTTACTGATGATAGAATATAGCCAGACTGTTCCGGATATAACCGGGTTCGTGAAAATCGGCGAATATCGATACGGAACGGTGTTCCTGAATCTTTTTAGAAAAGAGTGAAAAGGCAGGCGAACGAGAAATGAATGCGATCGGCGTGGATCTCGGAGGCACGAATATCAAAGCGGCGCTCGTATCCGAAGAGGGAAAGTTTTTACGGAAGAAAAACGTGAAAACGGAAGTGGCTTCCGGAAAGGAAAAGATCGCGGCGAAAATCGTGGCGATTGTCGAAGAATTAGCCGAAGAAGACCGTTCGGTTTCGGTCGGGATCGGTTCCCCAGGTTCGATCGATCGGAAAAACGGGCTCGTTCGCTTCTCGCCCAACCTACCCGATTGGCTTGATTTTCCATTGGCTCGTCTGGTTTCGGAAAGATCGGGAAGGGAAGTCTTTATTGAGAACGACGCGAAAGCGGCCGCGCTGGGCGAAAAATGGTTCGGCGAAGCGCGAGGGTGCGAAAGCTTCGTCGTCTTGACCTTGGGGACCGGTGTCGGCGGCGGGGCCGTGACAAACGGTCAACTCCTGATCGGAGGCGGCGGTATCGGAGGCGAATTGGGCCATATGTGTGTGGATCCTTCAGGTCCGCTGTGCGGATGCGGCAGCCACGGTTGTTTGGAATGCTACGCGAGCAGTTCCGGAATGCGCAAACTAGTAGAGGAGTATCGTATGCGCTATCCGAATTCTCTGATATTCCGGGAGCAATCGGGCGGTCAGTTTGAAGCGGTTACCGTATTCTCCGCTTACCAGAAAGGCGACCCTTTGGCTGAAATCATTTACGGAAAATTCGTGTTCGCGATGGGCGTCGCGATCGGTTCGCTGGTGAATATTTTCAATCCAGAAAAGATCATATTAAGCGGGGGTATCTCTTCTTCCGCATCCCTGTATCTGGAAAAAGTGAAAAAGATCGCGAACGAGCACACGATACTCTCGATGATGAACTCCTTCGAGATTGTGCAAAGCTCTCTAAAAGAAAATGCGGCAATTTACGGCGCCGCATCGATCGTTTTTGATAGAAAACAACCACATACATCGGAGGTGCAGTAATGGCAGTGAACTTGAAAGGCAAGCATTTGATTGGGATCAAGCACTTGACGCCCGAAGAATTCGTGCAGTATATTCAAATGGCCGAGGCGTTGAAAAGGGACTACCTGGCAGGTTACCGTAATGAGTTGCTGAAAAACCGGACCTTAGCGGAGATCTTTCAGAAACCTTCTTTGCGGACTCGCGTTTCTTTTGAATCCGCAATGACCCACTTAGGGGGACACGGCATTTATTTAGGACCGGAGGATATCAAGCTCGGACAACGCGAGACTACCGAGGATATCGCAAAGGTGTTGTCCGGAATGTGCGATGTGATTATGGCGAGAGTGTTCAAGCACGAAGCCATCCTGGATTTGGCGAAGTACGCAACCGTTCCGGTTATCAATGGACTTTGCGACACCGAACACCCGACGCAGATCATCGGAGACTTTCTTACGATCTGGGAAAAGTACCGTAAGTTCGAAGGGCTAAAAATGACCTACATCGGCGACGGCAACAACGTATGCAATTCTTTGATCTACGGATCGGCCTTAGTCGGCACGCATTTCACCGCTATCTGCGCTCCAGGATACGAACCGAAAGCGGAAGTAATCCGCGATGCAAAAGCGATCGCCGCGAAGTACAATACAGGCAGCATCATCGAAGTATCCAACAACATCGACTCTGTGGCGGGTTCTGACATCGTGTACACGGATGTTTGGGCCAGCATGGGCCAAGAAGCTGAAGCCGAAGAGAGGAAAAAAATATTCATGTCTTACCAAATCACGATGCCGGTCTTCATGAAAGCGAAACCGACGGCGATCTTCATGCATTGCCTGCCGGCGCACTACGGTGAAGAGGTTGTTTACGAGGTCGGCCACTGTGAAAGAAGCGTCATTTTTGATCAAGCCGAAAATAGAATGCATTCGATAAAGGCGATTTTGGTCCTCCTAACGCATTAAACTCTGACGAGGGGGCTTCTTAGAAGGTATCGAGAAGCCTCCTTTTCACTGTAAGCCGCAAATCGGTTCCGAAATCCCGGGTCTTTTTGGAAGAATGGAGCGTAACGCGATGAGGATATTGCCGAAATTAGAGCTAATTTTTTTGTCTGTCTGTCTGGCAGTGATACTGATTTTTTCGCTCGTCAGTTATTTTCAGAACCGACAGACCCATCTCAAGCACTTCTATGAATCTTCCGAAAAAGAAATCCTGCATTTTGAAAAAGTGATCAACACCTTTTTCGAAGAAGCGAAAGCGAACGTGCTGTTTCTCGAAGACCGGCTCGGAGAAGCCCCTATCGACGATAGCCTCTTCTCTTTGGTTGGTTTGACAGGGGAAGGCAAGGTTTTTCCTGCCTATACCTCAGAAACGGACGAAAAACTATTGTCTCTTTTCGATTCTTTCCTCAAGACGCATCCGAATATCACCATGGTCTATTTTGGTTCGGCATCCGGCGGGTATATCGAGGTTCCGATCGTTGAACTCGGCAAAGGTTATGATCCGAGAGTCCGTCCGTGGTTTCAAAAAGCCTTGCAGAATCCAAATAGGGTGACTATTACAGGTGTTTATCGAACCCTCTTCTCAGAGGTTTCACAATTGGGAATCGTGAAAGCGGTCACCCGCGCGGGCGAACTGAGCGGTGTTATCGGATTAAGCGTTTCGCTGAAAGCGCTGACCGACATGATCCAGCAGGCAAAAATTCAAGAGATCGGCCACGTTTTTCTGATTGATTCCGCCGGTACGATATTGGCAAACTCATTGGATCCGCAATACAATTTTGGTCCCTTATCTTCCGTGTCTCCCGATCTCTCCGATCCGCAACTCTTTCAAAGAGAAGCGGCGTTGTACGTGAATGGCAAAAAAACCCTGAGCGTTTCGGCCGAAAACTACAGTCTCCAATGGCGATATTTGATCTTGGCGGATGAAAATGAACTATTCGAGTCATTGCAATTATATACCTTCTATCTAGCGGCTTTCGCGCTCGCCATACTGGTTTCGGTGCTGCTATTAACGATTCCCGTCAGCCGCGGATTCTCCCATCCGATCGAAGAATTTTCGAGGCAAATGAACCGTTTTGGAAAACAGCACTTTTTCGAAAAAATAAATATAAAAGGGTTTCGGGAGATAGAAGAGATGTCCGATTCCTTCAACGCGATGACCGAAGAACTTAAGGCGCTCTTAGATAAAAATAAAGTCTACAATGACGAACTGGAGCGCATTAACGAAACGTTGAAAAACCAAAACCTCGAACTCGAGGAATCAAGCGAGCGCCTGTCCGAGTATTCGAGTAAAGTAGAAGAGATGATTTGGATTACCTCGCGCATGTGCTCATCGGCAATGGAAAAAGACGAGAACTTCCTTAAAGACTTGTTGGAGATGATCATGGGTCTTGTTCCGAAGGCGGACTACGGGAGCGTCTCTCTCGTGGAAGGGGAGCGTTGGCGTTTTGTGCATACGGTCGGCCACGACATCGAGATCTTAAAACAGCTTCCGCTCACATCCGACTTGCTCCAGGAATTGCAGAACGCGAAATTGGTTGATCACCTTATGGAAACAAACGAAAGAATCTTTCCACCGGATCTTTACGAACCTTTCTCGCGCGCCACCAAACCGGTTCGCTCTTCGATCCTATCGCGATTGAAGTTTAGCGGCCAAACGTTAGGAACCCTTTCGATCGACATCGCTGCCGAAAGCGAAGAACAATTTACGAGCGAAGACCAAAAAATTGTTCAAACCTTCTCGAATGTGGCGTCGGCCTTCTTAACGATGCAAAAATATATCCAACAACAAGAAAATTTCCAGAAGGATCTGATTACCTCGATGATCCGTCTGTTGGAAATACACGATCCTTACACGAAAGGGCACTCGGAGAATGTCGCGAAGATTTCGGTGCATATCGCTGAAGCGATCGGGTTAGACAAATCGCAAATTTCTCGTGTTTTTTGGTCCGGGTTGGTTCACGACATAGGGAAAGTCCTCGTGCCCGGGGCGATCCTTTCGAAACCGTCGATGCTGACGGCTAAAGAGTACAATCTCATCAAAGACCATCCTGTTTGGGGAGCCCGGGTGTTAGAAACTTTCGAAGACCTCCAAGATGTCGCGCGATATGTGCGATTCCATCACGAGCGGTGGGACGGATTGGGATACCCTGAGGGGATAGAGGGAGAAGACATTCCACTCATTTCACGGATATTATCGGTCGCAGATGCCTTGGAAGCGATGACGAGCGATCGACCTTATCGCGAAAAAATCTCTTTGGCGGAAGCGTTGAAAGAAATCGAAAAAAACGCCGGAACGCAATTCGACCCGAAGATCGCACAAATGGCGGTCAAATCGATTAAACGTCTTTCTTAGAAACGGCGGCAAGGGGGTTTGCCCTCGAACGAATCGTCCGATCGTATGTTATAATCTTTGACGTAAATGACGAACAAAACGCGGCTTTTCCGCAAAAGGAGGAAACAATGGCGATATCTCATATCGATCATATCGGGATTGCGGTTTCATCTCTCGAAAACGTTATGCCTTTTTATGAGAAAGGTTTGGGGATTCCGGTAAAAGAGACAGAGGAGTTGCCGGACAAGCACTTGAAAGTGGCCTTCATACCTGTGGGTGATACGCGTATCGAGCTCTTGGAGCCTACTTCTGAGGCTTCTACGGTACACACATTCCTCCAAAAACGTGGAGAGGGGATTCACCATATCGCTTACCACGTGGATGATATCGAAGCCGCGATCGCGCACTTAAAGGAGATGGGATACCGTTTGCTGAGCGATACGCCGGAGATCGGAGCCGGCGGTTCAAAAATCGTATTTCTGCATCCGAAGAGTTCCTTCGGGGTGTTAATAGAGTTGGTTGAAGGCGAAGGCCACTAAGAAAGGAGAAGGTTTCATGAGCGATATGGACTCACTAAATCAGGCTTTTATCGAAAAAAGAAATGCCGTGTTTGCGGGTGGAGGACCGAAGGCCGTTGATAAACAGCATCAAGCGAAAAAAATGACGGCGCGGGAACGGATTCATTCTTTGTTGGACGAGGGCAGTTTTTATGAGATCGACACCTTCGTTGAACACCGATGCGTCAATTTTGACCTTAAAGATAAATCCATTCCGGAAGACGCGGTCATTACCGGCTTCGGGAATATTGGCGAGAAGAAAGTCGGGGTGTTTTCCCAGGATTTTACGGTAATGGGTGGCTCGCTCGGGGAGATGCACGCGAAAAAAATCATGAAGATACAGGACCTGTGCCTGAAAATGGGGATTCCGCTTATCGGAATTAATGATTCCGGCGGGGCAAGGATCCAGGAAGCCGTCGACGCTCTGTTTGGATATGGCGGCATCTTCTTTCGCAATACCCGTTCGAGCGGCGTGATCCCGCAGATATCCATTATTATGGGTCCTTGCGCGGGTGGCGCCGTCTATTCTCCTGCAATTACGGACTTCGTGATCATGGTCGATCAGGTCGCAAAGATGTTTATCACGGGTCCACAAGTCATCAAGGCGGTTACAGGGGAAGACGTGTCCCAAGAAGAGTTGGGTGGCGCGAAAGTCCATAACCAGAAGAGCGGCAACGCCCATTTCTTGGCTTCAAATGATGAAGAGGCGCTGGATATATGTCGGCGGCTTTTTGAATATATCCCGTCCAACAACACCGAATTCGCCGCGACCATCCCTCTTGAAACGATCAACCTGTCTAATTACGCCGATGTTGGAAAAGTGATACCGGTAGATGGGAAAAAGGGGTATGATGTCAAAGAAGTGATTAAGGGCATCGTGGACCGAGAGAGTTTTATGGAAGTGCATGCCCTGTATGCGCCCAATATCGTTATTGGATTCGCTCACCTTGGGGGAATCCCGATCGGGATCGTCGCGAACCAACCCAGCCAATGGGCCGGCAGTCTGGACATCAACGCTTCAGATAAAGCCGCTCGGTTTATACGCTTCCTGGACGCCTTCAATTTGCCGATCCTTACTCTGGTCGATACGCCGGGGTTCCTGCCCGGTACCGCGCAGGAGTTCAACGGGATCATCCGGCATGGGGCGAAGTTGCTCTACGCTTATAGCGAAGCGGTAGTTCCGAAAATCACGGTTATCTTAAGAAAAGCTTACGGCGGTGCTTACATTGCGATGGGTAGCCAACATTTGGGCGCCGACTTCGTCTGCGCGTTACCGACGGCCGAGATCGCCGTGATGGGGCCCGAGGGCGCGGCGAACATCATCTTTAAGAAAGAAATCGACCAATCGGACAAACCCGAACAAACAAGAACAGAAAAGATCAACCAATATCGAGACCAGTTTGCAAATCCCTATGCAGCCGCTTCCAGAGGGTATATCGATCAAGTGATTTCACCTGACGAGATGAGAGAAACCATTTATCGGAACCTGACGATTTCAAAAAATAAAGTGGAGCCCTATCCCGACAAAAAACACGGGAATATCCCGTTATAGGGGGCATCATGGAAATAGTCAGCCTGACCATTGTCGGAATATCTGTTGTTTTTCTCTGTTTCTTGTTCTTATTCACCCTGCTCAAGGTATTCGAGAAGGTATTCGGAGAGCGAAAACACGAATGGGAGAAACCCGCTTCGCAAAAAACGGTCAATGAGACCGGAAGGGGACTTTCCGCAGCCGTATCAAAAACAGCGGGTTTGACTGCGGATGCCGGAATTACGGAAGAAGAGGTGGCGGCGATAAGCGCCGCGTTGTATGCCTATTTGGATAAACCTTTCCAACTTGTCGGAATGAGACGGACGTTTCAGGAAGAAAAACGCTATCGGGCGCCGAGAAAATATACAACATGGAAAGTTCACCAGAAAGGGGACAAATAAAGATGATGAAGAGTTATAAGGTCTATGTGAATGGCAAAGCCTACGAAGTCCAAGTGGAGGAGTTGGGAGGAACCGCCGCGCCGCAAATGCCGATCGCCGTTTCCGCTCCGACGTTAAAATCAGATACGGCTCCCGCGCGGGTAGAACAGGCGCCAACGCCGCCCCCTGCGCCGGTGAAAGAAGCGGAAAAACCGAAAGCGGCCACCCCGGTGACCGGAGGGGGAAAAGGGAAGGGATTCCCCGCGCCGATGTCCGGGCTTATCATCGATGTGTTCGTAAAACCCGGTCAAAGCGTGAAGTCAGGAGATGTTCTGCTGAAAATCGAAGCGATGAAGATGGAAAACGACATCATTTGCGACACGAATGGCGTCGTCGAAGAAGTCTTCGTTCAAAAAGGTGAAAATGTGGAAACGGGCAAAAATATGGTAGCCGTCATACCATCATAAAATTGGGAGGGTCTATCGTGTGGAATTACCTTCAGCAGGGAGATACCGAAGTATACGCCATTCTAAAAAAAGAGCTGGAACGCCAAGAGTTCGGCCTGGAACTCATCGCCTCCGAAAATTTCGTTTCGAAAAGCGTCATGGATGCGATGGGGAGCATACTGACGAACAAGTACGCCGAAGGATATCCAAAAAAGCGGTACTACGGGGGATGCGTCTACGTGGATATGGTCGAAACCCTCGCGCGAGACCGAGTTAAAGAGCTTTTCCACGCCAAATACGCCAACGTTCAACCCCATTCGGGTTCGCAGGCGAATATGGCCGCGTATTTCGCAGTGGCGGAGCCCGGCAGCGTCCTTATGGGAATGTCGCTCAGCCACGGAGGTCATTTGACGCATGGCGCGTCGGTCAACTTTTCCGGGAAGATTTACCGTGTGGTGCAATACGGAGTCCATCCCGAAACGGAAACGATAGACTACGACGAAGTCGAGAAGATGGCGCTCGAGAATAAGCCGAAGATCTTAGTCGCAGGCGGCAGCGCTTATTCGAGAATTATCGACTTCAAGCGTTTTCGGGAGATTGCCGATCAGGTCGGCGCCATTCTTGTTGTCGATATGGCTCACTTTGCCGGTCTCGTCGCGGCGGGGTTATACCCGAATCCGCTGGAATATGCGCATATTGTAACCTCAACCACCCATAAAACGTTGAGAGGCCCCCGCGGCGGGCTGATCCTAACCAACGATGAAGAATTGTATAAAAGCATCAATAAGACAATCTTCCCGGGTATTCAAGGCGGCCCTTTGATGCACGTTATCGCGGGAAAGGCCGTTTGTTTCAAAGAAGCGCTCTCCCCCGAATTCAAAACCTATCAGGAGAACGTGATGGCGAACGCGGTTTGTTTAGCGAAAGAATTAGAGAAACGCGGAGTTCGTATCGTTTCGGGGGGGACTGACACGCACTTGTTTTTAGTGGATCTCAGTCCGAAAAACGTAACCGGAAAAGCTGTGGAAGCCGCTTTGGAAACAGTCCATGTTACCGTAAACAAAAATACGGTTCCCAATGAAAAACTATCCCCTTTCGTCACCAGCGGCATTCGGATTGGAACCCCTGCCGTGACCACTCGGGGAATGGGGCTATCGGAGATGTTGGAGATCGCCGAGATCATCCAGCAGGCGATCGATCATATGGACGGGGAAGGTCAAATCTCGGAAGACTTGCGACAATCGATCGGCGCGAAGGTCAAGACATTGTGCGCCCGATTTCCGCTATATAAAGAATTATTATAGAACGTTCCATCAAACCGATTGACAGATGGCGGAGCGATCCGCCATTTTTGTTGTCAGGATCTTTCTCGGCGGAGGGCACCGACCAAATAATCGGGATGCATTTATCGTTGAGAGACGCCTCAAAACGTTGATACGCGATTATTTCTACGTGACAACCCGGTCCGTACGCAGAGGCGCCACCCAATAGGCTTCTATTGCGCCGGATCTCTCAGAGGATTCATCCGGATCGTAGTAGGCTTCTACCGGTGTTCCCGGGTGTATCTGCCGAGTGACTCCCTGAAAGGCAGCCAATCCATAGAAGTAATCCCGACCATCTTTTCCTTTGAGAAATCCTTTTTTCTGCGGCAACATTTTCAGTAACTGACCCTCAACCGGTGTCAACACTTTTTTCAGGGATAATCTCCAAAGTGATTCCAATTCTTTATACAATTTTGAATAAGATAGCCCGTGAGGGCGCTCGATCGCTTTTACACGCTCCGAGAACTCGGAGTCTCCTTCGCGGTTAAGGGACTCCATAACGAGTTGATATAGGAGAAGGCATTTTCTTTCCATTTCGAATTGGCTTTTGGCGCGGTAGAGATTGGCCAAAAGACCGTAGCACTCGGTCTTGAGTTCGATGCCGAGAGGAAACAAAGCCGCCTTCAGCGCGCATTTAAAGGCGCGTTCCCGATCTTCGAGAGCAAGGGATACCTTCGCGATTTCGAAAGGAATCGCCCATATTTTAACCTTTCTTTGAGCATCCAACAGATCAGACAAGGCGTCCGACGGATTCCCGAGACGAAAGCGGCTGACACCCCTTCGCCAGAGAAACGGAGCAGGTTCCCCATTCGGGATTTTTTTGTCTATAAGGGTTAAGGCATCATCGCAACAAAGAAGGCATTCGGAAAACCGGTTTTTCGATAACAACCACTCCGTTTTCTCAAGGTACCAGCTTTCAGCGTTTGAAGGTCTTCTTATCGTTTTTCCTTTGCCGACGTGAAAATCGAAAGAAGTGACGTCTAATCCTCCGGGATCAACCTTCTGAATCCATGAGTCCGTATGGCGTTCCGACAAGTCTGGATGTTTTTTTAACCATTCGAGCGTTTTCAATACGGTGAGTTCATACGGAGAATGGGGTTCTTGTTTTGTTTTCGACAATATTTTCCGCGCCTGATCTAAAAACTCCTCTCCGAAAAACGGCTGTTTCTCGTGAAATAGACAGTCATATAGAATCCATCCATAGATATTGTTAAACCGAGAGTTATTAGGTTCAGTTTCGATCAAGGTTTCGGCGATCAGCAGCGCGTCGGAAAACCTTCTGCCTTTGCGCAGGCAGACGCAAAAACTGTACAGATCATCACTGTAAAATAACGATTTATCGGATTGCCACAGTCTTTCATATCTGGAAAGGGCTTCCGCGTAAGACTTTTCTTTATACAATCTCCTCGCTTCTCTCATCAACGGCAGCAATGGATTATCCACGATCGGCCTCCCGATGGGTTTCTTCTACCCAATAATAGGAAATTCCCGCCGCGCCATCCTTAGCCAGACGGTCAACCCGGTCGTTGTAACGGTCTCCGCTATGGCTTTTCACTTTCACCCAGTGCACTTTCACGGAACATCGCCTCATTTCGCCCACATAGGTTCGGGTGATCTCCTTGTTCGCTTTCCATTCCCCCACGGCCCAAGATCGGATGCCTTCGTAGTCGTAGAAGACCGTAATCTCCGGAACGCTTCTCTCTTCGCACCAGGCGAGCACCGCCATCATCGCCAGCAACTCTCCGCCTACCTGGCGAGAATCGGCCCAAGGACCCTTCGGCACCGATTCGCTCCGCTCTGCGATGATCGACGACCGATCGAGAATAACAAATCCATACCCTACGCCGCCGTCTACCCAAGCCCCATCCACATAGGCCTTAAGCGGAAAATCAAAAGTCGCGTTCTCCATCGGCATCCCCTTCCTTTTCGCGGTTTCTCTTATCGTGATAGTATACCGAAAAACCCTTCCGAAAAAACGAAAAATGATCGATTCACTTTTCATTTAATTGTGCTATAATTTATCATTCGATGGTTTATGATGATGGAGGGGTTCTATGGATTTTCGGAAAATGTCGATAGATGAGTTTCTCGATACACTCGGCTCTTCTTCGCCAACCCCCGGCGGAGGAACCGTAGCCGCATTGTCTGGCGCTTTGGCCGCGGGTCTTACGAAAATGGTCGCTTCCTTGACACAGGGAAAAAAAGGGTATGAAGACCACTATTCTTTGATGCAGGAAACGGCTCTGCTGGAAACCCAAGAAATCGAATGGTTCAAAACGATGATGGATGAAGATTCAAAGGCTTTCAACCAAGTAACGACAGCGATGAAACTTCCCAAAGAAACGCCCGTTCAGAAAGAAGTGCGAACTTCGGCGATACAAGAAGCATTCAAAACGGCGACAAAAACCCCTTACGAGATCGCTCAACACATTGTGCGGTTGGTCCCGCGAGCCGCATTGATGGCCCATTACGGCAATAAAAACGCAAAATCGGACGCGTTATGTGCGCTCGAATTGTGCAAAGCCGGTTTCCATATGGCTTTGGAAAATATCTCGATCAATCTGGAAATGATAAAAGATGTGGCGTTCGTCCAACATACGAGAAACGCCGTCTCTGAGTTGAAAACTCAATTCGAGGACGGATTAAAACAAGCGATCGATCAATGACTCCGAACAAAGGATTTTCCGTTCAAGTGAAAGCGGCCCAAGAAAAAACAGGAGGGCTCATAAACGGAAGCAGGACGGGTTTGTTACGTCTCGCGCATGGCGTGGTTGAAACGCCGATATTTATGCCCGTGGGGACGCAGGCGACGGTAAAATGCCTTCTCCCGGAGCAATTGAAAGAGATAGGAACGCAAATATTGTTAAGCAATACGTTCCACCTGTATTTGAGGCCAGGTTACGAAGATATCCGCTATTATGGCGGGCTGCATTCGTTTATGGGGTGGGATCGTCCGATTCTTACGGATAGCGGGGGCTTTCAGGTGTTCAGCCTGTCACGGCTCAACAAAATTACGGACGAAGGAGTGGTCTTTAGATCCCCTTTGGATGGCTCCGAACACTATTTCACCCCTGAATTGACGGTTGAGATACAAGAAGCCTTAGGGTCGGATATTGCCATGGTTTTTGATGAATGCGCGCCTCACGATGCGCCCGAGTCGTATATACGTCAAGCCCTGAAACGGACTTATGAGTGGGCCAAACGCTTCCATGCGGTTCATTCGAGGGAAGACCAGATGGTTTTCGGCATCGTTCAAGGGGGCGTTTCCCCGATTTTGCGAAGAGAAAGCGCAGAACAGATCACCTCAATCCCGTTTGACGGGTATGCGATCGGGGGATTGAGCGTCGGCGAACCGGAATCGGTCACCATCGAGGTGCTCGAAGCCACATGCGCCTGGCTGCCTGAGCATAAACCCCGTTATCTCATGGGGGTGGGGACGCCGGAGTTGATTTTCGCAGGTGTCGCGTTAGGTGTGGACATGTTTGATTGCGTGCTGCCGACGAGAAGCGCTCGCCACGCCACACTCTATACTTCGAGCGGAAAGGTGCATATCAAGGCGGCTAAGTATAAACGGAATCGAGAACCTTTAGATGACCAGTGCGATTGCTACACTTGCCGTCATTTTTCGAGGGGATACCTACAGCACCTTTATGCCCGGGGAGAAGTCGCGGGGATGGTTTTGGGCAGTTTACACAACATTCGCTTCTTAACCGCGATGATGGAGAAGATACGGGTTTCGATACGGGAAAACCGGTTCGATGCTTATCGGAAAGCCTTTTTTGATCGCTACCACAGCCAAATCGGTTTGGGATAAGCAACGACAGGGATGATGGCGGATACTGCGAGTATCTCGCGCCAAAAATGAAGGAGGACGCCATGGAAAGAGTAATTCGCTCTCCGCGCGGAAACACGTTATCCTGCGGTAGCTGGATGACGGAAGCGCCTATGCGGATGCTGATGAATAATCTTGATCCGGAAGTGGCAAAAGATCCGGCTCACCTGATTGTGTACGGAGGGAACGGTAAAGCCGCTCGAAACTGGGCTTGTTATGACAAGATCGTCGAAACTTTGAGACGTTTGAAAGAGGATGAAACACTCCTGATTCAATCAGGTAAACCGGTTGCGGTCTTTCGCACTCACGAATGGGCGCCGCGGGTTTTAATCGCGAATTCCTTGCTGGTGCCGAAATGGGCGTCGATCGAGTATTTTCGCGAATTAGAGGAACGCGGGTTGATTATGTACGGCCAGATGACGGCCGGTAGTTGGATCTATATCGGAACCCAAGGGATATTGCAGGGAACGTACGAAACCTTCGCCGCGTGCGCCCGCAAGTATTTCGGCGGCACGTTGAAGGGCAAATGGGTATTGACCGCCGGATTGGGAGAAATGGGCGGCGCGCAGCCTTTGGCCGTCACCATGAACGAAGGCGTCGCTTTAGTGGTCGAAGCCGATAAGAGAGCGATCGAAAGGCGAATAGAAAAAGAATATGTCGACGTGTGGACCAACGATCTCGATGAAGCGATCCTCTGGCTGAAAAAAGCGTTGAAAGAGGAAAAGGCGCTCTCGATTGGGTTGTTAGGAAATGTGGGCGATATTTATCCCGAGCTGCTTAAAAGAGAGTTAATCCCGGACGCGTTGACCGACCAAACGGCGGCGCACGACCCGCTTAACGGTTATATTCCGATGGGAATGACTTTCGAGCAGGCTGTCAGACTTAGGGAAAACGACCCGGCAGGATATATGGAACGGGTCTACGATACAGTTCTTGTCCACGTACGGGCGCTATTGGAGTTTCAGAAACGAGGCGCGAAAACTTTCGAATATGGAAACAACCTTCGCCGGTTAGCCTTTGATCACGGAGAAAAAGATGCTTTCGAGATCGTCGGATACATGCCCGAGTATATCCGCCCTCTCTTTTGCGAAGGCAATGGGCCGTTTCGATGGGCTGCCCTGTCCGGAAAAGAGGAGGATATCTATAAAACCGACGAGAAAGTGCTGGAACTGTTCCCGGAAAACGCGCATCTGAAAAAATGGATCACTTTGGCCCGTGAACGGATACGGTTTCAGGGCTTGCCCTCTCGGATCTGTTGGTTAAACTACGGACAACGCGAAAAGATGGGCCACGCGCTCAACGATATGGTCAAGAAAGGGGAGTTGTCCGCGCCGATCGTGATCGGCAGGGACCACCACGATACCGGCTCCGTCGCCTCTCCCTACCGCGAAACGGAAGCGATGATGGACGGGTCGGACGCAATTGCCGATTGGCCGATTTTGAACGCATTGCTAAACACCGCAGGCGGCGCCACATGGGTTTCGGTCCATCACGGCGGGGGCGTCGGAATCGGTTTTTCGATACACGCCGGTGTCGTTATCGTCGCCGATGGAACCGCATTAAGCGATGAAAAAATCGCTCGGGTCCTTAACAACGATTCCGGATTGGGCGTTGTCCGCCATGCTGACGCGGGTTATCCGATCGCTCTGGAAACAGCCAAGGACACGCACATCGACACGCCGATGCTATAATTCTTACTTCGATTTTTCATATATCTTATGATACCGTTCCAGGGGGGGAATTCGATTGAAAAGGTTTGCGTTTCTTATTCCTTTATTATTGATCGGTTTTGTGAGTTTTTCGGTAACGGTTTCGTTTTGGGAGATCCCATTTCCGGAAGGAACTGGCCCGACTGCGAAAGGCATTGGAGGGATTTATAACAACCCTGCCGTACTGAGTTTGGAAAAACAATGGCAATTCGGTTTGATGACAACAGTGTGGAATAACATCGACGAAGAACGCTATCATATCGTCGGGGCTTCGCTGATTCAGCCTTATCAATATGGTTTCGCCGGTGGTCTGGATATCTTGTATGGCCAGTTGAAAGACAACGATGGCAACAACACCTTTGCCTCCTTTGGTTACGCCATTTCGGGGCTTTGGAACCGCCTTTCATGGGGAGCCAGGATTATCGCCGGGTATTTTGACAATGATCCGGAAAGTTCAGTATACGGGTCGGTCAATCTCGGATTGATGTACTCGATTCTGGACACCACGCATATTTTGTTCAACTTCAATGCGCCGCAGATCGTGACAACGAAACCGTTGGTTTTCGATATCAACCGACCGGAAACTTTCAACGTCGGCGCCGGGTTGCTGACGGCGAACGACTTGGGGCGTGTGTATGCGGGGATTACAGCCTACAATAAAAATGAGAATCCCTATTTCGGTTTTATGTTCGGCGGAGGCGTGAAAATGGCCTTCTTGAATTGGGATGTCGCTTTTGTCGGGAAAGATTTGTTTGTCGGCATACCGATGTCAGAGATGAATGCGGTCGTAAAGGCCTCCCTCTATCTTGATTTTGAATATTTCGCGATCGGCGCGGGAGCGGAGCTGCCGCTAACCGGATACGGATTCTCAGAAACAATACTCAGCGCGTTCGTCCGTGCGAAGTGGTAAATCGTTTATTGAGTTAGTGGGTACCGAAGCGGACGAAAGAAAAGCCCGAGAACTTAACCCGAGAACTTAACCCGAGAACTTAACCCGAGAACTCAACCCGAGAACTCAACCCGAGAACTCAACCCTAGAACTCAAATTGTGATTATCGAATGAAGGAAGGTGGCACTATCCGACGAATGAGAATGGTCTTGATAGGCGTGGTCTTCGGATTCGTGTGTTTATTTTCCGGTTGCGCTTTCATGGAGCTTGGCTCTATCACCGATATCGGCGGCCATGTTGGTCCGGATCCCGAGGACGCGACCCCTACTTCGTGGTATATACGGAACGTGTTCCAGGGAACCTGGAACTACCAGTACTGGGATTCCGGCGCGCTCGTTCAGAACTATCGCGTGACTCACGAAGTGAGTAAAGACGGGGCGATCAAGTTCACGTTTATGCTTCCGGATACAGGCGTTAAGCATTTTTTGGCGACAGGAACCATTAATATGAATACTGGCCTCTTCTTCGGAGAATGCGCCTGGGCTCAAATTGGAAGCGAGGAAGGCGCGATAACCTTTACGGGCGCTTTCGCCACCGCAACCTCTCAAATCGAAGACTACGCGGTGGTCTTGGATCGGCGGTTTCATCCCGGGCAGTCCGTGAACTATAGCGTCCTGTCGAATCGGGTGCAATGAATGGGGGTATCCGGTTCCTGTATCGGAATCCTATTGGCGGGAGGCAGCGGCCGGCGTTTTGAGAAGGCCATGCCTAAGCAATTCTATTTGTTGTCCGGAAAACCGTTGATCCGTTATTCTTTGGAAATCCTGGGACAATCCGCGCGTATCGACGGGATCGTTGTCGTGTACGAGCGGAATACGGAAGCGCAAACGCGTTCGATAGCCGAACCTTTTGGCAAAACGGTCGGTTTAACGATGGGCGGAGAAACGCGTCAGGATTCGGTTTTTAAAGCCCTGGCGCTATTGGCCGAAATCGGGGAACCCGATCGCGTTGTGATCCATGACTGTGTCCGTCCCTTTTTTCAAACTGTTTTAGAAAATGTCCTGTCGGAGCTCTCGGACCATGAAGCCGTCATACCGACGGTCGAAATTTCAGACACACTCTATCATTTAGGTGACGATCAAGGCTTGTCCCTCCCGAAACGGGAGGAATACTTCCGGGTTCAGACGCCCCAGGGATTTCATTTTCCCAATATCTATACAGCGCATCGAAAAGCGCAAGAAGAGAACCGACACGATTTCCCGGATGACGGATCGCTATATGCTTATTACGGAGGGAACCTGAGTTTGGTAAAAGGGAGCCCTTTGAATATGAAGATAACGACGCCTATGGATATTCCGATCGCGAAAGCTTTTCTTCGATTATTTAGCGACTAAAGGAGTTGTCGATATGGTTAAAAACTACGTTCTGGATACGAACGTTTTGCTACATGACCCGCAGGCCCTCTTCTCTTTTCAAGACAATCGCGTGTATATCCCGATGCCGGTCTTGGAGGAGTTGGACCGGTTTAAAAAGTCGCCGGGTGAATTAGGGGCAAACTGCCGCGAGGTGATCCGAAAACTGGACGGTCTCCGGTCCACAGGGGATCTCTTGAAAGGCGTTCGTACGAATGAAGCCGGTCTGATCTGCGTAAAGATATTCCAAGACAAGGAATTCGAGAACGTTGTCTTGCCATCCTACTTTAAAAAAGGTTTAGCCGACAACTGGATCCTCCTGTATTTGCTAAAGATCCAAAAGTCCGATCCGAAAATGCCGACGATCTTTGTAACGAAAGATATCAATTTTCGCTTGAAATCGCAAATCATCGGCGTACCGGCTCAAGACTACCTGACTGATAAATCAACGGTGACCGAAGAAAAGGGGTTCTATGAGGTTACGATGTCGGAAGAGGCAGAACGGGTATTCCGGGAAGAGGGGAAAATTAGCTTCTCCGCCTCTAAAATCCCTGCCTCAATGAAAAAAAGGAACGTGTTTTTCGATTTCGGCCATTCACTTTTCGGAAAAACAACGGCGACAACCGACGAGATTGTCCGTTTGGAGAATGGATTCGGAACGACGATATCGGGAATTTCGGCACGGAACCGCGAACAGCTTTTCGCTTTGGAAGCCTTATGCGATGATTCGATCCCTTTGGTTTGCTTAACGGGAAAAGCGGGAACGGGAAAAACGCTCATCGCGATAGCGGCGGGGTTGTCGAAAGTGATGGATGAAAACGCCTACACAAAGCTAACCGTTACCAAACCAGTTGTTTCGATGGGACAGGAAATCGGGTTTCTTCCCGGTACAGCCGAAGAAAAGATACGTCCTTGGGTACAACCGATCTATGATAATCTCGACTTCCTATTCGCCCGAAAAGGGGTACGGGCGGAAGAGTACCTGAAGAAGCGCAAAGTCATCGAAGTGGAGATACTCAGTTACATTCGAGGCCGTTCGATACCTCATCAATACATCATAATCGATGAGGCTCAAAACTTAACGCCACACGAAGTGAAAACCATCGTCACGCGCGTGGGAGAAAAAACGAAGATCGTTCTAACAGGAGATCCCGATCAAATAGACAACCCCTATCTTGATCGAACCAGTAACGGCTTGATGGTCCTGGCATCGAAATTTTTTGATCACCCGCTTGCCGTTCATATCACTTTGGAAAAAGGAGAACGTTCGGCTTTAGCGACCGTCGCGTCCGAGATTTTATAAAAAAACCGGGATATGATATAATTTGAAGCCATAGGTAGAGTCGGAGGTGAAAGGATGAACGGCGAATACGATCAGTATTTGAGCACGTTTATCGACGAAGCGCAGGAGTATATGCGCGTGTTGAATGATAAGATGCTCGCTCTTGAAAGCGAACCGGAGAGCATGGCGACCATCAATGAGATTTTCCGAGCCATCCATACGCTTAAAGGGATGTCAGGAACGATGGGATTCGAAAACATGACGAAGTTGTGCCACCGTATGGAAAACGTTTTCGACCGCACCCGGAACGGTGAAATAGCAGTTGACAAAGATATGATGGATGCCTTGTTTTCCGGTGTGGATCATCTGGAAAGAATGACGCAATCAATCGCCGCTAAGGGTACGGATAGCGGCATCAACATTTCTGAGATCGTCGCTGTCTACGAACGAATTAATAAAGGTGAGAAGAAACCTCCGGAGAAGAAAACCGTCGTTAAAACCCAAACCACCGCAGAAAAAAAATCGGCCAAAAACACTTCGAAACAACCGAAAACAGTGGAAATCACTGCGGAAACGGGAATTAAAGCCGGTAAAAAAGAAGAACCACAGGAACGGGCTATAAAAGCCGAAAACCAGGTTCCAGAGGAGGTTAGAGCGGAATCGGAAAAAGGATTTGCCTCTCCGATCGCCCTACCTTCCGAAATACAGAACACTTTGCAAAAAGGCATCGAAAATGGCTACATTCCTTATTATATTCAGATTAAGCTCGTACAAGGCACTTTATTGAAAGGCGCCAGGATTTATATGGTCTTTCATCGGATGGATGAGATGAACTCCGAAATACTCTACTCCGTTCCGGACGTGGAAACGATTGAAGACGAACGGTTTGACTTGACTGTCGAAGTCGTTTTGCTATCAAAAGTCGCCCAGGAAAAAATCGCGGAAGCCATTATGAGCATCTCCGAAATAGAAACCGTAAAAATCCATCCCTTGAAAATCATGGACGAAAAAGCGCCTGATACGCGAACTGACGAAACCGACGCCAAGCAAAATACGATCGAACAACCGCGGACGGCACAGGAAGATCAAGATCAAAAAGCGGAGACAGAGGGACCGTCCCTTTCATCTGGCGGCGCCGCTTCGTTGAGCAAAACGATTCGTGTGGATATCGAGAAGCTCGATACCCTGATGAATTTGATGGCCGAACTCGTCATCGCGCGAAGCCGGATTAACGAGACTTTAAAAAAGTACGATATTAAACAAGTGGATGAAAGCCTCAGCCAGTTGAGCCGGATCACTCTGGATCTACAAAATATTGTCATGAAGATACGGATGGTTCCGATCGCTTATGTCTTCAATCGATTCCCGAAGATGGTCAGCGAGCTTTCCAAGTCTTTTAACAAAGAAGTGCAGTTGTTCATATCGGGTCAAGAGACGGAATTGGATCGGACCGTCGTGGACGAGATCGGCGAACCTCTGGTTCATCTTCTGAGAAATGTGATTGATCATGCCATCGAAACGAAGGAAGAACGCTTGAAAAAAGGAAAACCTGCGTCCGGTTTCGCGCGTTTGAACGCCAAACACGAAGGGAATAATGTTTTAATTGAAGTCATAGACGATGGGAAAGGCTTAGATAGGGAGACCATCGCCAGGAAAGCGATCGAAAAAGGATTGATCGACGAATCCACGGCCAGCCACTTATCCGATGAAGAAATCTTCATGTTCATCTTTCTACCAAACTTTTCGACGAAGGAAAAGGTGACAGAGATCTCAGGACGCGGTGTTGGAATGGATGTCGTAAAAACTCGCATAGAAAGTTTGAACGGATCCGTTTCTTTGGAAAGTGCAAAAGACGTCGGAACAAAAGTCAAGATTCGGTTACCGCTCACGCTTGCCATCATTCAAGCCTTGTTGGTCAATGTCAGCGGCAATGTATATGCCGTACCGATTTCGACGATTGACAGCACGTTAAACCTCCCCTTAACGGATATTCAGATGATACAAACTCGCGAAGTCGTCGTGATTCGCGGAGAGATCATCCCGATCGTCTGGCTAAACGAAGTCTTTAATCTTCCACGCAGTGAAAACGGTCAAAACATCCACGTCGTGATTACCCGCGTCGGTCACAAGAAATTCGGATTCGTGGTCGATCATTTGTTAGGCCAGGACGATATCGTTATCAAATCTCTCGGGCGGTTGTTCAAAAACGTGAAAGAGTTTAGCGGCGGGGCGATTTTAGGGGACGGAAGGATCGCGTTAATTCTTGAAGGCACCACGATCGTCGCTACATAAATTTCCGGTTTACGATGACTGAATTATTGGAGGAGGTTAGATATGTCTAAAAGAGTTTTAATCGTCGACGACGCAGCGTTCATGCGTATGATATTGAAAGATATCGTAGTTAAGAACGGGTTTGAGGTCGCCGGAGAGGCGAGCAACGGTATAGAAGCGATCGAAAAATACCGCGAATTACAGCCGGATGTAGCGACAATGGATATTACGATGCCAGAAATGAATGGAATCGAAGCGATAAAAAAGATCAGAGAACAATACCCGAATGCGAAGATCATCGTGTGCAGCGCTATGGGTCAACAAGCAATGGTTATCGATGCGATTCAGGCCGGAGCGAAAGACTTCATTGTGAAACCATTCCAGCATTCGAGGGTTGTCGAAGCGATCAATAAAGTAACTGCCGGATAGTATGCCCACCGAGGTTGTGGCGACAAAAACTACGGCAGGAAGTTTCCTCGTTTCAGCTTTCCTGCCTTTTATTTTTGCTACCCTGCTGCTATTCGTCGTGCTCGCGGTCGTTCTTTGGTTGACTAAACATACAGGAAAAGCGCGCGCAAAAGGCGACTTTTTTTTTATCCTGGCTTCTCAACCTGTCGACCGGTTTTCAAACATTCACTTGATCCGCTTCCTGAACGAGTTTTACGTTGTTGTTACCACAAACGGGAATATTCGTATCCTCCAACATATCGACGAACCAGAATCCAAAGAACATCTGAACCTTAAATATGCGCATCGAAAAGTCTCTCCTTTCTTAAGCGCATTCAACAAAAAAGTCTTTGAAGAAGAGCTTAAAAAAATGGAACACCTTTCCGAATGAGGCCCGTATGAAGCCACGCTCGCGCTTCTTTCTTCTACTTCTATTGCTTCTCCTTTTTTACGCATCGACGACCGGGTTGACCCAAGACTTGCAGATACCTATCCCGAAGATAGAGATCGGAGTGGGGGAAGTGCAAAACCCAAATGATTTGGCGATCACCTTAGAGATCCTCTTTCTCATCACCATTATCACCCTGGCTCCGTCCATTCTGCTCATGTTCACCTCTTTTACCCGTTTGGTGATCGTCTTGGGGGTTGTACGCGGAGCGATCGGAACCAGACAAACGCCGCCGAACCAGGTTATTGTGGCCGTTGCGCTATTCCTAACGTTTTTCACGATGCAACCAACCTTCACGAACGTATGGAACGAAGCATGGGTCCCGTATTCCGAAAACCAAATCGCCTACCAAACGATGTTCGAAAGGACGGGCGACATATTCAAAAATTTTATGGTGGGCCAGCTTAAGATACATAAAAACGAAGACAACGTGGATATGCTTTTAGAGAGCACGGGAAAAGGAAAAGTTGACGCCATAGAAGACGCGGGTTTGGAAATTATCATACCCGCTTTTATTATTGGGGAACTGGAAATCGCTTTTAAAATGTCAGTTTTGCTCTATATCCCCTTCATTGTCGTTGATATGCTGGTTGCCAGCATTTTGATGGCCATGGGGATGATTATGATTCCGCCGGCTCTGATCTCCATGCCCTTCAAAATCCTGCTTTTCATAGCGGTTAACGGGTGGGACCTCATCGTGATGGGGTTGATCCGAAGCTTTTAGCCTCCAAGGCTCGCCAAACGGTTGACCGATCCTTATCCGTCAGGCGCCGGGACTCAGAAGCCGATCCAGATAGTCTTTCTCTTCCTCAGCCGTATTCAGCAACCCATTCATCTTTTCTTTCGTCATCCCGGCGATTACCTCCCGAATCACGCTGCCTTCATCCAGGTGGTATTGCTTCGTGAGCATCATGCCGTCAACGTAGTAAAACCGAACACCTTTTCGAAGCCGCGAATACTCCTTGAAATGGTTCGTCCCGTCTTCGGTCAGATATGCGCACAGGTAGGCGAGCGACTCGATCTTTGCGCCTTCCAGAAGGATATACAGATCGGAAAATGGCGATTCCGTATTGAACATGTGCGCGATCAGCTCGACTTTTTTCGAGAAGGCGAAGATATCTCGAGTCACCTTGCGCGGTACGCCGTATTCGGTTTCCACTTCTTTCAACTGTTCTTCCGTATTATATTCGAGCAACAGATACAATAATGCGTAGAAACGGTTGAAGGAACCTTTGAAGTTAAAAAATTTTTCGACCCATAACAATCGGTCGAAGAACCGTTTTAGTTTGGCTTCCAAGGTTTCGGTATAATAGGTAGCCGGAAAACAGTGTTTCAGTATTTCCAATTCACCATAGCGTTTGAACAGATCAAACAAAGCCGATTCTGTTAAACTCCGCTGGAATTCTCGCCTAATTCTCCCACCGCTGACCCTTTCTAAGTATTTTTCGGACAACGCTTCCTTTAAGAGTTCCAAAGTTCTTTCTTCCATGGCGAAGCCGAAACGGATCTCATAGCGCACTCCCCTCAAAATACGAGTGGGATCGTCTATGAAGCTGGTATTGTACAAGACGCGAATCGACCCGCTTTCCAGGTCTCGACGACAACGAAAGAAATCCAACAGAGTGCCAAAGGCGTCTTTGCCCAAATCAATCGCCATCGCATTAATGCTGAAATCCCTTCGCACAAGGTCTTTACGTATATGAGAAAACTCTACAACCGGTAAGGCGCCGGGCGAGTGATAGGTTTCTATCCGAGCCGAAGCAAAATCGACTGTATAGCCTTTGTCAAAATACGCCTTTGCCACTTGGAAAGGCGTATGTTCTTCTATCTTTCGGATACGAAAGGATTCCGGAGATTCTTCGCAGCGTGCGGACAGCTTTTTAACAAATTCGATAGCATTTCCTTCCACTACGACGTCCACATCAAGGTTCGGCGTTCTCAACAGCAGATCCCGCACGAATCCGCCAACCACATAAGTTTTTATGTTAAGCTGATCGCCTGTTTCTCCGATCAATTTCAATAGTCTCGTCAATTCGAGCGGTATCGATCGTTGCAGTAAGATGCTGGTATCATACTGGCTGATCGGAGATTCGAGATCGAATCTCGCCTGATCTCGCTCGTCTTTATAGGAAGCTCGGATTAGATCTGTTCTAGAAATGATTCCTATAAGCACACCCTCTTTCAGTACCGGAATCCTCCCGATCCCATTTTCGACCATCATCGCCTTCACTTTTTCGATCGAGTCTTCAATATCGACTACCTGAAGTTTCGTGGACATAATACTTTTCACCGGTTTATCGTTCAACAGGTGCGCCATTGCTTTTTGAACATCGCGACGCACGATCATCCCGGCTAGTTTTCCGTCTTCTATAACCGGCAATCCGCCATAACCTGTTTCTTCGAAGATTTTATTGATGGACTGAATCGGCATATTGGCAAAGACGGTGCGTACTGGACTGCTCATCAGATGCTTTGCGCGAACGGCTGGCGTCACATACTTTTCCAGATAGGTGATCAGGATTTTCAGCGCGTCATCGACCGGAACGCCCGTCAGTTTACAAGCGGCCGCCCTTTTGTGCCCGCCTCCGCTCAAAGCCCCCATCAGTTCCCCAAGATTGACGTCCGGCGAGGAAGTACGCCCGACGATATAGGTTTTTTTCCCCATTCCGACAACCGCTATAAACGTATCGTATCCTTCTGACATCCACAGTTTGCTCACGATTAAGTTTAGTCCGCCGATAAATTTTTCGCTATTCGCGATACCGATCGCGATCTCCGTTTGATTGATATGTTTAACGACCTTATTAGTAAGGAGGTCTTCCAACAACCATTTTTGATCGATCGTCATGTCTATCTTTACAAAAGCCGAGACGACGTCCAAGTTGGCGCCGTTTTCCAGAAGAAAGGCGCTGGATTGCAAGTCTCGCGGAGTCGTCGAAGAAAATAGAAAATTACCGGTATCTTCGTAAATGCCAGTCGAAAAGAGCGTTGCATCAATTTTGTCTATTTCGACGTTTTGCTTGCGGATTTTTTCGACCATCAAGGTTGTCGCCGAACCGATCTCTTCGATGACAACCTCCCGTTTTTGATAACCCGGAAAGATATCTTCATCGAAGAACGGATGGTGGTCGTAAATGCGTAGAATCGGCTTGTTACGGCTAATGGCGTTTTGTATGCTCTGTCCTAAACGCTCTTTCAAACAAGCGTCTACAATCACGGTCTCTTTGATCTCCGAGAGGTCGACGCTCTCTTCCCGATAGAAAGGAATCTTTTCCTTATAGATCGCAAAAAAGTCCTCTAAGTTTTGGGCCCCTTCACCAGAAACGACGATCGTATGGTCGGGATAGAGTCTTTGAGCCGCGACAGAGGCTGAAAAGGAGTCGAAATCAGGGTTTTTATGGCTTACGATAATCTTTTCGGGTTTCGCCAACCAGCGTTTGTCTTCTTTACCCAAAGTTTCTCACTTCACTTTCTTCTAACGAGGATGAATAAGTCGATTTGCTTCACATACGGGGCTAAAACGCGGCAATACTCGGCGACTGTTGCCCCGGTGGTGTACACGTCGTCAAAGAGCGCAACCCGCTCCGGTAGTATTGTACCTTTTTTCATCCGAAAGACATCGCGAACGTTCGCTTTTCGTTCTTCTTCGTCCTGAAGCGAAGCCTGGGGGCGATAGGACCACTCGCGTCGAACGGCGGGTTCCAAGATCGTAAGGTTAGGTATGAAACGCTCTTTTAGCCGATCGAGAATCAGCCGCGTGTTGGAAAAACCTCTCGTCCTTATCGAAGCCGGGTGAGCGGGCAAAGGGATAATAAAGGGGACACTGGCGCGCCAGAAGTCGATCAATCGAAACAAAAAGAAAGACAGGTGATTCGCCAAATCTTTTCTGGGCAAATATTTATAGGCTTTGACCAATCCGTAAAGAACCGAATCCACCTCGGAAAAGTAACAAAAACGCGTTACCTTTCCGAATCCTTCGCCCAAAAAAGGGGTCGGTAGCAAGCCCGTCAGCGATCTTTCGCAGTCAGGACAGACGTACCGAGCGGCGCTCGCGCTCTCTTGGCAGATCGGGCATTGATTCGGAAAAAAAAGGTCCAAAAAAGCTTTCAGTAACGGCCGCTCTTCCGGACCTTTCCGTGTATTGACCGAGGCTAGCGTGTCCAAAACCCACCTCTTGTTAAAACTGTTATTTTTCCTGTTGAATAAACTCCAATTTTCGTTTGACTTCCTTGATCTGGAAAAACTCCAATTCGTCGTTCTCATTCACATCATCGAAACTGGTAAAACGGATACCGCATTCCTGAGGCGCTTCGACCCGTTGGACGTCGTCCTGGAAATGTTTCAGTGATTCGAGGACTCCTCTGAATATTTCGATGTTATTCCTAAAAATCTTGACTTTCGAAGCCTTTTCAACGAATCCGTCCAGCATCTGGACGCCGGCGATCGTGCCGACTTTCTTTATGCGGAAAGCCTGCCGCACTTCTCCGTGGCCGGTCACCTCTTCTACCTTATCCGGTTCCAGCATCCCCAGGAGCGCTTTTTTAACGTCTTCTATCAGATTGAAGATGATATCGTAGGTTTTAATTTGCACTTTCTCGCGTTCGGCATCGCTCTCGGCCTTCTTGTCGATCTTGACTTTAAACCCCAAAATAACCCCGTCCGAGGCGGAAGCCAGCATTACGTCAGAAGGAGATACGGCGCCAATTCCTGAATGGACGATCTCGATCGTTATTTCCGCCGTTTGTAAACGGGCGATTGCGCTTTTTAGTGCTTCAACCGTTCCATAACTGTCCGCTTTGATCAGTATCTTTAAAGCCTTATGGTCACCGTCTTTAACCATTTTGTAAAACTCTTCGAGCGAGATGTGTTTGCGTTTTAACTGATCAGCTTTCTCTTTGAGGTGGATTCTCTCTACGATGCTCTTCGCGACGTTGGGAGATTCGACGACGTATAGGATTGAATGCGCGTCCGGAACCTGGTCAATTCCGATGATTCGAACGGCCTCGGAGGGTTTTCCTTCTTTTATCTGCTTCCCTTTATCATTGATTAACGCTTTGACTTTTCCCCACGTATTCCCCGCAACGAAGTAATTCCCGACTCTCAAAACGCCGTCTTTGAGAATGCACGTGGCCGTCGGACCGACCTTTGGGTCGAGCCGCGATTCTATAATGATACCGCGAGCTTTCCCCTTCGCGTGGCAACGGATGTTTGCCATTTCTGAAACAAGTAGGATCATCTCAAGAAGATCTTCGATACCTTCCCCTTTTTTTGCCGAAATATTGACCGTAACGGTATCTCCACCCCAATCTTCTGGAACCAAATGAAGTTTGGAGACCATCTGTTGTTTCGTGAGTTCGACATTGGCGTTTGGTTTGTCCACTTTGTTGATCGCCACGATGACCGGGACGTTCGCTTCCTTGGCATGATTATAAGCCTCTTCGGTTTGGGGCATTACCCCGTCGTCAGCGGCGATGACCAAAACGACTAAATCCGTCGCTTGCGCCCCTCTGGCTCTCATCTCCGTAAAAGCTTCGTGGCCGGGTGTATCAATAAAGGTGATCTTCTGGTTCTTGTACTCCACCTGATAGGCCCCGATCTCTTGGGTGATACCGCCAGCTTCTCCTTCGGCGACTCTCGCCTTTCGTATCCGATCCAACAACGTTGTTTTTCCGTGGTCGACGTGTCCCATCACTGTAACAACGGCCGGTCGACACTGCATCTCATGTTTCTTGTCTTTGTACAAAGAATCGTAATACGAACGTAACTGGCGTTCGCTGTCATCTTCTTTCTTTTCAACGAGCTCTTCTTCTTCCGATATTTTAACGGTAATCCCGTATTTTTTCGCCAATTCGGCAAAATTATCGTACTCCAACCGTTGGTTGGGGTTCATCATAATCCCTTTGGAAAAAGAATCCTGGATGATTTTATTGACAGGGATCTTCATCATTTCGGCTAGCTCGCGGACGGTCATCGATAGCACATTGACAAAAAGAACATTTTCGTTGTCCTTCTTCGCGGGTGTATGTGTAACCGTCGGTTCTTTCTGAAGGCGATTCGCTGTTTCGGGCTCCTCTTTCTTCTCCTTAACCGCTTTCTCAGGCTCCTTCTTTTCGATGGCCTTCGGTTCCTCTTTAACGGCTCCGGAAGGTTTTACGGGCTCGGAAGCTGCCGGTTTCTTTTCTTCAACCACAGGCTCCGCCGGTTTTTCCGTCGACTGTGTTTTATTCGTGAACAGATCGACTAAAATCTTTGTCTGTTCTTCATCGATCACGGCCATATGGTTTTTTGCCTCAAGGCCGAGTTCTCTCAATTCGTCAATCAACTCTTTACTGGGCATACCCAGTTGTTTTGCCAACTCATATATCCTTATCTTCGCCAATAAGGGTCACCTCCAAAAACAAATACGGAAAAACAACGCTCGATTATACCACGGATTCAGCGCTCCCGACCGAGGGGTTATTTTAGGGGCAGGACTTGAAATTACCGAAGGATATGGTATAATACCCTTGCAAGTTTGGGGCCGTAGCTCAATTGGGAGAGCGCTACCATGGCATGGTAGAGGCCGTGGGTTCAAATCCCATCGGCTCCACCAAAAAGGACTGATATCAGTCCTTTTTTATTTTTCTTCTTTTAATCCAAATCCGACCATAAAGGTATTTTGGAAGGTCAGGAGGATAACGAGCGGCGGTAGCAAGGCAAGAATCGTGCCAGCCATGATGATGTTCCAATCGGCCGCCATCGCTTCGCTTGCCAGCAGCATTTTCAACCCGATCTGGACAACACGCATGTCGTTGCTGTTCGTAATGATCAAAGGCCATAGGTATTCGTTCCAGATATAAATAAATTCGATGAGAAACAAAGCGCCGACGTTCGTTTTCGATAAGGGAACTAAAATTTTGAAGAGGAAACGCATCGGACCCGCCCCGTCGATTCGCGCCGAATCCGCCAGATTCGCGGGGACAGTAAGAAATAATTGCCGAAATAGCAAGGTACCGGTCGCGCTGGCAAAAAACGGAAAGGTTAATGCGGAGTAAGTGTCTATCCAGTTGAAGCGTTTCACCAATTCAAAGGTTGGCACGATACGAATGGGCAGAGGTAGCATGTGCGTGATTAAAATCATCGCAAAAAAGAATCCTTTTCCTTTAAAGTTTCCGAAGTAGGTGAAGGCGAAAGCGGCCAGGATCGAGAAGAAGATCTTCGCAAAAGCGACGGAGGTTGCCGTAAACAGGCTGTTGAACATCAAACGCCCCATATTCACCGTATTCCAAGCCCGAACCATATTATCGATCAGGTTCGCGCCGAAGAAAAACTTCGGGGGATAAGCGTAGACCTCGTCGTCGGGAAGACTGCTCATTACCGCCGCATAATAGAGGGGAAACAAAACGATCATCAAAATAACCGTCAAAATTATATAGAGCGCGATTTTTCTTGTTTTCTTGATTTGCATAGCACAAACCTCAGCTATAAAAGACTTTGCGTTCCGTGAACCGAAATTGGAGTATGGTTAATACGGCGACGAATAGGAAAAGGGTGACCGATTGCGCCGAAGCGAGACCGGTGTTGAAGTTCACGAAACCGTCCTTGTAAAGTTTATAGACCAGCACCTGCGTCGCATCCCCCGGACCGCCCTTTGTCATGATATCGATAAGGCCGAAAACTTCAAAGAAGGCGTACATCATATTCATAATCAACAAAAAGAAGGTAGTCGGAGACAGAAGCGGCAAGGTGACCCGGAAAAATTTGCGGATCGCGCCCGCGCCATCGATAGAAGCCGCTTCGAGCATCTCGTTGGGTATCGCCTGCAAACCTGCCAGGAAAAATATGATATTGTACCCCATCATCTTCCACGTGGCGGCTACGGCGACGATCAGGAGCGCGATGGTCGAGTCCGTCATCCAGTTGATGCTGGTTCCGAAGAGCGCTTCAAGGAAGAAGTTAAATGGTCCGCTCGACGGTGAGAAGATTAGAGCCCATATTGTTCCGGCGACAGCCGGAGACAGGGCGTACGTCCAAATAAACAAGGTTCGATAGAGGAACATCCCCTTCAGTTTTTGATTCAGCATCACCGCAAGAGACATCCCTATGAAGAGCCCGACAAAGACAACGAACGCGGCAAAAACGATCGTGCGAAGGATACTGTTGAGATAATCGGAAGAGGAGAACAGCTTCTGAAAATTGTCCCAGCCCACGAAAAGCAGTTTGTCTCCGAACAGGGAAAGCCTATAGAAGCTGTAATATACGGATTGGATGGAAGGGATGATCAGAAACAATATGACGATAAAAACGGAAGGAGCCAACAATAGATAGGGAAGCCATTTATTCGGAAAACTACTTCTCATCGTGTCACCCGTGCTTTCTTATTAAGAATGATCGACCTCGTTTACTGAAGCAGGGAGAGCGCCCTTTCGGGCGCTCCAAGACTGCTTGGATCGGGTAATTCCTTTCCCGTGAAATTCCCTATTGCCCGTAGATCTGCAAGTACTCTTGAAGAATTGTATTCACCTTATTCGCCGCGTCGTTGAGGATTTCGGTTGCGCCTTTGATATAGTCTGTTCCCTTGTATTGGACAGCTTTTTCCACGGCGGCATCAACGATATCGCGGATTGCAACGAAATTGCCCAGCAGGACGCCTTGAGTCTCGGGCATTTTGGTTCCGGTGAGTATTTGCAGGAAGGCGGTCAGATGGTTCGGGTTGGCAGAGAACCATCCCTCATCCATTAGGGCGCGCATTGCGCTGTTTGTGGAGGGGAAGTACCCGGTTTCTTTATGCCATTTTTTATTCATCTCGATACCTGTCAGGTACTTATAGAACTCCCAAATGGCTGCATACACTTCTTTGGAGTGGCCTTTCATCGTCCAAAGAGTCGCTCCGCCAATCACCGAATTCCCTTTCGGATATCCCGGAATAATCGGGAGGAAGGTTGTACCCACTTTGAACTTCGCTTTGGATTCGATCGAGCTCACAGAGGAGGTCGATTGTATCAGCATGGCGACTTGTCCGGTCAAAAACGCATTGTTCGCGTCATATTCTCGGCCGCCGTAAAGAAAGACATTCGATTGGGCCCATTTAATCCATTCGGCGAATACTTTGATCCCAAACTCCTTATTGAAAAGCACTTCCGTAGATTTTCCCTCTCGACCGTTCGCTTTGTCCGAATAGAACTGGGCATGATACGAGTGCATCTGTTCAAAAACCCATGCAGGCCACCCGAAAGAGATACCGCCTTTTACGCCCCCATCGGCGATCAGTTTTCTACCCATATCGTAGATTTCTTCAAAGGTTGTAGGCGGTTTGTTCGGATCGAGGCCGGCTTTTTCGAAGGCGTCCTTATTATAGTACAGAATAGCCGAAGACGAGTTGAACGGCATCGAATAAAGCTTCCCGTCCACCGAATAGTAATCGAGGATCGGGACGACTACATCCCCGAAATCGAAGTTCGGGTCGGCAAACTCATAGAGAGGAACGATCGCGTTACTGTCGAACATTGTTTGAAACCCGACCTCGTACACCTGAACGATATGTGGCGGGTTGCCGCCTCTGACCGCTGCGATGGCTTTGGTCAAGGTTTCCGCGTAAGAGCCCGTGAATTGCGGTACTACCCGGATCCCCGGATGGGTTTTGTTGAAGCCTTCACACAGTTCGTTGACCGTCGTCATGCGGCTTCCGCTCATTCCGTGCCAAAAATTGAGGACAATTTCGGCGCTGAAGACTGAAACGGTAAGCAATACGAGAAGAACGAGGATACCAAATCTCTTCATGCTGTTTCCCTCCTTTAAAGGTTTCTTTCAGGTTCGATAAAGAGATGGTTAATGAAGGTAAGACATTTACAGTTTATCATACTCCCCATCGGAAGTCAAGAACGCTTACACAGCCGCTGCTTTTGCTTGAGGAGCGGGTTCCGAAGACCAACGGTTACAACAGCGGAACTGATAAGGCCGATACCACCTTAATAACCGTCAGAAGCGTGTCGAACTCGGGTAGCGTCTGCCTTTTTCGAGAAGGGTATGGTATAATCCCGGTAGAAAAACCTCCGCACTTTCGTTTCGGGGAAGCCGGTGAAAGTCCGGCACGGTCGCGCCACTGTGAACGGTGACGAAGTCAGAGTACACCACTGGGGATGATCCCCGGGAAGGTCTGATGGTAGGAAGACCCGTGAGTCAGGATACCCGAGCGATAGAAGGCAGGTTGGTTCCTACGCGTACATAGGGACAATATTATTTTTGGAGGCGCGTTATGAAAAAACATCTCTTGTTTTGCTGCTTTCTGTTATTTTTCCTTTCTTTGTCTTTCTCGCTCGTCTTTGTTGACGACCTCGGTCGAAAAGTGTCTGTCGATCAAACGCCAGAACGGGTTGTTGTCGCGGCCCCGGCATTGACCGACTATCTCGTTCAGTTAGGTTTGGAAGGAGCGATCGTAGGCGTGACCGATTGGGATGCCTTTCCGGCAGAAAAGGTCGGGCAGCTCACCCCACTGAACGTCGAAAAGATTATTTCCTTACAACCCGACATCGTTTTGATCGCAGGGGGGTTCCAGGCCGCCGAAGCGCTGCGGCTGACTCCGTTCGGCTTGAACGTACTGGTTCTGAATCCCAATTCTTTCTATGATATACAACGAATCGTGCGTTTCTTGGGGGCTTTGTTCGATATTCCAGAAAGAGGACAGGAGCTGGCCGAGAAGGTGGAAAATTCCCTGAATAGGATCGCAGTCGAAAAAGCTTATAAAATCCCTTTGGATAAACGGAAAACCGTCTTTTACGCGATGGTGCAAAGCGCAGAAATCAAAGACCTGTGGACCTGCGTTCAAGGCTCCTTTCTTAACGAAGTGATCGCTTTGGCAGGTGGCATCAACATCACTGGAAGCTATACCGGTCCGAACGGGTGGCTTCCCGTCGGTGTGGAATTTGTCGCCCTTCAAAACCCGGATGTCATCCTCGTGCCGTATTACTACGAAGGAGGCGCGGAAGACGCGATCGAAGCGGTCCTGAATTTCGCTCCATGGAAATCCATCACCGCCGTAAAAAATAAAGCGGTATACGGTATCGACGGGAACAAAGCCAGTTATCCGAACCCGATGCTTACTGAACTATTGGAAGAGATATACGCCACTTTATATGAATGAACGATTGAAGAAGCGGAAGGTCTTGTTAGCCCTGCTTTTGGGGGGCGGAATCGTTTTTTTTATCTTCCAAATGTCTCTCGGAACCGTACGCATTCCGATAGAGGAGATCTTCCGCTTTTTCACGTTCGGTAAGATACAGAATCCTGTCTATGAGACCATCTTGGTCGATATACGCTTTCCGAGACTAATCGTCGGTTTCCTGATCGGCGCGTTGCTCTCGCTATCCGGGGTTTTTTTCCAAGCGTTGCTCAAAAACCCGCTGGCCGACCCGTATATCTTGGGAGTCTCTTCCGGGGGCGCTTTTGGCACGGTTCTCAGTATTGCTGTCTTTGGCACGGGTACCGCCCTATCCCGATTCTTCGGTAATTTGCCCGTCATGAGTTTCCTTTTCAGCCTGTTAGCCGCATTCTTCACCTATTTTTTAGCCAAAAAAGGGAAAAGCGTACCGGTTGTTGATCTGATCCTGTCGGGAGTCATTATGAACTTCTTTTTCAGCGCCGCGACGACTTTCGTGATCATTTATGGTTGGCGGAATGTGAACAGCGCGACGTTTTGGCTTTTGGGGAGTCTCTCCGGGGCCCTGTGGCAGCAGGTTCCTCCTCTACTGACCATCACCGGTGTGGGACTGTTCATCGGTTTCGCTCTGTCTAAAACGCTGAATGCCATCTCTTTAGGCGAAGAAGAAGCGAAAAATGTCGGAATCGAAGTGGAGCGGATCAAACTCTTTCTCTTCATCACGGGAACGCTAGTTGCCGCCTACACAATCACGATTACCGGTATCGTTGGATTTGTGGGACTCATCATTCCTCATACTGCGCGGATGATCGTCGGTTCGGACCATCGTAAATCTGTTCCCTTGTCCGTGTTTTTGGGTGGGCTCTTCTTCACCGGTTGCGACACGATCGCTCGCAGCCTTTTCCAACCGACCGAAATGCCCCTGGGAACGATCACGTCATTGATCGGGGCGCCGTTGTTTGCCATCATCCTCAAACGTTCCCGACGTTTGAGATAACCCTCAACGCATCAAGGAGCGAAACGGTATGATCTCTATCGAGAAACTCACTTTCCAATATGATCAAAACCAGCTATTCCAGGATTTCTCCCTCACGATACACGAATCCGAGTTTCTTTCGATTATCGGTCCGAATGGTTCTGGAAAGAGCACGCTGTTGAAGCTTATTTTAGGAATTTTAAAACCGTCAAAGGGAAGCATTGCGATCTTCGAAAAAGAGATCGCCAAGATGAAACGAAAAGCGATTTCCCGGATGGTCTCCGGTGTGTTGCAAGATTTCAATCCAGCCTATTCTTTCTCTGTGGAAGAGATCGTTGCGATCGGGCGGACACCCTATGCCAAAGCCTTCTCGGATTTTTCAAAAGAAGACTACCGTTATATTGAAGAGGCTTTAACCGAAACCGGTCTACTGGATTTACGGAAAAAACCGTTCGAGCATCTGAGCAGTGGAGAGAAGCAACGAGTCTTGCTGGCGAAATGCTTCGCTCAAAACACCCCGCTCCTGCTGTTGGACGAATGTGTCGCGCACTTGGATCCGGGACACGTGCAACACATTATGGAAGTGGTGAAGGAAAAAAACCGAAAAGACAAAGTGACGATTGTTGCCGTGTTTCATGATGTCAACCTGGCGAGCTTGTATTCAGATCGGATCGTTGTGGTGAACCATGGTCGGGTATCCTATTTGGGCACGCCGAAAGAGACCATCCATAAACCGCTGATGGAAAAAGTTTATCAAGCGAACGGGACGGTATTGACCCATCCCTGTCTCGATGTGCCGCAAGTCCTTCTCAATCGGTTGGATCGCCCCCAAAAACCCTCCGCGGGCCTTATCATCCATGAATAAAACGTCGTCCTTCATGCTTTGAGGCCTTTCCACTTACCCAAGGTTCTCAGCCAAAGCGATTCCGCTGATGGTCGCCTGTACGATGCCTCGGGTGTATCCGCTGGCGTCTCCGATGATGCGGATCGGCGTATCTTTTATCTGAAACCAACGATCGAAATCGGGTTTTGTCGAATAAAACTTTGCTTCAATCCCGTACAGAAGATTATCGGGATTGTTCGTGCCGGGCAAAACCCGGGATAACCGTTCTACGAACTCTTCGATGTCGGCTGCCGTTCGACGGGGCAGTATCAGATTTAAATCGCCGGGCGTCGCTTCTTTCAAAGAAGGCACGACGAAAGACTTTTGCATCTTGCTGATTGTCGAACGTCTCAACGCTTTGAAATCTTTGTAACGTTGTACAAGGATTTTTCCGGATCCCGCGAGCTTATTCGCCAATCGGGCGAGGGAAGAAGCGTATTCGAAAGAGTCTTTGAATGGATCCGTGAACTTATGGGTCACGAGAATGGCGAAGTTGGTCAATTCCGACTTCTGATGCGAGAAGGAATGACCGTTCACTAAAGAAAAGTCCGCGCCGTCTTCCCGAACGACGTAGCCTCTGGGGTTCACGCAAAAAGTGCGCACTTTATCGTCTTGGGCCGTGATATAGCTGACTTTGAACTCATAAAGGATATCGGTAATCTCGTCCGTCAGGATCGCCGGCATTTCGTAGCGAACCCCCAAATCGACGGTATTGCTCGTGAAGTCGGCGCCTGAAAGCTCCAGAATCCTTTTCAGGAGAAGGCTTCCGGAGCGGCCGACCGCCAGTATCACTTGATCGTAGGGGCCGTAAGAGCGCCCTTTTTCATCGATAACGGTGGCGTTTTCGTCCGAATAATCCTTTATCGGTGTGGAAAAATGGAAATGGTAGGCCGCATGAGAACTGAGTAACGCGTAAATTTGCTTGATAACGATCGCGAGGTTGTCGGTTCCCACGTGTATAAAATCGCTGAGCGTGAGGTCCATTTGGTTTTCGCTGAAAAGCCTTTTTATCTCACGAACGCGGGACTGCGCCTTAAGATCGGACTTTTCAAGCGCATTCCGATCAAAACCGAGCGTCCATAACTCCAAGCATTCGGACAGATGTTTTTGAAAGGACTCTATTCCAATATACTCCGCCACTTCCCCACCTATTTGGGGAGAAAGAGACAACTTTCCGTCCGAAAAGGTTCCGGCCCCTCCGAATCCGTACAAAATACTTTCGCCTTTTGCGGTCCTTTTGGCTGGTTCCATCCCTTTTTCGAAGATATCGACTTCGTATTCGGGATGGGTTTTCAAGAGATGGTATAAAAACCCGATCGCTGAAGTGCCGGATCCAATCACTGCGATTCGCATCGTTACATCGCTCCTTTAGGGTACAGTCTTTGTGATATGATATCGATTATACCGTAAACACAAAGAAACAAGGCATAAAAGGAGGAATCAGTATGGGGGGTTTTCTGTTCTTAACGGTCAATGCGATCAACATTTTTTCATTTCTCATGTTCCTGTCCCGTGTGCACTTCGAAAACTTCGCTTCAGTCTTCGGTTTGTTTGCTTTGCTTGCAGCCATTCCGGCCGCGCTGATCGGAGTCATCAATCTATTGCAGAAGGCTCCCTTTTTTTCCTGGTTTCCTGCGCTCGTCTACGCTAGCTGGGGAGTACTCGATCTTTTTTTGGATTATGTGTATAAAATAGAGTTTCGTCAACCGATGCGTCCGGCAATCCTGGTTCCTTTCCTGGTATTGTACTATGGAAGCATCGCGGGTATAGGATTCAGTTTTTGGAAAGTTAATTTCTCTTTTTGGCTCATATGCGCCATTACTTCCGCGCTTAACGTCTCGGCCGCATTTTATGCAATATTGAACGGGAAGGGATAATCAGGTATAATCTAAGGATTTCAATCGGGAGGTCCTATCGGATTATGAGTTGGTTCTTTATTCTCGGCGCTTTTGCTATCGGCGTTTTCTTATTATCTCGCATCCCGAACATCACAACTGTCGATTCCTTCGAAGAGTCGGTTCGAAATATCGCACAGGAAGTCTCCGTGATCATCCCGGCGAGAAATGAAGCCCGTACGCTTCCGGATCTGCTTCATTCTCTCGACAATCAGGATGTCCGCTTGAAAGAGACGATTGTCATCGACGACGATTCGATCGATGGGACGGGAAGACTGGCTCGGGAAGCCGGTGTAAAGGTGGTTACCCCCCCACCTTTGCCAAACGGATGGACCGGAAAGTCCTGGGCTTGCTGGAATGGCGCTCAGAACGCCGAAGGTAAGTACTTCCTGTTTTTTGATGCCGATGTAACCCTATCCAAAAACGCCGCGCGGTCCCTCATCGTTCGATATCTCCAAAACAAGGGTGTGATCAGCGTTCAACCCTATCATACCATGAAGCGGCCTTACGAGCGGTTTTCACTTTACTTTAACCTCATCGCTATGATGTCGATGCGCTCCTTCTCCCCTTTTGGGGAGAGGATTCGCCCGCTCGGCCTCTTCGGTCCGTGTATTCTATGCTCGAAAGAAGATTATTTACGTATCGACGGTCACCGTTCCATTCGGGATTCCATCTTAGATGATGTGGCATTGGGAAAAAGATTCCGAGAAAAAGAAGTGGGAATCCATTTATTCGGGGGCGCGAGGTCGGTTCGGTTTCGTATGTATCCCAACGGAATGAAATCCTTGGTCGAAGGGTGGAGCAAGAATTTCGCATCGGGCGCTCAAAGCGCTGACCTTCTCACGCTGTTCACCATTATCGTCTGGGTTACCGGAGGCATTCATGCGATGGCGGGATTGATACGCGGTTTTTCTGCCGGAGACCCGGTGGGGTTCTTGTTGCCTCTCGGCGTCTATATCCTGTATGCGCTACAAATCTATTGGATGGCCGCTCGGATCGGAAATTTCGGTCTGTGGACCGCGCTGGCATTCCCCGTTTATATCAGTTTCTTCGTATTGATTTTTTTCCGATCCCTATACCTGAAATTTCTAAAAAAGTCGGTCCGTTGGAAAGAACGGGATATCCGCGTATAGAGGAGAAATCGTGCAAATCTTGACGCTCACGGTCATCGCATTTTTTAGCGGCTCTGTTATGTACTCCTATCTGTTCTCCAAAGCCATTGCGCGCGTGGATTTGCTTCGTGTCGGCGACCGGAATCCCGGCACGATCAACGCCTTCCGCAACGCGGGATTCCTGGTTGGTCTGCTCTCGATGCTGATGGACTTTCTCAAAGGCTTTCTCCCGGTTTATTTCGCTTTTTGGACGCTGAGTATTCGAGACGCGGGCATCATTCCGATCGCGCTCGCGCCGGTGCTTGGGCACGCCTTCTCCCCCTTTCTGAAAGGAAAAGGAGGCAAGGCCGTTGCGGTGACCTTCGGCATCTGGTCCGGTATCGGTTTATGGGTCTTGCCCACTTTCCTGGGTTCTTGCATGATCGTTTTTGCATTTGTTTTGGTCTTAGAGCCAGACGTGTGGAAAACTAATTTTAGCATGATCCTCATGTTGCTGTTTATACTTTTTTATTACCGCAACGGGTATCTGCCCGTCTTGTGGACGTTCAATATGGCGATTTTACAGATCAAACATATCCGCGAACTAAAAAAGCCGATTCGATATCGGCTGCTTATGATGAAGCCATCAGAGTCGCGCGAAAAGGAATAAACTGGTTGGGGGTTCTGGTTTGAAAACGACAGAGGAGTTCGAACGCTTTTTTTATAACCATCTATTGACAGATTTAGCCGAGTTGGAAAAAGAACGGAATAGGCTTCGTTTCTGGATCATCGTCATTTTACTGCTCGGGGTTCTGCTCGCGGTCGTCCTTCTTGGTTTATTCGGGCGATCCGGACAAATAATGGCTTCGCTCTTCTTCTTGGTTCTCTTTATGATCGGCATCGGTTTCTTCTATATCTGGAATTTGTTAAGCAAAGGCATTTCGAAAAACTTCGTTTACCGTTTCAAAAGGGTTGTGATCGATGGAATCGTACGGTTTATCGAGCCCTCCTTAACCTATAATCCGAAATCCTACATTACTTGGCTGGACTTCCAACGTAGCGACCTTTTTAGAGACCGTGTGGATCGCTACGCAGGCGAAGATCTTGTATATGGGAGATTTGGGGAAACAGAGATTCGTTTCTCGGAGATAAAGGCCGAAAAAAAGGTTAGTTCTTCCAATAAAAAAGGGGAGGAACGCTGGCAAACTATTTTTAAAGGCACCTTCCTGATCGCAGACTTTCACAAAGAGTTCTTCGGCAGAACCGTTATCTTCCCGGATTTTGCCGAGAACGTCTTTGGGGCGCTGGGGCAATTGTTCCAAGGCATGCGTCTCAACAGAGGGGAATTAATCAAACTGGAAAACCCGGAGTTCGAAAAGTATTTCGTCGTCTACGGCAGTGATCAGATCGAATCTCGGTATATCTTGTCCCCATCGTTTATGGAAAGGCTCCTCACTTACCGCGGGAAAGTCGGGTCGCCGGTTTTCTTTTCTTTTGCCAACTCGTGTATTTTCGTCGCGATCCCAACGAAGAGGAACCTCTTTGAACCGGACTTGTTGAAAAACTTAACCGATTTCACCCATATTAAAACGTATTTTGACGATCTCTCATTGCTAATCGGGGTGGTCGAAGACCTGAACCTGAACACCCGGATTTGGAGCAAGCAATCTTAAGAGAGGTGGACTATGCTAATCGCCCTTATTTTGGTTATTGTCGGGATCGCCCTTATGTTTATCGGCGTATGGAACTATTTTATGCGGAAAAAGAATCAGGTCTACAATGTATCCGCTTCTCTGGATGCTATCTTAAAAAAACGGTACGACCTCATCCCCAATCTGGTGCAGGTTGTGAAAGGATATGCCGCTTATGAGCAAACCGTTCTTGAGTCGATCCTTTCGATCCGAAACGAAGGGGAAAGGGCCAGAACGATTCCAGAAAAGGGTCTCGCGGATGTCAAAGCGGTGAAGGGAATCAACCAACTATTCGCCGTCGCCGAAAGATATCCGGATTTGAAAGCGGATAAAGAGTTCCGGTTTTTGCAAGCCTCGCTCAATGAAGTCGAGGAGCAAATATCCGCCGCTCGTCGCGCATACAACGCTTCCGTACAAGAGATAAACACAGCCGTCGCCGTTTTTCCGCTTAACCTGTTTGCCAAACTCTATAAAGTAACCGCATTTCCTTTTTTCGCTCTCTCCGATTCTGAAAGGAAGGTCCCTTTGTTTTAAACCTGTTATTTGTTCAAGGGTGAGAAAGTTGCATTACGAAGAGATTGACCATCATAAGGTCGAATTCGTTCGGAGGGGCATCCAAAGAGGGCGTTCCGAGATAGAGCTCCGCGCGAATGGTTTCGCAAAGGGCCATGAGTTCGGAATAGTTCACCGCTTCGGTTTGATTCTCCTCATCGAGGGGAGGGATAAGATGGATATGCAACTCTCCCCCGCTTAGAGCGATCAGCGCGTAGGGGGTCATTTCCATACCGGAGAGATATGGGACGCTTTCAGAACTGTCTGAAGGGTCGAGCCGATAGTCGAGGCGATGGATTAAAAACACGGGATAGAGCGTTAGCGGCGGGACTTCGATCGCTTTTCCCAGGGCGAGGTGGCCTTCGATCAAAATAAAGTCGCCGTCGAACAGCCAATCTCGCTGTTCGAGAAGCGTATAGGAAAAAATGGACAGAGATAATAACAGGAAACAAAAACCGGCTATCGCGTTTTTTTTCATGGCGTATTCACCGGTTTCATTTTACCACAGATCGTCGATCGTCCCGGCAGCAAGGGGACATTTTGTATCGATCAAATGCAGGAAGGGGCGGATAATATGAAGTGCCGAATGGTCCTTATCATGGTTTTACTCACTCTGTTTTGCGCGCAGATGGGATTCCCGATGAAAACCGTATTCATCGTACAGAGCTACGATCCCGATTTTGTTTGGAGCCAGCAAATCGATCAAGGGATACGCGATGCCCTTTATGGAAGCGACACGGATATTCGCGTTTATTATATGAATACCCGTTTGAAGAACCAGCCCGATTGGAAGATAAAAGCGGGAGAGCTTGCGAAAACAAAGATCGCGGAAGAAAAGCCGGACATCGTGATTATCTGCGATGATGACGCGCAAGAATACTTCGGCAAAGACGTGGAAGGCATACCGATCGTATTTTGCGGGGTCAACCAGCATCCGGCGCGTTACGATTATCCAAGAGAAAACGTTACCGGGGTATTGGAAATCCCGTTCTTCGAAGAGTCGATTCGCTATGCGGAGAGTTACTTTCCGTCAATCCGGCGTATCCTTTTCCTCGGAGATCAGGGGATCACGACAGAAGGGATGCTCGAACGGGCAAGAACGGTAGAATTCCCGGGCATTGAAACTGTCGACACAATATCCGTCGCAACCTTTGAAGAATGGAAAACCGTCATCTCTCAGTCAACGCGGTACGATGCTATCTTTTTAACCGCTTACCGCGTATTGGCTGATAGAGTCGGCAGCAGCGTACCGACCGAAGAGGTCGGGTCGTGGACGGCAGAAAACAGTCCGATTCCGGTCTTCGCGCTTCTCGACTATATGGTAGAAGAAGGCATCTTGGGGGGCGTCGTTCAGTCTCCTTATCGGCAAGGTTACCAGGCGGGGCTGCTCACTCTCGAAATCTTGTTTAAAGGGGTCATTCCGTCCTCTCTTCCACTTTCGGAACTCAAAAACGGGGAACGGATGATCAATATTAAAACGGCCCAGCGATTCGGATTGGGAGAATCCCTCTTGAGCAAAGGCTCGTTTGACAGAATCGTTGGATTCGGCAATATTCCCGAAAACCATTACCTTCGTTCGATCGTTTCGTTGTTTGAAGAGGTACTGAAAGGTATCGAAAACTGCCTGTCAACGCTGGCGCGCTTACCGGCGCCTTACCGTTCCCAATGGGAGATCCTTAAACCCTCATTGAAATCGATAGAGGAGGTGTATTCGGGTCTTGGATTTTTTGGCACGCCAGATGGATATTATTCCGTGACCAGAAACTGGACCGGTCTTGATTTGAAAGATCGCGCGTATTATCCGATCTTGGAAAAAGGGAAAACCGTAACAGGCGCCCCGGTTTATAGCCGCTCGACCGGAGAACCCTCTCTGGTTGTCGCTGTCCCCCTGATGGACGGACCAATCCTCGCCTCTTACTATGGCTTTTCCCTCTATCTGAATCCTTTGGTGATACGCTTGAGGAACCTGATTTCCTTACCCGAGCAGAGCGCCTATTACTTTTGTGACCGGTCAGGCAAACTCGTTTTCAGCAACCAGGAAGCGATTGCGTATCCGGAAGAGCATGAAATGGCCTCACTTTTTCAGCACATGCCGAAGTCGAGCCAATCGGAGGGATCTTTCTTTTTTACAAGCCCGAAGGGAATCTACACCGTATTTTACAGAAAGAGCCTTGAGACGGGTTGGACCGGCTTTTTTACCGTTCAGTCCAAAAGTTTCGAAAACGGTAAGGATAGTCCGGAAAATCAGTTAGTGTCTATCCACGAAAAGATCACCGCCTCTTTTTCACGTTTGGCGGAGGGATTGAAAGAAGCGGCCGAAACATTGAGCGATTCCTATACGAACGAGTCTCGGACAAGAGAAATTTTAACGAAGTTGCGCAAGTTGGATCCGTCGATCGTCGACGCCACATATGTCGATCAAGCTGGTATCATGAAATGGGTGGAACCGGGAGAATACCGCAACCACGAAGGGGCCGATATCAGCGATCAAGACCAGGTGATTCGTTTGAAAGAAACGAAAAAACCGGTTATAAGCGACACCTTTATGGCGGTGGAAGGCTTTCTCGCCATCGATGTCGAATGGCCGGTTTTTGATCGATTCGGCAATTGGGTTGGTTCGGTCAGTCTCCTGATACGCCCGGCGATGCTTTTTTCCGGTATCGCGGATGCGGTTCAACATTCTGATTCCGACTTTTGGATCATGCATCCGACCGGAACGATTGTCTACGATCCCGATGCTGGGGAGATCGGCAGGAACTTGTTTACCGATCCGCTTTATGAGCCTTTTGAAGCGTTGCGCATCCTGGGCCGCCAGATGGCGACGAGCGCTTCGGGAACCGGAGAATACTCCTTTTTCGCGCTTGGCAGCGACCAGGTGGTTCGAAAAAAGGCGCTTTGGAAGACATTGAAAGCCTTCGATACCGATTTAAAGCTGATCATCACCTATTTCTAAACGGTTTCTCAATCCTCGGCGTTTGAGAAAACCCCAAAAACGTGGCGCATGAGTAACTCTTTGGCTTCCCGAGTCGTTTCTCGAAAAGTAAGCAAGCGGGAGGTGGACAATCTGATTGATCGTTCTATGCTTAACTGGCTGCTTGCCGGAGACCCAAGCATTCGGTGGCAAGTGATGCGGGATCTTTTACTTTTGGATGCTCAATCGGTTGATGAAGAACGAGCGAAAATCGCGCGTGAAGGTTGGGGCGCGCAATTGCTGTCTTTTCAGAAAGAAGACGGAACGTGGGGCGGCGGGATTTACTCCCCGAAGTGGATTTCGACGACTTATTCGCTGTTGTTTTTACGCGAGTGCGGGATGCGCCCTCTACCTCCCACAATACTGGGGTGCGAACAATTATGGGCAAATGGGTTATACAATGGAGAAGAGATCAGGTTCTCGAAGAAACAGGATAGAAGAGATATCGGGGTAAGCGCGTTAGTTACCGAACTCTTCTGTTATTTCGGATTTCGTACGGATGTATCCGGCCCGCTCATCCGGTTTATTGTGAGCACTCAGAACGATGACGGGAGCTGGTTTTATGATCATCAAACCGGGGCGGAAACCTATGCGTTTGAAACGACCTTTTTAGCTCTGAAAGCCTTACAAACCTGTAAAGAAGCCTGTCGGTTACGTATAGACGGGCTAGAAGAGGCCGAACGAAAAGGCCGCGCGTTTCTGTTAAGGGCACATTTATACCAAAACCCTGTTCCGAAGAAAGGTGGAGAATCTTCAGCCAGGCTTCCATTGAAACGTCGATGGATCGATTTTGCCTATCCCAATTATTGGTTCTACGATCTAATGAGCGCGCTGGATTATTTTCGACGGGCAGGGATAAAAGATGACCGGATGCGCGGCGCGATCGATATCGTTCGTGGAAAGCAAACATCTGAAGGAATGTGGCTTCTTTCCGCTCCTCATCCGGGAAAGGTTTTTTTTGAGATGGAAACGCCGGGAAAACCGAGCCGATGGAATACGTTAAGAGCGTTAAGAATCCTTAAGTGGTGGGATGCGACTTAATCCACGATCTGAACACATGCGACGCGTCGCCCATCACGCTCGTGTAAAGCCTATAAGCTCCTTCCCATTGACCGGCCACCGTCGCCAGCGTTCCCCCCGCGCCTTTTAAGCGATTCAAACCTTCATAAAGAAGAGCTTTTCCGAGTCCCTTTTTTTGATATTCCGGGATGATCCCGACGGGTTCGAAGTAACCGGTCCCCGTTTCTGCGTCAAACCATACGGTGCAAAACCCGATCATCTGTCCTTGACGGTTTTCCGCGACGATATCAAGATCCGATCGATAGAGCGGCGTATTCATCACATTTAGATACCAAACTCCCCCATCCCGCTCATACCCGTCGTCCGGCTCATCCGCGTGAAAAGCGCGCCAGGAAGCCCAACTTCTTGAAGAAAGATCCGCGGCGCCATTCATACTCCGCAGAATGATCCCGTCAAGCGTCGGCGTTTTAGCGGAAAAATCCTCCAATGAACGACAATAAGCGCGTTCTTCCCACTTCGATCTCTCGTAGCCATTGATTTCCAGAAGCCGGTTTCGAAGCGAATCATTTGCCCGCGAAAAAACCGCGATCTTTCCATTATGATTCGTTTCAGTACAAAGGAACGCCTCTTCCCCCAAAGTGATCATCGTCTGTTCCAGGGTTTCCGACTTATAACCGGGATGGACTTGAAAAAAAACGCATCCGGGGTCTTCGGTATTGACCACGGCGATGATCTCGCCCGCTCCGTTTTCACAAATATAGACGCAGTCCTCAAAGCGCTCGCCCGACCGGCAATTGGGCAGGATATGACTTCGCCAATAATCAAATCTTGCCGTTTGCCAACTGTACTCTTTTCGATCATTTAACAAAAAAACCATTCTCAAAAACTCGCGAATGCGCTCGTAGTCCTCTTTGTTTGTCAGTTTACGGAAATCGAAAAGCATAGAGATACCTCCAACTGGTTGCCCATAGGCGATCAGAAACGTCTGAATATGAAACGGCCCAGTGTCTTCCGATGTATTTCGACGCGGAGCAAATCAGCGGTTCGAAAACGCTAACGGTACTAATTATAAGGGGGGAGCCGATTATTCGTAAGTGCGAAAAGTCATCTTTTTTAAGAGAATCGGGTTATTCAGGTCATTGAAACGAAAGAAGAACAGCGGTTACTTATTGAAAGGCCGTTGTGCTATTATGTATCAAGATATCAGATATCCTCCGGGAGGTTCGTCACGTGATAGAAAGAGCGGGGTGGAAATGCCGATCGCTCATCATTTAGGGCAATCGGATGAAGCGCCAAATGTACAATTAGCGTATGAACTGGTTCAGAACAGTGATACGATCGGCATTTCGGAAATCGCGGCAGGTTTGGATGATCAAAATGAAAAAATCGCGGCAGATTGTCTCAAGGTGTTGTATGAAGTAAGTTACCGAAACCCGATGCTCGTATCGGCTTATAGAAACAAGTTCATTTCCTTGCTCCGATCAAAAAATAACCGGATGATCTGGGGAGCGTCCATCGCATTGGCCCAAATCGCCCCGTTCCATCGGGAAGCTCTTTTTCACGAACTTGATGAGATCTTGGAGGTCTATCGTAAAGGCAGCGTCATTACCGTTGACAATTGTATCCGTCTATTTGCAGAGATCGCCATCGGGGATAAAGAACGAGAAGAAAGGGTATTCCCAATTCTGATCGAACATCTTTCTAAATGCAGACCAAAGGAGATACCGCAGCACGCGGAAAGTATCGCTGTTTGCGTCACTCGGAATAACTTTCGCACTTTTAAAGAGGAAATTGAAAAGCGTTTCTCTTTACTGACGGACTCACAGAAGAAACGGGTTGGTCGATTATTCAAAATTCTTGAAAAGAGGTTCGCGGAATAATCATCCGAACAACGGCTAATAATCCTATGGAAACGTGGTAAGCGCGTTTTAAGATTATTCCAGTCTTCAAGAGAGACGAAAGGCATTCAGAACGCACAGCAATGTGACACCAACATCCGCGAAGACAGCTTCCCATAAAGAAGAAAGACCGAAACCGCCCAGCAGCAAAAAAAGCGCTTTGATACCAAGAATCAGGAAAATATTCTGCCAAATGATCTTTGCGTGTCGATCCGCAGAGTCAAACAACGTTGCGACTTTCGAAATCTCTTCACCCGCAATCACGATATCGGCTGACTCTAAAGTTATTCCGCTACTTTTACTGCCCATTGCGATACCGACGTCCGCTCGGCGCAAAACGGGCGCATCATTGATTCCATCGCCGATGAATAACGAAATGCCATCCTGGTCCCGGATAGTTTCGTATTTCTCAATCTTCATCTCCGGGGACAATTCCGAAAAATACTGGTCTACACCCAAGCGATCGGAGACTTCTTTCGCCGAAGATTCACGATCTCCGCTTAGCATAAAAGTCTTCAATCCTCTCTCACGCAGGTAGGCAATCAGTCGCGCGGAATCGAAGCGATCCGAATCGGAAAAAGAAATCACGCCGGCAAGGAAACCCTCGACGGCGACAAAAAGCGTTGTCAGCATCTCACCTCCGTCAATCGAGCTACTGATCTGAATTTGGCGTGAAGCGAGAAATTTCCGGCTTCCGAGGAGAATTTCGGAACCTTTATATCGAAAGGCGAGCCCAAATCCGGCGGTTTCCCGATGTTCCGTGACGTCATCGACAGAAAAGTCTTCAGGCAAAAAGTCGCGTAAGGCTCCGGCCATAGGGTGCAAAGAATGATACTCCCCGATAGCGGCGAATCGCAGCACCGTTTCCTTCGAATAAGGCGCGAATGACGAAACACGATCAACCTTAAGGATTCCGGTCGTCAAAGTCCCTGTTTTATCAAATATCACCGCTTTCGCGTTCAGGATCGCGCGCAATAAATCAGCAGGAGGGGTATGATGGCTGCCTTTTACAAGAATTCCCTGTTTGGATAGTTTTCCGACCGCGATAAAGGAAGCGAGGGGAATAGAAAGCACCAGGGCGCAAGGACATGAAATCACTAATAACACCAACGCCCGGTAAAGCCACGTTTCAAAAGATAACCCCCATAATAGCGGCGGTAGAATCGCAATAACCATCGCGCTAAAGACGACGATCGGGGTATAAACGGAGGCGAATCGCGCTATCCACTGTTCCATCTTCGACTTTTTCAAAGCAGCTTCTTCGATGAGCGAGAGCATTCGAGCGACGGCGGAGTCCTCGTACCGTTTGGCCGCTCGAATGCGGAGAGTGGCATTCGTGTTGATGAAACCGGACAGCACTTCGTCGCCTTTCTTATACTCCCTCGGAACGGATTCCCCCGTGAGAGAGGCGGTGTCGATCAGGGCTTCTCCGGTCTCGATCTTTCCATCGAGAAGGATGCGTTCTCCAGGCTTCACGATGAATATTTCTCCGGGATTAACTTCCCGCGGATCCTCCAGAGATACGGCCCCTTCTCTTATAACCGAGACGATTTCCCGTTTACGGTCCAGCAATCCGAAAATGCGGTATCGCGAACGATTGACGGCATAGGCGCTTAATAATTCTCCGATTTCGTAAAAGGCCATAACTCCGACGGCTTCCGCGGGTTCTCCGATCAGCAGCGCGCTGATCGTGGCGATCGTCATCAGAAAACTCTCGTTGAAGAGGTTCTTTTTCACCGCTTTCTTCCACGTATCGATTAAAACTGGATAACCGATGATGCCGTAAGCGATCAATAAAAGCCAGAATGAGCTTTGGCCAGAAAAGGGAGGGAAAAAAGAGAGTAGGAATATCGTCCCCCCGGAGGAAATCCTCGCGAAGCGCTTGCGCAACTCCCGATGAACGCTTTCCAATTGATCAAGGAGCGAAGCTTTCGATACTTCTGCGCGTTCGACAACCCGAACCCCGGGTTCGATGGTTTGGATAATGCGCTGGATTCCCTCCGGCAAGGCGCCATCTTGCGTTTCAACCGACAATGTGCGCGTAACGAAGTTCAACTCGGCGCGCAACACATTCGGCGCCTTTAGAATGGACTGCTCTATCTTCGCCGCGCAATGCGCACAGGTCAAACCCTCTAACGAGAACGACGTTTTCATCTCAGTTCTCCTTCCTGTTCGCTCGCGTGTTCGAACCCGATCTCCAGAATCGACCGGACATGATCGTCATCCAATGTATAAAAGGCTTCCTTACCTTCTCTCCGATACCTCACTAATCGAGTTTGCCTCAGAATCCGCAGCTGATGAGAAACGGCCGATTGAGAGGCGTTAGTCAGTTTGGAGATATCGCAGACGCAACATTCAGCCTGCGCGAGAAGAGATAAGATTTTTAATCGGGTCGGATCTCCGAATACTTTGAATAATTCCGCCGCTTTCAAGATCAGTCTTTCATCACGCATACCCCGTGATCCGAGCGCTAAGATTTCCTCGTGGGGCCGATTGATGTCACAACAACCTTCGTCTCTATTCATCACGCCTCCTATTATATATGTTCATATGTTCATATATTATACCAGGTTTCTTTCTATCTGTCAATCGGAAAAACTTAACAACTCCGATGAGCGATGTTATCAACGCATATTATTAAATAAAAACACATTTTAGACGCAATGGAGTCTTTGTGCTACAATAATAGAGATTTCTCTGATTTTCCCAAAACGAAAAAAGGGGTGAGTCTAATGAAAAAACGAATCGCGGTTTTCTTTGCCTTAGTTATGACGGTTATGACGGCCCTATCCGCACAGAACGGATACAGCGACCCGCAGAAGCTCGGATTTTTCTTGAACGGGACGAGACTGCCGGACATTTCGGTGGTTTGGAACGGAGAATTGGCTTTAGTAGACCATACGGCGATATCAGTCGCTTTCGATTCAAAAGTCTTCGTTTCTCCTGACAGCTATATCATCACAAACTATCAAAACGGTTTTTTTTGCGCTATTCAGCCGAGACGCGAACGAGCGATGGTCAACGGGGAGATGGTCTCCTTGGAAATCCCCACCACCGTTATCAACGGCACTTACTACACCTCTCTCTCTTTCCTGTGTGCTATCTTCAAGGCGGACTGGCGATTAGAATCGCATGCCCTCCACGTTGCGGCGGTCATTCCGGCGCATACCTTTGAATTTCCGCCGATTCTCTCAGAATTCATACGAGAATTGGAAACCCAAGGCTTCGTCATTCAGCCGGGAAACGTAACCAAAGCCTTTCCGCTTGACTATTACGCGTCCGGGTATATACCGGATTGCAACGGAAATAACGCCAATAATCCCTATTTCGGCGTTTTGGTTCCGCCAGCGCCGGAACAGCGGGCGGGAAATCAATTCCCGTTTACCTATCGTCTGAGAGATGATGAGGCGTTGGTTCTTGTAGGCGCGACCCCGCCAGAATGTCTGTACTTTAGTTATCGGACGTATTTGCTGAATCGTTACAATCCTGATCAGGGTTCCCGGGTAAAGATATTCGCAAGTTTGGGGGATACGATCAACATCCGCACCCTCAGAGAAAGGAATATCGGCCAATCCGTTTTCGAACATCCGATTATCCTCATCTCGACCGCCAATCCGCTCACGAACGAGCTGGTGCGTTCGGCCGCTTTCAAGGCGGGGTACCACACAAACAACCTCTATACCGACATCATCCCCTCTGATGTCGCGCGGTTGGGCCTTGACCCCCACTGTGATGAGCTATTGTTCCTCCATAGAACGGCTTTGTTCGCGGACAAAGAAGCGGAAGCGGCCTTCGCGGAAGAGCCAACCTATATTCTGCTTCGATTGACCCCGAAAGAGCAGTTAAGCGACTTCGCCTTCGCGACGCCATCGCTAAAAACAAGAGGGTCCGGGACGACGGAAATGGCGCTGTTGGAAACCTTTGAAACGCTCAAAAACAATGTGATCGCCCAATTTCCAGATTATGAAGCAAAGGTTCTGCGAACGCAATTATGGTTCGAGGAAGGGTTCACAGCGATCCAAAATTACGCGAACGTTCTCGGCGAAGTCCGGGACGCGCTCTATCTGAAGAGTGATGATTTCTACCTGTCGGATGAAGACGAGTTTTTAGCCGTAATCGGTGTAAACCACTACGTCGCGGGGAAATCCGGATATTCGAATTTCAGCATCTACGGGCGGGAAGCCTGGAACGGTATGGGCGGGATCTCCAACTTCGAGTATGCCGGTTCGGCGAAAGCGTACCTTCCCGATGTCCCGAATGCCGAAAAGTACTATGTCTGGTTTATCTCCCGAAAACCGCTTCCCGGATTGTCGAACGTGTATTTGGTTCCCGGAGGGGCGATTCCCTATGGGATACCACCCGAAGCCCTTGCGTTTATCGGGTTCCGCTCCTATATGGAACCGGCGACCGGCGTCGGGCCCGTAGCGCAGGAACTCGTTCTGGATCGGGTTATCCATTTCAAGAAACGGAAATAATTGAAACGAGGATAATCTTAGCAAACACTGCGAGACTTATCCAACCCTATGGGTTGAACGGTCGCTTCTTAAGATCACAAATCGTGAAAATACCGTGGAAAATATCTTCGTTAACAAACGAAGCCTTAAAGAAGGCAGACTAATACGGTCAAAAGACTCGAATTTGATTCTATCTTCCTTCTAAGGATTGAAGATGCGTGAATTCGCAGCGCAAAAATTGGCGGTTTAACGAGCGCGAATCACTCTTTATTTTCGATTCCTCCCATTATCGAGAAAATGCGGAGGATTTTTTCAACCGATCGTGATTTCGCGTTAACCCTTTTAGAAGAAGGTACGAAATCGGAGGTAACTCTCATGACCTTGACTCCCTTATATTGGATGTTACGAATAAAAAATATATTCTCGAAAGACTTATACCTACGTAAACCGCAAACCGTTGATTTCTCTGAAATGCCTCCGATCTCGGGCGAGATTCTTGATCTGGGCGGCGGGGGAGAAGGCGTTATCGGCCGTTTGTTCGGCCAACGCGTCACCGCCGTAGACCAGCGTCAGGAGGAGTTGGACGAAGCGCCGGAAGGTCCGAAAAAAGTCGTCGCGGATGCAAGAGATTTGCCCTTCCCGGATTCTTCTTTCGATTCCGCCACGGCCTTTTACTTCTTGATGTACGTCAAACCCGAAGCGTATCGTCAAATCTTCTACGAGGCGTTCCGAATCTTGAAGGCAGGAGGAATCCTTTATATTTGGGATACCGTGATCCCGGTTTGTGAAGAACCAATCCGGAAAATCTTTGCCGTACCGGTTACCGTGAAGATCGGAAAGAAAAAAATCCAAACGGCTTACGGGGTCGGTTGGAAAGATCATAGCCTGTCATCGGACCAACTCATCGGAATCGCCAGAAAAACCGGGTTTTCTCTGAAACTTGAAGAACACCGTGAAGAAGCGTTTTACTTGGAATTGACAAAAGCAGACCACGGAAAATAAACCGATTAACCGTTTTTATCTTCGATAACGACCTTAACGAAAAGAGCGCCTTTACGGCAAATTTCCGGTTTTTTTTTGAATTCTAAACACGACGGGACCTTCGAAAACCGACGCGATCTTTTTCTCGTGATCAAACGGTAGGTTTGCGACGCTTTAGACCCGTAGAAGACCGCGACCTAAAGGACAAACGGTCTCTTTTTTAATTCCTTCAAGCGTTCCGTAATGACGCTAACGCAGGAATCAGGGGCATAAACATAAGTTGCCCCCACCATCGAATGGGTGAGAAGCCCTCACGGGTATCCGATAGTCGCTATTGTTGCATCCTGCCTCTGAGCGCGTAAAGCCGGAAAAGAAGGCGTCGATTTTTTGAGTCGCCTTTCGCTGAGTGGAAACGAAGGCATTCTCCGCTCTTTTAGATGCCTGGAAGGCGCATCGATCGGGCCGACCATTATCGGAATCGTTTTCAGGAGCGATAAACCTGTCTTTAATCCGTATTTTTTACAGTCGATATTGGAAGTATAGAAACGTGAAAAAGAAGAAACCGACGATCGATAAGCTTACGGCGTTGAAGGTCAGTTCGAGTTTATTCACCCAGCGCAAAACGGCGCTTTTTTCGATCCACAAGCGGAAGAGGAGCGCGCATTACGCATATAGCGCCAGGTATTCCAGCCATTTGGCGGCCTGCCGGTATATGGGATAGCTGAGGGAAGCGCCAAGGACAAAGGCAGCGACTTGTTCTCCGAATATCCCCAGAATCAAACAGATTCCCGTCATCACCGCATAGACGAAAGATTGGTTTTTTCTCAAGCGAAAGGCGCTCTTAGGTTTAGGAAATTTGCCTCCGAGAATACGGAAGAACTTGATAAACGAGGTCATCGTTCCCGCATTGATCAAGGTGAACAGGACCGTAAAGCCGATGCCTTCGTGTCCATAAGCGATGAAGTATTTAGAAAAACCGCCGCTGAAGAATGGCGCGCCCGTAATGCTCAGGATTGCTACGATCATGGTGGCCGATAAGAATTTCGATCTCTGCCACAGCCCTCTCATTTCGGAGATCTTCCTTGTTCCGTATATTTCGATCAGCACTCCCGCCAACAAAAACAACAACCCTTTGAAGAGGGCGTGGGCAAGGATGTGATAGACTCCTCCGACGGGATTGAGCGGATGCCCTCCGCCCAAACCGATAAGGATCAGTCCGACTTGAGAAACCGTGTGATAAGCCAAAATCAGTTTTATGTCGCTTTGAGCGATCGCCAACACGAACCCGCCGATCGCGGTGGCAAAACCAAATACCGATATAAGTTCCTGGAGGGGTATGACCGCGCCGAAAACCTCATGAACGCGTAATAACAAAAACACGCCTGTTTTAACGTACACGCCAGACAGGATCGCGGAGACGATCGAAGGGGCGCTCGCTGTCCCGTGAGCTTTCGGCAGCCAGCTAAACAAGGGGAGCAGCGCCGATTTCAGGCTGATACCCGTGAAGATCAAGCTGAAAGGAATCGCCAACGCTTTTTTGTCCGCTAAAAGAGGGAGAGCTTTGGAAAGATGCACAAAATCCAAAACGCCGAAAAGTTTGTATAGATATCCGAGTCCTAAAAGAAAGAATGCCATTCCCACAAGGTTGGTCATGAGATAAAACATCCCGTCATACATCGACTGGCTATCTTTTTTGAACATGATCAGAATGCTGACGCTGATCGTGGACACTTCCACCAGGATGTAGATGTTAAAAATGTCGACAGATAGGAAGACACCGTTGATGAATCCTTGCAACGACAGGAAGATGGCTAAGAACAAGGGGGTCATGTATTCTTTGTAAAAGCTGAAGACGACCATCAAAAAAAAGAGAAGGTTACTTATGAGCATCATAAATGCCCCAAGGCGGTCGATTCGCAAGGCCATGCCGTAGGGTAAGGGAATCTGAAGAAGAGGAACCAGGATGGCTTGAGAGAGATCCCTCGAACACCAAACCGCGCTTAACCCCACTAAAGTGAGTTGAATCAAGACGGCTATTCCTTTATTTTGCGCAGGTTTCAGCAAATAAACGAAGAGCCCGGCAAAGATCGGCAAAAAAACGAATAATAACAGCGTCCCGTTCAATCAATATCCCTGCGCTTTCGTTTCACTTTATTCCAATTCGACGAACCGTATTTGTGGTGAAGGTTGACAAACATGGTCAAGCTAAGCGCCGTCACGGAAATGCCAACGACGATGGCGGTTATCATTAAGGCTTGGGGAACGGGATCGGCCACTCTCGCATAATCGGCTATATTCGCTCCGATCGGAGGAACGGCGGCAGGATCCGCTTTGATCGAGAGAAAAAAAAGGATAATCGCGGCTTGCATGATACCGATGCTGATGATCGATTTTAAAATGTTTCTTCTCGCGCAAATCCCGTATACTCCGATGAAGAAAAGTACGACACTGATCGTCTCGCCGTCGACAAAAGATTCAAAGATCATCCTTCCACCTCGAAAAAGATGAATCGGAAAAAGAGGAGGGTCATCCCGCAAGCGACCTTGATTCCGATCAATAGATTCATCAAAAACAAATAACAGGCCGTAAACCCGGGAATGGCAGAATGTATCAGGGTAGCCAAAAACGAGAGCGCGAAGGACAAGATCAGCAGTAAAACCAGTTTCTCGACTTTTTTGATCCGATGCAACGAAGTGTCATGTACCGGGTTGGCCAAATACTTGCAAATGAAGATTGACGCGAAAACCGCCCCTCCTTGAAAACCCCCTCCGGGGGAGATGTGCCCATTCACCATTAAATACAAAGAAAACAAGAAAATAAAGGGGATGAGCGCTCCCGAAATAATCGTCACGAGTTCGGAGTGGTCATTCATTGTCTTCTGCTCCTCGGTGAACCGACATGCACACAACCCCGACAACGCTGAAGAACAGCGTCATGGTCTCGAACAAGGTGTCATAGTAACGGTAGAACAGATAGACCGATGTCACGGAATTGGGAGCTCCCGTCGCGTGAAACGCGTTGTTTATGTAGTATTGGGCCATCACCATCGGTTCAGAGGGCGGTATCCTGCGGGCATAAAAGAGGAAAAAGATCGCCACAATCCCCAAAAACGAAGCGATCAACATCCTTCTCATAGAACGGTATCCTCTACTTTCACGATGGTGAAGGAAGCTTTGGGAAAGCCTTCTTTGATCAGAAAGTCTTCCAGCGTATCGATCAGATTGTTCTCCGGATGACCGTAAATTCGTGTATGCCCTTCCGCTTCTTCTAACAGAAAGGCGTTCGGGTGTTTTTCGTTGATCTCCGGATAGTGGTCCAACGTATGGATGATCTGCAATTCCAATTCCTGTTTCGCGGAGAACTTCTCCAAAAGTTTGATAAGCGGGGTTTTCCGGCTCTCCTGGTAGTGCTCGTCCCGAACTTCCGTGTCTTCTGAACGATAAAAGAAGGTCAGGATCTTGTATTTCTGTAGGGCGACAAGATACAAGATCGTTGATATCGCGCTCCCAATAACGGCCTCGGCCAATGCCACATCGGGGGCATGGTACAAAAGATAAACGAGAGACATACTTAAGGAAAACGCGCAGAGGTAGATGACGGCGTTTCTCATTTTTCTCGTTTGGATGGCAAGGACTGCCATCATGACAGAAAACAGGAGGCTTCCCGTTAACATCATCGATCCTTTTTCACGTGGTATCCGCTTTTATATGCCGATCGGACGATATAATGGCTTACGAGCGGGTTGATGACCATCCCGAGCGACAAGATCGCCAGCACCTTTAAAGAGAACATCGATATTCCCTGATGAATCATCACCCCGACCAGGAGGGTCAGAAACCCGACGGTATCGATCTTTGAAGCTACGAGAGACCGAGCGTAAAAGTTTTTATACCGGTAGATCCCCAAAGCGCCGAAAAATAAGAAAACAATCCCGGCGGCCATGAAAACAATGCCGATCGTTTCGCGCATCATACCCTCCCCTTGCGCTGGACGAACCAAGAGATAAAGATCACGCCGACAAAACCCAGCAAACTATAAACGAGCACCATATCCAACAGATACGATTCACCGCGTATAGCGGCTAAAAGTATGATCATCATCATCAACTTCGAGGCTAATAGATTGAATCCCAACAAACGATCCCACATCGAGGGGCCGATGACGATCCTTCCCGCGCTGACGACAGACAAAAGCGCGATGAGCCCTAAAATGATTTCCATAAGGACCTTTCCAATCTACGTTCAAATTTGCCTTTGATACTCTCGCTGATACCGTCTTCGGTTTCCGCTTTCGGATTCATCCAAAGAACCTGAAGATGCCGGCCTTCCACATTGACAGTGATCGTCCCCGGCGTAAGCGTGATCGTGTTGGCCAGCAAGGCGATCTCCCATCTCTTCTCGAGGGTGGTCTCGATATCGAAGATTTCCGGGTCCGCTTTCCCGGTGACGATCAAGGGGATCAGCAGTATGGCCGAACGGTAGATCTCAGGGATCAATCTGAGGAAATATCCGACGACCCAAAGGACGTTCATCGGATAGAGGTCGTACAAAGATTGTTTTAACAGGAGCGTCTCCGTTATATATAACGTTAGCGCCGAAACGAGGGGGGCGGATATCAGAACAACCGGGGTGAAACTCTCGAATAAAGTCACCCAGAATAGAGAAAGCAAGCCGACCATCTGGATCCAGTAAATCGATTTTTTTATAGAGATCGCCCCCTTCCTGAGAGATGGTTGCATTTTACCACATTTTTCCGATTGGGTTTCGTCCCGTTCGAATAACAAAATGTCGGTTTAAAAAAACGGAAACAAGACGCGGATTAAGTACTTCTACCGAAAAAGCGGACCCGATCGTTCCGGATCCGCTTTTACTAATACTCCAGCCGAACGAGGGTGCCTTTCTGAGTCGGATGGATCGTTGCTTATTCTTTAGGCTTCAAAGATCCACGATCGGCTCAAAAGAAAGGATTTCGAGCTTAGACTCCACCTCTTCGGGTTCCAGAGCGCGCTCGTCCGTCTGAATCTCTCCAGTCTGATTGTCGAAGGGATCATTTCGCAAGTACTTCGGTTGCGGCTCGGGTAAGGCCGTGTGATTCTTGCAAGCCACCATCCGAAAAGCGTCTAAATTGGCGAAATAGAAGTTACGGTAGGGTTCGTTTTCCCGACGGGCTCCCCCAAACGAGCAATCTACCGGAAGCCATCCGTAGGGATCGACATAAAAAAACGCCCAATCGTGGTTACCCGGTTCGATCGGATTCGCGTACCATCCGGATTGCCATCTGGCGGGGATACCATTCATCCGGCATAGCGTGATGAACAACAACGCCTGCACGCCGCAATCCCCTTTTCGATTGAGAGCGCCGTACAGCGAAAGGTTTTCGTAGGTCCGATACTCTCTCATAAAAGAGTAGAAAACGTTTTTTGTTATCCAGTCATAGATTTTTTTAGCTTTCTTGTATGGGTTCATCTCTGTCCCGATGATTTCTCGCGAAAGGATTTTTAAATAGGGTGTGTACATGATATGGGGCGGCTCTTCTCTCAAGTAGGTGTCCATCGGCGCGCGGAGTCGCGCAACGGCGGAAGGATCCACCTCGTTCACGATTTCGGAGATTTCGTAGGAGAACTGGACCGAGAAATCGGTGGTTTTTGGTCTTTCCGTCGCCATATAGACGGTCCGCGTTTCGGAGAACCGATGAGAAAGCGTGTATTCGGGACCGCTCACCGATAGCAGCATCGGGTTGGACTGTTGCAGATCCTCCATCGGGAAGGGCAACCAGCAGTGAAGGGCGCCCGGTCTTGTCCCGAGGGTTTCAAGCGCTGAGGCGCTGAGCCATTTGCGGATTCTTCCGACGACGCGATAGCGCCTAGGTTTCTCGCCTTTTAACAGAGCGTCCAATCGCGATTCGAGATGCCTTTTAGCTTTTTCCCGATTTTCATCCATCGTTCGTTTTCGGGACAGGTAAGCGGGAAAGGCGAAAAAGAGATTTGGGACGAACCGTTTTTCGAAGTATCGCCCGTCTTCTTTGTGAATGTGATCTAACACCTTTTCACGAATTAGCTTTTCGAACTCTTCTTTCGAAAAATCGGTAATCGCCTCCGCCAACATCGTAAAAGCCGTCTTTTCTTCGTATACGTATGATTTTTGCAGCCGCGTGACGCGGTAGATTTCGTATTCCAAACGCCGTCTGAGCGTTCTATCCAGTTCTTTTTGCAACCAAAACCGAATACTGCGAAGAGCTTCGTCCCACTGATACTGTGTTTCTAAGGCGGCGATAGTTTCAGGTAAAGGCAAGGCTAAGAATTCCATTGTATCCCTCCATAGGATAAGAGTGTGACCGTTCCCGCCTCGCTATCGATCTCAACGGTTTCGCCAATCGGCAAACAGTTTTTCCGATACTTTCCGTGATAGGCGGGAAATCCAATAAAACAGGGGATTTCGGGTTTCGAGAGAGCGTCTTTTAAGACTTTTCGCAGCGAATAGTCGTTCGATCCGCCACGCGTTTCGGTAAAAGCCGAGAAAACGATCCCTTTCACTTTGGAAAAGGCGGGATAACGCATCAATGCCCACAGATAGCGCTCAATCGAATCCACGGATTCCGAGACGTCTTCCAGGAGAAGCACCGAATCCTCCAGGATTTTGTCGCCAAAAAACGGCAAACACATCATCAATAAGGATAGATTGGCTGCCACTAACCTTCCGCTGGCCTTTCCGGGATGAATTGGTAAAGCGTTTTTCATACCGAGGTAGCGAAACGGCAACTTCGCTTCCTTTTGAAGGAAGGAAATAAAGGATGGCTCGATATCGCTTGGACGATGAAAATCGCAGAGCATGGGTCCGTGAAAGGCTTTTTCACCGTGCGCGTACTGCCAGAGAAGTAAAAACGTGATGTCGCTGTATCCGCAGATAGGCACCCGGAACCCTCTGTCCAAATATCGGGCCAACTGGAAGCAGCCGCACCCGCCGCGAGAACATAACAGAACATCGCAGATTTCTTCCATCATGGTCAGCTCATCTGCGCGCTCCCGGGGAGACAGATAATGAAAACAGCTTCTGCCGACTATCAGCTGACTTTCGTGCTCGCGCAACAGCGAAAGCCCTTTTAGCAGCCGTTCACTCTTCGGTTTCGAAGACGGGCTGACGACACCAATCCGCACGGTTACCCCTGTCGGGCTAACGCGGGAAGATAAATGCAGGCCTCGAAGATTTTTTTGAAATCTTCTGAAACGAAGCGAAGGGTTCGGCCGTCGATCCGCTCAACGATCGGGAGCAACGCCGCGTAGTCCGCCTGATTGGTCGTTTGAAATTCTATCTTCAGCTCATAGGGTTTTTCGAAATCGTAAAGAGGAAGCGTTTTTAAATCTTTTGACAGGACTTTTTGAACCGCTTTGCTCGTTTCTTCGCGGACACATTCCATCGGGCGCTGTTTCGCGGCGAATTTGAAGAGCGCTTCTTTCGTGACGACGAACTCGACCCAAGGCATACCTCCTTCGACCATCACCTGATCTTTCAACGCCTTATCTCCCACGATGAGGGAAACAGGTACAGAAAAACATGAAGCGTAGGCGGAGTTGATGAAGGTTTCATTCATCGGGGTTCCGTTGATCCAGATGTTATGAATTGTTGAATTCGAATAGGTGTGGTCCATATTGCCGAAAGGGGTGCCGGTTCCCGCGTGATAACCGATCAGGAAGGCCGTGTCATAACTGCTGTCCAATGTCGGCATCATATAATTCGGGCGCGGGTTACCAGAGATAAGCGACAACCGTTCATCCAAACCGGTGATGTCATAAGCAAGATTGTCTCCGTTACTGTGAGAATCGGCCAGCGTGATCTCCGTGATCGCTGAATTTTTGGGGCTTTGCCGAATGCCTTCGACGATCCATTCGATCTGTTGCGTCATCCATTTTCTAACGAGCGCGCGATCTTGCGTCGTTTCCTGCTCCCAGTTAAAGGTACCGGCAATGCCTTCCATATCGATAGAGATGAATACTTTCATACCAACCTCCTCAAAGATAGTGTTCTATATTTCCTTCCAAATGCGCGGTTTCGAACTCTTCATACGAATCACGGCGATACCAATTGACGGACAGAACTCCGCCTTTGGTCCCGATCTGGATTCGACTTAAGTTTATCCCGGTCATTTTTCGATAGAAAGCGGCGCACGCGGTGACGCCCGTTCCACAAGAGGCGGTCTCGCGCCAGACTCCGCGTTCGTAGGTTCGGACAAATAGATCTCCATTTGTTTCGGAGAAAAAATTGACATTGGAGGACGCCGGGAAGGGTGATTCCTCTGTGTTTTTACCCCTCAGATGGCTGAAGTATTGACCCCATCCCTCGACATCCACTCCTTGGGCAGTCGGCATAAAAAACACCAGATGCGGGACTCCGACTTTATAAAAGGCGCCATTCCAGCCTTTATGATGGAATTCGGACAAAAACGTCGGTTGGGGCATCGATACTTCCGCGCGATCTTCCGCGACCATCCGCCCGTTTAATCGACCGGAGAAGGTATCGAAGGCAAGGGATTGGCCGATCCGGCATTCCCCTCGATCATAGAGCGCTTTCATAAAAGCGCGCGCGCCGTTACCACACATTTCGCCGCGCGATCCGTCACGGTTAAAGTAGTCCATTAAAAACGTTGTGGCCGCCCTTTCGGCGAAGATGACACCGTCCATCTCCGCAACAATCGACCGAACCAGACCGGGTTTTTCCGGTTCATCGATCCTATCGTCAAAGACAATCACAAAAGTATTGCCGCAAGCGGCGTATCGGGTGAGGGTCATATGATTTCAAGAGAGCGGATCTCTTTAAAGTCCAACAGTTCATTCCACTTCTGTTTCAACTTTTCTACCGTATCCGGATCGACGCTGATCGAGATCGTGACCAGCTCCCCGTCTGTTTCGAAGTATAGGGAACCCGCAGGTATCTTATTCTCTAAAAGCCATTCGATGATCTTTTGGAATCCTTTTTTTCCCTGGACTAATTCAATGATAAAACGGGTACGGTTTTTGCTTAAAACGAGGCCGATTCTCTTAACGACGGTCAGTGTCAATAAAACGGCCACCGTCATGAATCCGCCCAAGAAAAACTCTCCGACGCCGAACCCGACCCCGATCGAAGCGACAACCCACAGTGTCGCCGCTGTTGTCAAACCCGTCACGGAAAAGCCTCTTTTCACGATGGTGCCCGCTCCCAAAAAACCGATGCCGGCTATGATTTGCGCCGTGAGACGTCCGGGATCTCCTCCCATCAACACGCCGAAGTATTCGGTCGAAAGAATCGTAAAAAAGGCGGAGCCAACGGAGATTAAGGCATGTGTCCGCAATCCGGCCGGCCGTTGAAGCTTTTCACGGTTGAATCCGATCACCAATCCGCTGATCAAGGCCAGAGCTAAACGCAGTGTGTATTCCAAAACTTTGTCGATGGTAAAAACCATAGAATCCCCCCATTTTTGGGATTATACACCTTTTTCCTTCTTCGTTAAAAACCTCGCGGCTTATCGGTTCACTCTATATTGAAGGCATTTCTACTTCTTTAATCACGGAAAAGAACAAAAAAAGGCCGCATACGCAGCCTTTTAGGGAATTAGTTTACAAGCCTATACTTTAAATCGTTTGATCTGAGTTTCAAGGTTTTCAGCTAACGAGTCCAACTCTTCCGCCGACGCGCTGATCTGTTGTGCCCCTTGCGCCTGTTGCTCGATCCCTTGGGCCATCTGCTTGATCTGCTCCGAGATCTCGTTGACCGACTTCGCGGAGGTATCCATCGCCGATGCCATCTCTTGAGCCGCCGCTCCTTGCTCTTCAGAAGTCGCTGTTAAGTTTTCGATCATCCCTGTCGTCTGGTCCACCATCGCTAAGAGCTCTTTAAACTGCTGCTCGACCGAACGCGCTTTTTCATTGACCCCTTTGACCAGGTTGACCGTCTTTTCCGTTGCCTGATTTGATTCGCCAGAATCTTTCTGTACTTCTTTCAAAATCATGCTGATATTCGACGTGGCCTTTTTGCTCTCTTCCGCCAACTTCCGGATTTCGTCCGCCACCACTGCGAATCCCCTGCCGGCTTCTCCCGCTCTCGCCGCTTCTATTGCAGCGTTGAGCGCCAACAGGTTGGTCTGCTCAGCAATCGAGGAGATCGTTTCGACGATCTCACCCACGTTTTTCGCGTTTTCCGCCAATTTTTGGACCTTTTCCGCCGTTAGCAACGTTTGTTTCGTCGTCGCTTCGATCTCTCCCACAACTTCCGAGATCATCTGACCACCTTTTCGGGACCCGTTCGCCGTCTTATCATTCTCGGCTGATAGCGATTGCGCCGTTTTAGACACGTTCTGCGCGCTGGCTGCCACTTCTTCCACTCCGGAGTTCACCTCTTCGATCGAGGAAGCGGTGTTTTGAAGATTCGCGTTCGCGCTTTGGGATTGTGAAGACAACTCTTCGGTAGACGCCAGTTGTTCTTCCGAGACCGCCGCGAGATCGTTTGAAGCGGACTTTATCTCTACGGAAGAACTTAAGATCGAGGTCATGGCTTCCCTCAGTTCGCCGCCCATTGTGGATAAGGCCTGAGCCATCTGCGCGATTTCGTCGTTGCCCTTCACCTCGAAGGTCGTGGTCAAATCCCCTTTCCCGAAGGTTTCAACCTGCCCGGACAGCTTCTTCAACGGTTTGGAGATGAGCGTGCCGACAAACAGGGAGATGAAAACGATGATGCCCACAATAATCGCGAATATCAGGATAACGACCCCGACAAGGAAGACGCTCTTCTCTCCCACTTCCGCTTCGGAGATAGCTCCGGCCAGGGACCAGTTCGGCGTATTGGGCACGGGATTGTAGAGAACCAATTCTTTTTCTCCGGTCGGGCGGACCATTTCCTGCACGCCGGTGTTTCCGCGCACCATCTCTTTTCCGGCCTCCTCCAAGCCCTTGTAACCGGACTTTGAGGCTTCCAGCACGTTGAACTTCATCACGAACTCCGGCTTCGGGTGCGCAATCACCATTCCGGTCCCGTCCGTCAGGAAGGTGTATCCTGATTTCCCGATCTTGATCGTTACTACCTTGTCGCTCAAGGATTTTAGCGTAACGGTTTCGACCAATACGCCAACGCGTTTACCGGTGTTGTCAAGGACAGGGTAGGCGAAGGTGAAGACCGGCGCGCCGGTCGCTCGGCTGATAAGCGCCTCGCTAATCGCGTACTCTTTGCCGCGAAGCATCACCTCCTGGAAATAAACGCGGTCTTTAAGGTCGTACTCTTCGCCTTTTTCATTGATCGCCCTACCTGAAGGATCGGCAAGTAAAAGCATTTCGATGACACCGCCGGAGTTTTTGATCGTCTCCATAAACCTGGGTCCGAATCGGGAAAGTTCGAAGGATTTCACCACATCTGTGATTGCTAAAGCCCGTAGTTCGTTTTTTATCCCAACCAACCATTCGTCCACGATTCGTACCGTGGCGTCCAAGGTTTCTTTCGTCGCCTCTTGGGCTTGTGTAAAGGTAACATCTCTTGCAATAAACCCGATAATGAATCCCGCTATCACGAGTACTGCGACCGATATCGGGATAAAATACAATAGCAATTTCGCGCGTACGCTTTTTACCTTCATCCTCATCCTCTCGTTCTTAAGAATGTATTGCGATTAGTACGATTAATGGATGAAATCAATCTAAAATAAAGCGCATTTGGTTAGCTTTACTTTAGTCTATCGATATTATATCATTAAAACGAGATATTTAATACAAATATTATTAGTCCGAGTCTTTCCTGTTCGACCTGCAATTCGAACGAGAAAGAATAAAATGGGATCACCCGATCCAAGGAGTCGTTAAAAGAAGCGGGCATACAAGCGAGTACGTTGTGTGATGACGGCAAATGGACTATTCGCTTCGCATAAAAAATAGTCGAAATTGCCCCGTCGGCCCAGTTGTGGTATATAATAGGGGGACTTAAGGAGGAAAACCCGCATGATGAATGAACGAACAACCGCTTATTACGAAAACCCCGGCGCTGACAACACACGCGAGACGTTGGGCCGATGCATCCAAAGACTCTTGAAATGGGATCTTGCGAGCGACGAACAAGAGTCCCCTACCCTGATCATCCCCACGACGACCGGGCAATCGGCGCTGTTGGCTTTGGAGTTGTTGTCCGATCACCCAGAAATATTCCTCATCGTCGTCGGCCATCGTTACGGCTTCAAAGAAGCCGGAAAGAACGAGATACCGGACGAGGTACAGCAAAAGGTACGGAACCGAGGGTACGCGCTGTTTTTCGGCACGCATCTGTTCACCGGTTTGGAAAAGGCCTTTTCGAATGCTTACGGTGGAGCCTATCCCCATCGTTTGATCGCTGACACGCTCCGAATTTTTTCTCAAGGGACAAAGGTGCTATTTGAAGATACCGTGATGGTAACCGACGCGGGTCTTGTTGCGCCAAACCGGTGGGTCGTCGCAGCGGGAGGCACCGGGCGGGGTTTAGACACGGCGATGGTGATCAAATCAGTTCACAGCGACCGTTTTTTCCAAACACGCATTAGGGAGATTCTATGTATGCCGGAGGGCGCGCTGTGAAAAAAACGCAACGAATCGTCCAAGGGTTTATTCTCTCGACAATCCTTGGATTAGTGGTGCTCGGACTGATTATGAATGCCAACGGGTTCGACGTCGTTAAAACGCATATTGTCAGATATCCGATTCCGTACATCCTGAGCGCCATCTTCGTCGCCTTTTCCCGATGGTTATTCGAAGCCTTCGCGCTGATCGTCTCCCTGTTGTCGCGCCACAAAATATCTCTCTGGTTAGCTGTCAAAACGTCCATCGTAACGCACTTTTTCAACTTGCTCACACCGTTTTATAGCGGCGGGCAGCCCTTTGCAATCTACTATCTCTCGAAACATAATATCGAAGCGGGGGTATCGACAGCCGCCATTCTGATGAAATCGTTGGTCTTTCAGGCTGTATTGACGGGTCTGGGGATCTTCGGCGCCATCACCTGCCGCGCTTACTTAACCAGTATCACCCTCTCCGCCTTGTTGTTGGGGTCTTTCCTCAACGGTTCGTTATTCTTTGTCATCTTTCTGTTTGGAGTGAATCGAAAGTTGGCTTTATGGACGGTAGATAGCATTCTCTTGCTGTTATGCAAGGTTCGTATCGTGAAAAACCGAGAAAAGTGGAGAGGCAAAGTACTCGAGAAAGTCCATCAGTTCAATGATACTTTTTCAGAATACAAGAGGCACCCGATCCATATTATGCTCCTTACGTTGAGCTCTATCGCCCAATTCTTCCTGCATATTCTCAGCGCGGCCGTTATCCTCGAGGGTTTCGGGATCCACTTGTCTTTTCCGCTGTTTTTTCAACTTTCGAATATGGAGATCACCGCGTCGGTCGTCCCCACCCCAGGCACTTCCGGAGGAATCGAGTATATTTTTATGTTGTTCCTGGGACAGTTCGGGCCTATCGAAAAGATATCCGCCGGGCTGGTCTTATGGCGATTTTGTACCTATTATTTTGAAATCACGGCTTTAGGTATCCTCTCCTTCTGGATTTACCGAAGAATAAAAGAAAAGCATCTGGCTCTAAGCCGGAAGTTGTCCGTCGAAGAGAGCGTGAATCGCACGCAATAATCCTTCTTCAGACCGTTCGCGGATGGTGAAAAGTGACAAATACCCGAAAGTTTATGCTTCACGGTTTCTTCTCTTATCTTCTATTAGGATTGTTTTCCACCGGGTTTTCCGTGGCGATTCCGATCATCCGCGCGGAATTCCAACTCAACTATGAGGCAATCGGGATCGTTCTCACGATGAACTCTATCGGATTTCTGCTGGGTTCCTTGTGCGGGGGTATCAGTGTAGAGAAGTTGTCTTTGAGGATCACCAACGCGTTGGGACTCATTCTCGCTCCGGTTGGTTTGCTGTTGTTAATCGCCTCGCCGACAGTTATACTTTTAGGATTCGGCAACTTCCTCGTCGGGTTCGGCTGCTCCTTTTTAGAAACGGGTATTCCGCCGCTCGCAACGTTTTTCTCTAAAAAGACGGCACGGGTGCTCAACTTGCTTCACTCTTTCTTCTCGCTCGGGGCGCTTGTCTCACCTGTCGTCTTCTCTATCTTGGTGTTCGTCGGATTGAGCTGGCGCTATCTGTTTGGCGGTATGATCGTCGTCTTTTTCTTGGACCTTTATTTGATTTTGACGCTCAAAATCGAAGGCGAATTCCGGCCTTCGAAGATCGAATCGAAAAAAAGTTTCCGGTTTTTAGCTTCTCCGTTTTTCTGGATCATCGGAATCGGCGTCGCCTTCTACGTCGCCTCTGAGTTGGCGATCAGCTCATGGGCGCCCACCTACGCGGTGGATATCTTCGGGTACGCGGCCGGAACGGCCGCTTTCTTGCCGACGTTTTTTTGGATTGGCCTCTTCATCGGCCGACTCGTCTCGGCCGCTTTGGTGGAAAAATTTAGTCCCTACCGGTGGTTGCTGCTGGTTACGCTGGTCGGATTGCCGATCGTTTTCTTGAACCAGAACCCTGCGCAACAGGCTTTCTATTTTTATGGGTTGACATTCCTTGCCGGGCTTGTTCACTCTTCGATCTACCCCACTTTTCAAGCGCTCTTGGTACAACACATCGATACGGGTAAAGGATATGCGTTGGGTGTTTTCGCGTCAATGGGTTCTTTGGGCGGTTTCGCTTCCGGGTACCTGGTGGGCACCACCAGCGAAAAATTCGGGATTCGCGTCGGATTCCTCTCGATCTTCTTTTATTTCGCGTGTACTTTTATCTGCTCTTTTATCCTTTATCGTATGATGCGACATCGGGCGTAGCGGGTTTCCGTGCGGGAAGATACCCTTCTTGGCGTAACCAGTCGAGTGTTTCTTCCACCGTTTTTTCGATCGGTCTGGGATAATAACCGATTTCTCGGCTCGCTTTTTCGTGAGAGTATGTGTTCCACATGTTGACCGTTTCGATCGAATAAGTCGTGAACCGAGGTTTGGTTTTCCAAAGAAGCGCGTGAATGCTCGTGAAAAAAGAGGCGAAGTAGGCGATGCTGATCGGGATAAAGATCCGTTTCTGACGCGTACCAGCCGCCTCTTCGATAAGCGCGATCAAATCGTTGATCTCAATCTGCGTTCCCCCAAGGATGTACCGTTCACCGGTTCTTCCCTTTTGCGCGGCGAGCATGATTCCTTTTGCCACATCCTGAACATCGACGAAGTCGAAAGTGCCGTGAACGCAAAACGGCATCGAGCCTTTCGCCACATCGATAAACAAACGTCCCAACTCCGAAAGTTTGTAGTCATAGGGGCCGATCACGCCGGTTGGGCAGACGATGATCGCATTCAGCCCCTGCCGAATAGCTTCTTCCACTTTTAGCGTCGCCATCGCCTTCGACTTGCCGTACGATCCGGAAGTTTTGGCGGGATCGATGGCGCACCGCTCATCCATCTTTTCGGTTCTCTTTTTGTCTTCGAAGGCGTGAATGGAGCTGACGTAAACAAGACGGCGGACGTGTTTTTCCTGACAAGCTCGGATAATATTCTCGGTCCCTCCGACATTGATCTCATAAACCCGCTTTTGGTAAAACGGGAGGATCGAGATCAAGCCCGCAAGATGGTAGACAGTATCGACACCTTCGATCGCGGAACGGACGGCTTCGGCGTCTAAGATGTCGACTTCTCGGCGATCGATCGACAACCCCGCGAGCGAGGAGGGATTGTCGCCGGGGGCGTATAAGGCGCGCACCGTCTCCCCGGATTCCACTAAATACTTCACCAGCACATTCCCGATGTGCCCGGTCGCTCCGGTAACTAAAACCATAAAAAATCCCTCCAATCGTTAAGATAGAGGGATTATACCATATTAGTACAATATTTCAACTATTCAAATAATGTATTATCCTTCCAAGGGACATTTACAGTGCCAGGATTTTATATAGTAAGCGTTGACAAACCTCTTTTCGATATTTGGCGGTCGAGCGGATATCGTTTATCGGGACGACGCGTTTTTCCAAAAGGGGCATCCAGCTTTCGACCGTCGTTTCGTTCAATGTTTTGTCGAAAGCGCGTTCTTCGATTTCGGGGATTCGCACCACGGTTGGCGCGACGGAACCGAAAGCGATCCGGATATCTTTGATACGGTCGTTCTTTGTCTCCAACACAACGCCCATGCTGGCGATCGCAATGGCCATCGCTTTTCTCTGACCGACTTTGTAAAAGAGCGCTCGAACCGGTTTGTTCGACTTCTGCAAAATGACGGAGTGGACGAATTCATCAGCTTTCAGCACCGTTTTGCCGGGTGAGAGTATAAATTCGTGGATCTGGGCGACACGTTTTTGCCCTTTCCGCGACCAAATTTCAAGCCATGCGTCGTAGACCGAGAGCGCAAGGATTCCGTCCCCTGCGGGAGATGCGTTGACCACGTTGCCAACTAAGGTTCCGCGGTTCCGTATCTGATTGGAACCCACCTCATAGGACGCTCGCCACAAAAGCGGAAAATGCTCTTGAATCAGCGGATGGGCCAGTAGTTCTGAAAAGGTCGTCCGGCAGCGAATGCGAACGTACTTGCCTTCTTCTGAAATCCCCTTCAGGCTTTCTATCCGTTCCAGGCTGATTAAGCGGGTATAAGGCCATTTTCCTGCCCGGATCTTTACATGAATGTCGGTCCCGCCGTTCAGAATTGCCGATTCTTCGTTGAGAGACTCCAAAAACGCCTTTTCCGTTTCCGGGTAGGCGATGCGTAACGTTTCCATATTTTCATCCCCTGGCCGATGACGTATGATGAAGATTATACCAAAAAACGATAGAAATCGTCGTATTTGTGGTAAGATTCCCAAAGATCAGCGACTTTAAGGAGATAATGATGGAAATTGAACGTTATTACGAAATACAGAAAGATCAAGCGCTAATCGGTTTTTTAGGTATCGCCGCCAAAACCAGGAAAATCATCATCGGCAAAGACCATATCAAGAGTTACCTAAAAACACAAAAAATCACGAAAAAGCTCTTGATCTTAGCGTCTGACATCAGCGAAGGCCAGAAAAAAGACTGGATACATCGAGGCTATTACGCCGGCGCTACGATCCTTTACCTATGCCACACACCGAAAATGCGCCTGGCGCAGTTGATCGGCAAAACGGAAGTCAGCGCCCTGGCGATAACCGACGAGCGTATGATCGACGGTCTATTGGCGAAGCTCGACCTTTCCTGATGTACGGGTACCTACGCCCGTTGAAGAGCCCCGATCAAGATTTCACGCTCTTTCGCGCGCATTATTGTTCATTATGCAAAACGATCCAATCGGAATACGGTCTGTTGTTTCGTGTCGGGTTATCTTACGAGATCGTGTTTTTCGCTCTTTTTCTCAATGCCCTTCAAAAGGTTAAAGTGACGATCCGGCGTGAACGCTGTCCGGTTCATCCTTTTCGAGAGCAAGCGGTTTTCGAGGGCAACCCGGCGATGAACCGGTGCGCGCACTTGAACATGGCGCTGATCGCGGGGAAATTAACCGATGACATCGCGGACGAAGAACCGTATCGGTTGTTCCGAAAAACAGCTTTGCATTCTTTGGAGAAGCGAAGCGGCCCCGTATATAAAGGATATTTTCAATTCGTAGGACGAGCCTATGAATCGATTCGATGTCTTGAAAGGCAAAAAAGCGAGGACGTAGACGCCTTAGCCGCGCTTTTTGGAGAGCTTCTGGCCTTGCTTTTTCAAGAGGTGTGTCGCGAGAGCCGGCTGGATCCCCCCGCTTCTTTGATCCATTTCAGTCAGCTTTTGGGGCGGTGGATCTACTGCATTGACGCGGTGGATGATCTTCAAAAGGATTTTCAAAGAAAGCGATACAATCCGCTAATTTATCGTTACAAAGACGCGTTTTTTACGTCCTATCCTGTTGAAGAAGCATTTAAGTCGATTATTTCTCAAGAAACGGTTCGATTGCGTTTGCTTTCAGAACATATGATGAGTGAATATCGGCTCTTTAGAAGGCAGTTGGGCCTGTACTCAGTGGAGATCGATGATATAATATTTCGTTCGATCCCCTATGCTTCCGCTAGAATTGCGCGAAAAAATATGGAAAAGGAGAAGAAATGAGTCAAAACCCTTATAAAGTATTAGGAGTTGAAGAGAACGCCACTCCCGAAGCGATCAAAAAAGCTTATACCGATATGGTGAAAAAGTACCATCCCGATAGGTATAAAGAAGATTACATGAAGGAACTGGCAGAGCAAAAAATGAAAGAGATCAATGAAGCCTATGACGCCATACAAAAAGGGAACGGTTATTCCAGTTATTCGTGGAGAGAAGATACCTCCCGGCAAACGGCCGACCAATCAAGGCGCTCGGAATCATTCGGCTCATTGCGAGACGCAAGAATGCATATCAACAGCCGGAACTTCAGTAAAGCCAGAGAGATTCTTCAATCCTTAACCCAGAGAGATGCGGAATGGTTCTTTCTGATGGGTATCGTCGAAGTAAACTACGGTAACTACGATCAAGGGAAGTATTATATCAATCAGGCCGTGATGATGGATCCCGGGAATCAAGAGTATCGTCAGGCGTATCAGCAAATCTTCTCAGGCACGATCTTTTCCCAAAACGCGAATCCCTATAACCGCTATGATACCAGCCAGGTATGCTGCCAGGCATGCGCGGCGGCATGGTGCCTGGATGTATGTTGCGAGTGTGGCGGAGGAGATTTTATCAACTGCTGTTGATAGACTTTATGCGTCACATCCGGTCCGGATTTTCCTCCGTTTTCGACGCGTTCCGCCGGATCCCCCCTCTTGATGATGACGGACGAAGCGGCGGACCCGGCACTCATTTCTTTTTCGCGGCGGTCAAAGCCCGTCTTGTTGTGATATAATTGCTGATGATTTTCGGTCATGGAGGTCAATATGTGGGTCTATATCGAAGATTTCAAGAATCATATCGGTGAAACGGTCACTCTTAAGGGATGGGTATTCAATAAGCGTTCCAGCGGGAAGATTCATTTCCTGCAGCTCAGAGATGGAACCGGCACGACACAGGGCATTTTGGAGAAGGTCAAGGTCGAAGAATCCGTTTTTGAAAAAGCCAAAGAACTTCGCATCGAAAGCAGCGTCGAAGTGGAAGGTATCGTTCGAGAGGATTCCCGCTCAAAAGGCGGATACGAGTTGGAAGTGACCGGGTTGAAGATTCTTCAGATCCCTTCGGAAGAATATCCGATCGCCAAGAAAGATCACGGTACCGAGTTTTTAATGGAGCAACGACACCTGTGGCTTCGCTCGAGTAAACAATACCATATCATGAAAGTAAGAAACGAAATTATTCGCGCGACGCGCGCGTTCTACGATAATCAGGGGTTTACCCTGATCGATACGCCCATCTTTACCGGGGCGATCGGAGAAGGGGCCGGGAACCTCTTCCAACTGGATTATTTCGATTACGGAAAAGCTTATCTCACTCAAACCGGGCAGCTCTATCTGGAAGCGGCTTGCATGTCTTTCGGAAAAGTCTACAACCTTGGTCCTACCTTTCGTGCGGAAAAATCGAAAACCCGCAGGCATTTGACGGAGTTCTGGATGAATGAGGCGGAAGTCGCTTACTACGATTATCAGGATAATATGCGCTTACAGGAAGAGCTCATCACCTATATCGTGCAGAATGTCCTGGATCATTGCGCGGAAAGTTTGGCAGTCCTCGAGCGTGACACGACGAAATTGTCCGGGATCAAGCCTCCCTTCCCACGAGTCAGTTACGATGACGCCGTGAAGTTGCTCCAGGAAAAAGGACATGCCATTCAATGGGGAGATGATCTGGGGGCCGAGGACGAAACGGTGATCTCGAACCAGTACGACAAACCCGTCATGGTTTACAAATACCCGACTCAAGTGAAAGCGTTCTATATGCAACCGGACCCGGAAAGACCCGAAGTGGTCTTGTGCGATGATATGTTGGCCCCCGAAGGCTACGGCGAGATCATCGGCGCCTCCGAAAGAATCCACGATTATGCTCTATTGATCAAACGGATCGAAGAAAACAAACTACCTCTGGACAGTTACGATTGGTACCTTGATTTGCGCAAATACGGATCTGTTCCACATAGCGGTTTCGGTATGGGCATCGAACGTACTGTGTGCTGGATCTGCGGTATCCATCATATCCGCGAAGCGATCCCGTTCGCGAGAACGCTGTACCGTATTCAACCATAAAAGAAGACCACTAGAGAATGGACGAACGAAAAGCGCAGTTTTTGATTGCGGATGACGAATACAAAGTTCGCGATCTGATTAGAAAGTACGTCAACGAATGCGGACACGATGCGGAGTGCGTTTCCAACGGTGAAGAAGTCCTCCGTAAGATATACGGCGGGAACCGTTACGACGGTGTTTTTACGGATTTGCGCATGCCCGGAATGGATGGCTTATCTTTAATCCGCGCTTTGCATGAAGAACAAATCCGTATTCCCCTCGTTATCATTTCCGCCTTTGGAAATGTGGAAGCTTTAACGGAAGCGTTTAAAAAAGGCGCGCTGGACTATATTTCGAAACCTTTTTCGCCCGAAGAAATCCGCGACGCGATCAAGACCATGCTGAATCAAGTAATCGATCTGAAAACCTCTTCCAATACGGTCAAAGGGTTGATCGAGCAAAAAGCTTTCCCAGGCGCGTTGAAGTATCTCTTGCCGCTCTTTAGCCATTTCCCTTCTTCTCCGATCCCTCATTACCTCTATGGGTTACTGAGGGAAGCTCAGGGCGATTTCGACGAAGCCTTTCGGCATTTCTCGGCCTCGATGGCTCTGGATAAGGGATATGAACCTTCGATAAAAAAGCATGAGGAATATCGCCCAAAACATCTTAAAGAGGGAAAAGATGAGTAAGCGAAAGAGCTGGTATGTGATCGTGATCGGTTCCGGACGTTTTGGCGCAAGGTTGGCGGGCAAACTTTCCTATGAAGATCATAGTGTTGTGGTGATCGACACAAACGAAACCAATTTTGATAACCTTCCGCCCGAATACACCGGTTTTACGATCCAAGGCGACGCAACGGATGTCGAAGTGCTGAAACTGGCGAAAGCGCATAAGGCTGACCTTTTTTTAGCGCTGACAGACGATGATAATACGAACTTCTTCGTTTCACAGGTAGCCAAAGATATTTTTCACGTTCCCCATGTCATCTCTCGGGTTTACGATCCGGCAAATCTACCGTTGTTCCATGAATTCAAGATTGAGACCATCACACCGGTTTTGCTGGCTTTAAGCACGGCGAACAAAATGCTGGAAAAAATCGCGGAGGAAGATAAATGAAGATCGTTTTAGCCGGTGGGAAGAAGATCACCTACTATTTGGCGAAAAACCTGATTTCGAAGGGAATGGCCATTACGATCATCAACAAAGACAAAGCCTTTTGCGAGGAAATGGCGAAAACCCTCAAAGCTTTGATCATCCACGGAGACGCTTCCAATCTGTTGATTCTGAAGAAAGCGGAGATCTTCGATAATGATATCATCGTTGCGTTGACGACCAGAGATCAGGATAACCTCATCATTTGCGAATTGGCTTCCAAAGTCTTGAAAGTCGGTAAGGTCTTTTCTCTGATCAATGACTCGGAGAACGAACAAGTATTTAGAAAATTAGGTATCACGAATATTATCAATATGAGTGAAATATTTTCCAGTGTCATTGAGCAACGCCTATCTTCCTATCCGATTATCAACCTCATGCCTTTCGAGGAAGGCAAAGCCCTCGTGATACAGATCGAGGTAGAGGAAGGGTTCCCGATTGTGGGAAAGATGGTGAAAGATTTGCCCTTCGCGGAAGGCGCGCTGATCGGAACGGTCAACAGAGGAGGAAATGTCTTTATCCCGCACGGCGATACCGTCTTCGAAGTCGGAGACCGGTTGCTGGTGATCTGCCTCCCGGCAGACCAGACGCATACCATGCAAGCGATCACCGGATGGGATTGAGTTCTCTGCGATGAATATCCGTTCTGACTTGACGATTCAGTATCGAACCATTCTGAAAAATATTGGATGGTTGTGCACAGCCTCCAGCTTTCTTTTTTTAACTCCCTTAATCGCTTTGCTTTTGTATCCGGAAGAAGCCCGTTACGCCGTGTTTTTTTTGGAGTCGGGATTGATTTCCGCCTCATTCGGTCTTGTGTTGAATTTTCTGTTTCGAAAAGGCAGCCGAAATAACGAAATTACCTACCAATCCGGAGCCATTATCGTTGTATCGATCTGGGCGCTTATCGTCTTTTTTTCCGCTCTGCCTTTCCTCTTCGCGCGTTTGGGCAACTTGACCCAAGCGATCTTTGAAAGCACCAGCGGATGGACGACTACCGGCTTGTCCGTTATGGATGTCGCGAATACTCCCCAAATATTCTTGTTTTGGCGGTCTATTATCCAATTCGTTGGAGGGGCTGGATTTGCGGTGATTATGCTCTCTTCGATCGCGGGCGGCGTCAGCGCCGGCGTTTATCGTGCCGAAGGAAGAACGGACAATCTTTTGCCGAATATAAAGAAAACAGCCAAATCGATACTCGTTATTTACTTTACGTACGCCATTTTCGGCATTATCGCCTTGATCGTAACGGGGACAAACCCCGCGGACGCTTTCCACCATACGTTGACCGGCTTGGCTACCGGGGGTTTTTCTAACCGCCCCGGCAGCGTCGGAGAGATCAACCGCCTCTCTACCGAAATCATCCTGATCGTACTCATGATTTTAGGAGCGACCAGTTTCGGCATCCATTTCCTTTTATGGCAACGAAGTTTCCAAACGATCCGAAAAAACGTGGAACCGAAGCTATTCGTCTTTTTACTCGCGCTCTTCACGATACTGGTCGTTTTAGCGATAACCGGAATCGTCTACCCGAACCTTCCTGAAACGATCCGCCATTCTGTTTTTCAGGTTGTTTCGGCAATAAGCGGCACAGGTTTCCAAACGACCGATTTTGCGGGCTGGCCCCAGAGCGCGCTTTTTCTACTCATTATTCTGATGATCTTCGGGGGCATGATGGATTCGACCTCCGGAGGCGTAAAACAGCTACGTCTCTATATCCTCTTTAAAGCGGTGGCCATCGAAATCGCGCATTTCTATTTACCGATCGGTTCGGTTCGAAAATACACGATTTGGAAAGGCAACTCGAGGATGCAACTGGATGAACGGGTGATCAAAAACACCGCCGTTTTCTTTACCCTCTTTTTTACTCATTTCTTCATTGGGGTTTCCGTTTTTCTTTTCCTCGGATATGACTTAACCACCGCTTGTTTCGAACTCGCCTCGGCGCTCAACAACGTGGGTATGTCCCTCGGAGCCACGAACGCTCAAGCTTCTCCGATTTACCTATGGAATCAGATTATTGCGATGTTTTTCGGACGTCTCGAGTTTGTCGTCATCATTTTCGCCGTTTCAAAAGTCATCAGAGACGGTATACAAGTCGCAAAGGCTTAGTGATGATTAAAACGATACCGGTCCACGAAAAAAATTGGTACGCCCGGCTTGACAAGTTTCTTCGCAAAGGGTTGGATGATATCAAGCTCACCGCGATCTATTCCCTCATCCGAAAAGGCGAGGTCAAAGTTAACACGAAGCGCGTGAAAAAACCGGACTATCTCCTGCAAATCGGGGATATTGTCGAAGTCTACCTTCCCGACAGAGAAGACGGAAAAGAAAGAATCACCCGGGACTTAAGCGATAAACGGAAATTGATCCCTCGGAATATAAACTTGCCGCGTATCTTCGAAGACGAGGCGATCATCGTTCTCGACAAACCTTCCGGTCTCTCGATCCACCCCGGGGAAGGCGTTCATCAAAAAACGACCATCATCGAAGGGTTGCTTTTCGAGGGGAAAGAGAAGGGGTATGAACCCTATTTAGTCTATCGGCTCGACAAAGACACCTCCGGTTTGCTGGTAATCGCGAAGTCGATCGATGCCGCGAGGATTTTGGGCGAAAGCTTTCGAAACCGG
>ENA-UPTA01000055-UPTA01000055.1-activated-sludge-metagenome-genome-assembly--contig:-NODE-55-length-110517-cov-24.740762_pt1 | contig 110517 bp, 84 predicted proteins | sample MGYA00238184_ERZ773361 | MGnify/ENA primary metagenome ERZ773361 (study PRJEB29100, sample SAMN05720205) | activated sludge metagenome | isolation source: anaerobic digester from wastewater...
GGCACTGAGATTGCCGCAACCATGGGATTGATACTTGTGGACACCAAATATGAATTTGGAAAAAAAGACGGCAAAATCATTCTTATTGATGAAATACACACCCCGGACTCCTCGCGGTATTTTTATGGTTCAGGCTATGAAGAACGCCAAAAATCGGAACTTCCTCAAAAACAACTTTCCAAGGAATTTGTAAGAGAATGGCTGATGGCAAACGGATTTCAGGGTAAGGAAGGACAGCAGATTCCATCCATGACCGACGAAATCATCAACGGCATTTCGGAACGGTATATCGAATTGTATGAAAATATTACCGGAGAGAAATTTGTAAAAACCGACACCTGCAATATTCTTCAGCGGGTAGAGAAGAACATCAACGATTTTTTAAAGAAATAATCACCCGGAAAACGATAATTTCCAATTTATTTTAAAAATTCAGCATTCTTATCATGCTGATTATTTGATTTTTAAAAATATTTTAAAAAAAAGCTTGCTTTGATATAAATCTCAATTTATATTTGCATATATTTTTCAAAATATTATGACAAATATTTTTAATAAACTTTTCTCAGAATTTGATATAAAGCAAGATTCTGCAGAGAGAGAGAGAGAGCTTTTACATACCAGCCCACCCACTGGCAGAAGAGCTATTTCTTTGCCAGCATAATGCCCGTTCGTTACTTAGAACTTCCAATCCATTTTTTAGTAAAATTTACTAATATTTCTATATGTTTTCGATACTTCACAACATCGGGCAGTATTACTTTTTTTATTAAGCAAAAAACAATTTGTCAGCAAACAATTATTAAGAGAAAAACAAATATTAACCCTAAAAAATCAAAAAATGAAAAAATTATTATTACTTTTATGTATGCTTTTCATACAGTTTATGAGTTTTGCACAAAGCGAACTGAAAATATTTTCTGAGTGGATGACCAACACCGGAACTCAAAATTTTTTCCATAAAAACATTATCAAAACAGATGCAAATGGAAATGTTTTTGTTGCCGGAGCAACTGTGAACGATTCAAACAACTATGATATTCTTGTTGCAAAATACAATTCAAGAGGAATTTTGCAATGGATGCAACAATACGATGGGGCGGGTAATGGCGATGATATGGCTGTTGGGCTTTATGTGGACACATCCGGAAATGTTTATACAACAGGAGCTACAATGACACTTACTACAAATTCAGATGTAGTTACTATAAAATATAGCAGCTCCGGAGTGCAACAATGGATTGTTACTTATAACGGAACCGGCAGCTTATACGACGCAGGAGCGGATCTAATGACAGATGCAAGCGGCAACGTTTATATTACAGGTACAAGCTTTAATGCAAACGGCAATACTGATGTTATTACAGTGAAATATAATAGTAGCGGCACACAGCAATGGGTAAGCCCTTACAATTACTCGGCAAACCTGAATGACGGAGGAGCGAAGTTGATGTGGTCGCCTAATGGAAGTATTCGGGTTTCTGTTTTGGTTCAAACAAATGGTACAACCTATAAGTCCGGCGTATTAAACTATAACACAAGTGGAACTTTAGTGGCATCCAAATTTAGCACTAGCACCAGCTCAGGTATTGACCAGGTGAATGATATGGTAACCGATTCTTCTGGTAATATTTACATAGCTGGAGCTATCCCTGTTGCAGGACAAGGGTATAATTATGATATTATTAAATTAAATTCAAGCCTTGATCTTTCTTGGGAACGTACATATAGTGGAAGCAGCAGTTTGGACGATATAGCAACTGGCATCAAAGTGGACGGTACAGGAAATGTATATGTTACCGGAACTTCAGGTACAAGCACAGAAGGGAAAAATATTGTTACTCTGAAATACAACAGTAGCGGCACGTTGCAATGGTCACGAACTTATAATGATACTTTGAACAGGGATGATGAAGCTAATGCTTTGGCTATGGATGCTTCGGGCAATATTTATATTGCCGGATCGTGCGCCACCGAAAGCGACAGCACCAATTATCTTACCATGAAATATAATGCCTCCGGCAATATGTTATGGACTATTCAAAGTGATGGCAACGCACATCTTGATGATAAGGCGAACAAATTAGTGATTGACAACAACGGAGATATTATTGTTACCGGCGAAAGCCGAACCAGTTCGGGTAGTTTTGAATACATGACCATTAAATATGTGGAAAAACAGATAATTACCCCAACTGATTATAATACTGAAGTCCCGGCAGGCAGTTTTTCGTATTATTGCAACAGGGGACAACTGATAAATACTAACGACACGCTGATACCCGAAATAAAATACTATACCAACAACTCATCTCCCGCGTTTTATTTTAAAGATAACAGCAGCAGCTTTGTATTTGCGCATGTTGATGCCAATGACAGCACCAGCGATACATTACACCGTATTGATATGAGTTTTCAAAAAGCTAATTCAACATCAAAAACATACCCAATGGAGGAAACCAGAGATTATCTGAATTATTTTCTGGCACAATGTCCCGATGGGATAACAAAAGTACACGGGAACAAACGCATGGTTACTACCAGCCTGTATTCAAACATTGACCTGATGTACAGCAGCAACCAAAATGGAATAAAGATGTATTTTATCGTGAAACCGGGTGGTAATCCTGATGATTTGATGTTGCTATTTGCCGGGGCATCGTCGTTTAATTTGGATGGCACAACAAATGCTTTGACCATAAACAGCAGCGTGGGCAGTATTACATTCGACAGGCCCACAGCTTACCAGCTAACAAGCGATAATGCCATTGTACCGATAACCGGATGGCAGTGTGCATGGCAAACTAACGGGACAGACAGCACCTATAAATTTTATACCGGCGCCTACAACAATACTGAAGCATTGGTGATACAGGTGGATGAGGGGAATAGTGCACTGCAATTAACACAAAATGGGAATTTGGAATGGAGCACAAACTATGGAGAACAAAATGATGGAAATAATTTATGCTTAGATGTCGTTACCAACCCGACCAATGGAAATATTTATTTAGTTGGTAAAACAAGTTCCTCGGATTTTCCTGTTAATTCAGGATTAAATCAGCCTACCTTTGGCGGGTCAATAGATGGTTTCGTTTTAAGTTTTTTCTCGAATGCAAATAATAATTGGGCAACTTTTTTTGGAGGTAGCGGGATTGATGCTGTGCAAAGCGTTGCATATGGAAATCAAAGTATATATGTAACCGGTGTTACATCAAGTACGAATTTACCAATCTTTTCTTCAAGTATTTCCAATTCTTATAATAAAAATTCGAATTCAGGGAGTAAAGATGCTTTTATCGCAAGAATTTTAACTTCTGGTTCATTTCCTGGTACAATAGTTTGGTCATCTTATATAGGTGGTGAAGGCAATGATGATGGAAAAAGTATAGCAATAGATAATAATAGCAACATTTATATTGTTGGAAATACAACAAGCCAAAATGCCCAACAAAACAGTTGTCTAGCAACTACCGGAGCTCAATTCCCATTATGCGACCAGCAAGGCAACAGTTATTTTCAAGACCACAATGAAGGTGCACAGGATATTTTTATTACTAAATTTGATGCAAATAATAATCTAATCGGAAGTACATTTTATGGAAGCGATCTAAATGATGAGGTATTTGAAATTAACTGTCCTGGAGGTGACGACGAAACAATAATACTGGTAGGAAATACCACTAAATCTTCTGATCCTTTGGCAAATTATACCCCAACACTTTATCAGAGTGGACCCCGTCCTGACCATAATTTTCCACTTTGTGATATGACCGGAACAACTGATTTCTTTCAGGTTGCAGGCCCTGTTTATTCAGGTTCATCAACAGGTTTTATAAGCAGGTTTAGTACTGGGGGTGATCTTCTGTGGGCGACCAATATGAAGGCCATAAAAGAATTTCAAACAGTTACATCAACTCCTCATTATGATAATAAAAATTTTGTTCCTATCGGAGATTTTTATGTAGCAGGATATACTGATTACGAAGAAGGAAATGATAATTGGGTAAGCGGTGTACCATCATGCACTCCGGTAAACACTGTTAATGTACCCATTTGCAATTCAAACGGTGGTTATACAAATGACGGCTCGGTAGATTATGCTGAATTATACATTGCAAGATTTAATCTTGTAAATTGTAATTTAACCTGGGGAACGCTATACCCTGGCCATACAAATATGAAAAGGGAAATCCCAAATGTCTTTAATCCGCAATGGGGAGTAGGGGTGCTTGCTGAAGAAAAGACAATTGATATTACAGTTGATAACTCTCGTGATTTATATTTGCTTGGAACTGGAATGGAATATATTTATAACCCATTACCGCTGATCTCTGGCGCTTACCATAAAGATTTTAGTGGTGGATATGACGAAGCTACTGATACTTATATCCTAAGTTTTGACCCTTCAAATAATTTATTTTGGGCAACTTATTTTGGCACCGATTCTCCAAATTTTTATGGTAATTCGCCTTGGCCATATTATGCGGATTTTGGTGGAGCTATAGCTACATATAATACGGATAAGCTATATATCGCAGGGTATAGCGGATGCGGTGAACCTTATAATTCGCCTAATACAGATTACCAATTTCCATGGGCAGAACCGCCAGGAGGTGCATATATGGATTATGCTTCTACTAATTGGTGGAGATGGAATGCTTTTATAACAAGATTTGGCCTTACATCAATTGGAGTAGGTATTAATGACACACAAAACACAGATTTATCCTTGCAAGTTTATCCAAATCCGGCCAGTGATAATATTATTAATGTAATCTTCCCTCTTATTAAAGAAGGAAAGTATCATATTTTGAATATCCTTGGCGAAGTAATAATGTCTGCTGATATTCGAAATACTGACAGAATTGTTATTAATTCAGAAAAATATGGGAGTGGTTGTTATATTGTTCAGGTACATTCAGATAAAAACTGTTATATCGGTAAATTTATAAAGCAATAAAGTCATGAAATATCTTATCTTTATTTTTTCATTATTCATATTTTCACCGGTATCTGCCCAGCACTGGGCAGCTATCGGTGATTTTAATCACGGTATTGGTTATTTATTTACCGATACCGTTGCCGATGAGTTATATTTGATTGGAGGCTTTTCAAAATTCAACTCTGATACAATAGGTGGAATTGGAAGATGGAATGGTTCTACAATGATAACTTTTGGTTGTGGGGTTGATTGGGATTGCATTACACCCATAATACCTGATGGGTTCTATCCCCGAGTAAACGGGATTATCAGGTATAATGGGGATATTTTTGTTACTGGCTTTTTTAACACAGCCGGGAATAATATAGTAAATAGTATTGCCCGTTGGGATGGAACAAGTTGGTATAATTTAAGTTCTGGTCTTAAAGGAACGGATGGATCGCAAGGAGGTGGTAATGGATTAAAAGTTATTAATAATGAACTATATGTTTTTGGTGGTTTTGATAGTGTTGCAGGGATTGCTGCAAACAGTATAGGCAAGTACGATGGTTCAAACTGGAGCGCTGTACATAACTTTCCGGTGATTCCGACAGATATAGGCGCTGCTAATAGGGTTAATGATATTGCTTTTTATAATAATGAAATCTTTGTATGCGGAAACTTGAATAATTTACCAACAGGAACATTTGCTAACATAATAAAATGGGATGGAGCTGATTGGGTAAGTGTAGGTGATGGCATTAGAGGAAGCATCGTTTTTGTAAACAAAATGCTAGTGTATAAAAATGAATTAATTGTTGGCGGATTATTTTCAAAATCAGTGGCTCCAAATAACCCTGGCTTAAACATTGGAAAATGGAATGGAACACAATGGTCAGAATTAGGTTCAGGCGTTGATGGAATGGTTCATGACATGAAAGTTCATGACGACACTTTGTATGTATGCGGAACATTTAAACACGCTGGTGGCATACCGGCTGATGGTATTGCAAAATGGGACGGAAGTAAATGGTGTGGTTTTGGTACAACTTTCGATAATGTTGTAAACGCCCTCGATTTTTATCGCGATACTTTATATATTGGCGGAGGTTTTTGGTCTATTAATGGAGATAGCATTCAATTTTTAGCAAAATGGACAGGTGGAAATTATATTGATACTTGCAGCAATACTACTTCGGTGGGTGAAATAGATAAAGAAGAAAATGCTATTGTTGTTTATCCTAACCCTGTTACCGGTAATGAATTTACTATTTCTTTTCCGTTCACAAAAAGCGGGACACTACAAGTGATAAATGTATTGGGCGAAACTGTCATATCAAATAACATACGCAATGCAGCTAAGTTTATCATAAACGTGGAAGCATTGAGCAAAGGCTGCTACATAATAAAGGTGCAGGCTGATAATAAATGTTTTGCAGAGAAAATATTAAAACAATGAGCTTAAAAAAGCTTGGATAATTTGTTTTGTTATTCTTCCGCTGGGCTTGGAAATAACGCCGTAATGTATTGGTAATATGAATAATACCTAAGCCTGTGCCGTCGGACCTCCGAAATTATAAGGGCTCAGGTCAACAGGATTATTGTCGTCGATAGTACCGAAATTTTCTTCAAATTTTGAAATATTATCTTTCAGCGCATTCAGCAGTCGTTTAGCATGCTGCGGAGTCAGTATGATACGCGATTTAACTTTTGCCTTGGGAATACCCGGCATAATTTTGACAAAATCCAGGATAAACTCGGAATGCGAATGAGTGATAATGGCGAGGTTGGAATAAATGCCTTCTGCTATTTCTTCACTTAATTCAATGTTCAATTGTTGTTCATTTTTCTTTTCCATGGTTTTTGTTTTTAAAAAAAAATATCGCCGGACACAGTGCCGGCGATATTTTTTTATAGTTAATGACTATTCATTTTCGCTTGTAGATTCTTCTTTTTCTTTTGAAGCTAACAAGTTTTCGTACTCTTCCCTGGTGCTGACAATAATCTTATCATACTCACGCAAACCGCTACCGGCAGGAATAAGGTGGCCTACGATGACGTTTTCTTTCAATCCGGCCAGATCGTCGGATTTTGAGAATACAGCTGCATCAGTCAATACCTTGGTGGTTTCCTGGAAAGAAGCCGCCGATATCCAGCTCTTGGTTTGGAGAGAGGCACGTGTGATACCCTGTAGTATCTGACGGGCAGTGGCAGGATGTGCATCACGAGCTTCTATCAACTTTTTATCCTTGCGTTTGAGTATAGAATTTTCATCTCTGAGTTTACGTGCCGGGATTATCTGGCCTGGCTTGTAGTTTGATTCTTCACCCGGGTTTACAATGACTTTCTTACCATAAATCCAATCATTTTCTTCCTGAAAATCTATCTTGTTCACCAGTTCGCCTTCCAAAAAGCGGGTATCGCCCGGGTCTTCAATTTCAACCTTTCTCATCATCTGGCGTACCACCACTTCGAAATGCTTGTCGTTAATTTTCACACCCTGCAAACGATATACTTCCTGTATCTCGTTCACGATATATTCCTGCACATTGGTGGGTCCCTTAATGGCGAGGATATCTGCAGGGGTAATGGCGCCGTCAGAGAGTTTATCACCGGCCTTAATGTAGTCATTTTCCTGAGCCAGAATCTGTTTGGTGGTGTTAATAAGGTAACTCTTGCTTTCGCCGGTTCTGGAGGTGATAATCACCTCTTTGCTGCCGCGTTTCAGTTTCTTACCAAAAGAAACCACACCGTCTATTTCGGATACTACTGCAGGATCGGAAGGATTACGTGCTTCAAACAGTTCAGTCACTCTGGGCAGACCTCCCGTGATATCGCCAGATTTTCCAACGGATCTCGGAATTTTGCATAAAGTTTCTCCGGCTTTGATTTTCTGGCCTTCCACCACTTTAATATGAGCGCCAACCGGCATATCATATTGCTTGATAACTTCTTTGGTTTTTTCGTTGACAATTTTTATCAACGGGTTTTTGGCTTTGTGCCTGGTTTCAATAATTACCTTATCGTGGAAGCCTGTTTGCTCATCAGATTCCTCGCGGAAGGTGATATTTTCAATGATATCTTCATAAACTACTTTTCCGCCTACTTCCGAAACAATGAGCGCGTTAAAAGGATCCCAATCACATATCAGGTCGCCTTTTTTCACACTATCTCCGTTTTTGAAGTACAGGGATGCGCCATAGGGTATATTACCCGAAGCCAGTACGGTTTTGGTATTGCTATCTACAATCTTCATTTCAGCAGAACGGCCAATTACCATATCCAACAGGTTTCCTTCCGCATCAGTATAAGGTACCGAACGGAGTTCTTCTATTTCGAGTAAGCCATCATATTTAGCTTCAATCTTGGAGGAAGAAGCAATATTCACGCCGGCGACGCCACCCACGTGGAATGTACGGAGGGTAAGCTGAGTACCTGGTTCACCGATGGATTGTGCGGCAATAACACCTACGGCTTCTCCTTTCTGCACAATTTTTCCAGTAGCAAGGTTTCGTCCGTAACATTTTGCGCAAACACCGTGATGCGATTCGCAGGTCAACACGGAACGTATTTCCACACTGTCGATAGGAGAGTCTGCTATGGTGTCACAAATTTCTTCGGTAAGTTCTTCGCCGGCTTTAATAATCAGTTCTCCGGTCTGGGGATGGTAAATATCATGCAATGTTACACGGCCAAGGATACGGTCGTGAAGGCTTTCGACGATATCTTCATTCTTCTTCAGTGCAGTAATTGTTAAGCCTCTTAAGGTGCCACAATCCTGTTCGGAGATGATTACATCCTGGGTAACATCCACCAAACGACGGGTAAGATAACCGGCGTCGGCAGTTTTCAGAGCGGTGTCGGCCAACCCCTTGCGGGCACCGTGAGTTGAGATAAAGTACTCCAGCACGGATAGGCCTTCGCGGAAATTCGACAAAATGGGGTTTTCGATAATTTCAGCTCCCGAGGCGCCTGATTTCTGGGGTTTAGCCATCAGACCTCTCATCCCGCATAACTGACGGATTTGTTCTTTAGAACCACGGGCGCCGGAATCGAGCATCATATACACAGGATTAAAGCCCTGCATATGCTGCGCCAACTGTGTCATCAGGGTGTGCGTCAGGCGTGAGTTGGTGTGTGTCCATACGTCAACAATCTGATTATAGCGTTCGCTGTGTGTTATAAGGCCGGCACCGTAATTGGCTTTGATTTCGTTCACCTCTTCTTCAGCTTTGCCGATCAATTCAGGCTTCACGGCCGAAACAACCAGGTCACCCAGGTTGAACGACAGACCGCCTTTGAAAGCCATGGTATAACCAAGGTGCTTGATATCATCAAGAAACTGAGCAGTACGGGCAGTGCCGGTAATTTTCAACACATCGCCGATAATATCACGCAGTGATTTTTTTGTCAGCAGTTGATTGATAAAACCGTATTCTTTGGGTACTACCAGGTTGAACAATACCCTGCCAACGGTGGTTTCGATAAGCTTGTTAACCAGAACGCCGTTTTCTTTTACATCTACCTTTACTTTGATAAAGGCGTGGAGGTCGATCTTTTTTTCGTTATAGGCTATAATTACTTCTTCAGGGCCATAAAAAGTCATTCCTTCACCTTTTACCGGATTTTCGGGTATGCTTTTTCTTCCTTTGGTAGTGTAATACAGTCCCAGTACCATGTCCTGTGAAGGAACGGTAACAGGGGCTCCGTTAGCAGGGTTATGGATGTTGTGCGAAGCGAGCATCAGTATCTGCGCTTCGAGGATAGCTGCATTTCCGAGGGGGACATGCACTGCCATCTGGTCACCGTCAAAGTCGGCGTTGAAAGCAGTACAGCACAATGGGTGGAGCTGAATGGCCTTACCTTCAATCATTTTCGGCTGAAATGCCTGGATACCAAGCCTGTGCAACGTAGGAGCACGGTTAAGTAAAACCGGATGTCCTTTCATCACATTTTCGAGGATATCCCACACCACCGGATCTTTACGGTCCACAATTTTCTTTGCGGATTTTACTGTCTTTACAATGCCTCTTTCGAGCATTTTGCGGATGATAAAAGGCTTGAACAATTCGGAAGCCATTTCTTTAGGGATACCGCATTCGTTGAGTTTCAATTCGGGGCCGACCACAATAACCGAACGTCCGGAATAGTCTACACGTTTACCCAGCAGGTTCTGACGGAAACGTCCTTGTTTCCCTTTCAGGCTGTCGCTAAGGGATTTCAGGGCGCGATTTGATTCTGTTTTTACGGCTTTGGCCTTTCGTGAGTTATCGAACAATGAGTCGACAGCTTCCTGAAGCATGCGCTTTTCATTTCTGAGAATCACGTCGGGAGCCTTTATTTCAATGAGTCTTTTCAGTCGGTTGTTTCTGATAATGACTCTTCGGTACAAATCGTTAAGGTCGGATGTAGCAAACCTTCCGCCATCCAGGGGCACCAACGGTCTCAATTCGGGAGGAATGACCGGAACCACTTTTACAATCATCCATTCAGGTCTGTTTTCCATCCTGGTATTGGCTTCACGGAATGCTTCCACCACCTGCAGACGTTTCAGGGCTTCCTGTTTGCGTTGTTGTGAGGTTTCATTGTTAGCCTTGTCTCTGAGAGTGTAAGAAAGTTCGTCAAGGTTGAGACGAGACAACAGGTCGTACACTGCTTCGGCTCCCATTTTTGCAACAAACTTGTTTGGGTCGCTGTCGTCCAGAGCCTGATTTTCTTTTGGCAGTTCGTCGAGGACTGCAAAATATTCTTCTTCAGTTAAAAAGTCCAGGGCGTTCAATCCTTCTTTAATACCAGGGTTTATTACCACATAGCGTTCATAATAAATAATGGTTTCCAGTTTTTTGGAAGGGATACCCAGTAAGGCGCCGATTTTATTAGGCAATGATCTGAAAAACCAGATATGAGCTACAGGAACGGTAAGCTGAATATGGCCTACTCTTTCCCTGCGTACTTTCTTTTCAGTAACTTCAACGCCGCAACGGTCGCATACTATTCCTTTGTATCTGATTCGTTTGTATTTTCCGCAGTGACATTCCCAGTCTTTTACCGGACCAAAAATCCGTTCACAGAACAAGCCATCGCGTTCGGGTTTGTAGGTTCGGTAGTTGATAGTTTCCGGTTTTAGCACCTCTCCGCTTGATCTTTCAAGTATATGTTCGGGAGATGCCAAACTTATTGATATTTTAGAAAAACTGCCTTTGGTGTTTAATTCTTTTCTAAAAGCCATAATTTTATTTTTCTATTTCCATTTAATCAGGAACAAAAACTTATTCTTCAAAAGTAATATTCAGGCCTAAACCTCTGAGTTCGTGTACGAGCACGTTGAAGGATTCGGGGATACCGGGTATAGACATATTTTCGCCTTTTACAATGGCTTCATAAGCCTTTGCACGACCGGTAACATCGTCGGATTTGATAGTCAGCACTTCCTGGAGAATATTAGCGGCTCCGAAAGCTTCCAGTGCCCAGACTTCCATTTCTCCAAAACGCTGTCCGCCAAACTGTGCCTTACCGCCCAGAGGTTGCTGAGTGATAAGTGAGTAAGGTCCGATAGAACGTGCATGCATTTTATCGTCCACAAGGTGGTGAAGCTTCAGCATATAGATGACGCCAACAGTTGCCGGCTGGTCGAAACGCTCACCGGTACCGCCATCCTGCAGATACACTTTACCATTGGCGGGCAAACCAGCTTTAGCCATATAATCGTTGATGTCTTCCAGCGATGCGCCATTAAAGATAGGTGTCTCAAAGGACATTTTAAGTTTCTGTCCGGCCCATCCGAGGACGGTTTCATAAATCTGACCCAGGTTCATACGCGAAGGTACACCCAAAGGATTGAGTACGATATCCACCGGAGTGCCATCTTCGAGGAATGGCATATCTTCGTCGCGGACAATTCGTGCCACAATGCCTTTATTACCGTGACGTCCTGCCATTTTATCGCCGACTTTTAATTTGCGTTTTTTAGCCACATAAACTTTTGCAAGTTTTACTATACCAGATGGCAAATCATCACCAACAGTTTCAATGAACTTGTTCCTGTTGAAAATGCCTAGCAGTTCGCGATATTTTATGGTATAATTATGTAACAACAATTTAACGAGATCGTTAACATCCTTATCCGCAGTCCATTTTGTCGGGTTGATAACGGTATAATCCAGGGCCATCAATGCTTTTTGGGTAAATTTAGCCTTTTTGGGTATCAGTTCTTCTTTCAGGTTGTTGTACACGCCCTGTGAAGTTTTATTATCGAGAATATCAAGCAGTTTTTCAACCAGTTTGGATTTCAGTGCGTGACAATCCTTATTAAACTGATCTTCGAAGCTTTTCAGGGTTTCTTTTTCTTTGGCCCTGTCTTTTTTCTCTCTGATAACCTTGGAGAAAAGCTTTTTGTCAATAACGACACCTTTCATTGATGGAGGCGCTTTCAGGGAAGCATCTTTCACATCGCCGGCTTTATCTCCGAAGATTGCACGCAGGAGTTTTTCTTCCGGGGTGGGATCGGTTTCTCCTTTCGGAGTAATTTTTCCGATAAGGATATCGCCTTCATTCACCTCAGCGCCTATTCTGATGATACCGTTTTCATCGAGATCTTTCGTTGCTTCCAGGCTAACATTGGGAATATCGTTGGTAAGTTCTTCCATGCCTCGTTTTGTTTCACGCACTTCGAGAACAAACTCTTCAACATGCAGCGAGGTAAACACATCTTCGCGGACAATACGTTCGGAAATTACGATGGCATCTTCAAAATTATAACCTTTCCAGGGCATAAAAGCCACTTTCAGGTTGCGGCCCAATGCCAGTTCACCATTTTGTGTGGCATATCCTTCGCACAGCACATCGCCTTTTTTAACCTTCTGGCCTCTGCGAACTATAGGTTTCAGGTTGATACAGGTGCTCTGGTTGGTTTTTACAAATTTGGGCAGCGTATATTTCTTAATATCTTCTTCGAAACTAACTTTACGGTCGCGTTCAGAACGGTCGTATTCAATAACTATTTCGGTAGCATCCACAAATTTCACCACGCCATTGCCTTCTGCATTGATAAGCACTCTGGAATCTTTGGCTACTTTTCCTTCCAGTCCGGTTTGTACTATAGGGGCTTCAGGCACCATCAAAGGTACAGCCTGCCGCATCATGTTTGAGCCCATCAGCGCACGGTTGGCATCGTCGTGTTCCAGGAACGGGATAAGCGAAGCTGCGATTGATGCTATCTGGTTGGGTGCCACATCGATAAGTCCGAGTTTGGCAGGTTCTATGATAGGATAATCAGCCTGAAAACGGGCTTTTACCTGGTCATCGGTTATTTTGCCATGGGCATCATAAGGGGTGCTTGCCTGCGCAATAATTTCATTTTCTTCTTCTTCGGCAGTCAGATATAATGGCTCATTCTCAATTTTTATTCTGCCGTTTTCCACTACGTTGTATGGGGTTTCAATGAAACCCAGTTTGTTTATTTTGGCAAACACGCACAGGGAAGAAATAAGACCGATATTCGGACCTTCAGGAGTTTCGATGGTACACAGGCGGCCGTAATGGGTATAGTGCACGTCGCGCACTTCAAAACCAGCTCTTTCGCGCGACAGACCTCCGGGGCCCAGTGCGGAAATTCTCCGTTTGTGGGTGAGCTCCGACAGAGGATTGGTCTGATCCATGAATTGAGAAAGCTGGTTGGTACCAAAGAAAGTGTTGATAACCGACGAAAGTGTTTTTGCATTGATAAGGTCGGCAGGAGTAAACACCTCATTGTCGCGTACGTTCATACGTTCGCGTATGGTGCGGGCCATACGAGCCAGCCCCACACCGAATTGTCCGTACAATTGCTCGCCTACCGTACGTACTCTACGATTGCTAAGGTGATCAATATCATCCACTTCCGTTTTCAAATTCTGCAGTTCTACCAGGTATTTGATGATAGAAATAATATCCTCTTTAGTGAGCACTTTGGTGGTAACGCTATCATCAAAATTCAGTTTTTTGTTGATCCGGTAGCGTCCCACATCGCCCAGGTCGTATCTTTTATCGGAGAAGAACAATTTGTCAATGATTCCTCTGGCGGTATCTTCGTCAGGTGGTTCGGCATTACGTAACAGGCGATAAATAAATTCAACAGCTTCTTTTTCGGAATTGGCAGTATCTTTTTGCAGGGTGTTAAAGATTATCGAATAATCCGTGCTGCTGCTGGTTTCGCTGTGTACCAATATTGTTTTGACGCCTGCATCGATGATGATATCGATATGTTCGTTTTCTATGACGGTTTCGCGGTCGATAAGCACTTCAGTACGCTCAATAGAAACCACTTCTCCGGTGTCTTCATCCACAAAATCTTCGATCCATGACCGTACTACACGGGCAGCGAGTTTGTGGCCTACAAGTTTTTTCAGGTTGGCTTTGCTGACTTTCACCTCATCGGCAAGCTGGAATATTTCGAGGATGGCCTTATCCGATTCGTAACCGATGGCACGTAACAGGGTGGTAACGGGCAATTTCTTTTTTCGGTCGATGTAGGCATACATCACATTGTTAATGTCGGTGGCAAACTCCATCCACGATCCTTTAAAGGGGATGATACGAGCCGAATACAGGGGTTGTCCGTTGGCATGCCTGGTTTTTCCGAAGAACACACCGGGCGACCTGTGCAACTGCGACACCACTACCCTTTCGGCTCCATTGATGATAAAAGTACCTTTGGGAGTCATGTAAGGGATCATGCCAAGGTACACGTCCTGGATGATAGTTTCGAAATCCTCATGATCGGGGTCCGTGCAATAGAGTTTGAGTTTAGCTTTTAGTGGCACACTAAAAGTCAGACCACGTTCCAGGCATTCTTCCATACCATATCTTGGAGGGTCGATAAAATAATCCAGAAATTCTAAAACAAAATTATTGCGAGCATCCGAAATGGGAAAGTTTTCTGCGAAAACTTTATATAAGCCCTCATTTTGCCTGTTTTCAGGCGTGGTTTCTAATTGGAAAAAATCCTGAAAAGCCTTGACCTGGATGTCAAGAAAATCAGGATATTCTGCCTGGACTTTTGTGGATGCGAAATTGATTCTTTCAATTTTATTTGAAGCCAAAGTCTTAAGGTTTTAAATTAAGTAAAAAAAGTTATTAATGAACGCTAATAAAAAAGAATGTTCAGACACCCATAATTTCAGGGTGTCTGAACTATTTTACAAGGTATTTTTCTTTACTTAATTTCAACCTCAGCACCAGCCTCCTCTAACTGTGATTTTAATGCATTGGCTTCGTCTTTGCTCACGCCTTCTTTTATGGCTTTAGGAGCGGCATCAACCAGTTCTTTGGCTTCTTTCAAGCCCAGGCTGGTGAGTTCTTTCACGAGTTTTACCACACCTAATTTAGCCTGACCGGCTGATTTGAGGATAACGTCGAAACGTGATTTTTCTTCCGCTTCGGCTGCGCCTTCTGATGCGCCGGCTGCGGGGGCTGCAACAACTGCTGCTGCTGCTGCGGGTTCAATACCATATTCTTCTTTCAGAATTTTTGCTAATTCGTTAACTTCTTTAACGGTTAAATTAACCAGTTGTTCTGCAAAAGCTTTTAAATCTGCCATTTTATTTAATTTTTAATTTGGTTTACAATAATTATTTTAATTAGTTTATTCAGGTTTTTCTGATAATGTTTTTACGATACCTGAAATCGTATGTCCGCCAGACTGCAAAGCGCCGATAACATTTTTGGCCGGCGACTGTAACAGACCGATAATATCTCCGATAAGCTCATTTTTGGATTTGAGTGACACCAATACGGCTAGTTGATCGTTGCCGATATAGGTTGATTCCTCAATGAAAGCACCTTTTAAAATAGGTTTTTCTATTTTATTAGCCTTCCTGAATTCAGCAATCAGTTTAGCCGGCACATTGGCGCCTTCGCACACCATAATTGATGTACCGCCTTTGAGCACCGGATAAAGAGATTCAAAATTCCGTTCTGAACGTTCCATTGCTTTTTTGAGCAGGGTATTTTTCACAACGGTGAGCTTTACGTTGCGTTTGAAACACAAGCGACGTAATTCGTTTGTGGTTGCAACGGTAAGATCGGAAATATCCGTAACGTAAAAGTTATTCGCAGCCTTAAGTGTTTCGCTCAAGTCGTCAATAACCTTATCTTTTTCTTCTTTTTTCATATGTTTCAGATTATTTCCTTGTTAATTATACGACTGATTTTGTATCGACCTGAATACCGGGACTCATCGTGGATGACATATAGATACTCTTTATGTATGTTCCTTTGGCTGAGGATGGTTTCAGGCGCATAATGGTTTGCAGCAGTTCTTTTGCGTTATCGGCAATTTTGTTGCTGTCGAAAGAAACTTTTGCAATACCGGCATGAATGATACCATATTTATCGACCTTGAAATCAATTTTACCGGCTTTTACCTCTTGTACTGCTTTACCAATTTCCATGGTTACCGTACCTGATTTGGGGTTAGGCATAAGGCCTCTCGGACCAAGGACACGGCCTAAAGCACCTACTTTGGGCATCACGCTCGGCATAGTAATAATAACATCTACATCAGTCCATCCTTCTTTTATCTTGGCGATATAATCGTCGAGCCCGTAATAATCGGCTCCGGCGTTTTTGGCTTCTTCTTCCTTGTCGGGGGTACAAAGTACCAGGACCCTGACTGTTTTGCCGGTTCCGTGGGGCAGGGTAACGATACCGCGCACCATTTGGTCGGCTTTACGTGGGTCAACACCCAGACGCACATCAATATCCACAGAGGAATCAAATTTTGTATAGGAGATTTTTTTCACCAATACAGCTGCTTCTTCTAAAGATAAGGTAGTGTTTTTATCAACAAGCTTTAACGCCTCTTTTCTTTTCTTTGTAATTTTAGCCATTGTTCGAATGTTAAAAGGTTACCTTTTGTTAAACTGAAAAGGGTGGATTTCCCTGAATAGATATTCCCATGCTGCGTGCAGTACCTGCCACCATTTTCATGGCTGATTCGATGGTGAATGCATTCAAATCCACCATTTTACCCTCGGCAATTTGTTTAACCTGGTCCCAACTGATTGAACTGATTTTATTACGGTTCGGTTCGGCAGAGCCTTTTTGTTTTTTAACTGCTTCGAGTAATTGTACTGCTACAGGAGGAGTTTTAATTATGAAATCAAAGGATTTATCCTTGTACACCGTGATGATGGCAGGAATAAGTTTCCCTGCGCTATCCTGAGTACGGGCATTGAACTGTTTGCAAAACTCCATGATGTTGACACCTTTTGCACCTAATGCAGGTCCTACCGGTGGTGAAGGGTTTGCCGCTCCGCCTTTGATTTGAAGTTTAATAATTCCGCTTACTTCTTTTGCCATTTTTTTTTAATTTAGCATAGTAAAACAATAAACCGTTATTCCTTTTCGACTTGCATAAAACTTAGTTCAAGCGGTGTTTTCCGACCGAAGATTTTTACCATTACTTTCAATTTTTTCTTTTCTTCGTTCACTTCTTCGATCACACCGGTAAAACTGTTAAAAGGCCCGTCGATAACTCTTACAGATTCTCCAACGATAAAAGGTTCGCTGATTTCTTCTCCTTTTTCGGATAATTCATCAACTTTGCCTAATATTCTGTTCACCTCGGCGGTTCTCATTGGAATAGGTTCACCTTTAGAACCCAGGAAGCCCAATACGCCGGTAACATTTTTGATTATATGAGCTACTTCTCCAACGAGAAGGGCTTCGATCAGTACGTAACCGGGAAAGAAATTTCTTTCCTTACTGATTTTTTTACCCTTTCGTACCTGGTACACTTTTTCTGTAGGTATCAGCACCTGCGAGACATAGTCCTGAAGATTTTGGTGATTGATCTCACTTTCAATCAATTCCTTAACCTTCTTTTCTTTGCCGCTGACGGCTTTAACCACATACCACTTTTTTACTTGATCGCTCATAAATCACACTCCATTGGGAGAAACATAAGAGAATTGGCAGAACAACGATTTTGATAATAACACTAAAACAGTAAATAAAACTGTTTCAGCAAGGTACCGAATGACAAGTCCATCAGATATACCACGATAGCGATAATAACGGAAGCGATGGACACGACAATCGCACTATTTTGAAGCTCACTCCATGTTGGCCATGAGACTTTGTGTACCAATTCGTCGTAACTTTCTTTTATATAATTTTTTATTTTTTTCATGAAAGCTTTTATTTGCACGGGTGGTAGGAATCGAACCCACAGCCTACGGTTTTGGAGACCGCCACTCTACCAATTGAGCTACACCCGTTTATACTCACATAACAAGCTTTAAAAAAGACTAAGGTATTCCGCTGTTACCAGTGAAATTCCTTAGTCTTTGTAACCTATTAATCGAGGATTTCGATTACCTGGCCTGCACCTACTGTTCTTCCACCTTCACGGATAGCAAAACGGAGGTTGAGGTTCATAGCGATTTCCGAAATCAATTTTACTTCTATCACAAGGTTATCTCCGGGCATTACCATTTCAACGCCTTCAGGAAGTGTAACTTCGCCGGTAACGTCGGTGGTACGGAAATAAAACTGCGGACGATATTTGTTATGGAAAGGAGTGTGGCGGCCACCTTCTTCTTTCTTCAGGATATAGACTTGTCCTTTAAAGTGAGTATGAGGTTTTACTGAACCGGGTTTTGCAACCACCATACCACGGAAAATCTGATCCTTGTCGATACCTCTGAGCAACAGACCGGTGTTATCACCAGCTTCGCCACGGTCGAGGATTTTGCGGAACATTTCCACACCGGTAACCACTGATTTCAGTTTTTCAGCACCCAGACCGATAATTTCTACGGGGTCGCCAGAGTTGATAACTCCGGTTTCGATTCTTCCGGTAGCAACAGTACCACGTCCGGTAATTGAAAACACATCTTCCACAGGCATGAGGAAATCTTTTTCCACTTCACGAACTGGCATAGGGATATATGTGTCAACGGCGTTCATCAGTTCCATAATTTTTTCCACCCATTTCGGTTCGAGGTTTAGTCCGCCTAAGGCAGATCCTCTGATAACCGGGGTATTTTCTCCGTCAAAACCATAGAAAGTAAGACGGTCTCTGATTTCCATTTCCACAATTTCCAATAATTCTTCATCATCCACCAAGTCCACTTTGTTCATGAAAACAACGATCTTGGGAACACCCACCTGACGGGCAAGCAGAATGTGTTCGTTTGTTTGGGGCATGGGTCCGTCTGTAGCAGCTACCACAAGGATAGCTCCGTCCATCTGGGCAGCACCGGTAACCATGTTTTTGATGTAGTCAGCATGACCTGGGCAGTCAACGTGGGCATAGTGCCTGTTTTCTGTTGAGTACTCAATGTGCGATGTATTAATGGTTATACCTCTTTCCTTTTCTTCAGGTGCATTGTCAATGGAGTCAAATGATCTGAATTCTGAAAATCCTTTTTGCGACAATACTAAGGTGATAGCTGCCGTCAAGGTTGTTTTGCCGTGGTCAATATGACCTATTGTCCCAATGTTTACGTGGGGTTTGGAACGTTCGTACTTTTCTTTTGCCATTTTAATTAAGTTTGTTAAGTGATTATAATTTATTTCTGTTTTATGATTATTCAATTTGAGCCATTGACGAGAATTGAACTCGTGACCCCTTCCTTACCAAGGAAGTGCTCTACCCCTGAGCTACATCGGCCTACCTTAGAGCGGAAGACGGGGCTCGAACCCGCCACCTATAGCTTGGAAGGCTATCGCTCTACCAAATGAGCTACTTCCGCATGACATAACAGTTGAAAAAAATCAAATATTATGTGGGGAGAGGAGGAATCGAACCTCCGAAGGCATTGCCAACAGATTTACAGTCTGCCCCATTTGACCGCTCTGGAATCTCCCCATATTTTTCTTCAAAGAACTGGAGCCGAAAGAGGGATTCGAACCCCCGACCCGCTGATTACAAATCAGCTGCTCTGGCCAACTGAGCTATTCCGGCGTAGCCACTGCTTACTTAATATTGACAATCAGATGTTTATATAAAAAAAGCAGTCCTCTCATAAAAAAGGACTGCAAATGTACACAGAAATAAGTTATCAACAAAGAAAAATATTATTTTTTTTTTCAGATGCCTTTAATTTTTTCTTTATGTTTGACTAATTGCTTGCGCAAGGCTTCAACAGCAGTATCGGTGGCTTGTTCAAAAGTGCTGGACTGCTTTTTGGCAAATAAATCATTGCCGCGCATCGACAAATGGATTTCGGCTATCTTGTTTTTTTCACTTTCATTCTTTTCAAGTCGGAGCGTAACTTCTGACGAAAGCAGGCCGTCATAAAGAGTTGATAATTTGTCGACTTTTTCCTGGATATAACTCTCAAGTTTTTTATCCGTTTTGAAGTGCAATGATGTAATGTTGACTTTCATAAAAAACCTCCTTTTTTTTAAGCTTTTGGGTGAGATTGTTTGTAAACTGTTTTTAATTTTTCAATGGTATTATGCGTATATACCTGAGTTGCCGAAAGGTTGGCATGACCAAGCAGTTCCTTGATGGAATTAAGATCGGCTCCGTGGTTGAGCATGTGGGTGGCAAAAGTATGTCGCAACACGTGTGGACTTTTTTTATCCTGCGAAGTTATGGTGTTAAGATAATAAATTACGACACGATATACAAGTTTTTGATAAACTTTTTTTCCTTTTGTGGTTACAAAAAAATAATCGCATGGTTCCAAAATGGTTTTTTGCCGCAAATCGATGTATTCTTTAATGAGTTTTTGCAACCTATTATTATAAGGTATGATACGTTCTTTGTTTCTTTTGCCAAGCACTTTTATTGTCATGGAAAAACCATTAACATCAGCGGTCTTCAGGTTAACCAGTTCGGAAAGGCGCATTCCTGTATTATACAGCATTTCGATGATGAGTTGGTCGCGCAGGGTAATAAAACTATTATCCTGTTGGGGAATATACTCATCAAGCAATGTTTTCATTTTTTCTTCTTCAACAAAAGCCGGCAGTCGTTTAACGGATTTGGGCGACAGCACTTTGTTCATGGGGTTTTCGGTTAACAATCCATGCTTATTGAGATATTTAAAGAATGAATTGAGTGCTGCTTTTTTCCGGTTTACGGAACGCGGTGTGATATGTTGTTCCATTAGAGAAACAAACCATGAGCGTATCATTTGATGGGAAGCATCTGCAATTTCAGTGATTCCATACTGCAGTGCAAGGTATTCTGAAAATTGTTCCAAATCGGTTTTATAACTGATAACCGTATAAGGAGAAAATCTTTTTTCGTATTGTAAATAATGTAAAAAACCTTCCAACATCACATAAAAAAAAGAATAATTCTGTCTTCTCTATAAAGTGTGAACGTAAAATTATACATTCTATTATAAAAAAGCAAGAATTATTCTTCTAAAAAAAGGCCGGATAACTTGCTACTTATTTCTTTCGTCGTTAAGTTGCTGAATATAAGCAGCTTTCATGACTTCTTCCCTACGTTTTACAGAAGGTTTTGTAAATTTTTGCCTTTCACGTAATTCTTTAACTACGCCGGTCTTTTCAAATTTCCTTTTGTATTTCTTCAGGGCTTTGTCGATGTTTTCGCCTTCTTTTACAGGTACAATGATCATAAAAAATCTCTCTCTTTCTTTTGATGATTATTAAATAATTTATCCCAGTTTTGGGAGTGCAAAAATAGTAAATATTTTATTACAAAAGGTTTTTTTTCATTTTTTTACATGTTTCTGAGGTTTATAAATTGAACTTTACTTATATCTCTTTTAGAAATCATACCTTTGCAAAAATGCACACTATCGAACCATATTACAACTGGAGACACCTATACATCGCTTCCAAAGATGTGCGCTCGCCATTTCATGGCAATACGTACAGTGAGTTTGAATTTTCATACGCTGTGTATAATTACCTGATACACCCGCAATGGGATTGTTTTGGCTCGGCAACGCTATACATTAAATTATTATATTCGGACTACCGGAAAAAATTTGCAATCCTTGAATTTATAGGCGAATGGAACGACTGCCTTTACAATGATATAAAATTCTTAAAAGAAAACGTCATTGATATTTTGACAGGCAACGGTATCAATAAGTTTATTCTAATCGGTGAAAACATCCTGAACTTCCATTATTCTGACGATTCATATTACCAGGAGTGGTTCGATGATATTGAAGACGGGTGGATAGCCTGTGTGAATTTCAGGGAACATGTGGTAAAGGAATTTGAACACGGGCATATAGATTATTACCTAGCCTTTGCAGAAAAACTCAATCAGATGCTCTGGCGCAGGTCGGATCCACAGCAGTTTTTCGAATTGGTTTCGGAAATGATGACTAAACGGCTTAACCCATAATAATGAAAATTCACGTAAACATATCCGTATCGGGACGTGTGCAAAAAATCGGATTTCGGTACAGTACGCTGGAAGTGGCAAACCAGTTGGGTATAGCAGGATTTGTACAAAACCAGCCCGACGGCAGTGTTTATATCGAAGCCGAAGGACCTGAAGAATCGGTTGAAACATTCATCACCTGGTGTCATCAGGGGCCGCCATGGGCGCGTGTGGATGATGTAAGGGTTGAAAAAACAGCCTTGCGCAACTTCGACAGTTTTGAAATAATTGGCTGAAAAGAAGTTTTACCTTTTTTTTGTAGCCCTAATAAACTCTCTCTTTCCGGGAGGGCCGGGAAGTTTTTCGATACTGAACCCGACAGCTTTTAAGGCTCTTTTAACTTCGCCTTTGCAGGAATATGTCACCAGAATTCCATCGTTCGTCAAAGAATTCCAAAGTTTTTGAAACACCGCCACATTCCAGAGTTCCGGACATATTGCAGGAGCAAAGGCATCGAAATAAACCAGGTGAAAAAATGAATTTCCCAGCGGGATTTCCTGAATTTTTTCTTCGTGTACACTTAATGAAAAATAATCAGAAATTTGACGCTGAGATGTGGTGTTGTGAATTTTATAAAAATAATCAGAACTATTGGGAATCGCCATCAGCAAAGGGTAATTGAGTACCGTCAACATTTTTTTATCCACCCTGTCAGGTTCCACACCTACATAAAAAACATCCCGCTTTGTTTTATTAGCTTCAATCAATGTCAGCAACGCATTCAGGCCGGTACCAAAGCCCACTTCCAGAATATTCAGCGCTTCGTTTTTTTGAGCCGCCAGCCGAAAGCCGGCATTAATAAAAATATGTGCGGATTCGGTTATGGCTCCGTTCCTGGAATGATAACATTCGTTTAGTTCAGGGATAAAAATGGTTTGGGAACCATCAGCAGTCATTATTATTTTGCTTTCCATAATCAATCCCTGTTATACACCGGCAGTATGTTAATAATCGTATCCTGAAAGGTATAGGTGCCTAGGTTTTCTTGTGGAGATAAACGGTTCTTTCGAACCTGGTGCTGGTTTTCTGCAAAATAGAAACAGCCTTCGGTTTGCTCGTACATAAGGCAGCGGGGATTCACCGCAGTGGCCCAAAGCGTAAAACCTTTTTGGCTATATGAAAAATACCAGATTTCATTTCCTGATATCAACAAGTATTGGGAGCCGTCAATACAGGCCACGCCGTCGAAGGCTCCTTCGGCAAACACATATTTATCGGTAACAGCGCCCGTGGAAAGCGAGAAAAGCTTTACCACGCCCAGATTTCCGCTATTGCAGAACAGCAGGCATTCTTCGGCATTGCACGGAAATATTTTCAGAATATCATAATTCACGAATATTTTTTTATAAACAGCCATCGATGGAACAAAATAGGCCAACAGATGTTTCTGCATACCGTCAGGACTGGTTTCAAAAGTAATCAGGTAGTCTTTGAAAGGCAAAAAAGCCTTCGGAAATTCTCCGTTTTCAACCAGGCGTGACGCGATGATATTGCCGGCATGATCATAAATGGCAAACCTTCCTTCGCGGAAAGAGACAAAAAGTTGCATATTATGCACGTCTATAGCTTCAAAATAAGGGAAAGGCGGATTAACCACCACCGGAACCTGCCACTGTGGCTGCCAATTGTCAAGGCTGAAGACAGAAACACCTGATGTAAATCTTCCTCCGATATAAAATTGCCGGGCATCACTGCTTACAGCCGAGCCGCAGTAATCAGAAAAGATGGTTTTTACCTCCGAAACAGCATTCAGACTGTCAATTTTGTGCACAGTAACCTGGTCGTCATTTTTTGTTAGTACGAGAATGAATGATAATCTTTTTTCGACCGCGTTGATGCCTATTTTACGATACCCGTTTGTAGTGTTGGTGCCGTCGAAAGCTGTTACCATCACATAATACGTGCCGGATTCAAGCATCATATCACTGATGGCGATACCGTGGTTTATCTCCGTACAATTATTTTCAGGATAAATAGTTATAGCAGGAGTAGCTGAAACAAAATCCGAATTGACTATCCTGAAACTCACATGGTTGAGCTTGCTATCGTCACATATCCCGGCAATTAGCTGCACTGTATCACCCACCTGGAAAAGCTGATTTTCAAGCGGACTGGTAATATTTATCTGAGGGGCTGATGTATCGTTGTTTTTGGCACAAGAGCAAAAAAACAACAAGGCCGTCAATAATAGTAACCATACTTTATACATAGTAACAAAAATACAAAAACAGTATCAAAAAAATGGAATATCTCAAGTTTATACTTGCAAAAGCCATAAAAATTCAGTACCTTTATATAATTAATTTTTTAAAAACAATATTCATTTAAAATATTGGGGATTATGGAAACTTATATTTGTCCCTTTTGCAAAGGCCATCTGAATGTAAACGACAATATTGTTTTGCTAGTGCGCAACAGGCACAATCAGCAGGGAATCGTGTTTCTAAATACCGAACTGGGCAATTATGAAAGCCAGATTATTTCGTCGATTAAATTTGAAAAAGGCGAGGTGTGTGAATTTTTTTGCCCTTATTGTCATACCAACATCGAATACCACAAAGAAAAAACAAACCTTGTGAAACTGCTACATGAAGATGAAAAGGGCAAAATAACCCAGGTTATCTTTTCAAAGATTTATGGAGAGGAAGCTACCTATCACATCGACGAAAGTAAGGTGATGTCGTATGGAGAGCATGCCAAAAAATATATGGATCCCGAGTGGTTCCTGAGATAGCAAAAGGCATAAACATACCTGGCGTGTGATATGCTGAAAAATCAGGCTTATAGTTCATATTTTTCGGCGCCTGCTTTAGCTTTAATAAACTGCCTGTTGAGCCTTGCTATATTGGTAACCTTTATTTCCTTGGGACATTCGGCTTCGCAGGCATAGGTATTGCTGCAGTTTCCAAAACCCAGCCGGTCCATTTCGCGCACCATTTTGCGGACCCGTTCAGATGCTTCTGTTTTCCCCTGGGGTAAGAGTGCAAACTGCGAAATTTTGGCGCCCACAAAAAGCATTGCAGAGGCATTGGCACAGGCAGCCACGCAGGCGCCACATCCGATACAGGCGGCAGCATCCATGGCCATTTCTGATTTTATTTTTGGTATGGGAATAGCGTTGGCATCGGGGATACCGCCGGTATTCACAGAGACATATCCCCCGGCCTGTATAATCAGATCAAGCGCCGAACGGTCCACGATAAGGTCTTTAACAATTGGGAAAGGCTTGGCCCGCCAGGGTTCAATCACAATGGTATCACCGTCTTTGAACGACCGCATATGAAGCTGGCAGGTGGTAATACCACGTTTGGGACCGTGTGGCCTGCCATTGATGTATAGACTACAGGTGCCACAAATTCCTTCGCGGCAATCGTGGTCGAAAGCCACCGGATCGTTCCCCTGTTCAATGATTTGCTGGTTCAGGGTATCGAGCATTTCAAAGAAAGAGCTGTCGGGAGACACTCCTGTAACTTTATAGGTTTCAAATTTTCCTTTTGCTTTAGCATTTTTCTGACGCCAGATTTTTAAGGTTAGGTCCATGATTAATTATTTTATTTTTCAGCCAATGGCCATAGGCCATAAGCCACTATTTATCATTGGTTTTATTTTCTAAAGTTTTAATTAATGTATTAATCATTTTTGAGAGTGAAACTATTTTGTTAAAAGCTCTTCAGGGTTTTCTTTTAGGTAACCAATTTTATTTGCAATTATTAGTTCTGTTTCAAGCTCGTATAATGAGCCTCTTGCTTGTTTCAAAAATAGAGAATACGATTTTGTGGATTTTCTGCCCCATCCCTCAGCAATATTTATCGGAACTGAACTGGATGCTCTTCTCATCTGAACTGTAATTCCAAAACGTTCTTCCATCGGAAAATCCTTACTTAATTTATAAATATCCACAGTCAACTCAATGCCAAGCTGCCATATTTTTAAATCTTTGTATGAATCAATCTTTTCCATTTTATTTTTTTCCTACTACCCTTATTAATTAGCTATCGGCTTCTTACTTTTTGCTATTGGCTAATGACTAATGGCTAATGGCTAATGGCTAATGGCTAATGGCTAATGGCCAATCGCTAATAGCTACTTATAACTCCTCTGCGAAGGCTTTGCCACCTCAAAACTCAGTTCTTCCTTATGCATTTCGGGTTCTACATCCTCGCCTTTGTATTCCCATGCAGAAACAAATGCAAAATTTTCATCGTCACGTTTTGCTTCACCATCTTCGGTTTGCATTTCTTCGCGAAAGTGACCGCCGCATGATTCTTTCCGTTGTAAGGCATCTCTCATAATCAGCTCGCCAAGTTCGATAAAATCAGCCACCCTTCCGGCTTTTTCCAACTCAGGATTATATTCATCCATCTCGCCGGGTATAAAAAGGTCGTTCCAGAACTCTTTTTTTATTTCGGGTATCATCGACAATCCCTTTTTCAGGCTTTCTTCGTTCCTCCCCATGCCGCAGTTTTCCCACATCAGTTTGCCGAATTTTTTATGTATGGAATCCACAGATTTTTTGCCTTTGATATTTTTCAGCCGCTGAAGTTGCATTTTTACTTCATTTTCAGCCTCGACAAATTCGGGAGCATCGGTCGGAATGCGTTTGGTATGAATTTCGGCTGACAAATAATTTCCTATAGTATAGGGCAGGATAAAATATCCGTCCGCCAGCCCCTGCATTAAGGCGGAGGCGCCCAGACGGTTGGCTCCGTGATCTGAAAAATTACACTCACCGATGGCATAAAGTCCCGGTACCGTGGTCATCAACTCGTAGTCAACCCACAACCCGCCCATTGTATAATGAATGGCCGGATAAATCATCATCGGGGTTTCATAAGGGTTTTCGTCGATGATTTGTTCATACATCTGGAAAAGGTTTCCGTAGCGTTCCTCTATAACATGCCTTCCCAATCGCGAGATAGCATCTTTAAAATCCAGGTAGACCGCCAGTCCGGTATGTCCCACGCCATAACCGGCATCGCAGCGCTCCTTGGCAGCACGCGAAGCCACATCGCGCGGCACCAGGTTGCCAAAGGCAGGGTATCTTCGTTCGAGGTAATAGTCACGGTCTTCTTCAGCAATATCGGCAGGCATAATGATTTTTTTGCGCAGCTTTTCCACGTCTTCTTTCTTTTTGGGCACCCATATCCTGCCGTCGTTACGCAGGCTTTCGCTCATCAGGGTAAGTTTCGACTGAAAATCACCATGCACCGGGATACAGGTAGGGTGTATCTGTGTAAAACAGGCATTGCTGAAGAACGCTCCCTTTTTGTAAGCGCGCCATATAGGTGTAGCATTGGAGCCCATGGCATTGGTTGAAAGAAAATAAGTGTTGCCATAGCCGCCCGTGGCGAGCACCACCGCATGGCCGAAATGTTTTTCTATTTCACCGGATACTAAGTTTCTGACAATGATGCCTCGGGCTTTGCCATCGATGATGACAATATCCAGCATATCGCGGCGGTTGTAAAGGGTCACCGTACCTTTTTTTATCTGGCGGCTCATGGCACCGTAAGCGCCCAGCAATAGCTGCTGCCCTGTCTGACCTCGGGCATAAAAGGTACGCGAAACCTGTGCCCCGCCAAACGACCGGTTATCGAGCAAACCGCCATAATCGCGAGCAAAGGGCACCCCCTGTGCAACACATTGGTCTATGATAGCGTTACTCACCTCTGCCAGGCGGTACACATTAGCCTCGCGGGCACGGTAGTCGCCGCCTTTTATGGTATCGTAAAACAAACGGTACACACTGTCGCCGTCGTTCTGATAATTTTTAGCTGCATTGATACCGCCCTGGGCAGCAATACTATGGGCACGGCGGGGACTATCCTGATAGCAGAACGACTTCACATTATAACCTAATTCGCCCAGGGAAGCTGCCGCGGAGGCCCCTGCAAGTCCCGTACCTACCACAATGATGTCGAGCTTGCGTTTATTGTTGGGATTTACCAATTTACAGCCTGATTTATACGTAGTCCATTTTTCAGCCAAGGGGCCATCGGGTATTTTGGAAATTAGTTTTGTCATAACCGGATTGCATTATTGATGTATAAAAAATGATTGCAGCAATAGAATTATTGATAAAAAAACATAAAATATACCGGGATAGTGGAAAATCCCACCGCTATGACAAGAGCATACACAAAACTGACAATTCTGATTGCCTTATTGTAGGTGGTATGGTTCAGTCCAAGCGTTTGAAATCCCGACATAATAGCATGATTGAGATGAAAGCCCAGAAAAATAAAAAAAGCGATGTAAACAAAAGAGTAGGCCTTGTTTTGAAACAAAGCTACCGCCATCCTGTAAAAATCATGCTTGTCCACTCCGGCAGGCGGTTGCACCCATTCCATCCTGATAAAAAAGAAATCCATAAAATGCAGCACCAGGAAAATGAAGATAATTATTCCAGTATAAATCATGTATTTAGAAAAAAATTCGGTATGGGATTTATTAACCACATAATAGCCTACAGGTCTCGAAAACCAATTTTGAATAAATAATACTATACCAATCAGTATATGTAGAAAAAACGACGCAAACAATACATATTCCACAATTTTAATAAGAATATTGGTAGTCATGAAATGCGAAGCTTCAGTAAACAGCCTGCCATCGTCGCCGGCCAGCATCAAAAGGTTAACCGTGAGATGTATCAGTAAGAAAAGGGCTAAAAAAAGCCCAAAGATACCCATCAAAATTTTTTTTGTAATGGAAGAATACATGAAAAATTTGCTCATAACATTCTGTTTTGAAAAAATATTGAAAAAACGTGCTATATTACTAAAAATTATTTTTCTTTGTATTTTACGATACAAAGATATCTGTTACAATGACTTTTCCAAATAAAAAGTGAATTTTTTATTAATAAAAAAATTTTTATAAATGCGTTACAAACAAATCCCCTCTCAATTATTCATCCGCAACCGCCAAAAACTTGCCCGGAAGTTAAAGCCAAATTCGCTGGCTATTATTCTTTCGAGTGATGAATACCAAAGAAATGGCGACCAGTTTCATCCTTACCGCCAAAACTCCGACATGTTTTATCTGAGCGGTCTCGACCAGGAAAAGTGCATCTTGTGTCTTTTTCCTGATCATCCCAGGGAAGAAATGCGCGAACTTGTTTTCACGGTGCAGACCAACGACAAAATGGTTACCTGGTACGGCCACAAATACACCCTGGAACAGGCCCGCAATGTTTCTGGAGTTAGCAATGTAAAATGGCTTGACAGTTTTGAAGACATGCTGAAAGACCTCGTGCTGCGGGCCGAGAACATATACCTCAATGTTTATGAAAATGCCCGGTTTTCTGCTGATGTACCGTCCAACGACCTGCGTTTTTCAAGGCGGTTGAAAGAAGAATACCCTTTGCATAATTTTGAGCGCCTCCACCCTCTTATTACCGAATGCCGTCTTTGCAAAGAGCCCGAAGAAATTGACATGATACAGCAGGCCTGCGATATCACCGAAAAAGCTTTCAGAAGGATGCTCGACAGGCTGCGTCCGGGAATGATGGAATACGAAGCAGAAGCCGAGATAACCCATGAGTTTGTGCGTAACGGTGCGTCAGGCCACGCCTATGCTCCTATTGTCGCCTCGGGGATTAATGCCTGCGTGTTGCATTACATAAAAAATGATATAGAAATCAAAGACGGCGACCTGGTATTATTTGATATCGGCGCCGAATATGGCAATTACGCTGCTGACCTTTCGCGTACCATCCCTGCCAACGGCAAATTTACCAAACGTCAGAAAGATTGCTATAATGCGGTGTTGCGTGTGCAAAAACAGGCAAAAAACCTCATCGTCCCCGGCACCACCATCGAAAAAATCAACAAAGCTGTTACCTTGCTCCTGGAAGAAGAAATGATAAACCTCGGACTGTTTTCACGCCAGGATGTGCAAAACCAGGATCCGGATAATCCACTGTATTTTAAATATTATATGCATGGCAATTCTCATTTTATCGGGCTGGATGTACACGATGTGGGCACACGGCAAATAGAACTGAAACCCGGGATGGTCCTGAGCTGCGAACCCGGCATATATATCAAAGAAGAAGGGATAGGTATCCGCATCGAAAATGACATTCTGGTAAGCGAAAAAGGGCCTGTGGACCTGATGAAAAACATTCCTGTGGAAGCCGACGACATTGAAAGACTCATGATGAAGTAAGCCGACATGACAGCCCGGAGAAGTCCGAAAGTGGAATAATATCAACACATCAAAATTCAACTAATTATTTATCATTCTAAAACTTAAAAATATGTTTTCAGCCAGTGTTTATACCGAAAGGAGAAAAGAATTAAAGAACCTGTTCAAAAACGGACTGCTCCTATTTACAGGCAATACCGAATTGCCGATGAACTACCCTCAAAACGCCTATCATTTCAGGCAGGATAGTACGTTTTTGTACTTTTTTGGCCTGGACGAGCCCGGAATGGCCGCTATCATTGATATTGACAACGGCAAGGAAATAATTTTCGGCGATGATGTAGATATAGAGGACATAATTTGGACAGGGCCGCTGCCTCTGCTGACCGAAAAAGTAAAACAAGTTGGCATAACCGATTCCGCACCTTTTGCAGCATACGCAAAATATATCCTGGAAGCAAAAAAACAAAACCGCTGTCTGCATTTTCTGCCACCCTACAACCCTAACACAAAAATTTTTCTGGCCCAGTTGCTGGACATACCAACGGAAAAACTAAAGGAAAATGCCTCCATGGAACTGATTCAGGCCGTAATAAAACTACGGTGTATGAAAGGCCCTGAAGAGATAGGCACCATTGAAAAAGGCATGGAAACCGCTTACGAGATGTTTACCAAAGCCATAAAAATGGTAAAACCTGGCATTTACGAATACGAAGTAGCCGGAAAAATGGAGGGCATTGCACGCGCCAACAATGGGGCTTTATCATTCCCAACCATATTGTCGGTCAGGGGTGAGATATTGCATGGACATGATCACAGCAATCACATGAAGGAGGGGGACCTGCTGCTGATAGATGCCGGCTTTGAAACACCTGATCACTACGCCACCGATCACACCCGCACGGTGCCTGTCAGCGGCTCATTCACGCAAAAACAAAAAGAAATCTACCAGATAGTGCTGGATTCACAACTGGCAGCCATTGCGGCTATCAAGCCCGGAGTGAAATACCAGGAGGTTCATTTGCTTGCCTGTAAAGTCATTGCAGACGGCCTGAAAAAACTCGGTTTGATGAAGGGCGATACCGACGAAGCGGTAAGACAGGGTGCACATGCTTTTTTCCTGTCTCATGGCCTGGGACACATGATGGGTCTGGATGTGCACGATATGGAAGACATCGGACAGATTTACGTAGGTTACGACGAAGAAGTGCGCCCAATAGACCAGTTTGGCACGGCCTACCTGCGTTTCGGAAGACGGCTGCAGCCAGGCTTTGTAGTGACAGTGGAACCGGGAATATATTTCATCCCCGAACTGTTTAAACTTTGGAAGTCAGAGAATAAGTTCACCGAATTCATCAATTACGATAAAGTAGAAGAATACCTTGGCTTTGGCGGCATACGCATCGAAGACGATGTGCTGGTAACAGAAACGGGAAATATAGTTCTCGGCAAACCCATACCAAAAGAAATTAACGATATCGAAGATTTGATGAAAAACAACGGCCTGGCCTAATTTTCATCATCAAGCATCGTTTTCAAATTATTGAGGTGAATTTCTGTGAAAATCTTTTCAACAAGTTGTTCATCCAGTCCTGCTTCTTTAGCGTTTTTCTTTCTCGATGAAAGGATTTCATGCCAGCGTTCTGCTTGAAAATATGGTAAGTTATTTTGCCTTTTGTATTTGCCCATTTCACGGACGATCTGCATCCGCTTAACTAAAGTATCAATCATAATTTTGTCGAGGGCATTAATACGGATACGCCATTGATTAATCAGTTCAGGTTCTGGGGCAGTGTTATTTATTGGAGTATTGCAAACCTCATGAATTATTTCTTTTATATACAAGAAATTTTTTTGAGAATATGGCACAATATAATTCCTGATACCCAAATTTTGTAAAAGAAGAAAAAAATCAGCAGAATAAACACCTGGGGTGAAATCAATGATTTCGACAGCAACCTCCTTATTCGGGAAAAAACCATTGTAAATAAAGTATTCGGAAAGTTGATTTAATAAATGGTTATTTACATCTGTGTGTTTTTTATAATTCTTAATTGGGAAGCAGGCCATTGCGGACTTTTTATTAATCTCATGCTGTTTGTTCAATGGATAAATTGTTGCTGAACATATGATGGGATCAGCAGGGGTTATTTTTATTTTTTTTGACAAATAAATCGCTAAAGGATTTCTGGATCCTTTACGAATCAGTTCTCTGATTTCAGCATTTATTTCATCGATATCTTTATTTTTATAAAGAATTGCCAGTCCGCTATATGTATAAAAATTCATTGGGAACGCTTCTGATTTTTCAATTACAGAATTTTTAACAAGAAACCAAAAAAACGGCGAATTCTTCATAATTCTATGCAATATACTATTTCTTAACTGATGCAAAATAACAATTTTTTACTGGATAATAATCAGAATATGATTATATAGAAAAACCAGTAAGTACTTTCAGGTTTTTTATGCAAAAGTTTAAATACTACAATAACAAATCAACGAAGAGACCAACCATTTTATGGAATTAAAAAATGTAAAATTTCCATGTAGGCCTGTCTGCCGAAGACTCATATTTTCCCCGACACTCAATGCGGGGCAGGCAGTTTCAGTACACAACATTTCACACGCTTCATTGAGTTCATAATACTCCTATTGGAAAATCTGGGTTTTATATGATATTTTGGAAAAAACCTAAAGAATTAAAACTTGAACATAGTCCGTTATATATTAATAAGGTTCTATTCAAGATTCCTAATCCGCTTTTCCAAATCTTCATTTTTTTTCTTAAGCTCCTCAATAATCCCTTGCTGTGCTTTGACCGCTTCAATCAATACAGGAATAAGTTCGCTATAGTTAACGGTCTTTATTCTCATAGATTCGACAGGCTTTGTATTGCCTTTGGTGCAATTAGTGGTAAAGATACTTTTTTCAGCCACCATATCGGGAAAGACCTCTTCCAATTCCTGAGCCACCACGCCGTATTTGTGTCTTTTATCAAAAGAATAACCAGGAAACTCATCCACCCGCATATCATATTCTATACCCCTGATACTCAATAGTTTATTTATCGGGTCGGCAATAGTTTTGATATTCTTTTTAATTTTTTTGTCGGAAGGATAATAGGAGCCGCTGGTAAATACATCTCCGTCAAAATACCCGGCCCATCCAAGATAGGAAGTTTCCATACCATGCACACCCCTACCTTCATTAAACAGGGTATTACCTCTGACACCTGCACCGGCCGACTGGTCGCCGTTATATTCACCCACAATGCAAGAGATGGCGCTGGTTCCTGTTCCGTTCGCATAACCATAAATAGCTCCAGATGCGGAAGAGATGCCGGTATAGCCGTTTATGGCCCATGGGAAACTGGCAGTGGCCACTGATGAAAACAAATCCCTGGTCAATGGTGTTCCTGTGGCACCCCAGGTAAATTCTCCTTTGGGCGAAATTCTGCCACGTAATACATTTGTGGTATAAATATCTATAGGTACCGAATCGGTAGTGCCAAGTTTATTTGTTGCAGTATTCAGTCCGGAATTTAAAGTGGTAAGCCACGCTCCCTTTAACGAATTTATTTGTCCCGAACAACCTGTAACAAAAGATGTTCCGTTGGCATTGAAATCATGGGCAGTAACATTGCATACAGGACCTGTTGCTCCTGTTGCTCCTGACGGTCCAGTGGTACCAGGCAGCCCCTGAATTCCTGTAGGGCCGGTAGTTCCTTGCATTCCCTGAGCACCTGCCGGACCTGTAGCCCCCGTTATACCTTGCGGTCCCTGGACGCCGGTCGATCCCTGTAATCCCTGAGGACCGGTTGCTCCTGCCGAACCTGCAGGACCCGTAGCACCTGCTATTCCCTGCAGTCCCTGAGCGCCCGTTGGCCCCTGTAATCCCTGAGGACCCGTTGCTCCTGCTGAACCTGCAGGGCCCGTAGCACCTGCTGTTCCCTGCGGCCCCTGAGTGCCTGTCGGCCCCGGCAATCCCTGAGGACCGGTTGCACCTGCCGAACCTGCAGGACCCGTAGCCCCTGCTATTCCCTGCAGTCCCTGGGTGCCCGTTGGCCCCTGTAATCCCTGAGGGCCTGTTGCTCCTGCTGTACCTTGAGGCCCCTGGGCGCCCGTTGGTCCTGGTAATCCCTGAGGACCGGTTGCACCTGCTGAACCGGCAGGGCCCGTAGTTCCTGCTATTCCTTGCGGACCCTGAGCGCCTGTTGGCCCCGGTAATCCCTGAGGGCCGGTTGCACCTACTAAACCTGCAGGGCCGGTAGTTCCTGCTATTCCTTGCGGTCCCTGAGCGCCCGTCGGCCCTGGTAATCCCTGAGGACCGGTAGCACCTGCCGAACCTGCAGGGCCCGTAACTCCTGCTATTCCTTGCGGACCCTGAGCACCCGTTGGCCCTGGCAATCCCTGAGGACCGGTAGCACCTGCCGAACCTGCAGGCCCTGTAGCTCCTGCAATACCCTGGACACCCTGTGGACCTGTGGGGCCAGCAGGACCAGGAGTCCCCTGAATGCCCTGGGCACCCTGGGGGCCAGTAAGACCTTGCGGACCCATCGGGCCTGTAGCCCCGGTTACACCGATAATTCCTTGCCCAGCGCACAAAGACAACCAGGTAGTGGTCTGATCAAAGTAAAATACACATTTCTCATCGGTGTCGTAAACCAGTAAGCCATTAGCAGGATTAGGAATTGACAGGCGCTGAAAAGTGGTCAGACGCGGTATCAGTACGCCCTTGTCACTGGCATCCACGTCGAGCGCTGCACTTGGATGAGGCAGAGCGCCAGTGGCATTGATGCCTACATTGTTTTGAGCAAAAACCGTGTTCGCTAAAAGTACCATAAAAATTGGCCATAAGATCAAACGCATATAGGTTTTCATTATATTATTTTTTATATCAATGCAACTATTCCTTTATAATTATATTCTTTCCCGTCAAAATCCTTTACAAAAAACACCCAGGTATAAATTCCCTGCGGGCACAATTTTTTGCTCAATCTATGCTTTCCATCCCAAGGGCTGTCCAAAGTATTCATTTCATAAATCAAGCCTCCCCATCTGTCGTAAATGTACATCTTTATTTCAAGTTTATCCAGGTTTTGACCTATCGGAGAAAAAAAGTCATTGGTGCCATCGCTATTAGGAGTGAAAGCATTAGGAAAGAATATCTCCCAGTTCCGGGAATCACTCACCAAGCACCAGGAACCAAAGAAATTTTCGGGCGAAACACTTCCAACATAACACTTATTTGCATCAGCATCTGTTGTTCCGGCAGGATCCATATCGTCCCAGCTGAATATATCCGGATTATAACGGATAGCTTTCATTTCCATCTCCTTCAAGCCGCTATTGCACTCCGGATTGATGTCCTGCTCGCGGTACTGCAACACCAAATCAACCTCTGGTTTATCAGAATAAAAAGGCTCTGCCAACCAGTAACGGTCGGCAACAAATTCATGTCCGCGGTCGAGCTGATCGACTGCCGCAGGCAAAGGAACATTCTGGCAAACGACAGGATAAGTTGCAAAACTGATGGAGCCTCCTGCAGGCGAACCTGGGCTTGTGGTAGTCAATACAACTGACACATCGGCCGTGCTATCGAAACCGCTGCCGAAAGGCAGTTTATAAGAGCCGGTTTCCTGACCGATATACCATTCCACCTCTCCCAGTCCTTCGAGGCTGTTAGTTTCACTTTGTATGTATTTGCTGATATGAGTTAACGCAGCAGGGTTTGAGCTCAGGAGTTTGATTTTGCGGGAGTTCAGATCAAGGATAGCATCTACAAACAAGGTATCGTTCACTTTACAACCAGTGATATCCAGAGTTTTTTTTGCATTTTTCAGAACCAGGTTTTCAAACAGCGTGGAATGCGTACCCGAAACATACTGATTGACAGAACCATCCATAATCACCTTTCCCACAGGGCCGGAACCAGCAGAAACCATCACTTCGTTGTTGGCTTTGTTAATCCAGTTACGTTTTACAATGACCGTTCCATCAAGGTCCAATTTTCCGTCAGAAACACCATCGTTGAGGTTGAAGAAACTTCCACAGATCACCACATGAGCACCATCTGAAACCACAATGCCTGCACCGTTATTCACTACATGTTGCGCCTGACTTTCCACATAAAGAAAAAACTGCAGTAAAAAAACTCCAAACACATGTAATGTCAATTGCTTGCAATATTTCATCTTCAGAAAAAAGTTGACATTTAGTTCATTTACATAATTCGAGAAAAGACTTTCGTTTTTGATGAAATTACTATAAATAAATCCAAAAAAAACAGTTCTTATAATTTACAGGCAGCAACTTTTTAATTCGTTAATAGCCTCCTTAATATCGGCTGCACCAAAAACAGCGTTACCCGCTACAATGATGTCAGCGCCAGCCTCAATCAACTGTTTTATATTATTAGAATTTACCCCACCATCTACTTCGATGGACGCAAATGCATTTTTTTCTGTTATCAGGGCTTTGGTCTTGCGTATTTTTTGCAGGGAACTGGCTATAAACTTTTGCCCGCCATACCCAGGATTTACCGACATCACGAGCACCAGATCCGTTTCGGGAATTATTTCGTCGAGCATCGACACAGGGGTATGCGGATTTAGGGCAATGCCAACTTTAATACCCAATGATCTGATAGCTTGGACGGTCCTGTTCAGGTGCGGACAGGCTTCGAGATGTACGGTAAGGTATTCGGGTTTGTATCCTGCAAAACGTTCGAGGTATTTGTCTGCATCAGCAATCATCAGGTGAATGTCCAGGGGTTTGCGGACATATTTAACCAGCGAGTCCAAAATGGTAAATCCGAAAGAAATATTGGGGACAAACACGCCATCCATTACGTCCACATGGATAAGGTCGGCGTTGCTTTCGTTGATGATACCAATCTGTTCCTTAAGTATGCCAAAATCAGCAGATAGAATAGAGGGGGAGAGTTTACAGGCCATTAGTCAAATTTTTGTTCAGACAAATATACAAACTAAAGCCTGATTAACCCAGATAAGATTTTAAATTTTTGCTACGAGAAGTGATTTTCAGTTTACGAATTGATTTTTCCCTGATTTGGCGGACACGTTCCGGCGTCAGGTCAAATTTCCGGGCTATCTCGTCAAGTGTGAGCGGAAGGTTTCCTTTCAGCCCGAAAGAGTACCTGAGAATTTCTGCTTCCCGTAAAGTAAGGGTAGAAAAAGCCCTTTCAATTTCAATACGTAACGAATCCAGTATCAATCCTGTATCGGGACCAAACAGTTCATCGGTTTTGAGGGTGTCCATCATGGTGGTATCTTCATCGGGGACGATAGGGACATCCATGGATATGTGTTTGCCGCTGTTACGTAACGAGTCTTTTATTTCTGTTTCGGACACATTGAGAATTTCTGCAATCTCGTCGGAGTTAGGTTCGCGCTGATTGGCCTGTTCAAAAAGGGTGTAAGCTTTGTTGATGCGGTTTAAGGTACCTATTTTGTTTAATGGCAAACGAACAATTCTAGATTGTTCGCCGATGGCCTGCAGAATGGATTGCCGTATCCACCACACCGCATATGAGATAAACTTAAACCCTTTGGTTTCGTCAAATCGTTGTGCGGCTTTTATCAGGCCTACATTCCCTTCGTTGATGAGATCGGGGAGGCTAAGGCCCTGGTTTTGGTATTGCTTGGCCACAGATACTACAAAGCGCAGATTTGCCCTTGTCAGCTTATGCAGGGCTGCCTGGTCGCCTTGCTTAATGCGTTGAGCCAATATCACTTCCTCTTCAGGGGATATGAGTTCCACTTTACTAATTTCCTGCAAATATTTGTCTAAGGAAGCCGTTTCGCGGTTGGTAACCTGTTTAACTATCTTTAGCTGTCTCATAAAATTTATCTTTAAATAAATTTATCGCCAAATCCTTAGTGATAATCAACGTATGCAAATAAAACTGCACCAATCGTTTACCTCTATCTTATTAAAGACAGCTGTGTATAAAAAAAGGTTGCCTGAAAATGAAGAAAAGTTTTCCTGCTTATTGTTGCTGGGGAGGTTTAGGCAATAAGGCTTTTCGTGACAATTTCAGTTTGCCGGTTTTTTTGTCTATTTCGATAAGTTTTACCTGCACTTCGTCACCAATTTTGAAAACTTTTTCCACGTCTTCTGTACGTTTCCAGTCAATCTCAGAAATGTGGAGCAAACCGTCTTTTCCGGGGAGTATCTCGATAAAGGCGCCAAAAGGCTGGAGGTTACGGACTTTTCCGGTATATACCTCTCCCACTTCGGGGACAGCAACAATTTTCCTGATCCAATTGATAGCTTTGTCGGTAGATTCCTTATCGCTGGAAACGATGTCCACGATTCCGAGTTCACCTTCTTCTTCGATAACAATAGTAGCACCGGTAGAATTCTGTATTTCCTGAATGATCTTTCCGCCCGGGCCAATGACAGCGCCGATAAATTCTTTGGGGATAGTCATTTGCACTATGCGGGGTACATGGGGTTTATAGTCGGCACGGGGCACAGAAATGGTTTTTTCCATCTCGCCGAGGATATGAAAACGTCCTGCGCGGGCCTGGCTGAGGGCTTCGGAAAGTATTTCATACGACAGGCCATCAACTTTGATATCCATCTGGCAGGCTGTGATGCCATCGCGGGTACCGGTAACTTTAAAGTCCATGTCGCCGAGATGGTCTTCGTCGCCTAGGATGTCGGACAAGATAGCATATTTTCCTTCGCTGCCACTGATGAGGCCCATAGCAATGCCAGACACGGGTTTTTTAAGTTTTACTCCGGCATCCATCAGTGCCAGGGTGCCGGCGCAGACGGTAGCCATGGAGGAGGATCCGTTTGATTCGAGGATGTCGGATACTATTCTAATGGTATAGGGATTTTCTTCGCCCCAGGGAATCATATTTTTAAGTGCCCGGTGTGCGAGGTTGCCGTGGCCTATCTCGCGGCGGCCTGTTCCGCGCATCATTTTCACTTCTCCGGTGGAGAAAGGCGGAAAATTATAGTGGAGCATAAATTTGTTTTTTCCGTCGAAAATCACGCCATCGATAATCTGCTCGTCAAGTTTGGTACCCAGGGTAACGGTGGTGAGTGACTGTGTTTCCCCGCGTGTAAAAATGGAGGATCCGTGGGCTGCGGGCAGGTAATCCACTTCGCACCAGATAGGTCTTATTTGGTCGAGTTTACGGCCATCGAGACGTTTTCTGTCGTTGAGCATCATGTTGCGAACGGCTTCTTTTTCCACCTGAAAATAATACCTGTTGATCATAGCTTCTTTGGCAGCACGTTCTTCTTCGGGTATAGTAAGAATAAAATCGGCTTTGATTTTTTCGAAAGCTTCGGTGCGTTCGTGCTTGAGGGTTGCCTGGCTGGCAACATCATAAGTTTTCTGATAGGCGAAGTTTCTGAGGTTCTCTCTCAGTGTTTCGTCATTGGTTTCGTGACAGTATTCGCGTTTGGCTTTTGACTTTTCAATCATGGCGGCCAGTTCGAGTTGCGCACGGCATTGGATACGTATAGTTTCGTGAGCAAATTTGAGAGCTTCAAGAAGGTCGTTTTCAGAAACTTCTTTCATTTCGCCTTCCACCATCACGATGTTGTCCATAGAGGCAGCCACCATAATGTCAAAATCAGATAATAAAATGTCGGAGGTACTGGGGTTAACAACAAATTTGCCATCGATTCTTCCCACTCTCACTTCGGAGATTGGTCCGTTGAAAGGGATGTCGGATATGGTAAGGGCTGTAGAAGCTGCCAGGCATGCGAGTGCGTCGGGCATACATTCTTTATCTCCGGATATCAGAGTTACCAATACTTGTGTTTCAGCGTGATAGTCATCGGGGAAGAGGGGCCGCAAAGCTCTGTCGATAAGGCGAGATACCAATATTTCATATTCCGAGGGGCGGGCTTCGCGTTTGAAGAAACCTCCAGGGAAACGGCCGGTGGCTGCGTATTTTTCCTGGTAATCAACAGAGAGGGGCATGAAGTCAACATTTTCTCCGGCTTCTTTTTTTGACACCACCGTTGCCAGCAACATGGTATCGCCCATTTTTACAACTACCGAACCATCTGCCTGTTTGGCAAGCTTGCCGGTTTCAAGATTTATCATTCTTCCATCGCCTATATCAAACGATTTATTTATTCCATTCATAATTTTTAGTTTTTTTTAATTAATATGCCTCTTTAAATTTTAATATGCCTCTTTAAATAAAAAAAGGCAATTTGCATTGCCTTTTTCAACGTGATGGTATTTATTTCCTTATTTTGAGTTCTTTAATGATTGCCCTGTAACGATTAATATCTCTGTCTTTGAGGTAATCGAGCAGGCACCTTCTTTTACCGACAAGACGCACCAGCGATCTGCGGGTAAAGCTGTCTTTATCATTTTTTTTGAGGTGTTCGGTAAGGTGCTGAATCCTAAGTGTAAACAATGCAATCTGTCCTTCAGCTGATCCTGTGTCAAACTCTGATTTCCCGTATTGTTTGAAGATATTTTTCTTTACTTCGTTTGTTAGATACATTTTTCTTTGATATTAAATTGGAGTGCAAAAGTACAAAATTATTTTTTATGAAAACAAAATTAAAGGAAATTTTTTTTAATTATTGAAAATTAAGCTCTGAGGTGTATTCACCGTGCATAAGTTTATCGATTGAAAAAGAGGTAAGGTTATAGGTAAGTTTTTTGGTGTAGCGTGCAGAAAAAATTCCGAGGCCGTTGCCGATATTGGTATAGAGCGGTCTTTCCTGAATAATGCTGTTCGATGGTTTGTTAAGGTCGATATAAATGCTCAATTCGTCGGCACCGGCAGAAATAACGAAATCCACCATACCGATGAGACGGACCACATTGTAATCAACCGGGACCTCGGCAGCCACACGGCGATAGAAATCTTCTGAATTATAGTTGGTCAGGAGGGTTTCACCGCCCTTGAGCGTTTCGGATTTTACCGTGCTCAGGTGCCAATCCACAAATTTATCAGTAGTATCATGTGTGGTGAGGTTCACCTCGCGATAATGAAAACGGAACCAGGGTTCGTAAACGCGTCCGTTTTTGCCTGATTTCCAGGAAGCTTCCAGGGTGTTATAGGCAAGATTAGAGCCCACCAAACCGAGCAGGGGGTTTTCGGGGTTGTAGGAAGGCTTCATGATGGAAAAGTCGTGAATGAGGTTGGTGGCAGCGGTAACCTGATTGCCGGTAACCAGATTCCTGATTTTGAGACGGAACGAGTCAGCAGCGGCAAGTTGCTGGCCGGGAATAAAACGATAAACATCCTGTGCAGGATAATAAAACATCCCTGAATCTTTGTCGGCGATGGTTGTTTTTTCGAGGACAAAGGTGTTGACTTCGTTGCCGTTTGAAATCTGCGTAATGGTAACTTCCAGGTCGTTTCCATAAGAACTCAAAGCCGCATCGGAAGCCATTTCAATGGCATTGCCTTCGCCCAGAAAGGCCCTGGTGATTTTAACATATTGCACCGGTTGTGTCTGGTCTAACAAGCCATAAACGATAGCGATATCTTTTTTCTCGGCATTGATGTCAAAATCGGTCTTACAAGAATTTAAAAACAATGATAAAATAAGGAGAACAGGAAGAATTGCTTTACGCATATTGTTGATTAATTTGACACAAAAGTAACAATTTTGGCCGAAAGAGTGCTATATTATTTAATTATCGTATAAAAAAACAATGAAAGTGCGGATTTATTATATGATTTGGTAACTTTGCAATAAAATAATCCAAAATTATGACCACAGAACCAGCAAAAATTGCCAAGATTACCACTCACGTGTTGCGTGAAATGAAATTGCGCGGAAGAAAAATTGCCATGCTCACGGCCTATGATTTTTCTTTTGCTAAAATTCTTGATGCAGCTGAAATTGACATCATTCTGGTGGGAGATTCGGCATCGAACGTGATGGCCGGGCACTCTTCCACCCTGCCCATAACGCTCGACCAGATGATATATCATGCCGCCTCGGTAATGCGGGGCGTAACGCGCGCCCTGGTAGTTGTTGACCTTCCGTTTGGCACGTATCAGGGAAATTCCATGGAAGCCTTGTCATCGGCTATCAGGATAATGAAAGAAACAGGAGCCGACGCAGTAAAGCTGGAAGGCGGACGCGAAGTGCTTGAATCGGTGGAAAGGATACTCTCGGCAGGCATACCTGTGATGGGGCATCTGGGGCTTACGCCACAGTCCATCCATAAATTCGGGACTTACGTGGTGCGTGCCACCGAAGAAAAAGAAGCCCAGAAACTGATAGAGGATGCCCGCCTGCTTGATGAGGTTGGGTGTTTCGGGATAGTTCTGGAAAAAATTCCCGCCAAATTAGCCGCACAGGTTACCCGCGAAGTAAAAACCCCTGTAATAGGTATTGGTGCAGGCGGAGAAGTAGACGGACAGGTGCTGGTATTGCACGATATGCTGGGACTGAATATGGAGTTTTCGCCGCGTTTTCTGCGTCGCTACCATAACCTCCAGGAAGAAGTGCTTGGAGCCGTTACGGCGTATATCAAGGATGTGAAATCAAGAGATTTCCCAAACGAAAAAGAGCAATATTAACCATGTCGTTTGATATTGCCTCGCAAATTTTGTATGAAGACAACCACCTGATAATCATCAATAAAAAACCATCACAATTGGTTCAGCCTGACCTGTCGGGCGATGATTCGCTGGAGTTGGCAATAAAATTGTTTTTAAAACAAAAATACCACAAGCCCGGTGAAGCTTTTCTGGGTGTTGTACACCGCATCGACCGTCCGGTGAGCGGCACGGTGGTTTTTGCAAAAACCAGCAAAGCCCTAGTGCGCCTGAACGAGATGTTGAAAAAACACGAATTAAAAAAAACATATTGGGCTATCGTTAAAAACAAGCCACCGCAGGATGCCGGTGTACTTTCGCAATATCTTTTAAGAAACCCGAAACAAAACAAAAGTGTGGTATATCACGTACCAGTTGAAAATGCTCAGTTGGCCGAGCTTTGTTACCGCATGATTGGCAACAGCGATCAATATTTTTTGCTGGAAATCGACCTGATGACCGGCCGCCACCATCAGATACGCGCCCAATTGGCGGCCTTAGGTTGTCCTATCAAAGGCGACCTCAAATACGGCTTTGACCGCAGCAACCGCGATGGATCGATATGTTTGCATGCCGTGAAAATTGATTTTATACATCCGGTAAGCCGGGAACGTGTATCTGTACAGGCACCATTACCCGAAGGTGATGTGTGGAAATTTTTTTCGGCTTATGCCTTGCCGTGAAAGTTGGCAGATGGTATAGTAACACGGCCGGCCTCCTCACTTTGATATCTGCCTGCTGCTTCTGCCCAGCCGAAAAATTCAAGTAAAACACCCATATTCTTCGGTCCGCCAAAAGAAACCCGGAGAATCCGCAAATGATTGGTGGTTCCGGGAATTTCCTTTGATGGGGTCAACCCGACCTGTTATACACACCGAAATCAATACCTGACGCCCCATGGAAATTCTTCGGCCTTGCGTTTGTCTTCATAGAAATTTTTGAGAATAGCCATGTACTCAGTGCCATTGAGTTTTTTGGCTTTGAGTTTTTTGGGTAATTCAAACTCATTAGTCAGTGAAACATTTTCAATTTTTTCGGCAGTCAGTACTTCAGCACCATTGTTAATATCCACTTCGAGTATCATTCCGGGCAATCCGAAAAACCGGTCGGGGCCAGCCTGTACCGGCATATCCAGGGCAAACCAGGCCACGATTTTCTGTCCGCGAAGGGTATCCTTCAGCGTGGCATTCATACACACATGGCCGGCCACCTCTTTCAGGTCGTTCTTGATTTTCCAGTCGGGCATTTTCAGGGAATCGGAGATCAGGTAAGTTTTTCCAAGCATTTCCAACGCATGCACATAAGTCTGATCTTTAAAATTATGAATCATAAAAAACGTTTCTTTTCTGCCTTGGTACCCGCCGCGATCGCCATCGGGACTTTCCTCAGAATCCTCGAAACGTGATTGAGTATCCGAAAAATATAAAATACTATATATCTTCCATTCCGACCGGTTGCCCCACATATAAGCCGTTCGTTCTTTGCTTTCTTTGCTCAGGTAGTCGCAGGCGTTAAGCATCTTTACCCAGTTATAGGTAGTGAGGTATTTTATTTTGCCTGCTTGCTGCCCGGAACTTTTAAAACACATTCCGAAAAAGGCAAGAAAAGCTATTGCTAAGAGAATTTTTTTCATACGGTATTGATTATGTTGATTATCAGAAATGCCTGTCTTTTTTAATTTTCGTTTCGTATCCCTTGATATTGTAACTAACGCTTAGCATAAAATATCGTGCAAGCGTTTCGGCCACACTGCGCCCGTAATAGTTTTGATAAGAAAATTGCTGCACATATTGCCGTTGATTGAAAATATCAAAAGCGGCCACCCGTACTTCAAAATGGTTTTTCTTTCCGATAAGCTGACGTATCGAGGCGTTGAGGACAGGAATATTCTTTTCGTATCCATAAAGTGAGTTTCGGTAAAACTCATAATCAAAATTACTTTCAAAAAATGTTTTCGTCAAAAACTGCCATTTTACTGATAATCCGGCTTTATAGGTCTGCGAAAACTGGTTGCGTTCCGAATTCATCGACAGGCGGGCATCGGCCAGCGAAGCCCTTCCCGACAAAGCAATTACAAGCTGCTGGATGGGGGTGATGCTGAACGAAGTGTTCAGATTATAACGGTATTGGTGATTTTGGTTGAAAACCTCATTAACAAAAGAGCCATAGTTATCATAATTGAAGCCCACACTCCAGTCGTTGGTAAATTTTGTTTTTATTATCGGATAACCAAACCATGCCCAGGAATTAATACTATGTGACTCCGAATTATTCTCCGGTGCAGATACGGTTACTATTCCCAGCGAATCGAGCCACACCATGTTTTGATTATACGAAATTTTGTTGGCGCAATAACTGTATTGTGCGCTGATACCGGCATGCGAGAAAGTAGCCGGATTATAATAATTGTAATCCAACTCAAAATTGTGGGTACGTTCGGGTTTCAGGTTGATATTGCCCACCGTGCGATAAAGAGGATTGGATACGCTGGGTACCGGCTGCAAATAATCAAACGAAGGCTCGGTTACATCATACCCGTAATCAAACTCAAGCCACATATTGTTTGGAAATTCATATGAAATATTGAATTTGGGGCTCAGGCTCCAATAATCTTTTTCAATAGGGTCGGTAATCAATGGCATGTTTTCGTCCACGGCATACTTCCCGTTCAGTGTCAGGTATTGTCCGGCAACGCCCAGCATGATATTCAGCCCGTTGTAGGAATAGCGAAAATCAGTTCCCAGGCGGTTGATCATCACTTTGTTGGTATAATAAACGCTCAGGCTGTCGATCCGTATTTCGCTGTGTATGGCGTCCGTAATCTGGCGGTTTACCTTATTGCTTGAGGTGTTAAAGTTGTAGAACACTTCCATAAAAAACTTCTTCGACAGCGGCTCAGTGTACAGCAGGCTGGATTTTATCTGTTGTTTGTTGTAATCTCTGTCAGAGTATCGATGCAGCACTTCCTCGTAAGAAGGGATGAAGCGAATGTTGCGGGAATAGTATTTTTCATTTTCGTTGCCGGGGTTAATGTTATAGGCGGCACTAACGGCAAAGGAACGTCCTTTTGTTTTGAACTTATGTCTGTAGATGGCGGTACTGTTAAGTTTCCAGGAATTGATATCCGAGGCATTATTGGTAAGCAGGTTGTTGATAATCTCATTAGCGCCATCGGAATAAAAACTTGTCTTCAGGTTGTTCCTGCCTGTGATATTGTACCTGAAATTAGCCTTGACAATCAACACATTGTTGGAATCGATATTCTGTTCGATACGAGCCGCAACGGTGTGACTTTGTCTTGTGTCGGAATAATCCGTGGTGTCGTTATTAAAATAGGAGCTATCCTGAAAGAAAGTTTCCTTATAGTCAAACTGGTCGTACTCCTGTTGGTTATTTTTATAAAAATAAGAGACATTGAACTTGGTGATTTTATTATCGTAGTTATAATTTGCTCCGCCGCCATAGTTTTTAGTGAATCCACGTCCGTCGAAATAGCTAATGGGAGAGTCGTCCTCAGTCATATAAAAATATCTTCCTCTGCCTGAGCTGAATCCAAAATCGCCGTTATCGTAGCGGTCGAAGGTGGATTGTCCCTTAAACTCACTATAGTCTTCCCAATTGACACCGGTTTCATTTATATTGTTGGCATAGCCAATAAACGATAGTTGTGATTTTTTATCAAAACGGTTAAAATTGCCACGTCCTGCCCACCGTAGTACCCCTTCTTCATTGGCGCCGCCGGCTACAGTAACTTTACCGAAATTACCTTTTTTAAACTCATCTTTCAACTCGAGGTTCATGGCTTTTTCTTTCACACCGTCATCCACACCGGTGAGCTGTGCCTGTTCCGACTTTTCGTCAAACACCTGCACCTTGGACACCGCATTGGCATCGAGATTTTTTGTTGCTCCTGCAGGGTCATCACCAAAAAAAGTTTTCCCGTCCACATATACCCTTTTTACGTCTTTGCCCTGCGATTTCAGATTCCCCGAAGCATCCACTTCGATACCGGGCAGCCGCCGCAACAGGTCTTCAACGGAAGAGCCCGGAGGCGCTCTGAAGGTGGTGGCATCGTATTCGATCGTATCGCCTCTGATAGATAAAGGGGCTTTGGCTTCGCGTATAACAACCTCAAAAAGCTCCTTGGCGATAGGTTTGATGGATACGGTACCCAGGTCGTTGATGCTGGTATTGGCAGGCGCCAGGTATTGCTGCAGCGGCAAAAAACTGATATGAGAAACTTTCAGCAGGTAGGCCGTATTTCTTACATTATTAAATGCAAATCCGCCATGTTCGTTGCTTTGAGTAAAATTTTGCAGCGTGGAGTCTTTTGGGCTAAGCAACATTACGGTAGCAAAAGCAGCCTCATTATTATCTTTATCTTTTATCACACCCTTGATGGTAACGCGTCCCGGTGTCTGGGCATAAAGGGTTCCAGCACCCAGTAACAAAAACAGTAAGACAATTTTTTTAATGTAGTTCATTTTAGTATTTATATGATCGCACAATAGGACTTCCGAAATTTATTTTTGTTACATATCCGGCCATAATTTTAACTATAAAAATCCAAATTAATTATTTTTCATATCAAAAAAAAATCCAGAATATTATTAAACACCCTGGATTTCAAAAAGATAACAACCCTTTTAATGCTGAACAACCAGGCGGCGGGCAAGATTGACGCCGGGACCGCTCACCCTGAGCAGGTACATGCCGTTGCGAAACACACTGGATTGCAATGGGATATGATGAAACTGTCCGGCCGGTGTTGCGGAATATACCAGTGTCCCTTGCAGTGTAAACAGTTCCACGGTTGTTTTCCCAACAGTCTCGGGGAGGATGATATTGATAAAATCAGCAGCAGGATTGGGATACACAAAAATATCGTTTTGAAAAACCTGCTCGGCAACCGAGGCCGTAGCATTTTGATGCCGTCTGAAAAACTTCCAGATTTCAAGTATTTCGGTCATATCATTATCCGGTTCATATAACACTTCATGGCCGGCGCCGTTCATCCGGTAAAACAGCACCTCATTGTCAGGGCCGGCGCCGGTAAAGGAAAATTTATCCACCGTGATACTGTCGGCGGCCGTATCGGCAAACCCGGTAGAATCAGGAACCGAATTGCAGCCATTGTTCACAACCCAGAAACGAATTAATGAATCGGGATCTATGCCAAACTGATTACCGACATAATAAACGGTAGAATCAGCAGTACCATGAAAATGTGCAATAGGAACCGATCGCCCGGGATTATAGGTACTAATGCCTGCTCCTATCGTTCCCGACATTGAAGCAAAAGCTGCAAAATCAAGGTTTGACTGCAAGGCCATGCGCTCGGTCATAAATCCTCCCATCGAGAATCCACAGATATACATGCGTGAAGGATCAATAGAATAACTGGCACGGGCCGAATCAACCAGGGCATGGATAAAACCTATGTCGTTGACACTTGAATTTGGAAAATACCAATTGCCGCTATAATACATTCCCGCTCCCGAATTCCAGGCTGTTCCGTAACCAAACACCGCAGCCACCAAAGGATCATTGACCGCCTGAGGGCATACTACAATGATGTTGGCCGTATCGGCAATATAATTAAATCCCAGCTGGCTGAAATTTGTCATGTTGTCGCCCAGCCCATGCAGGGTAATCACCAGCGAAGCCGGCACGGAAGGATTATAGTTCGGAGACTTGTAAACACGGTAGCTTCGGGAAAGCGTTTCAAAAACCATAGTCTTGTTTGTCCATTGCGCTTCGGCATGAATACACAAAGCAAATGCGACTAATGAAAAGAGAATTTTTTTTATCATTTGGATTGATTTAAAGGTTTTTTGCCCGAATATTTTGATGCACAAAGTTATAAAAGCCTGTGTATTTAAAAAAATTTTTTCCTGATATAATAAATCAGAAAAAAATGAGTTGTATATGGTGCCTGTTTCAGGCTTACATTAACATTTTTTAACAATATTTTACTTGAAATAATTTTTGTAAGGATTTTAATTTTGTGCCCTAAAAAAACATACCATTATGCAGGAAATAATTGATATCAGAGAGCTTAATGATCGTATTCAGCGCGAGAGCGCATTTGTTGACATGGTTAGCATGGAAATGTCGAAAGTGATCGTAGGACAAAAACACATGGTAGAGCGCCTGCTCATCGGCTTGCTGTCAAACGGCCACATTTTGCTGGAAGGAGTTCCCGGCCTGGCAAAAACCCTGGCCATAAAATCGCTGGCCAGTGCCATTGACGCCAAGTTTAACCGCATACAGTTTACACCCGACCTGCTCCCTGCCGACCTGGTTGGCACCATGGTTTACAGCCAGAAAAAAGAAGAATTTAATGTACGTCAGGGCCCTGTTTTCTCCAACTTCATCCTGGCCGATGAAATCAACCGTTCACCGGCTAAGGTGCAGAGCGCCTTGCTGGAAGCCATGCAGGAACGCCAGGTTACCATCGGTGATACCACCTTTAAACTGCCCGAGCCTTTCCTTGTGCTGGCTACTCAAAATCCTATCGAACAGGAAGGCACTTATCCCCTGCCCGAAGCCCAGGTGGACCGCTTCATGCTGAAAGTCGTCATCGGCTATCCAAGCAAAGAAGAAGAAAAACTTATCATGCGACAAAATATCGGTAACAAAACCGCCACCACCAGCCCTATCATTAAAACCGACGATATCATCAAGGCTAGGGCCATAGTGCGGGAGGTATATATTGACGAAAAAATCGAAAACTATATTACCGATATTGTGTTTGCTACCCGCTACCCCGACAAATACAACCTGAAAAAATTCCAGGGTCTTATCAGCTATGGAGCATCGCCCCGTGCAAGCATTTATCTGGCGTTGGCCGCCAAAGCCTATGCCTTTATCAAACGGAAAGGTTACGTGTATCCCGAAGACATCAGGGCTGTGTGCCACGACGTGTTACGCCACCGTATTGGCCTGACATACGAAGCCGAAGCCGAAAATATTACAACAGAAGAGATTATTAATGAGATTCTGAATAGTGTTGAAGTGCCATAGGATGGAAAGGGAAAAGGGGAAAGAGGAAACAAGGAAATGAGTTAATTAAGTTGATTGAGGAGGTGAAGAAGGGAGAGATTAGGAGATTAGGAGATTGAGAGAATTAGTTAATTAAGTTAATTGAGTGAATGAGGAAATGGGGAAGATAGTTAATTAAGTTGATTGAGGAAATGAGGAAGTGAGTTAATTGAGTTGATTGAGGAAATGAGGAAATGAGAGATTGAGAGATTGAGAGATTGAGAGATTGAGAGATTGAGAGATTGGGGGATTAGGAAGTGGGGAAAGATGATAGTTTTGATGAATAACGGAATCAGATGGGGGATTGGTTCGCAACGGCGGATCGGAGCATTGGAAGATAAAAGATAAAAGTAGCTAGTTGAAAGTGGAAACAGCAGATTTACTTAAACGGGTCAGAAAAATTGAGATTAAGTCGCGTGGACTAACCAACCAGATTTTTTCAGGACAGTACCATAGTGCCTTTAAGGGCCGCGGTATGGCATTCAGCGAAGTGCGCGAATACAACTACGGTGACGACATACGCTCTATCGACTGGAATGTTACCGCCAGGTTTGACCATCCCTATGTGAAGGTGTTTGAAGAAGAAAGGGAACTTACGGTGATGCTCCTTATAGATGTCAGCGGATCGAATTATTTTGGCACACAGCAAATGCTGAAAACCGAAAAAATCACGGAAATAGCCGCTGTGCTGGCATTTTCAGCCATACAAAACAACGACAAAGTGGGCGTGGTATTTTTTAGCGACCGGATAGAAAAGTTTATCCCGCCCAAAAAAGGCACGGCCCACATATTGCGCATCATCCGCGAACTGGTTACTTTTAAATCGCAAAGTTGCGGCACTAAACTTTCAGAACCCCTGCGTTTTCTGACCAATGCAATAAAAAAACGGTGCACGGCTTTCCTGATCACCGACTTTATGGATACCGGTTTTCAGGATGCCATAAAAATTGCCTCCCGCAAGCACGACCTCATAGGTATCAGAATAGTGGACAAACGCGAAAGCGAACTACCCCGGGCAGGCCTCATGAAAATCAGGGACTTCGAGAGCAACCAGACCTATTGGGTAGACACGTCGGGCAAAGAGTTTCAGGAAACACACAAATACCGGTGGCAGCAACATGAAAAAATGCTTCACGACATTTTTGTGAAAAGCCGCATAGACGTTGCCAAAGTAAACACCGACGAGGACTTTACCAAACCGCTGATCAAATTATTTAAAAAACGTGAATCAAGATATTAAGGGTATGAAACCGGGATTAAGGTTATCGGATTTTTTTGTCATACTGCTCCTCATCGGGCTGCCGGCGGCTGTTTTTGCCCAAAAGCCCGAAGCCGTCGCCTCCATCGATTCCAACAATATACTTATCGGTGACCAGGTAAAATATAGTTACAAATTCACATTTCCCAGTGCAGCCACTCCTTTAATGCCCGTTATTGCCGACACCTTAACCAAAGAAGTGGAAGTAGTGTCGCGCACCAAAATGGACACCGCCGTCTCTGCCGATAAAAAGTTTACCACATTTTCACAAACCTTATACATTTCATCATTCGACTCGGGGACTTTTGTGATACCTCCAATGGTGTTCTCTTACCGGCAGGCCAACGACACCACCACGTATTACGCCAGCACCAATCCGATAATGCTTTATGTTAACACAGTGTCTGTTGACACCACCAAGGAATTCAAAGACATAAAAATGCCTCTCGGCGAACCCTTGACCTGGCGCGAAATACTGCCCTGGGCGTTGCTCGGGTTTGCCGTATTGCTGATCACCGGTATCGTAATATATGTATGGCACAAACTCAGAAGAAAAGAACCCATCATACAGTTGCCACAAAAACCCAAAATACCTCCTTATGAAAAAGCCCTCACCGAGCTGGAAGCCTTACGCATACAAAAACTTTGGCAAAGTGGCAAAACCAAGGAATTTCACTCCGGGCTGACCGATATCCTCCGCACCTATATGGAAGGACAATTTCAGGTGGAAGCCATGGAAATGATAACTTCCGACGTCATTGCATCGCTAAAAGCGGCACAGTTACCTCAGGAAGAGATAAACAGAATGGAAAAAATACTCACCCTGGCAGATATGGTAAAATTTGCAAAGTTTAACCCGCTGCCCGACGAACACGACCAAAGCCTGAAAAACGGCGTGCTGTTTGTGGAAAATACCAGGCCAAAAGCCAATGCTACTGCGCATGCCGGTACAACTAACGGCCCCAATAGCCAGAAACCTCAAGAAGAACCAAAAACTGAATAAGAAATGTTACTCAGCATACTATACATATATCTTGCACAACCGTGGTATCTGCTGTTGCTGATCATCATCCCGCTTCTGATAATACATTATTTTTATAAACACAAAAACAGCACCTCTGATATTGGTTATTCGTCTGCTGCGGGAATTGAAAACATCCCTCCCACGCTCAGGCAGCGGCTGATACATCTGCCTTTCATTCTGCGTATGCTGCTCATTGCCCTCCTGATTTTCATCATTGCACGGCCACAAAGCAGCCTAGACAAAAGCGACATCAGGGTGGAGGGAATAGACATCCTTATCTCCTTAGACATCTCGGGCAGTATGCTTGCCGAAGATTTCAAACCCAACCGACTGGAAGCGTCCAAAGAGGTAGCCATGCAGTTTATTGACGGCCGCCCCGACGACCGCATCGGCCTGGTAATTTTCAGCGGGGAGTCATTTTTGCAATGTCCGCTCACTGTTGACCACACCGTACTGAAATCATTTTTCAGCCAGGTAAAAAGCGGTATGATAACCGATGGCACTGCCCTGGGAGATGGCCTGGGCCTTTCTGTATTCCACATCAAAAAAAGTAAAGCTGTAAGTAAAGTAATTATACTGCTTACAGATGGTATCAACAATACCGGGTCGCTCGATCCGCTCACTGCAGCGGAAATTGCTAAAAAATTTGGCATCAGGGTCTATACTATCGGCGTAGGAAAAATGGGAAAGGCGCCCTACCCTTTCCAAACGTCTTTCGGCATACAGTATCAGAATATTGATGTGCAAATTGATGAAAAATTGCTTCAGCAGGTAGCCGAAATGACAGGAGGAAAATATTTCAGGGCGACCAACAAAAAGAAACTCGAAGAAATTTATGATGAAATAAATAAACTGGAGAAATCGAAAATTGATGTTACCCGTTTTCAAAACAAAAAAGACGAATATTTTGTATTTATCCTGGCAGCATTGGGACTGCTGGTACTGGAGATTGTTCTGCGTTTAACTGTTTTCAAAAAAATACCCTGATACGGCTATGGTTGCATTTGATCACCTCATATTATTATGCCTGCTGATACTTATCCCGGTATGTATCGTACTGTTTTTGCTGATGTTACGCTGGAAGAAAAATACCATGCAAAAGTTCGGCGATACCGGCGTGGTGCAACGTATCCTCACTGACCACTCGACTTCCAGGCCTATAGTAAAATTTGTCCTGCTCATGTTGGCCCTGGCCATGTTGGTTTTCGCCGTTGTTAATATGAAAATCGGTTCAAAAATGAGTTCGGTAAAAAGAAAAGGCCTGGACATCATCATCGCCCTCGACATCTCCAACAGCATGTTGGCTCAGGATATCAAGCCCAGCCGTATCGTGCGGTCGCAAATGGCTATCTCAAAACTTGTTGATAAATTTGAAGACGACCAGATCGGAATAATTGTCTTTGCAGGTAAAGCACAGGTGCTGCTGCCGGTAACCACCGACTATGCTGCAGCCAAGATGCTGGCCTCGGAAGCAAATCCTGATATAATGCAGGCACAGGGCACCGCCATTGGCGAAGCCATAAACCTCGCCAGGGTATCATTCGACAAAAACAGCAAAAACAAAAAAGTCATCATTGTAATTTCTGATGGCGAAAACCACGAAGACGATGCCATTGAGGCAGCGCGTGCAGCCGCCAACGACGGGCTGCTGACCTATACCATAGGGATAGGATCTGCTTCAGGGGCACCCATACCGGTGAGCATGTCGGGATTTAACATAGAATACAAAAAAGATAACTCAGGTAATACCGTAGTGACCAAACTTAACGAAACCATGCTTCAGCAGGTGGCGGCTGCAGGCAAGGGGACCTATGTAAGAGCTACCACCAATGATGCCGGACTGAACAAGGTCTTTGACGAAATCAACAAGCTGGAAAAGAAAGAATATGAAGCCCGGATTTTTTCAGAATACCGCAATACGTACATGTATTTTGTCATTGCAGCCTTGCTGCTCCTGATTGCCGACCTGATTATACTGGAAAGAAAAACGCGCCTGACACGCAACGTACACCTTTTTGAAAAAAAACATATAATTTCGTAGTCTGATTTAATATGAAAATGACAGTTTTACATAGTAAACCAGGAATAAAAAGTTGGTGTTTTCAACTTACAGTAATCATAGTACTGTTGGGTATTACCACTCATGTGCCTGCTCAAACGGCGGTGAAAGAGCTAAGGGCAGGCAACAAACTTTTTGAAAAAAACGACTACAAATCAGCTGAAATAAGCTACCGCAAAGCCCTCGAAAAGCAAAACAATTACCAGAAGGCCCTTTTCAACCTCGGCGATGCCATGTACAAACAGGGAAAATACGAAGAATCGGAAAAGATTTTTCAAAACCTTACCGAATCAGATATTCCTAAAGAAATTGCCGCCAAAGCATACCATAATCTCGGGAACAGCCAGCTTCAGCAAAAAAAATACCAGGAAAGCGTGGAATCGTACAAACAGGCGCTGCGCCAAAAGCCCAATGATAATGAAACCAAATACAACCTGGAGTACGCCAAAAGGATGATCCAGAAACAACAGCAACAGCAACAACAGCAGCAACAGCAACAAAACCAGGACCAGAAACAACAGCAGCAACAACAGCAACAGCAGCAACAACAAAATAAAGATCAGAAGCAAGACAAAAATCAGCAAAACCAACAAAACCAGCAAAAACAACAAATATCAAAAGAAGATGCCGAACGTATGCTGAACGCCTTGCAGAATAAAGAAAAAAACCTCAGGGAAAAAATGGAAAAAGAACAACAAAACCAGAATTATAAAACGGAGAAGGATTGGTAGAGGAAGGGATGGAGTGATTGAGTTGAAAAGGAAATAAGTTAATTGAGTTAAATGGGGAAATAAGGGAGTGAGGGAATGAGGAATTGAGTAGATTAAGTTAATTGAGGAATTAAGTTAATTAAGTTAATTGAGTTAATTGAGTTAAATGAGGAAATGAGGGATTGGGTTGATTGAGTTATTTGAGTTAACTAGGAATTTAAAAAAATTAAGAGATTTAGAAATTAAGAGAAATAAAATCCGATATCGGATGGGAGAATAGGAAACCTGGAGCGTGTTATAAAGGTAATGCAACAAAAAAAATGAAAGGAATCATCACCAAATACAGACATTGTGCGTTAATCATTGTAACCATAGTTTTTTGTAATGTTCCGGGCATTGCTTTGGCTCAGAAATTTACGGCATCAGCCAGTTCTGCAAGCGCCGGATTAAACAATTCGATACGGATAACTTATTCCCTGTCGGATGCCCAGGCCGAAAGTTTCCAGCCACCATCGTTCAGCGGTTTTAATGCCAGCGGGCCATACAATTCGTCGAGCAGCAACATTTCATTCATTGGCGGGAAATCGGTGGTGCAGAGCACTCAGAGCTGGATATACAGCCTTACGCCCACCAAAGCAGGAAAGTTTACCATCGAACCTGCCAAAGTTAAGGTAAACGGACAATGGATTTCGTCCAACAGTCTTACGATTGAAGTAGCTAATACCGGCACCGCCCAGGGCAATCAAAATCAAAAGCAACAGCAACAAACACAGCAAAACCAGCAGTCCTCCACCGCCGAAGCCTCTGCCACCGACCTTTTTGTAAAAGTATTTACCGACAAAACCAATGTGATGCAGGGCGAACAACTTACCGTTACCTACAAAATATATACCCGCATCCCCGTGTCGCAATACGCCATACAAAAACTGCCGTCTTTTTCGGGATTCTGGTCGTACGACCTGATGAAAAACAAAGAACAGGCCGTTCAATACAACGAAACCGTGAACGGACAGAAATATACCGTGGCCGAGATTCGCAAGGTGGCGTTGTTTCCGCAAAAGTCAGGAAAACTAACCGTGGACCCTCTCGAGGTGGAAGCCCTGGCTCATATCCTCGTCAAGAAAAAAGCCAACAACCCCTTTGGTAATTTCTTTAATGATCCTTTCTTTAACGACCCCTTTTTCCAGAACGCCTTTACCAGCGGCTACCAGGAAGTAAAAAAGACACTCAAATCCAACGCCCTCTCCATCAATGTTTCGGCGCTTCCTGCCGGACAACCCGAAGATTTTTGCGGACTGGTGGGCAATCTGAACATGGAAGCCACTCTCGACAAAAACGAAGTAAAAGCCAATGATGCAGTTACCCTGACAGTGAAAATCAGCGGCAAAGGAAACTTAAACCTCATCGACAACCTAAACATCGAATTTCCGCCCGACTTTGAAGTATACGACCCGCAAATCACCGAAAATATTTCCTCCGGAAACGAAATTACCGGGTCAAAAACATTTACCTACCTGATCATTCCGCGCACACAGGGCAACTTCAAACTAAACCCGATTACACTGAGCTATTACGATAAAAACAAAAAGTCATACGCAACACTGAGCTCAGGCGAAATCAACCTTAAAGTAGGCAAGGGCGACGGAAGCGGCGGTGCCTACATAAGCAGCACCAGCAAAGAAGACATAAAATACATTGGCAGCGACATCAAGTTCATTGAAAACAAGGATTTTGAAGTTTTTCCGGGAGATTATTTCTTTTTTGGCTCTGCATGGTACTGGTTTCTGCTGGTGTTACCGGTATTATTGTTTATTGCCTTTGTAATCCTGATGCGCCGTTATATCAAATTGCAGAGTAACACGGCCCTGCTCAAAAACAGGCGTGCCACCAAAGTCGCCTTAAAAAGGTTAAAACAGGCCAACGCCTTCATGAAATCCAACGATCACAATAATTTTTACCAGGAACTCTCGAGGGCCTTATGGGGATATGTCTGCGATAAGTTTTCGATACCCTTGTCGGAATTGTCGCTGGACACCGCTCGCGAAACTCTTACAAATAAAAATATTGAAGAAAGCATACGCACCAAATTCATTGAAATACTCGACGATTGCGAATTTGCCCGTTTTGCCCCGGCAGAGGCAACCAAAGGCATGGAAACTTTATACAACGAAGCAGTGGAAATAATCAGTAAAACGGAAAGAGAGTTGAAATAAAAAATAATGAAATGATGAAAAAGATCTTGCTACTTGTCGTTATCATTATTCAGGGGCTGCTGGCTTCAGCGGCTGACAATAAAGAAATCATTGCCCGTGCCAACCAGGCCTATACGGAGGAAAAATACACTGAAGCCATTGAACTTTATCAGCAAGTGGTAAAAAACAATTTCCAGTCTTCGGAATTGTATTACAATCTCGGCAATGCTTTTTTTAAAACCAAAGATTACCCTTCGGCGCTTCTATATTATGAAAAAGCAAAAAAGCTCGATCCTTCCGGCGAAAAAATTGATTTTAATATCAACGTGGCAAATACCAAAATCATTGATAAAATAGAAGAGTTGCCCCAACCATTCTACAAACGATGGTTGACGGGGTTCCGCCAAAGCCTTTCGGTTGACACCTGGGCGGTACTAAGCCTGATATTTTTGTTTGTATTTTTCACGGCAGCCGCCCTTTACCTTATTGGCAACACTGTTACCATACGTAAGATATTTTTTTGGGTTGGTGTTGTTTTCTTTACAGGCGCTTTGATTTCCGGTATCAGTGCGTACCATCAGCACCGCGACTTCCAAACCGCCCGTGAAGGTATCGTCTTCGAACCTACCGTAAATGTGAAAAGCTCTCCCGACGAGGGCAGTCAGGATATTTTTGTTATCCACGAAGGCACAAAAGTTAAAATCACCGATAAGGTAGGCACCTGGATAGAAATCAGGATTGCCAACGGCAGCGATGGCTGGGTACCCGAATCGGTGATAAGAATTATTTGAAGAAATCTGTGGATTTCCTGAGTGTTATCAAAAATTCACATGGTGTTAGTAGATAAGTAACTTTTTCTTCGCCACTACCCTGTCGCTATTTTTGATTATTGCCACATAATATCCTGGCCCCGCTGCTGTCAGATCTACAGAAGCATTGCCGAAATATGGCCCGGATGTCAGCAGGCAACGACCATCAGCTGACCAAACCTCCACAAGATAATTTTCCGTGCTGTTGGTGTTTATCCTGAAAACCCCCGAATTGGGATTGGGTGCGATGTCAAAATTATGCGGTGCCTTTAAGCCAATACCGGTAACGGTATCTTCAGCAACCACAATAGTGTCATAGCCGGAACACCCATGAACAGTAACCGCCACCCAGACAGTATCTGCACCGGAAATCGTTACCTGCTGTGTGCTGTCGCCCGTTGACCACCAATATTCAGCACCCGGGTTGCCCGCATCAAGCGTTATACTGCAACCCGTACAAATGCTGGTATCAGGTCCTAAATCCACCACAGGCGAAGAATAAACCGGAATAATCTGTATGGCAGTATCCGAACACGATTCAAACGATGTCACCAGGGCAACAGAATCGGTGCCACTGACTGCAACCATGGCCGGGGCGTTAAAATCATTGCTATAGTTAACTCCATTGATGTACCATTGGCAGGTCAATGCTCCGGTGGTGAGATTACTAAAAACAACCGTATCGCCGGCACATACGGGACTGGGATTACAAGTGAATGATGCAGATGGCTCCTGGCAGTCAATCTGGAACACCCAACAATCGAACAGCCCATGGTTTCCCACCACATCGCCATTGCTGGAATTTGAATACCCATAACATATTATTCCGTTTTCAGTACTTTGCATAATACCTCCAATGCGGTCGTTGCTGCTTCCCCCGTAACAATTTCCCCAAATAATACCTCCCGTTTGATCCGGTGAAAAAACCCAATAATCGAAATTGCCATGATTTCCGGTAACTTCACCGGTGGAAGAGTTGGAATAGCCGCCGCACTTCAGGCTGCCTCCGGCCTGCTTCAGGAGATAAAGTCCATAGTCATCTCCCGGGCCGCCATATACTTCCGAAGACAACAAACTCCCCGACAGGGTATCCATGGTTACTATCCACACATCGTTCATGCCGTGGTTGCCCGAAACATCTCCATCTGTGGAGGAGGTATATCCTGTCATCACAATACGGCCCGAATCATTCATCACCATCTGATTGACCAGTTCAAAGCCCGTACCGCCAATACATTTCTGCCAGATAATATTCCCTGATGGCCCCACACGCACTATCCATCCATCATGTATTCCGCTGCCGGGATTGTGGTGCCCGCTAACATCCGCATCATTGGAAGCGGTGTGACCGTTGATGATAAAACCGCCATCAGGCATGGGCAGTACGTTATGCCCGTCTTCATCATCGCTGCCTCCAAAGTTTTTTTCCCATAAAAGATTACCTGCCGAATCTGTTTTAAAAAGCCAGTAATCAGTACTTCCATAGTTGGTATCCAGATCGCCGTCGAAAGAAGCCGCACCGGTAATACACACTATGCCCTTGTCCTGTGTTTGAATAATTTCAGCAAAATGATCCCCATCATTACCGCTGCCGCCATAAAACTTCATCCATTGCTGATTTCCGGAAGAGTCGGCTTTTATGAGCAACACATCAAATCCCCCGTGGGTTCCTTGTGTTACGCTATCTCTGGTAAACCCGCAAATGATGACACCATGGTCACCTGAAGAAATAACCGAATGTGCATAATCATCAGCACTGGTGCCAAAAGTACGGGTCCATAACACAGTTCCGTTAAGATTTATCTTACTCAGAAAAATATCGGTTCCGCCAAGATTGGTTGTCATATCGCCGTTGGCCGAATTGGTGTATCCGGTAAGATAATACAACAGCGAATCCCCTGCCACACATAGTCCTTTGCCAAAATCAAGGCCCGAGCCGCCTATACTTTTCTGCCACGTAATTACAGGCTGCGCAAAGGTGTTTGTAACAAGCAGGCTGCCACAACTTATTAATAATAATAAAACCTTTCTTATCATTACAAAAAAAAGTATCAATATTATTTTCAAATATAACCCATTTTAAAGAAAAAACTAAAAATAATTTTTGTCGTCCTTTAATTCAGGATACTGCATCACAAAAAAACTCCCGGTGGTTCAAACAGTGCATCTTTTTCAAAATTCCCGGTTGTTGACGCACCAACAGCAATACAAGGAACATATCAACTCCCGGGTTTTGTCCGTTGCCTACTTTTTAAATGATTTTTGCAACAACAATATGAAAAGTTTGTAACTTTACACTATTATTAATAGCCATTCATGGGTAAGCACCTGAAAATATGGGCGACACTGTCATTACTGATGCTATCGGGCTTTTCGGCTTTTGCTCAGTTTTATAACGGCTCGCAGCTTAACTTTGGCAAAAACCGGGTTCAATTTACCGATCGTTTCTGGTCATTCATGCGTTTTGAAAAGTTTGATACGTACTTTTACCTCAATGGCAAGGAACTGGCCGTTTATACCGCCAAATATGCCGATAAATACCTGAAAGAGATAGAAAAAAAACTCGAATATACGCTCGAAGACAAGATACAGTTTATCATCTATAACAAGTTCTCTGAACTTCAGGAAAGCAACATAGGCCTCATTCAGGATGTTAATTACAACATCGGCGGGATGACACATATTGTGGGCACCAAGGTTTTTTTGTATTATAACGGCAGCCACACTGATTTTGAAAAACAGATACGTGCCGGCATGGCTCAGGTGATCATCGACGAAATGATGTATGGCGGCAAAATCACCTCCATGATAAAAAATTCGGCGTTGATGTCCATGCCTGCCTGGTATTCACAGGGACTGGTGTCGTACATTTCCGAAGAATGGAGCGCCGACATCGACAATTACGTAAAAGATGGCATACTGCGCGGCGACTACAAGCGGTACAACAGCCTTTCGGGCAACGACGCTATCTATGCCGGTCATTCCATCTGGAAATATGTGGCCGACAAATACGGCCCCTCGGCAATAGCCAATATTGTTTACCTGTCAAAAGTCAGCCGTAATGTGGAAAGCGGTTTTCTGTATGTACTCGGTGTATCCTTTAAAAACCTGGCCAAAGAATGGCTGGCATACTATGAGCAAATGTACCGCGACGGTGACCAGGGACGCCAGAATTACCAGGAAACAGCCCTGTTGAAAAAATTCAAAAAAAACTATGTTTACGGAAATATAAAAATCAGTCCCGATGCTAAATATGCCGCCTATACCACCAATTATATGGGGCAATACCGTGTTTGGCTGTTTGATTTTGAAAAAAATAAAACCCGTAAAATTTTGCAACGCGAATGCCGGCTCGACGAAAAGGTTGACTACTCTTTTCCTCTGCTGGCCTGGCATCCCACAGGAAAGATGCTGGCCATCATCATAGAAACCAAAGGCAAAAACATGATGTATTCATATATGATGGATGAGAAGAAATTTGAGAAACAACAATTGTTCAACCTCGAAAAAATTCTGGACCTTTCCTTTTCACAAAACGGTAAAATGATCGTGTTTTCAGGGGTGGTGCAGGGTCAAACCGATATCTATGTGTACAACGTGGCCGCTCATACATACGAGCCAATAACCAAAGACATCTACGACGATCTTAACCCACGTTTTGCAAATAATTCCACCGAAATCATATTCAGTTCCAACCGCCCTGACGACACTATAAGGTATGACGTGCTCACTTACCTCGAATCGGAAAGGGATACCATCACTCACCTGCTACCATATACGGACATTTTCATTTACGATTACAAAACCAAAAGCAGGTTGCTGAAACGCCTTACCAACACGCCCCATACGAATGAAATTATGCCCCTGCCCTACGACTCCCGGTTCTATTCATACCTTTCGGACGAAAACGGCATCTACAACCGTTACCTGGCACGGATTGACAGCACCATAAGTTATATCGACACAGCAACACATTACCGCTATTACACCACATCCTTTGCAACCACCGATTATTCAAGAAACATCCTGCAACACGATATTTCCCCTGCCGCCAAAAAATCCGCGGAAGTGATTTTTTCTGATGGCAGGCACCGGCTTTTTGTCAACGACCTTCCCCAGGCCAAAGACTTTAAAAAAATGACGCCGGCCAACACCTTCAACCGCACCATTTTTCTGAACAACCTGCAGCAGGAGGCCCGCGGCGACAACTCATTGATCAATACCGAAGAAATTGAAATACTCAAAAATAAAAAAACAAAAACAAAACCCAAAAAACCCGCCAATGTCCTTGTTGACCAGTTGAATAATGAGCCCGATACGGGAGCCGTGGATATCAACAATTATGTGTTCAGCGGAGAACAAAAATCCCTGACAGCTACTGACCAGGATTCTCTTGGTTTAAAATTTAAAAAGACTTTTACCCTGCCACGTCAGCAAAACTATAACGTGGAATACTCCATCAACCAGCTTGTAGGGCAGATAGATTTCAATTACTTGAACACCTCCTACCAGCAGTTTACCGGCGGCGGCTCCCCAGTGTATCTCAATCCCGGGTTCAATGTGTTTTTTCAACTCGGCGTGATTGACCTGCTTGAAGATTACAGAATTTCAGGAGGCATCAGCCTTTCACTGAGTTTTGACAATAACGAATTTTTTATCGGATTTGAGAACCTGAAAAAACGCCTCGACCACGGATTTTTCTATTACAGGCAGGCCAACACAGGCACAAATGGTTATTCGCTCATCAAACTGCGCTCCAACTCCCTGTTTTACGTTATGAAATGGCCTTTTTCAAGGGTATTGGCCATCAAAGGAACTGTGTTGGGACGGTACGACAAGATGATTTATGCTTCCACCGATTATTATAACCTGCAAATCCCCGATGTCCACGAATTCTGGACCGGCGCCAAAGCAGAACTGGTCTTCGACAACACGCAATACAAAGCCATCAACATCTATTACGGCTGGCGCTGGAAAATTTTCGGAGAGTACTACCAAAAACTCGATAAAAAATTCAACAACCTGGTGGTGCTTGGAATGGATTTCCGCCATTACCAAAAGATTCACCGCACCTTTATCTGGGCCAACCGGCTGGCTGCAAGCACCTCTTTTGGCAACAACAAATTGGTTTATTATATGGGTGGTGTTGACACGTGGATCATCCCCAGGTTTAACAATGAGAACCAGGTTTCGCAAACACAAAACTATGCCTACCAGACCTTAGCCACCAATATGAGGGGATTTGTGCAAAATGTCCGAAACGGTCCTACCTTTGCCGTCATCAACAGCGAACTGCGATTCCCCATCGTTCGTTATTTCTCAAAGAAACCCCTCAAAGACAACCTGTTCACCAACCTGCAGATCGTCGGTTTCGGAGATATAGGCACCGCCTGGACAGGATTAAACCCTTATTCCGACGAAAACGTGATTACCCGGCAAATTGTGCAACAAGGGCCGATTACCGTAACCCTCATCAAAAAACGCGACCCCATTATTGGCGGATTTGGCTTTGGCCTGAGGACAAAACTTTTGGGGTATTTTATCCGGGCCGACTATGCCTGGGGCGTTGAAAACAGTCTATTGCAGAAACCTGTTTTTTATATCTCGTTAAGCACTGATTTTTAACCTACGACATTTTTTCTATGAAAGACTTAAAATCTAAAATCAAAGAACTGTCCAGGGAGTATGCTCCTGAAATAATAACCCTCAGAAGACATTTTCATGCCTATCCCGAACTGGCTTTCGAAGAAATAAAAACCGGCGACATAATCTGTGCCGAGCTCGACAAGGCCGGCATCCCCTACAGGAGGGGTATTGCCAAAACCGGCATTGTAGCGCTTATCAAGGGAAAAAATCCCGACAAAAAAGCCGTAGGCCTGCGAGCCGATATGGATGCCCTGCCCATGACCGAAACCACAAATGCCGACTACAGCTCTAAAAACGAAGGCCGTATGCATGCCTGCGGACACGATGTGCACATGGCCTCGATGATAGGTACTGCAATTATCCTGAACCGCCTGAAAGACTCCTTTGAAGGCAGTGTTAAAATTATCTTTCAGCCATCAGAAGAAAAATATCCCGGTGGCGCCATACAAATGATTATGGAAGGAGTGCTGGAAAACCCCAAAGTCAGCTGCATGATAGGTCAACACGTACACCCCAGCGTAGATGCGGGCAAGGCGGGTTTCAAGCACGGAAAATCAATGGCTTCAACCGATGAAGTGTATATCAATGTGTTAGGCAAAGGCGGACATGCTGCCACCCCCGAACTGGTAATTGACCCCATAGTAGTGGCTTCGCACATCATCGTAGGACTGCAGCAGGTGGTAAGCCGTATGGCCACCCCTACCATCCCCACCGTGCTCTCATTCGGACGGATATTTGCCAATGGCAAAACCAATATTATTCCCGACGAGGTGTTCATCGAAGGTACGTTTCGCACGGTTGACGAAAACTGGCGCAAAACAGCCCACGAAAAAATCGTCGTAGCTGCACAAAACATTGCTTCGGCTTTTGGAGCCACCTGTAAAATCTTTATTGATAAAGGCTACCCGTTTTTATTTAATGATGAAACCCTCACACACCGCATTATGCATTATGCCGAAGATTATCTGGGCAATAAAAACGTGCAGGAAATTGACCTGAGGATGACCGCTGAAGATTTTGCCTATTTTTCGCATACCCTGCCATCATGTTTTTACCGCCTGGGCGTTAAAGATCCCAAAAGCAAAGAAATATCAAACCTACATACACCGGGGTTTACCGTTGCCGAAAACAGCCTTGAAACAGGCATGGGCCTGATGGCGTGGGCTGCTATCAACGAGCTGAACCATAAAGAAGAACCGGCTACTACAAAAAAAACAATGCCACCCCGCAAACACTGATAGCGGCGCCAATTACATCCTTCAACGTAACTTTCTGATGTAAAAACAACACCGATGCAGGGATTATAAGCACGGGTACAATAGCCATAATAGTTGAGGCTATACCTGCGTTGGCATGCTGAACCGCATACAGAGAAAATGACACGCCCAGAAAAGGCCCGAAAACTGCGCCCAGGCTGATGCGTTTGACAGCAGAAACATTTTTCACGGCCAGCCCCACATTTTGCCATTTCTTCCAGAAAGTAATCACAATAGAAAAACCGATAATCCCGGTTATGATGCGTATTTGCGTAGCGGCGAATGCATTGTAATCGCCCATGCCCACCTTGCTGAACACCAGGCCTATGGCTTGCCCTACCGCGCCGATAAATGCGAACAGGATTCCTTTAAGGGAATGAGCAAATGAGAACATTTTTTCACCTTTGCCTTTGTTAACAACCACCAGCGCTATGCCACCCAGGGTGAGCGACATTCCGAAAAGATTAAATAATGTTAGCGTTTCGCCCAGCATCAGCCAACTGAGAAAAGCCGTCATAGGCGGCACCAGCGTCATGATAAGCATGGCCACCCGCGAACCGATAATAGTGTATGACTCAAACAAAAACAAATCGCCGACCACAAAACCTATCAGACCTGAAAGCACCAGCCAGAACCAGGTGTTACTGCCAGCATCATCCGGAAAGAACCTGCCTCTGGTAAAATATGTAAAAACACTTAAAAACACCATAGCCAGTAGCAAGCGCAGCAGGTTCACCGCTATGGAGCCTACTTTGTTGCTGGCCGATTCAAAAGCAAGGGCGGTAACTGTCCAGCAGCAGGCCGTAAACAATGCAGCAAATTCTCCTACGTGTTCAGAAAACATAATAAAAGGCTTTTATAACAAATTATGTATTCAGATAAAAAAAGGGCAACAAGCGCTGCCCTTTTAATTTTCCTATCTCTCGCTACTATTTTAACATTCCTAATTCTTTACCAACCTTTGTAAAGGCGGCAATAGCTTTTTCGATGTGCTCCATTTCGTGTCCTGCAGAGATCTGCACACGGATACGGTCTTTACCTTTGGCCACCACCGGGAACGAGAAAGCAGTTACATAGATACCTTCATCCAGCATTTTGTTGGCAAAGTCAACGGCCAATTTCGAACAATCCGGATATTTCCCAAACATGATTGCTACGATTGGATGTTCGCCGGGAATAATATCAAAACCTGCGGCTGTCATTTTTTCACGGAAGTATTTTGTATTCCGTTCAAGTTTATCGCGTAATTCTGTAGATTTTGTCAATATGTCAATAACCTTAATCGTTGCGCCAACAACTGATGGGGCAACGGTATTTGAGAACAGATAAGGACGGGCTTTGTTACGCATCCAGCTTACGATTTCCTTGCTTGAAGAAATACATCCACCGGAAGCTCCACCTAAGGCTTTTCCGAAGGTGGTGGTAATAATATCAACTCTTCCCATCACTCCACGATATTCATGAGTTCCGCGTCCGGTTTTGCCCAGAAAGCCTGTGGAGTGGCTGTCGTCAACCATTACAAGAGCATCATATTTTTCTGCCAGGTCGCAGATCTCATCTAATTTGGCAATGTCGCCATCCATCGAAAACGATCCATCGGTGGCAATCATTACAAAACGGCACCCTTTTTCACGTGCTTCTTTCAGGCAGCGTTCGAGACCTTTAGCCATTTTATCGTTAGCCGGGTCAATCTCTTCCACATCGCGCATATCGCCGTGTTTGTATATCCAGCGCTGAGCTTTGCACAGGCGGATACCGTCGATGATGGAAGCATGGTTCAGTGCGTCGGTGATAATGGCATCGTTCTCACCAAGAAGGGGTTCAAAAACGGCACCATTAGCATCAAAACATGAAGAAAACAAAATAGTGTCTTCCATGCCAAGGAATTCGGAAACCTTGCGTTCCAGTTCTTTGTGGATGTCCTGTGTTCCGCAAATAAAACGTACCGATGACAATCCGTAACCACGGTTATCAATTTCCTTATGTGCGGCTTTTATAAGTTCAGGGTGTGATGAAAGGCCAAGGTAATTATTGGCACAGAAGTTCAGGCATTTTTTGCCTTTTACAATGATCTCGGCACCTTGCGGACTTTCAATAATACGTTCGTGTTTAAAAAGTTTTTGTTCTTCAAGTTTCTGGAGTTCCTCTGCCAGAAAGGCTTTCATTTTTGTTTGCATAGTTAAATCTCCTTTTATGATTTTATTTTTTATATTAATCCTTTTTTATGTTTTTCACCAATCACTTTAAGCATATCCTGAGTCATGGCATCAAGGTCGTAGCTTGGTTTCCATCCCCATTCTTCGCGTGCAGCCTTATCATCCACAGCATCGGGCCAACTGTCGGCTATAGCCTGGCGGAAATCCGGTTTGTACTCGATAGTGAAATCAGGCAAATATTTTTTAATATTTTCAGCCATTTCCTTCACCGAAAAACTCATGGCGCCCACGTTGAAATCGCTGTGGTGTTTCAGTTTTGCAAAATCGGCCTGCAATAAATCCACGGTAGCCTTGAGGCAGTCGGGCATATACATCATCGGAAGACGGGTATCTTCTTTTACAAAGCAGGTATATTTGCCATATTTAATGGCATCGTAATAGATTGCCACAGCATAGTCGGTGGTGCCGCCGCCGGGCAGGGTTTCGTTGCTGATAATGCCGGGATAACGCAGCCCGCGAACATCCATTCCATATTTTTTTACATAATAATCGCAAATCAATTCGCCGGCAACTTTAGTTATTCCATACATAGTTGATGGTTTCAGCACGGTTTCCTGAGGAGCACAATCCAGTGGCGTTCCCGGGCCAAACACAGCGATAGAACTTGGACACAGCACTTTTTCCATCTTCATTTCGCGAGCCAGTTCGAGCACATTGATTAAGCCGTTCATGTTGATATCCCAGGCCATAAGCGGATTTTGTTCGCCCACAGCGGAAAGAATTGCAGCCATGTTAATAATGCAGTCCACCTGATACTTTTTGCACACCTCGGCCATTGCCTGCTTATTCAGGATGTCAAAATATTCAAAAGGCCCTGAGTTAGCAACGATTTCAGAAGGCTTTGTCTTCCGGGTACTGGCAATTACATTGTCATTGCCGTAAATTCTGCGGAGTTCCATGGTAAGTTCAGAACCTATCTGACCAACTGCTCCGACAATAAGGATTTTTTTCATATAGATTATTAGGTTTTTAAATAAATGTTTTTTTTATTTGTCGCGCAAATTTAGCTTTTTTAGCCATACTTTGTAATAAACCACTAAACTTTTTTGAATAATATTTTTTGCACAAAAAAACTACTACATTTTCTAATTTAAACCTCGTTAAATGCTTATTTTTGAAAAAAAACAAATCCATGAAAAAATTTATTTTGCTTTTAATAATCGGCACCTTATCTCCTGCAATGATTTATTGCCAGGGAGATAACACCATCAAACTAAATCCTCCCCTGAATGATGTGATCATTTACTTAACCGGCGCCCAGTTGCGATATAAGGTCAATGTAAACCTGGTTAAAGGAAGAAATGTAGTGGTTTTTGAAAATTTTGCCCCCGGACTGAACCCACAATCAATCAAAATCAGGGCGGAAGAAAATGCCACCGTACTTTCCATCTCGAACAAAGTTACTTCCTCGCCGGTTGAAAACGAAATACAGAAACATACGCGGATAAATGACTCCATAAAACTAATCACCAAAAAAATTTCCATCATCAATGATGAAAAAAACGCATTGACGGTTCAAAAAGAGATGTTGTTGAAGAACCAGTCGCTGGGAGGGCAATCAACGGGTGTGAATGTCGCAGAGCTTCAGAAAGCAGCCGATTTTTACCAGTTAAGAATCTTTGATATCAATAAGCGTTTATCTGACCTAGCCACAGAAACCGATACACAAACGGCATTGCTTTCCGGGTTGCAACGTAAGGCTGATGAAATCAATGCCAAACTAAATATTTCACGGTCGGAGGTGTCGCTGCTTATAAATGCAAATAATACGCAAGCTACCTCCCTGGATGTTTCATATGTAGTAAACGATGCCGGTTGGATGCCCTATTACGACCTCAAATGCGATGATATCAGCCAGCCTATCACGCTGAACTACCGGGCCAAGGCTTATAACAACACTGGGATTGACTGGAATGATGTTTCGCTGATTCTATCTACGACAGACCCTTCTCTTAATATATCCGTACCTGAATTAAAGACATGGTATCTGACAAATTACGTAAGCCAGGTCAACTATGGCAAATCAGGATGGTACAACCAGGCTGTTACTGATAATCTGGAAAATAAAGAGACCCAAAAAGCGGAAGGGAAAACACAACAGCAATCGGTGAAAACAAAGCAAATTGAGGTCCCGGAATTAAGTTTTGATTTTAACATCAAAAATTATTATACACTTCCTTCTGATGCAAAGCCCTATATCGTTGACATTGAAGAACACTCTGTCAAGGCGGGCTACCGGTATGTGTGTGTTCCTGTTGTTGAAAAAAGCGCTTTTCTTATGGCGTGTATCAACGACTGGGAAGAACTAAACCTGGTAGAAGGTTATGCAAATGTTTATCTCAATGGGACCTATGTAGGCCAGTCATACATCAATCCCAACGAAATTGCCGATACACTGCAAATATCCCTTGGCCGCGACAGCCGGATACAGGTTGACCGCGTAAAGCTTAAAGATTTCAGCAGCAGGGTATTAATAGGCACTAAACGAAAAGCCACCTATGTGTATGAACTTTCAATAAAAAACAACCGTACATCCCCTGTAAATATTGAAATACAGGATCAGATACCCGTAAGTAACAGCCAGGAAATAGAAATTACAGTCGATGAGGTTTCGGCAGCAGAACACAATCCGCTTACTGGGTTCCTTAAATGGAACTATACTATTGACACGGGTAAAGTCCTGTCGCTAAAAGTTGGGTACACCGTAAAGTATCCCAAAAGCTATTCCGTGCCCATGAAGAGAATGAGGGCGCTGAATTGCCCGAGCTTCTAAAGATATAAACCAATTTAATTATGCTTACCGTAAAGACTTTTCAATTTAACGATTTTGGCGTGAACACCTATGTCCTGGCCAATGGAAACAAGCAATGCATCGTCATTGACCCGGGTTGCTATACCAGCGCCGAGCAAAAAACTTTTGATGATTTTATCGAAACATCGCAGTACCATATCGAAAAAATTGTTATTACCCACTGCCATATCGATCACATCCTGGGAGTAACACATCTGGAAGATAAATTTGGTGTAGGGGCATGGATTCACCCTGCCGGAAAAGAATTTCTGAGAGCTTCCGTAGGATATGCATCGGTTTTCGGGTTCGAGCTCGACCGGGTGATTAGCCCTGCAGGCTTTGTTAATGAGGGAGAACCAATTATCCTGGGCAACGATAAAATTGATGTCCTGTACACCCCCGGACATGCCGAAGGCAGCGTTTGCTATTTGATCCATGGGCAAAAAACAGTATTTTCAGGCGATGTATTATTTCAGGGAAGCATTGGCCGCTCCGACCTTCCAACAGGCGATTATGACCTGCTGATCAGCAGTATAAAAAATAAATTATTGACACTGGACGATGATTACACAGTATTTCCGGGGCACATGGCAAAGACCACTATCGGAAATGAGAGGAAGAACAATCCCTACTTGTTATGATGACTATGACCAGATTCAGGAACATATTCTGGGCAATAGGAGTCTTGTTGTTGCTGACAGTTCCAGCAAAAGGACAAAGCTTTTTCAGAGGCGTACTGCTCAGCCGGCAGGACTCCACTGTTATACCCTTTGCCATAGTGAAACTGGCTGAAACAGGTAGCTATGTGGAAACTACCATCAAAGGCGAATTTAATTTCGAAATTTCTTCGGGCAAAACGCCGGTGCATTTGGAAATCTCCACTTTTGGGCTGCGCGAAACCATTATCCATCAACCTACTTTTAAGGGAACAGAAAAAATTTATGTTGATCAAATGCCTCTTGTACTTAATCTTGTTGAGGTAGAGGGACTTAACGCGGAAGAGATCGTAAAAAAAGCTGTTTTACAAATCCCCGCAAACTACACCGATTCAAGTTTTGCAGCCTTTTCGTTTTACCGGCAATACGAAAAAATCAATGGTAAATTTAAAAACCTGATTGAAGTTCAGGCTGTTGTCTCGTTTATTATCAACACCGTAAAAAACTATAAATCGGCGGATTATGGCTTTGCCATTGAACACATGAGAAAAAGCAATCATACCTATGTCATTGATGACCTGCAATATGATGATTATGATTTTTCCGCTTTATTAAGACAGAACCCGGTATATCATCTGGCTGAAAGTTCATTGAACCCCAATGCATTCAGCTTTTACGAATTCAGTTTTGACACGCTCGCTGAACATACAGATGATTACACCATCAACTATAAATGCGCCGGCTTCTCCAGTGAAATGCACGGAGTGAGTAACATCAGAGAAGTTGGATGGCAGGGCGAAAGCCGCGAAGAAGGAGTTTTAATTATTGACAGGAAAACTTTTGCTTTTAAAAAAATCGAAAGAAAAGCATACAGAAACCCGTGGTATCATTATCCAAAAAACAATAATTATTTACTGCCGTCCAAACGCTATTATGAAGAATTTGTGGATGGGAAGCTGACAGTGGAGTATTATCAGGAAAAAGACAAGTGGTTCCCGGCAAGTTTATGCTACAGCTATACCAATGAATTTTATAAATCAGCAACAGCAAATAAGGAGTTTACCATAACAGATGTTTTTGAGTGGCACTGCGACAGCGTTTCGCATTTTATCCCGTCATCACTGGCCGACATTTTTTATAAGGACTCTCCCCTGCCCCTGCAAAAATATACTTACCATGAAACCCAATGGGATATTCCTTTGCCGTCTTTCTGTTTTTTCAAAAAAGATGATGTGTACCGCGACATAGAACAGGAAAATTCTATTGAAGGACAGTTTAAAAAAAACGGCAACGAATAATACCAGCTATTGATTATTGGGCATATTAGTTCAGGCACCCTGCATTTTTGCCTGATAACCCCGTTCATCTCTTTTCTCGATATAATTGATAAACGAGCGGTTTACCACTTTGTTCCCGCCGGGAGTGGGATAATCGCCCGAAAAATACCAGTCACCGGTATTGCCCGGACAGGCAGCATGAAGATCGCTCACCGACTGAAAAATAATCTGCACCCGGGCCCTGATATCTTCAGGCACCAGCAACTGTGTTATTTTTTCGGCAATACGTTCCGGAGTAAAAGGCTCATAGATTTCCTTCACATAATTGACAATTTTTTCTTTCGGCAGATGCTCCTGTGCTTTGCATTTTTTATACACACGGTTGATAACATCGTCCTGTTTGGTTTCGTGCAACAGCGCAATAGCTGCCCTGAAAGCGATAAAATCATTTAACTTGGCCATATCGATGCCGTAGCAGTCGGGATAACGAATCTGCGGAGCCGAAGAGGCTATAATAATCCTTTTCGGATTCAGGCGGTCAAGCATGCGGATAATGCTCTCCCGCAGGGTGGTACCACGCACAATAGAATCGTCTATTACTACAATTGTATCCGCATAATCCCTGATAATTCCATAAGAAACATCGTATACATGGGCCACCAGGTCGTCACGGTCTTTATCCTGCGTAATAAACGTACGGAGTTTCATATCTTTCACGGCCACCTTTTCAAAACGGGGATGAAAAGCCAGGATTTTTTCCAGTTCTTTAGCTGTGATATCGTTCCCGGCTTGCATTATTCTGTCTTTTTTTACGCCGTCGCAAAACTTTTCCAGAGCACCCATCATGCCATAATACGCCACGGCAGCCGTATTCGGAATATAGGAGAACACCGTGTTTTCCAAATCGTAATCAATGGCTTTCAGGATGGAAGGCACCAGAAAACTGCCAAGTTTTTTACGTTCAAGGTAGATATCCTTGTCGGTACCTCTCGAAAAGTATATACGTTCAAAAGAGCATGACATTTTTTTTGCCGGCTGTACAAACTGCGATAGCCTGTAGCTGCCGTCTTTTTTAACTATCAATGCATTACCCGGCAAAATTTCGTTGACTTTTTCGATGGCTACATTGAAGGTGGTCATGATGGCCGGGCGTTCCGATGCCACCACCACCACCTCATCATCGGCATAATAATAAGCAGGGCGGATACCGGCAGGGTCGCGCATTACAAAAGCATCGCCGTGGCCTATCATACCGGCCAGCACAAAGCCGCCGTCCCAATCTCTGGCAGCGCGGGTAAGCAGCCGTTGCACATCAAGATCTGCCGCTATCAGCGCCGACACATCCTTCTTGCTGACGCCTTGTTTTTTATATGACTGATAAAGATCTTCGTTTTCCTCATCAAGAAAATGCCCAATCTTCTCAAGAATAGTAACGGTATCGGTAGTTTCGACAGGGTGTTGGCCGAGACTGATCAGCTTGTTGAACAACTCGTCCACATTGGTAAGATTGAAATTTCCGGCCAATACGATATTTTTGGTTTCCCAGCTGTTTTCCCGGATAAACGGATGGCAGGTTTCGATGCTGTTTTTACCAAAAGTGCCGTAGCGCAAGTGGCCGAGGTACAGTTCCCCGACAAAGTCAGCGTTGTGTTTCAGCCAGTTCACATCGCTGTACAGCGATGGTTTTGTTTTCCGTAATTCTTTCAGCGCGGTATAAGCCGGAGAAAAGATATCCGTGATAGGTTGGGAAGAGTTGGATCGTGAACGGTTGATAAAACGCATACCAGGCTCCAGGTCAAGTTTTATACAGGCTATTCCTGCGCCGTCCTGTCCGCGGTTATGCTGTTTTTCCATCATCAGCATCAGCTTGTTCAGGCCGTAAAGGGGGGTATTGTATTTTAAACGGTAATATTCGAGAGGTTGCAATAATCGGATAAAGGCAATACCGCATTCGTGTTTTATCGACTCACTCATACAGTTGTTTTTTTACAAAATTATTGTTTCACAAACAATTATTTCAAATTTTGCAGATGAGTTATTAACAAAAGATGCTGTAACTCAGAAGTTTTTATTGTCAAAATTCACCGGTCTGTTTTCCTGATTATATTTCTGGCAATCTGTTTCTACAGAAAGTTCACCAGCCGGTTTTGAAAATTTATCCGAGGGAAGTATGTTCAGGGATTTATCGGCATAGACCTTTTTCATATACAAAGCCCATATGGGGAGCGACATGTTGGCGCCCTGCCCGAGTGAAGTACTACGGAAGTGAATGCTGCGGTCCTCACAGCCCACCCAGATTCCTGTGGTAAGGTTAGGGACAAAACCCATAAACCAGCCGTCGGAGTTGTTGTCGGTGGTACCTGTTTTGCCTGCTATCTGATTGGTGAGCGCATATTTGCCCCGCAGCCGGGCGCCGGTGCCGCTTTCCACCACGCCCTGCATCAGGCTGGTCATAAGATAGGCAGTTTCTTCGCTCATGGCTTCCTGAGTCTTGGGAACAAAAGTGGCCAGGGTGTTGCCGTATTTGTCTTCGATACGGGTAACAAATATCGGCTCAATATATACGCCTTTATTTGCAAAGGAATTGATGGCACCCACCATCTCGTACAGCGACAGGTCGGGGGTGCCCAGACAGATGGCATACACTTCGGGTATCTCGCTTTTGACGCCCATTTTGTGGGCAACTTTTACCACAGGGCCGGGAGAATACCTTTTGATTAAAAAGGCCGATATCCAGTTGATGGAGTTGGCCAGGGCTTCTTTAAGTGTTACCATTTCGCCTTCCTTATATTCACCCGAATTGCGCGGCTCCCACTTCTGGCCATTTTCCAGGTCGAAAGTTATCGGCACATTAGGCACTTTAGCGCAGGGCGAAAATTCGCCTTCCTGCATGGCTACCGTATAAACAAAAGGTTTAAAAGTGGAGCCTACCTGCCGTTTGGCCAGACACACATGGTCGTACTGAAAGTATTTGTAATTGATACCGCCCACATAAGCCCTGACATAGCCGGTCTGCGGCTCAACAGACATCAGCCCTGCCAGTAAAAACCATTTATAATATTTCACGGAATCCAGCGGAGTCATCACCGTATCTTTTTCGCCTCCCCAGGCAAAAACCTTCATATTGACAGGGGTGTTAAATATCTTCATAATCTTATCGTCGGAGATGCCTTCTTTCTTCAGATTTTGATAGCGTTCCGACCGATAGACCCCCTGCATGATCATTTTGTCAATCTGCTGGTCGGTAACACGCCAGTCGTAAGGAGCCCTTTTAACGCCTTTCCAGTGCCTGTAAAAGTCTTTCTGAAGTTCTTTGCCCAGGTGTTCGCTGACAGCCTCTTCGGCATAGCGTTGCATTTTGGAATTAATGGTGGTATAGATGCGTAACCCGTCCTTAAAAATGTTGTAGGGTGTTCCGTCAGCTTTCAGGTTTTTGTTACACCACCCATAGGCAGGGTTGTTTTCCCACTGGTCCAGGTCTTCTTTATATAATTTCTTATCTATATAATTTTCTTCTTCGGGTTTATTCCGGGTGAGCAATATCCTCAGGTATTCCCTGAAATAGGTCGCCATGCCCACAGTATGATCCTGGATACGAAACCGCGACATATCTATCGGCAACACCCGCACCGAGTCATATTGCTGCTGGCTGATAAAGCCGTTGATTTCCATTTGCTTCAACACCACTTCGCGTCGTTTCATGGCGTTTTCGGGGTTACGCACCGGGCTGTACCGCGTAGGGGCTTTCAGCAGGCCAATGAGCATAGCCGATTCCTGAATATTGAGCGAATCAGGGGTTTTATCAAAATAGGTACGTGCGGCAGAATTTATTCCAAATGACTGATTACCAAAATCTACCGTATTAAGGTACATGGCAATGATCTCCTGTTTGGTGTAATTGTGTTCGAGTTTCACGGCGGTAACCCACTCTTTGAACTTGGTGATGGCCACTTTCAGAAAATTCTGGTGGGGGTCGCGGGGAAAAAGGTTTTTTGCCAGTTGTTGAGTGATGGTGCTGCCGCCGCCGGCACCGCGGTTTCCGGTAATCATACCAAACATCACACGGAAAAGACTGCGGACATCAATACCGGAATGTTCGGTAAAACGCGCATCTTCGGTGGCTACCAAAGCATTGACAATATTGGGCGAGAGGTCTTCAAAATGTATGTTGGAACGGTTTTCTACATAATACTTGCCTATGACTACCTGGTCGGAAGAATAAATCTCCGACGCCAGATTGCTGCGGGGATTTTCAAGCTCCTCAAAGGTGGGCATAAAACCAAAAGCACCAATAGAGATCAAAGTAAACAAAACGATGACTACCCCGATTACTGAAAAATAAATAATCCAGAGTCGTTTTATATGTGTTTGAAATTCGCTGTTTACCGCACGTTTTGCCATATCATTTTTCAGTTTCAAATTTTTCAATCCGGATACCAAAATCTTCTATTCCCTGCAGTTCGGGCTCGCGCATAGCCTGTTCAAACTCAAAAGAATAATTGCCTGACAATCTGAACCTTATGCCCTTACGGAACAAAATGCGGTTATCCACCATTTTTCCGCGCTGCTTACCAAGCCACTTACCCGAGTCGTCCGCCAGGCGGCACTCGATAGTATCCACCGAATACATCCCGTTGGGATACAAGGTTTTCAGGAAAAGAAAGATATTGCTATACCGGTAATCAGATGCATTGCGAATATTTATATAAAAATTATACAATTCGGTGGTATCGGTAATGGGTACCGAAAATTTCACGATATCGCTGCTCTTCCAAACAGAATTTTCTATTTTCTTATTTCTGTCCACCAGCACGCCCGGCCCGCACGAAACGATTGAAAACACAAATAATGAAACGAGCAGAATAAGAAGAATCTTTTTCATTTTAGTCATCAGCAAATTTGGATAGGTCTTCCTCAAAATGTTCAAATTCAATTTTCTTTTCCTGTTTCTGGGCAAAATCTTCCAGTTTTTCGGGCACTATTCCTTTGGCGTTGTCTTTGATGATCTTCTTTGCCACATCGACACCGATGGCGAGTAAATTCGCCGGATCGTCCACATAAGAATACCACACGATTTTTTTTATCACATCAATTTTCTGGCACTGCGCGTTGCCTTTTTTGGTCTTGACTATGGTGTCGGTATTCGGAAATTCTTTCAGGGCATCCACATAACAGTCGTATTCATAGTTAAGGCAACATTTCAGTTTAGAACATTGTCCTGCAAGTTTCTGCGGGTTGATGCTCATTTGCTGAACACGGGCTGTGTTGGTAGAAACCGATTTAAAATCAAAGAGCCAGCTGGAGCAACAAAGCTCTCTGCCGCAGGTTCCAATACCACCGAGGCTGCTGGCTTCCTGACGTACGCCAATCTGCCGCATTTCCACCCTGACGCCAAACTGCTCGGCCAGCACCTTGATAAGTTCCCTGAAATCAACCCTTTCCTCGGCCGTATAATAAAAAGTGGCTTTGGTGCCGTCGCCCTGATATTCCACGTCGTTGACCTTCATGGACAAATGCAGGTTGCCGGTAATTTTTTTTGTCTTATACAGGGTTTCGGTTTCTGGAGCTACCACGCTCACCCATTTTTCGATGTCAGAAGGCCTGGCCCGGCGATATACCTTTTTGATTTCGCGTGTTTCAAAATTCACGCGTTTCTTCTTCATCTGCAGGCGGGCGGCTTCTCCCATAAGCGTGATGATGCCCAGGTCGTGTCCGGGCGAAGATTCCACCGCCACAATATCGCCCACCTTATAATCTGAATTTTCGGGAACCAGGAAGAAATCCTTCCGGCTATTCTTAAAACGCACTTCCACATAAGGAAAGGCCGGATAAATCTTGGGGGGATTTATATCTTTCAGCCAGTCGTAGGCGTTGCGTTTGCAGCAGGAATGACTGTATATCTTATCGTTTTTCTGATGCGACTTAGGTTTGCTATCACAGCCCCGCGTAAGAAATTCGTTTTTTTCGTTTGTCATAGCATTACATATTACCGCAAAGATAAAATATTTTGGGGGATATTTGACAAAATTATGAACGCATAATATGATTAAGCCTGAACGACAAATCCATAAAAAGCACCTTGGGGTTGGCATTGCGTTCAATATGATACAGGGCATTGTTAAATTCTTCGGCAAAATAAGGAATACGTTCAGCCGTCATGACGCCTGAAAAACCTTTAACAAATTTGCTTTCTTCTTCCACCAATTTTATTAGTTTTTCGTTGCCATGATTGACCAGCGAGGTGTTCCGGATGATTTTCAGTGCGTAATTGAAAAAAATCTTTTGATTTTCGCGGCCGATTTTTGAAATTTCTTCAATGAATTTGTTCAGCTCAAAAACATCGGACTTGTTGAAACGGTAACACAGACGCAGCCAGGATGTCAGCGATTTGAAATAATAGCCGTCTTCGTCCACATCGTGCAACAAGGCTTTGGCAACCACAAAGTTGCCATCGGCTACATTGGCAATTTTCCTGGCGTTGATTTCGGTAGCCTGATATTTTTCCACCAGGGCGTTGCTGATATCATTGTTTCCCAGCCGCGGAATTTTAACTATCTGTGTGCGCGAAATAATAGTATTGATAATCTGTTCATGGTTTTCGGCCACCAGGAGAAATAAAGTTTTTTCGGGTGGTTCTTCAAGTATTTTGAGGATTTTGGGAGCCGCGGCATGATAGAGTTTTTCGACCATCCAGATTAGCACAACTTTATATTCCGACTCAAAGGATTTCATGCCTAATCTTTTTACGATCTCATCACAATCATAAGCGTTGATAATTCCCTGTTTGTTTTCCACACCCACAGCATCGTACCAGTCGTTCAGCGAAATATAGTATTGATTTTGTATGAGCAAATTACGCCAGGTTTGAATAAAATCAATACTTCTGGGTTTGGCTTTTATGTCTTTGGTAGTGGTTACCGGGTAAAAAAAGTGTATATCCGGGTGCATCAGCTGATTAAACTTGACACACGAAGGACACACGCCGCACGAATCTCCGGCCAGGGGCGAGCCGGCATCGTAGTATTGCTTATTGGTACATGAAATAAATTGAGCATAGGCAATAGCCATGGCCAGTTTTCCTGATCCTTCGGCACCAAGAAAAAGCTGCGCATGGCTGACCCGGCTGTTTTTTACCGTGTGAACCAGGTAATTTTTGACAGGAAGTTGTCCGATAATATCTGAAAATCTCATAAATTGAACACTGTTTCTAAAAAAACGAAAATACAAAATTTTGCAGTATGAAATATTGTATTTGGTTTTAAAAATGAAATCTCATGGGCCGGTTCCGCCAAAACGTATTGTCGAGATCGAAAAGATGCTTAAAAATACTTTGCAGACAACTTTCTTTATTTCATCAATTCACCGATAATGGTATCGACCGAGATACCTTCAGCTTCCGCTTTGTAGTTTTTCACTAAGCGGTGGCGGAGTACCAATGGGGCCACATGCTGCACATCTTCGATATCCGGCGAAAACTTTCCGTTGATGGCGGCGTTGCATTTGGCGCCGATAATCATGTATTGCGAGGCGCGGGGGCCGGCTCCCCACGAAATATAATCGTTAGCCCATTTGTGGGCGGCAGCGGTCCTGGGCCGGGTTACCGAAGCCAGGTTTATGGCATAATTATACACATTGTCGGGCACGGGAATCTTGCGGATGACCGATTGAAATTCAAGAATTTCCTCGGCCGTGAGAACCACTTCTACACGGGGCATGTAATTGGTGGTCGTAGTTTTTACAATATTGACTTCCTGTTCAAAATCGGGGTAATCAAGCCAAATGTTAAACATAAACCGGTCGAGTTGCGCTTCAGGCAAAGGATAAGTGCCTTCCTGTTCGATAGGGTTTTGCGTGGCTAATACAAAAAACGGCTCATCGAGTTTAAAAGTTTTTCCGGCCACAGTAACGGCCTTTTCCTGCATAGCTTCGAGCAGGGCTGATTGTGTTTTTGGAGGGGTGCGGTTAATCTCGTCGGCAAGAATTATGTTGGCAAAGACAGGTCCTTTGATAAACCTGAATTTGCGTTCTTCATCAAGAATTTCGGAGCCAATGATATCGGATGGCATCAGGTCGGGGGTGAACTGTATCCTGGAATAGTTCAGCCCCAGGGATTTTGCAATAGTATTGATCATCAGCGTTTTGGCAAGACCGGGGACGCCTATGAGCAGGGCATGTCCGTTGCTGAAAATTGAAATTATGATGTTGCGTACCACCTCATCCTGTCCAATAATCACCTTGGCCGTTTCGGCTTTCACCTTGTTATACTTTTCTACCAGCGCTTCCAGAGCTTCTATATCGGATTTGAATTGCATCGTTACAGTTTTTTATTGTTTATCGTTACGGAGCCAGGTATATTTATAATTGCAGTCTTTATAATTATCGGAAATACTGATAAAAGTGTTTTGTGTTTTTTCATTGATCCAATCGCTGATAGCTTGATTTTGCTTAACCTGAACAGCAATATTTTGTATTTGAGGGTAGTCATCTTTTAAATTGGCCTTATGCGGCTCAGTGCGTGATTTAAGTTTCAGCATACGGTAGGCCTGTTGCCCATCCTCATTGGTATAAACCATAGGAGCCGAAATCTCTCCGACTTTCATTTTTTCGATGACAAAAAACATATTGGGGTCAATCTCTTCGGGCGAAAATTTCGAATCACCCGAATACTGGTTGGTAAGCAATCCGCCGTTAACTTTGGTGGGGTCGTCAGAATACAGTGCCGCAGCTCTTTCAAAAGATAGGGAATCTTTTTTAATAATCTCGGCGATGCGGTCAATTTCTTTTTTCGATTTTATCATATCTGTCAGCGAGGCTTTAGGAATCATAAGTATATGCCTCACATTAATATATTCACCCCGGCGTTCAATCATTTGAATGATATGATATCCTTTTTGAGTTTTCACGATGGGGGAAACTTCTCCGGGTTTCAGCGAAAAAGCTGCCGCTTCAAATTCGGTGAAAAGTTCTCCTCTGCCCACAAAGCCGAGCTCACCACCCTTGGTCATAGAGCCGGGATCTTCGGAATACAAATTGGCCAGGGTGGCAAAATCTTCGCCTTTTAACACACGCTCACGCAGGCCGTTGAGCTTCTCTTTAACCATGTTTACCTCGTCCTGGCTGATGACGGCTTTTTTCACAATCTGAGCCACTTCTATCTGCGAACCCACCAGCGGCAGGCTGTCCGGAGAAATGGCATTAAAAAACTCAGTAACTTCCGTGGGAGTAATTTTCACATTCTGCGTAAGCTTGGCCTGCACATTTTGTATTAGCAGGTAATCGCGTATTTTGCTGCGCATCTCCTCCTTGATCTGAAGCACGGTCTTTTTGAAATATTCCTCCAGTTTTTCTTTTGAACCTATCTGGTCGATAAAATACCGCATCCTGCGGTCCAGTTCGCTTTCCACTTGTTTATCGGTAACCGTCACACTGTCAATTTCGGCCTGTGTAAGCAACAGTTTCTGAAACATCACCTCCTCCAGAATCTGGCATTTGAGGCCGGGGCCCTTGGTGCTGCCCTGCATCAGGTATTGAAAATATTCGTTTTCGATATCGGAATACAGCACGATGTTGCTGCCCACCACCGCTACCACTTCGTCGATAAGGATTTTTTCGCTATTTTGCTGTGCTATGCCCGCCACTGATGAGGTGAGGAACAGTAATAACAGTACGGTTTTATTTATAATTTTCGTCATTAATTCGGGGTGTTATCTGATAATAACTATGTAAACTCTAAATTAGTATGAATGTATTAATTTTTAAAAACTTCAAAATCTTTTTTCCGCAAGGCATTATCATAAATATCCTTCCTCATATTTTCAATCAGCGTAAGCTTCCTTTTGTTGATTATCATATCGCGGATATTGCTTTGTTCAAAACTCAACGGCGATACGCCTTCTTTGATCATAAACCTTTTGATATTCATCAGATAAGTAAAGGCCGAATCCTGAATCTCAATAATGCGGTTGTTTTTCAGGTACTCTTCCTGATTATAGGTGTTGATGGGAATTTCTTTAAGCATGTCGTTGAACAACAGCCAGCTCTGATCATCTAAGTAATAATTTACAGCGTATTTATGGCAAAAGTCCTGCAGTTTTTTCATGTCCTGCTGACCGCCCGACTTAATAAGGTTGCGTACCGGGGCCGGCGATACTTCCTTGGGTATTTTGACATAGACAACCTTAACAATGTTCTCCTTCAACACAAAATTTTCTTTGTGCAGCTCATAGTAGCGGGCAATCTCTTCGTCAGAAACCACTGTATCAAGCCTTTGATTGATAAGTTTTGACTCGTATTGAAAAACCGTGAGGGAATTTTTGTATTCTTCGAGTTGTTTCGAAAAATCTTTTTCTTCATCCGAAAGATTTTTCTCGGCCTGGGCAATAATCAATTGCTGATTTATCCAGTTATCAACATATTCGCTGACAAACTCCATGCTGTCCTGACCGGCCATATCCAGCGGAAGCATTCCCTGCAGATCCGAAGCATAGAGGTACTTGTCATACACACGGGCCAGGGGCTGTTCGTCTCCGGCATGCCTGGCATGACATGCACACAAAAAAACAGCAAGAATAAAAAAGACTTTTTTCAAAAAATATTTTATCAAAATACCGAAAGAAACGGTTACGTATTAATGATTATAAGCCTTATTTCAACAACGAATCAAAAACGCCCTGGTTGACTACATAGGGATATTTGCTTCTGAGTTGTTTTATCCATTCCTCTTCAAGATAGTTCTGATAGTCGGCAGTGATAAGTCCCTTGGCCTCTTTCAGCAGTTTGGGTTCGGGCGCCACCAGGTTATGCACCACCACAAAAATAACTTTATCATCTTTACTGATATCTTCAGTTACGCCTTTTTCCCATTTGATTTGATCAATAACAGGGTTATCTTTTCTCGAATACTTTTTATGTTCAATTTTCAGTGTGGGTACCGTATCAATGTTGATTTTTTTATAAATGTCCATTTCGGTCATTTTTCCGTTGATATAGTTTTTCACTAATTTGCGGGCACTTTTGGCTGTTGCCTGATTATTGCAGGTAAATATCGATGCATCAAGACGTTCGTCCCACATATATTTGCTTTTATTATTTTCGTGGAACGCAGTCAGGCCTGTAGTATCCTGTATAGCTTTTGACCAGACTTTTTTGTCGGTAAGTTCAAAAAGCATGATACCATCGCGGTATTCTTTCATCAGCGCCTTAAATTCAGGATATTTTTGCTCGAGTTTTGAATCTTCGTACTGCAAACAACTTTCATCAATAAAATCATCATAACGGCTATTAACAAAATCAGTGATTTTCATCTTGATTCTCCTACCCTGCTTTGTGCCGAGAAATTTGGCAAAATCCTGTTGTGTTATGGTTTTTTCTCCGATTGTAAACATGGGTTTGGTAAGGCTGGCTGCTTTTGCAGGTTCCCATTTGCCTTCATAAATGGTAGAATCCACCACAGCGTAAAAGTCGTTGACAACACCCGGCAGTTCTTTAAATCCATATTCGCCCATGATGCGATTGATCACTGATTCTTTGCTTTTGTTGGCACGGCTGTCTTTTATTATCCGGGCTTTAAGCTGGGTTTTTTCTTCGTCGAAAGATTTCACCGGGGTTCTTTCGATGAGTTTTATGATGTGCCATCCATAAACCGTTTGCACAGGTTCTGAGTATTCATTAAGATTGAGTTTGGCCACGGCTTCGATAAATTCAGGCACCATACGGTTTACTCCAAAACCCTGCAGCACACCGCCTTTTGCAGCAGAGCCCTTATCATCTGAGTATTCTTTTACCACGTTTTCAAAAGTTTCTCCGCCTTTTAATTTCGCATAAGCCTCGTCAATTTTAGATTTGTAGGTAGCCAGATTTTCGGGTTTAGCATCTTTAGGCACTTCAATAAAGATATGAGCCACCACAGCCCTGCCCATGGCCGGTTTTCTGTTCACTACTTTAATCAGGTGATAGCCATAATCGGTGCGTACCGGCAGTGAAACCTGACCCACTTTGGTGTTGTAGGCTCCGTTTTCAAAAGGATAAATCATATCCAGCACGGAGAAATAACCGAGGTCGCCGCCATTGCCTTTAAAAATTGATTTTGAGTCGGGTTCTTCGCGGTCACGTGCCGAAGGGTCGTCGGAAGTTTCTTTGGCTACGGTGGCAAAGTCCTCGCCTTTGAGCAGGCGTTCGCGTATTTTCAGCACTTTTTTATAGGCTGCCAGGGTATCTTCAGGAGTGGCATCTTTATTGACCTTTATCAGGATATGGCTGGCTCTGATATCCCACTGCAGCCTGTCATAGGCTTCTTTTAAAAGGTCATCATCAACCTGTTTGTCGGTAAGGTAAGGCTGAGCCAGTTGCTTGCGGTATCCGGCAAGTTCGTTCTTAAATGAAGTAAACGTGTCAAGTTTCAGCTCTTCAGATTCTTTTACTTTGAGTTTAAAATTGATATACAGGTTCAGGTATTCATCAAGTGATTTTTTGTCCATTAAATCGCCTTTGATATTGTTTTTCTTATACACATTCAGGAATTCTGTTTTTGTAATCTTTTCGCCGGCTACGGTAAGAAGTACTTCGTCATTAACCTGTGCGTTTACCATTCCGCAGAAAAATACGGACAATACTAAAATAATAAACCTTTTCATAGTTTTCGATCTGATTTTATAAAATAAAGTGCAAAAATATGTTTTCTTGGAACAAATTCAAAAAATTATCTGCTATAATTTGGGGCTTCGCGGGTAATGATCACATCATGCGGGTGGCTTTCGGCCACACTGGCAGGTGTTATTTTTATGAATTTGGCTTTTTGTAGTTTTTCGATATTCTTAGCGCCACAATACCCCATTCCTGCTTTCAGGCCTCCCACCATCTGATGGATCACCTCCGACAAGGTTCCTTTGTAGGGCACCCGTCCTACAATGCCTTCGGGCACGAGTTTCAGGGCATCGTCTTCACTTTCCTGAAAATAACGGTCTTTAGAACCGCGTTGCATGGCCTCGATAGACCCCATTCCGCGATAGGTTTTGAACTTGCGGCCTTCAAAAATCACGGTTTCGCCCGGCGACTCATCCACTCCGGCCAGCATAGAACCCAACATCACTGAATGTGCGCCTGCCGCAATAGCTTTTACAATGTCGCCGCTGAAACGTATGCCGCCGTCGGCTATTAAAGGCACGCCAGAGCCTTTGATGGCTTTGGCTATAGAATATATGGCATACAGTTGAGGAACACCTACACCGGCAATTACCCGAGTGGTGCAGATGGACCCCGGACCGATACCCACTTTAACGGCATCGGCGCCTGCTTTTATCAGGTCTTTGGCGGCTTCGGCCGTGGCTATATTGCCCACCACCATATCAATTTCCGGAAAATTTTTCTTAAATAGTCTGGCAGCATCTATTACCCCCTTGGAGTGTCCGTGGGCAGTGTCAATAACAATAGCATCCACCCCGGCTTTCACCAATTCACTCATGCGGTCAAGCATATCTTTGGTAACGCCGACCCCTGCAGCTACCCGGAGCCTTCCCCGCTCATCCTTGCAGGCATTGGGGCGTGCTTTGATCTTAATGATATCCTTATAGGTGATCAGGCCAATCAATTTGAAATCCTTATCCACAACAGGCAACTTCTCTATTTTATGTTCCTGCAATATATCGGCAGCTTTTTCAAAATCAGTAAATTCGGTGGTGGTTATCAGGTTTTCTTTGGTCATTACTTCCGATATCGGCCGGTTGTGATTTCGCTCAAACCGCAAATCGCGGTTGGTAATTATACCTACCAGGCGGTTTTTTTTATCAATAACCGGTATGCCGCCGATTTTATATTCCCTCATGAGATCGAGGGCATCTTTAACATAAGCATCCTTTTTGAGGGTTATCGGATCGATTATCATCCCGTTTTCGGCACGTTTTACCTTTTTCACCTCATTTGCCTGGTCCGCAATAGGCATGTTTTTGTGAAGTACGCCCATGCCTCCCTCCTGGGCAATGGCAATAGCCATGTGCGACTCAGTAACAGTATCCATGGCAGCAGACACTATGGGTATTTTTAATTTTATGTTTCTGGTGAACAGCGTGGAAACATCCACCATACGGGGCAGTACATCCGAATAGGCCGGTATTAATAATACATCATCATATGTTAATCCTTCGCCTAAAAATTTTTCCGATTCCATAAATTATACATTGTTTTGAGTTTTGCAAAAATATGAAAAATAGTTGGTTATTACCATTTTAACAAAATAGTCTTTTAAAAAAAGCCAGCTTCATAAGCTGGCTTTTTTTTTACCTCACCAGGGTGACGATTCCCCTTTTAATGAAAGTTTTATTAAAAGCATTTGTTATCTTCACGTAATAGGTGTAAACACCCAGTGCACAAATCTTTCCTTCGAAAGTGCCATCCCATCCTGTTTCATAGTCAGTCGTTTCAAAGATTTTGCGACCCCAGCGATCATAAATAATCATCTGGTATCCGTCCTTTTCGGTATATACCCCAACCGGTTTAAAGAGATTATTGAGTCCATAAGGTGCAAATGCATTGGGGACATATAACCTGGGAGGCTGCAACAAAACTATTTCATTCGAAAGCACCTTATCTTCAAATACATAAGTACTATCATAAACATCATACAGTTCCGCTTCGATCATGTATTTAAAGCGGCCGCCGCTTTCGGTATAGTTTTCTACGTTGTCGGTATATGCCGATTCGTTCATTACCAGGGAAATAATTTTGGTATAAGGCTCATACTGATCTACTTCGCGCCATAAGTTATAGGCCACCGGTACTCTGTCTTCATAATGGTTCCAATACAAGTTGTTCAACAGGTACTCCGGAACTGTCCCTTCAAGAAAAATGGAACGTCCCACATTAGAGGTGAGCATATCCAGCGAACAGCTATCCGAAACGACCACTTTGTAATAATAACTCTTTTCGTTCACATTCACCGAGTTGTCGTCGTAGGTCACGTTAGAATATGGATTGTTGGGAGGGAGCTGGTCGATGGTATCATAATTAATGCCATCTACTGACCGGAGAATTTTGAATTTTGTAATGTATGCAGTGGAATCCACATAAAATCCCAGGCGTATAAAATCGTTATTCTGCACGGTGGCATATCTGAGATAAATAAACTTCGGCTGGTTGGGCTTTGTAACCACGACACATTGTGAATTGGAGGTGGAGGTTTTCTGGCTAAGAGAGTCATACGCTCTAACCAGGTAACAGTAATTGGAGCCGTTAACCAATCCGGTATGCTCATAACTCAACCCATTTGCCGGGAGGTCAGCCAGCAACGTATAGGGTCCGCCATTTTCACTCACTAAAAGCCGGTAGCCTTGTAATCCGGGGTTAACAAAATTGATGTATGAAGTCCACTGAAGCGTGATTCTATCTGCACAGGCATTGATTATTGGGGGTGACAGGTAGATAGTTTTGTGCTCCGGACTCATGGGACTTAGCTTTTTGCAACTATCTACAGCAGCAATGCAATAAGTTTCAGAGTTGTTCTGCGGAGTAGAGGTCATATCCATATAAGAAGTAGCCGGCACATCCACGGAATCCCTGATAAACCAGGCACCAGTACCGATATCTTTGCGGTAGATATAGTATTTTACCGCATCGGGTGATGTATTTGGTTGCCAGCCCAGAATCGCTTTTGAGGTTGCAAAATCAACACTTACCGAATCGAGCATTGTGGGATCGGGCGGAAAGCCGTCGTGAAGTTGTTCGCCATCCACAGAGGATACGGAGACACATCCCGATGAATCAGCAATTTCGATGCGGTAGTTGATGAAGGCGCTGCAAATAGTAACCGTATCGAGGTAGGTCAACTGATTGGTTGAATCTAAAAAGTTCCACGATCCAGCCGGAAATTCACGGTAGATATGATAATACTGTGAAGAACTGGTGAACAAGGGGTTGTGCACAGGATTCCAGTTCAATTGGGCAATTGGGCCTCCGCCGATAGCTGTCACATTTAGATAAATGGTGCTCACTGTATCGCTGGGAGCCGATTGGTACAAGCCATAACATCCCGAACGGGTAGTCATATAAAAATACTGTTGCCCGGCGTTTCCGCCTAATCCGCTGTAGGTTTTAGTGGTCTGATTGATATCAAAAATACTGTCGATTTTGACAAAAGGACCTGCGGGTGTGGATGCATGATATACGAAAAATCCGTTAAATGAATTCATGGTATCAATGGGAGGAATCCAGTTCAGGGTAATATCGCCGTTGGGATGCACACGCGTGCATTTCGGCTCCGGAGGCGGTAAAACGGGAGTAGGCAGCACCACAATAGATATGGTGGCTATTTTTATGCCAGGCGCCGGGCAAAAATCATCGTAAACTTTTATAACAAAATTATGCACGTTGAACATGGTCCCGCAAATGCCGGGAATGCCGGTGATAGAAGCCGGGTGTGTCAAGTGATCGCACGTGGTTCGCCAGTGAAAATGTGTGGAAACATACATCATGGCAGATAATGTCGGAGGCGGTGTGAGGGTGGCGCAAGGTGGCCGCGGACAGCCGGAGGTTTCGCTCACATAACCAGCACCAAAATCCTGTCCGGAAGCTTCCAGAGTAACCGTCTGCGGATTGTTATTGGGCAGGACACCGTAGTCAATACCTGTGATATCAACATCCACGGTATCTCCGGCATACACTGTATCGGAAAATTCATAGATGCCCAGGTTAGCATTATAAAATGGCCCGGCCACGGAGGGTGGGGTGTTAGACCCCGGACAGGCGAGCAGTACAATCTGCATTTCCCTGAAAATCTCGGCAATTTTTACTCCGCAACGGTAGGCCGTAACTTTAGTAACTGTAACAAAAGCGCCACTGGTATAGGAGGTATAGGATATTTCGCCATTGTACGGATTCATCGTAGCAGGTACGTTCAGCGGGTTTTGAGCCGTGCCGGGCAAGGGACTGTTATAAGTATACGTGCCCATATAACCCATATTGGTGGTAGCGTTTTGCAAGGCAGGAGCCCAGGAAAAAGCCAGAGAATCCAGCTCTTTATCGGTAGCATTATGATTATACTTGAAAGGGTATCCGGTACAAATAACCGTGGAAGGAACTTCGGCAAATACCGGGCTGTTATCGTAGCAGGGGTTGGTATTCTGACCATTGTATGGATACATTATGGCCCTCAGGAACCAGTCTTCGCTGGTGGGGTTTACCATATTAGCGCTGGGATTACGGCAACAGCCGTCGTTATAGAAAATCCAGCCGCTCGTTGGAGGCACGCCACTAAGTAACACCCCTGCAGGATAAGCGACATCGGAGGTAAAATACCATTCTTCAATGGCTCCTGTGTTAGCTGTTGAAGGCGTAGGCAGGCATTTAATCTCGGAATCATAATTCCAGCAATCCGGTGAGATATCGGTTTTCCCGTCCAGGATACCATCATCTATATCATGAGGATTAGCGCCTGGTTTCAGGGCCATGGTAATCTGAGTCAGACCGGGATAGCCCTGAATATGCATAATTTCGCCCGTGCTATAAGTGATTCCGTTGCACTCGCGGTATAGCTTCATAATAAACCTGAAACGACCGTTTGACAGGCACTCCCACGTAATCTCACCTCCCATATAATGAGAGGCCAACAAATTGCCATCGGTAAACAACTGACTTCCAAGTAGTAGAATTAGTAAAAGAAAAGTTTTAACGGGTTTTATCATTGTTTTAATTTTATCTCGTATTATTATGCAAAGTAACGAAAAAACTGACACATTTTCATCATTTTATCAAAATAAAAATGCCATTCATACTGAATAACGGTATTTATTAAAAAAAAATTTGGTAAACGAAAAAGTATAGTGAATTATTTTCCTGCTTTGCCCACAATCAGCTCTAACATAGATGACTCCTGAAGGTATTTTTGGGATGTGTGCAGCAAATCTTCTGCAGTAACGGCGTTTATGGTATTCATAAAATCCATATAATACTTTTTATAATTAATCCCATATTTCAGCAGGCTTTTAAAGCGATCGGCAACTTGGTAGGGCCCGTCAAAAGATCTAAGCACGGAGCCGGCCATATACCTTTTAACCAGTTCCAATTCATCCTGTACAATTAATTCCGTATTTAATATCTTTAATTCTTTGTAAATTTCGTCAACCGCCCTTTGGCATACTTCCGCTCCTACCTCTGAGGCAATCAGAAATACCCCGGCCTGTTGAAAAGACATCATCATCGAATATATCCCATAGGTATAGCCCTTGTCCTCTCTGATATTTTTCATAAGCCGCGACCCAAAGTATCCTCCAAGAATAGTATTCAAAATATATAACTTCATAAAATCCTCATGCGTCTTATTGATTGAAATTTTTCCAATCCTAATGGCCGACTGCACAGCCGAGGGCATTTCAATAAACTGTTTTTGCTTTCCCGGGCATATAACTGAAGACGCCCTGTTTTCACTTTTTTGCTTTCCTTTTTTGGAATAGCCAAAAAAATAATTCAACAGGGGTAAAATATCTTTGCTCAATTTGCCGGAAACTACCACGTTGCATTTTTCGGCAGTATATCGCTGGTCGTGAAAAGCCTGAAGTTTTGCGGCTTGCTGCCGGTCAAAATCGGCCGCCGTAGTGAGGGAACCATAAGGATGATGTTTCCCGAAAAGCTGATGGTTAAAATGCAACCCGGCTACTTCGTTCACTTTGCGGCCATCGTCGATAAAAGCCTGTTTATCTTTACGGGTGTGGGTTTTTAACTCATCATCCGAAAATTTTGGGTGATTGATAATTTCGTTTAAGACAGGAAGCACATATTTCAGGTGTTTGTTGAGCACCGATAAAGAAACAACAGCATGATCCTTGGACACGGTTTTGTTGAGCCAGGCGCCATAATAGTCGAGTTTTTGTGCGATTTCGAAAGAGGAATAACTCAACGTGCCTTCGGTGAGCATTTTATTGGTGTAAAAAGCAAGCAAAGGTGCGGGCTGGTGCAGGTTTCCCGCCTCGAAGATAAAATCAATTTTCGTGATGGCGGTTTCGCCCAGGTCAAAAAGATAGACAGGAATATTATTAACGAGCTTTTCATTTCGCGGCTCGGGAATATGAAGCTTATGCGCAACTTTAAGCGCCGGTGGCTGTTTTCTGTTTATCATCTGTTCTTTTTTCTTTTGGCGGCCGCCATATAATACATCACGGAACAGTTGCTATCCACCAGCACCTTGTTGGCAGCCTCCTGTATATCGGCGGCAGTGACCCTGCTGTAATTTTGCGCTTCTGAATTTACCAAATCAACATCGCCCAGCAATTCCGATACCGCCAGTCTTAAGGCCCGGTTCAGGATGCTGATATTAGAAAATTCTAACGTAGATCGCACATAATTCAAAACCTTTTTATGTTCTTTTTCCGGGATCTTTTGCTGCCTGATGTGGTTGATTTCATCCTGAATTGCTTTTTCGGCCTTTTCCATATCCACACCCTGCATAAGTTTCCCGCTGAACACGAACAGACCTTCATCCACATCACCGGTGATATAGGCATCGAGGTCGCTGAAAAGCTGTTTTTCTTTTACCAGCCTGTTGTACAGGCGCGATGAGTTGCCGGCCGACAGCACATCCGAAAGCAGATCGGTGGCATAAAAACCTTCGTCCATACGGCATCCCATATGGTAGGCCATGCAGATCATATCAAAAGGCACATCGCGTTCGACACGGATTATTCTTTTTTCTTTTTGCACCGGCTCTTTGGGAAGTTTTCTCCTGATGGGTGTCCCTTTGCGGATAGGTGAAAACCATTTGCGGCATAGCTCAAGGACCTCTTCGCCCGTTATATTGCCAACCACGGACAGTATGGCATTGCAGGGATTATAATACTTATCATAAAAAGCTTTCACGTCCTCCATGGTAGCGCCTGCTATGTGGCTGATATCCTTACCAATGGTGGACCAACGGTAGGGGTGTTTTTTGTAAGCATGTGGGCGCATCAGCAGCCAAAAATCCCCATAAGGCTGGTTGAGATAACGTTGTTTGAATTCTTCTATCACCACGTTGCGCTGCACATTAAGACTTTTGGGTGAAAAGGCCAGGTCGAGCATACGGTCGGATTCGAGCCAGAAAGCCGTTTCAATATTTTGCCGCGGAATGCTCAGATAATAATTAGTAAAATCGTTGTTGGTAAAGGCATTATTCTCTCCGCCGGCCAGTTGCAGAGGATTATCATAGGACGGGATATTTTTCGATCCGCCAAACATCAGGTGTTCGAACAGGTGGGCGAAGCCCGTTTTATCGGGATGTTCGTCCCTGGCGCCCACATCGAATAACACATTAACCGCGACGATTGGCGTTGATTTGTCCTGATGGACGATCACTTTCAGGCCGTTATCCAGTATGTAGCGCGAATATTTTATCATGCCGATCCATTAAAGCCTTATGCAGGCAGAACAAAGGTATTCCCCGAGGGAATATTACTGTCCTTTAAACTCTTTAATACATTTAATCAATTCCGGCAGCACCGTTGCCACATCGCCTACAACGCCGTAATTTGCGGCTTCAAAAATAGGCGCATCCTTATCTTTGTTTACCGCTACGATAATCTTTGAGGAACTGACTCCGCCAAGATGTTGTATGGCTCCGGAGATGCCGAAAGCAAAATACAAAGCAGGGGCGATAATCTTGCCGGTTTGTCCCACGTGCTCGTGGTGAGGCCTCCACCCTTCATCGGCCACAGGCCTGGAGCAGGCCGTAGCGCCGCCCAGCAACTCTGCCAGTTCTTCGATAGGTTGCCAGAATTCAGGTCCTTTCATGCCGCGTCCGCCGGAAACCACAATCTCAGCATCCGTAAGCAACATTTTGCCGGTAAGCTTATTCGTTTCGATAACGCTGGTAGCAAAATCTTTATCAACCAACTGAGGGGTGTATTGTTCCACAACAGCTTCTACGGGATTTTCGCACAAGCCAAACGCATTTTGAGCCAGCGTAATAATCTTCACAGGTGATTTGATAAGCACCGAGGCAAAAGCCTTGCCGGTATAAACTTTTTTCTTAACCACAAAGGGTTCAGTGGTTTGGGGTAATGCAACTGCTCCGGTTACCATTCCGGCCTTCAACCTGACAGAAACCCGCGGAGCCACTGCTTTTCCGGTCATATTGTTGGCAAATACGAGCACAGAGGCCTGTTCGCTGACAGCCACCTGTGAAATAACCGAGGCGTAAGCCTGGTTGACCAGTTGGTCAAGCCTGGCATCATTCACGGCAATTATTTTTGACGCACCGTACTGGCCGGCCTTTTTGAGCTCTTCGTCTGCAACGCTGCCTATGGATAGTGCCACCACCGGTGTATTCAGTTGCCGGGCTATTCCGTAAGCATAAGAAATAAGTTCATAACTGAGTTTTTTAAATTTTCCATCCCAGTTTTCGAGATATACTAATACTGACATAATTTTTCAGATTTTATGATGAATATTTTTTTATAACACCCTGGCTTCGTTATGTAACAAATCAACCAATTGTCCGATATTGGCGGCATCCACCATTTTGCAGGCGGATTTTGCTTCGGGCAGTTCATAGCTTACAGCTTCGGTAAGTGCTTCGATGGCTGCCGGTTCCGTCACCTTCAGGGGCTTGGTACGTGCTGCCATGATACCTCGCATGGTGGCTATCTTGGGTTCAATTGCAATGCCTTTTTGCACAATTGCCACAAAGGGCAAAGCGGTATTAACTTTTTGGTATCCGCCATCCACCTCGCGTTTAACGCTGACAGCCCCCCCTTCGACATCAAGAGAAGAGACGGAGGATACCGATGGCATATCAAGCAATTCGGCAAGCATGGCCCCCACCGTTGAGCCATTGGTGTCGCTGGATTCAATACCGCATAAAATAACATCATACGAAAGAGGTTTTATCGCTTCAGCCAACTGACCTGCCACAAAATAAGCATCCAGCGGCTCAGCGTTTATCCTGATGCCATCGTCGGCGCCCATAGCAAAAGCCTTGCGAATGGTGGGTTCGGAAGAAACATTCCCTACGGTTATCACACTGATTTTTTCGATTACCGCAGGATTTTTTTCTTTCAGTTCGATAGCCCGCGAGAGGGCGAGTTCATCCCAGGGATTGATGATCCATTGCACTCCGGTAACATCAATACCCTTAGCATCAGGGGTGAGCCTGATTTTGGTAGTGGTGTCGGGAACATTACTTAAACAAATTAAGATTTTCATGCTGTAGCTGTTTATTTTGTTTGTATCTGATTAGTTAAAACACTTTGAAAAATCTGGCGCAGTAAAAATAGCAGGTGCAAAAGTACAAAAATTTCCGAATCCTGATGTCGATAAAATTGTGTTACTTTGCATATCAAAACGATTAGCGATGAGTCAGAAATTACAATTTTACAACACCTTAAGCCGCAAAAAAGAAGTTTTCGAACCGCTAAATCCGCCACACTGCGGTATATATGTCTGCGGTCCCACTGTGTATGGCGATCCGCATCTTGGCCATGCCCGTCCCGCCATTACTTTCGATCTTGTTTTCCGGTTTATGACACAGTTGGGGTACAAGGTACGCTATGTCAGAAACATCACCGACGTGGGCCATCTGGAACACGATGCCGACAGCGGTGAAGATAAAATTGCAAAAAAGGCACGCCTTGAAAAACTGGAACCCATGGAAGTGGCTCAGTACTACACGAACCGCTACCACGAAAGCATGCGCATGCTAAATGTGCTGCCGCCAAGCATAGAGCCCCATGCCTCAGGCCATATTATTGAGCAGATGGAGCTGGTGAGCAAGATATTGGAAGCCGGCTATGCATACATTTCCAATGGTTCGGTATATTTCGACGTCAAAAAATACAATGAAAAGCACCAGTACGGGAAACTTTCAGGCAGGGTACTGGACGAGTTGCAGGCGAATACGCGTGAACTGGATGGGCAGGAAGAAAAACAAAACCCTTATGATTTTGCTTTATGGAAAAAAGCCAGTCCCGAACATATCATGCGGTGGAACTCGCCGTGGAGCATAGGTTTCCCGGGATGGCACCTGGAGTGTTCGGCCATGAGCGCCAAATACCTTGGCGAACAGTTTGATATTCATGGCGGTGGTATGGACCTGGTATTTCCGCATCACGAATCGGAAATTGCCCAATCGACGGCAGCCAACGGCAGTGACCCCTGCAAATACTGGATACACAACAATATGATTACCATCAACGGTCAGAAGATGGGAAAATCCCTGAATAATTTCATTACCCTTGAAGAATTTTTCACAGGCAATCATACGTTGCTTACACAGGCGTTTTCGCCGATGAGCATAAGATTTTTCATACTGCAGGCCCACTACAGGAGCACCCTCGATTTTTCAAATGAAGCCTTACAAGCCTCCGAAAAGGGACTTAAAAAATTATTAGGAGCGTTGGCCGACCTTGAAAAAACAAAGACTTCGGAAACCACCGGACAGGAGCTGGCAACATATATAAACAGCTTGCGGGAAAAATGCTACGAAGCCATGTGCGATGATTTTAACAGTCCTGTGGCAATTGCTGTATTGTTTGAATCCGTAAAGTGGGCCAATGCACTCAAAGAAAACAAGACCTCTATCAGCCAGGCCGACAGGGAGCGTTTTATCGCCGATTTTGAAAATATATTGTTTGACATATTGGGCATAGCGAAAGAGCCTGTACAACAAAACGTGCAGATTACCGATGACCTGATGAATATCATTCTCTCTCTGCGTCAGGAAGCTAAAGCGAAAAAGGATTTTGCCACCTCCGACCTGATAAGGAATAAACTTCAGGAACTGAAAATCAACATTAAAGACACCAAGGACGGCCCGGTGTGGAGTGTGGATTGATCAAGGGATTTATTCAATTGTTATCTCATAAATAATCCCGCTTAAATCATTTTTGGGAAAAGGAATAAAGCCCTGTTGAAAAGGGCTTCCGTGCCACCAGGCTGTATCATGAAATTCCTGTGAAATGATCAGTATCATCTGGTTGTTGGGAATGCAGGTAATACGGCTGTTCAAATAAGCCACCACCTTCAGGTTATCTTTGCGGGGGCCTATCCTCCAGATAATTTCATCAGGCTTCCATTCTATCTGGAAATAATAATATTCATAGGCAAACAGTTCGTTATCGGAAGCCGGCGTGCGTATGGTCAGGGATCTGTACCAGTAGTCCCAGCGATGGGCAAGAAAAGTCTGGTTGCCATAATTTATCGGCTTACATCCCACATCATAGTTTTGAGGATCGGGGCAGGCCATATCCCAGTTGGTACAGCACACCATAATGTTGGCGGAATCGGGCTGCAGAGCCCGAGGCAGGGGAACATGCCAGTCGGCTACGCAGTAACGGTTAGCCACCGGATAATAATAAGTGGGAGGAAATTGATAGGAAGGGCAATAACTTACGGTTTTCAGGATTTCAAAATCTATCTCTGAATAGCCGGTATAGTCCGACCTTTCATCTTTTCCGGAACCCCAATAGTTATGCAGGTACCCTTTTTTATTGCATTTGCGGCAATTGTTCCATGGCTCGTTTTTCTGCGATGCCAGCCAAATCCCATTGGTGATACCGTTCCACACACCAGCCTTGTTGAGCAATTCGGTCATTTTTACTTTCACCGTATATTTTCCGTATGTCAGGCCGTGCCGGGTCATTACGCCGATACTCTTCTTTTTCCATTCGCCGGGGCGTGTGGCTTCGTTTTTCATGGTAACCGAGGCCTCCACCGTATCAACGGCAAGCTGGCTGCATGGACAATCGGTATTGCCCGGTTTTGTTGACACCAGTTCTTCCTGTTTATGAAAAGCGCGGTTCCAGTTATAGTCGCGCAAAGAATAATTTTCATTGATCACATCTGCAAGCACCGGAATGTTATAAAATCTTGAAGATGTGTCCACATAGCTTACAAAAGTCCTCAGCGGAGCATTTTGGTATAATTCATCACTACTACCGCAATATTTGTGTGTGGATGGCAAATATTTTTCAGCGATGAAATCCGCCGGATTGACATAAATTCCGTCATCCAGCCCGGGCCGGGCAACAATTTTAAGGACATTCCCCGAATGCAACACCTCCATATTATTTTTATTTTTTCCTTCTCCGAATAAAAGATAATAATACGGATTATGAAAGACACTGTCGCGCTGCTTGCTCACATCGGCAATGTATTCCGGAATTATCATATTATCGATATTGTCTTTGGTACTAACTACCAGCAAAAAACTATACTCCCCTGCCCTGGGATTTCGTTTCCAGCGTTGATTAACAGTATTATCGAAATATCTTTTTTCATTGCGCGGATTCCCTTCAATCTTCATTTTGAATTCAACCTCATGAAACTTTCCATCGCCAGGAATAAGCGGTGTTTCGGCATAAAAGAGCGAATCAGCACTTCGGCTTCCATAAAAATTTTCGCTGGCCAGAGGATGCTCCTTTGTACTACCTTCGGCACATTCCGGAAACTTATAACTTTCGTTCTGGTAGTAAAGATTATAATAAAACTTCTGTGCCTGGCCGGAAAGATTCCTGATAGAAAATTTAAAATGAAAAAAACCGTCTGATGTCTGGCGCACAGAAGGGATTGTAAAACCGTCGATGGCGTTGGTATAGTCAAGATCAATAAGCTTCAAGGAATGGTTACTGCTGTCAACCACATTCCAGTTTGTCAGTGTTTTAAAATCTTTTACTTCAAAAACCCGGTTTCCAGGAATATCAGTACGGCTTCCGCACGACGACAATATCCAGGCGATAAGCAAGAGTAAGATGATATTTTCGATGAAGCGGGGTATTTTCATTCTTTATTTTTATAACTAAAAATTCCAACATAAGGACTCAAATCCATTGAATGGCTGTTTCCATTTTTCAGTGAACCGCACAAGGTAAACACGGATGTAGTATTTTTTTCGATAAAATTCCCAGCCACCAACGAAAGTTTTTCAAAGTATTTCGGATTATGATCTTTCGGATACCCTGCAAAATCAATATTGGCGCCAATAACATACCCACTTTTATCAAATGACACCCACTTGCCATCATACCGCCATCCCTTTGAAAACGAAAGCAGTTCATCAATTTTATCGTTGTTGATATCACATTTGAAGAAACTGTTATCAGGATACAACGTATCGCATTTATTTTCAAAACCGCCATCGGAAACCAGATTCAGACACATTTTATCCTGATCAACCTCAAACAATTTATAAAAACATCGGCCGGTCTTTTTTTCCGAATAAAACAATAACAGGTTCTCATTTTTAGTATCTGCCCGAAATTTTCCGCATAGGATTTGATAAGGATTTTCACTTATAATCTCTTTAAAAGCACCCAGTTGAAAAGCTTTCAGATTCCTATTCCGGTAACTAACCAGTACTATATTCCCTTTTTTATCCGATAGTAACAGATTTTTCTCTTTTGTGTTTTTTTTATTTAAGACTGTCATTTTATCAAAAAATACATCTTGAGGCAAATTCCCCGGAGTCCCTGAAAAAACCAGGTTGAGGCTGTGAGTGGGAGAATTGTACTTAAAAATGTTGATCACCTGTGATGGAGTGCAGGTGATGATTTCGTCTATACCGTTACCATCTATATCGGCAGCAGAGAAAGGGAATCCGGATGAAAGCCTTTTATCAGCTTCTCCTGAAAAACGCAGAAAGCTGAAACCGTAATTCAACGGATCATACCACACCAATCCGTAAGGTTTGGTATTCCTGATAATCATAAGCTGATCGATACTATTACCTGATTTTATAAATTTGCCCGGGACATATTCATCATCGGGAAAAAATTTCAGTGAATCTATTCCGTCGGTTAAAAACACTGTCGTATTCTTTACGTTACCAACAAATTCTTTTTCAAAAATAAAAACAGGGTATGGCGGCTGATTAACAGAAGTGATGCCCGGCTTTTTATTGAATGACTTCTCTGACAGGTTTTTTTCACCTTTAATAGACTGTTTGCCAAAGATCGCCAGAACATCATCAATATATACCGTGTTACAGGTATTGTTCCAGAAATAAACTTTGGCCAGATCGCCGGGTTGCACGTTGCTTTCTTTCCAATCAGCTTTTCCGCACACATAAAACCACGAAGCCTGTGAACCATCTTTTTCTTCGACAGGAGATAGCGCAGAATATTTTACTTTGTTCGACTGATCAACAATTTGGAAAACAAGTAAGCCCTTCAAGATTTCCGCGGTACCGGCCTTGCATATCCAGGCGCCATAATGCGCTTCACCGCTTTGCGCCATAACGGTATCGAGCTGTATTTGAACCGGAGGAGTGGCGTTTCTTTTTCCTTTTACTTTTAACGCGTATTGGCTGCTGAAAGAGCGTTCTGTGGTGAGGTTCTCCAGGCCGGAAACATTTTCAAAATCATATAAAAATGTATTGGGAATCGCAGGTTGGCCGGCCAAGGGTATGGTCATGGAGATCACCGGAGGCTTAGGCACAAAAAGCTTATATTCATGGTAATAGGCAAGGAATAAAAAAAACAAGGCGAAAATACCTGCCAGGCCAAGAGAAAAAAATATGCGGTGGTTTTTATACATCCACGGTAATTTTAGGCAAAGATACGAACGAAATTATGTAATAATTATTTTACCGACAATTGATACTGAACTATTATTATTGATATTTTTGTGAAAAACAATAACACAGTATGACAGTATTATCTGTAATCATCCCTGCCTATAATGAAGGTAAAACAATACATCTGATTCTCGATAAGGTCAAAGCGGTTCAACTAATCAGCAACATCGAAAAAGAAGTAATTATTGTCAATGATTGTTCAAAAGACGATACGGAGGAAGCCATCCATGCTTATCAACATGCAAATCCGGACCTGAACATCCAATATTTCAAGCACGAAAAAAATGCGGGAAAAGGTGCTGCCTTGCATACCGGCATTGAAAAAGCCACGGGCGACTATCTGATCATTCAGGATGCCGACCTAGAATACGATCCCGAAGAATACAACATTTTACTCCGTCCGATCATCAGTGGCTTTGCCGATGTGGTTTATGGTTCGCGGCTGATTGGCGGCAAACCGCACCGCATATTGTTTTTCTGGCACTCAATAGGAAACCGCATGCTCACGGCATTTTCCAATATGTTTACCAACCTCAACCTGTCGGATATGGAGACCTGCTACAAACTTTTCCGGCGGGAATTTATACAAGGCATCCGCCTGCGCGAAAACCGTTTTGGTTTTGAACCGGAAGTTACCGCCAAAATTGCCCGGATAAAAAACATCAGGATTTATGAGGTGGGCATATCTTATTACGGGCGTACGTATGCCGAAGGAAAAAAAATAAGCTGGAAAGACGGATTCAGGGCCATATACTGTATAATGAAATACGGCCTTTTCAAAAGCAAATAAATAAACTGCCGGTAAAGTTCCCATCTCATGTTTTTTGTTGATACCCATGCCCATCTGTATGCTGAAGAATTTTCTGAAGATATTGATGAGGTTATCCGCAAGGCGACACAACGGGGAGTAACCAAACTTCTTTTGCCCGACATTGACAGCAGTAGCCGAAACAGCATGTTGGCTCTGCACCTCAGATATCCCGAAACATGCCTTCCGATGATAGGCCTGCATCCTACTTCGGTAAAACAAGACTACCAGGCCGAACTGCAGGAAATAGAAAAAATTATTACAGCCCAAAAGTTTTACGGTATTGGTGAAACGGGCATAGACCTGTATTGGGATAAAACTTTCCTCCACGAACAGATAGAGGCATTCACATTTCAGGCAGAGCTTTCCCTGCGCTACAACTTACCATTGGTAATACATTCCCGAAAATCACTTCATGAAATAATTCCCATTTTAAAAAAATATTGCAACCGGGGGCTACGCGGTGTTTTTCATTGTTTTCCCGGAAACATCAGCGAAGCCCGGCAGGTTGTCGATATGGGTTTCTACCTGGGAATTGGCGGCGTGGTAACGTATAAAAACTCTTCCATGGCGGCTGTGGTGCAGCATTTCGGACTGGATAACCTGGTGCTGGAAACCGATGCACCCTATCTGCCTCCTGTACCTTACCGCGGAAAACGTAACGAAAGTTCGTATATTCCGGAAATTGCTTCATTTATTGCCCTCCTGATTAATATTCCGGCCGAGGAAGTTGCTCTTGTGACATCGGCTAATGCAGCGAGGCTTTTCAACATATAATGGCCCTTATTATACAAAAAAAGGAATCCACAAAAATAAACTTGTTTATATCTATATGTTATCGTATATAAAACCAAACACATCAAACTAATTGACAATTAACATATTCGAATTTTTGTTAATAATTTTTTGAAAAAAATTTCAATAATTTTAATACTATTATAACTATTATTTTTAAATTTGTAAATCAATTTGCATTAAAGTATTCTATTGTTTATTTAAATTCAGCCTGAAATAATCTTATGTACAAGGTAGTAATAGTTGATGATGAAGAGAAAGCACGCCGGAATGTCAGCAAGGTTCTGGACATGCACGACGATATTCAAATTATTGGCGAAGCAGATAATTGCATAGGTGCTTATGATATTATTCTTGCGAGAAAGCCTGACATCGTTTTTCTGGATATCAAAATGCCGCAGGAAGACGGATTTTCGTTGTTGGATGACTTGTTAAAACTTGGCGTTAACGATCTGACGATAATTTTTCTGACCGCCTATGACGAATTTGCCATCAAAGCCATCAAATACGGGGTATTTGACTACCTGCTCAAGCCTGTTGACCCAGATGATTTGAAAAAAACCCTCGACAGATTCAGGGCCAAAAAAAACCACACTACCGAGGAAGGCATGAGAAAGCTAATGGATATGATGGACATGGGCAGCAAAATAAAGTTTATAACAAGTACGGGGTATGCCTATTTTCAGCCGCGCGACATCATGTATGTATGCGCTGATGGCAGTTATTCAAAGGTATTTTTAAGCGGCCAGAATTTTCATCAGATTTGCCGCTCACTGAAAGATTCCGAAGGACAATTATTGCCCTGGGGATTTATCAGGGTCCACAAAAGTTACCTCATAAACAAGCAGTACCTGACCGCTTATAACAAATTGAAAAGATTTTGCACTCTAACCAAGGATGGCGTTTCCATTGACCTTCCCGTTTCCATAAGAAACGCCAAAAACATCTCATTCTGATTAAACCCATAGTTTGAAGTATTAACAAATCTATTGGATAATTAGGGTTTAAAATTAAGATTTTATTATAAAATAATATGTGATTTTTTAATTCTTGCTATTTTCATTTATTATGAAAAAGCATACGGATTTAGTTAAAAACATTACGATAAAAAAATACTTTAAACATTTATTTTTCTTATTAACTATTTATTTATTTTTGTTTAGATAATGTAATAGTCATTAAAAAACCAAAGCCATGCTGAATCATTACAAAAAAACCGGAAAAATTGATGTGAACAAATTTTTGCCTTTCATTGAACAACTTAAAGTAATTTCGCATCCGGTAAGATTCGGAATCATTGTTATGTTAACCCATAACAAAAAAATGACGGTTTCCCAGATTCATAGTGAATTGCGTTTACAGCAGGCAGCCGCCTCCAACCACCTGAAACTCCTCAAAGCATCCAAACTGATTCTTTGTAAAAGAAACGGTAAAAATTCGTTTTACTTTGTAAATGAAAAAACATTCATTAAGATGGCAAAAACGCTATCTTTAGACTTTATCCCCCAAACTCCGCTAAAGGATGAGCCGGAAGACTGATTTTTTACAGCAGAAATAGCCTTACCATTACCATAATAACCGCAATGGCACAGTAACTTTCTTTGCCGGCCAGTATCGCATATCTATACATCGGTTCGATGCGGCCTGCCAAAGAATGGCTACTCCCTGTTTGTGTTGCCTGCAGATTTCTTCGGGCTGCAAGGCAATAAAATCGCCCTCAACAAAAGCATTTTTAGGATTGGGTGTGCAGGCACAAAAAATGATGCATTGTCCGTATTTGGGGGGCACTGAAAACTTATAGGTACCAAATATAAAACTGCAAAATACGTCAGCGGAAGCTTATGTTTGTGATAAAAGCTGTTTGCCTTTTCTTGATTTAACTCAGATGCCATTTTAATTAATTTTTCTCCTGCAACAGAAGTGAAAATTCATCTTGTTTACAAAAAAACCCGCAAATTACCTTACAAGACTTACCTGCGACTGCCAAGTTAGAAATCCATTTATTTAGGTAATTAATATTACTGGAAAAAAATTTGCACAATATATTTTTATCATTATTTTTTATAAATTTGTCATTGACAATAAATCCTTTTCACGATGAAAAAAATATACTTTATTTTTGCATTCTTACCGTTTTTACTATGCTGTACCATTTCATCCTATGGTCAGGAAACAGGTGTTATCTATCCGACAGAATTCAAGGTTACCAAGCCTTTGCGCGATCTGGTAAAGGAGCACCCCTTTGTGGAACCTGATTTTGATGCGGAGATATGGGTATCGCCCGACCGTAAAAACCGTCCACCTCAAACCTTTGTTTTTTCTGCAGAAGATGGCCCTGAATATGGTAATGATCCTTCCATCATACAGACGGTGATGGGTAAGCGCGAAATTTCTCAAAATAAAGCCATCTTGCAGAACTTTGCAGGAGCATCCAGCAGTTCTTATCCACCGGATCCGACAGGAGCCGTTGGCCCCAGTCATTATGTGCAGATGGTGAATGCCACTACCGTTAGGATTTTCAACAAAACAGGAACTGCTTTGATGTCTTTTCAGTTAGGAACTTTATGGGGATTATCCAGTAATGCCGGAGATCCTATTGTGATGTACGATAAATTTGCCGACCGTTGGTTTTTAAGTCAGTTTGGCAGCAGCAATCAAATATATATTGCCATTTCGCAAACGAATGATCCGACAGGTTCTTATTACACCTGGACCTATAATTCTCCCCAGTTCCCTGATTATCTTAAATTTTCAATCTGGCATGATGGCTATTATATGACCAGTAATCAAACCACGGATAAAGTTTATGTTTTTGAAAGAAGCGTCATGCTCACCGGCGGCTCAGGCGCCAGAGGCATTTATTCAACATTCACCACCGGTTCTGTTTCTGCATTTTTTATTCCATTACCTGCCGATGCAGCGGATAATGCAACCCTTCCGCCCTCCGGCACTCCCTTTCCCTTCTTTGCATACTACGATAATGCCTGGGGCGGAGGCACCGATGGTGTAAAAATATGGAACATGACCACAAACTGGACTTCTGGGTCCGCGACAATTTCGGCGGCCACGCAAGTAAATACAGATGCTTTTGATGCCTCATATAATTCCAGTTGGAATGACTGCCCGCAACCTAACGGCCAGTACCTTGACGGGATAGGCGGCGTAATAATGTATAGGGTACCCTGGAGATCATGGTCGGGATATAACAACGTAGTGCTGACCTGGGGCGTACTAATTTCTAACAGTCCACGGCAAAGAGCCATTTACTGGTGTGAATTGCGACAGATTTCAGGCACCTGGTCAGTTTATCAACAGGGGATTTATGCACCGGATGCGGCTACCCGCTGGATGTCGAGCGCTGCCATGGACGACAATGGCAATATCGCGCTCTGCTATGCTAAATCTTCCACATCGATTTATCCTGGTCTTTATTATACCGGCAGGTGCTCCGGCGACCCCTTAGGAACCATGACCTTTACAGAAACTACTGCTATAGCAGGAACAGGTTCTCAATCCTCTTATAACCGTTACGGTGATTATTCTCACACTTCTCTGGATCCTGATGGTGTCACCTTTTGGCATACAGGTGAATATGTGTCTTCTGCTTCGGGGCAGGAAACCAGGGTTTACTCCTTTCAACTCCCCTGCGCCGTGGCTCCTATTGCATCGGTTTCTATCGCCATTACATCAGGAACCAATCCTACCTGCGCCGGTACACCGGTAACATTCACGGCAACACCGGTAAATGGTGGCACCGCACCAACCTACCAGTGGTATAACAACGGAACAGCCATTTCGGGCGCCACCAATGCCGCCTATTCCTCATCCGGCCTTGCCAACGGAAATATCATCACTTGTGTTATGACCTCCAATTTATCAGGCGTTATTGGCAGTCCTGCCACATCTAATGCGATCACCATGACCGTCAATGCGATTCCGGCAACGCCATCACCATCGAGCAATACACCTGTTTGCGTGGGTTCCACAATAAATTTATCCACGCCTGCTGTTACCGGGGCTACCTATAGCTGGACAGGGCCCAATTCGTTTACGTCAACATCACAAAATCCGACCATCAGCAACGCTGCAGCCGCCAATGCGGGAACATACTCCGTTACGGTAACTGTATCCGGCTGTATAAGTTCGGCAGGCACCACCACTGTGGTGGTAAATTCAGTACCATCCACTCCAACAGCCGGCAGCAACTCACCGGTATGTGCAGGATCTACTATCAATCTCACCACACCTACCTTGTCAGGCGCAACATATAACTGGACGGGGCCCAATTCGTTTACTTCCACCCTGCAAAACCCCAGTATTACCAATGCCACAACCGCAATGGCAGGAACATATTCGGTCACCCGCACGGTTGCGGGATGTGCCAGTGCCGCGGGAACCACCACCGTGGTGGTCAACGCACTGCCTGCCACCCCAACGGTCAGCAGCAACTCACCGGTATGTACAGGAACCACTATCAACCTTTCGACACCTGCAGTTTCAGGCGCTACGTACAACTGGACAGGTCCAAACTCCTTTACTTCGACACTGCAAAATCCATCAATTTCCAATGCTTCTTCCGCTAATGCCGGCACCTATTCAGTTACCGTGACAGTAGCCGGATGCACCAGCCTGGCGGGCACTACAGCTGTAGTTGTCAGTGCGCCTCCGTCAACCCCAACACCAGGAAGCAACTCTCCGGTATGTGCCGGAGGCACTATAAACCTGACCACTCCGACCGTATCAGGTGCGACATATAGCTGGACCGGGCCGAACTCATTCACTTCAAGCCTGCAAAATCCTTCTATCAGCAATGCCACGCTTGCCATGGCCGGCAATTATTCGGTTACCGTAGCCTTCTCCGGATGTACCAGTGCCGCCGGAACTACCAATGTCAGCGTAGTGTCAGGACCAGCAACCCCAACAGCCAGTAGTAATTCACCGATATGTGCAGGGAGTACCCTCATGTTATCCACTCCCACCGTGACGGGAGCTACTTATAACTGGACTGGCCCAAATTCCTTTACTTCAACCTTACAAAATCCTATCATCACCAATGTGACCACAGCCAACGCAGGAACCTATTCCGTGACCATAACGCAAGGCGGATGCCCCAGCCTGGCAGGCAATGTTTCGGTGGTAATAAATCCGCTACCCTCCACCCCGGCACCCAGCAGCAATTCGCCTGTTTGTGTGGGAGGCACCATAAACCTTTCCACTCCGACAGTTTCAGGAGCTTCCTATAATTGGTCGGGACCCAATTCATTTTCTTCTAACTTACAAAACCCAAGCATTTCCGGGGCTAATGCTTCGATGGCCGGCACGTACTATTTGGATATCACCGTAGCAGGATGCAAAAGTCCAGCCGGATCCACCAGCGTAGTTGTTTCCAATCCCCCTGCGACACCATCGGCAAGCAGCAATTCGCCGGTTTGCGCGGGTGCCACTATTACCCTGTCCACACCCACGGTTTCCGGGGCCAGTTACTCCTGGACAGGGCCTAATTCCTTTACGTCCTCGTCACAAAACCCGTCCATCAGTGGCGCTACAACAGCCCAGGCGGGAGATTATTCTGTCACAATATCTGTTTCGGGATGCGTAAGCACAGCGGGTACCACCACCGTAGTGGTCAATGCCTTACCGGCAGCGCCTTCAGCCAGCAGCAATTCACCGGTATGTGCCGGAGCTACCATAAACCTCAGCACACCTTTGATAAGCGGCGCTACTTATAACTGGACAGGTCCAAATAGCTTTACTTCCACGTTACAAAATCCGGCCATTACCAATGCATCCTCAGCCAATGCTGGTACTTATTCGGTTACAGTGACCGTGGGAGGATGTACCAGCCCAGCAGTAAACACCACGGTGAGCTTAAGCTCCCCCGCTATTGCTGATTTTACTGCAACTCCAACAACGACCAGCTGTTCCGGATTTGTACAATTCACCGACAATACGAGCGGCACGCCTATTTCATGGTTATGGAATTTTGGCGATGGACAGACCTCCACCCTGCAAAATCCTTCACACAACTACAACGTCAGCGGAGTTTACAGTGTTTCCCTTACGGCAACAAATGCCTGTGGCAGCAATCAGGCTACAAAAACAGACTACTTGACGATAGATGTTGCTTCGTTGCCTGTTGTTGTCGGTGGTTCCAATTGCGGCCCAGCCAGCATCAACCTCTCGGCCTCAGGCGCCGGAACGCTGAATTGGTACGATGCCGCAACCGGAGGCAACCTGCTTGCAACCGGAACAACCTATACAACACCTTATCTGACCACAACTACGAATTATTATGTTGAAAGTCAGCTTGGAGGAGCGACGGTTTATACCGGCCGAACCAATAAGACCAACACGGGTAATTACAATATCAGCGGCCAACATGGATTGATTTTTGATGCCTATCAGCCATTTATATTAAAATCAATAAAAGTATATTCTTATGCCAGCGGCACCAACAACAGGACATTCAGTTTGCTGAATGCATCAAATGGCACTATCAGCAGCGTTACTGCGGCTGTACCCAACGGTGAAAGCAGGGTAACATTAAATCTCAATGTTCCTGCAGGAACCGGCCTGAAACTGGTTGTTCCCGGTTATAGCTACCTGTGGCGCGACCAATCCAGCACTGCTAATATTTTCCCGTTTACCGTACCTGATGTGCTGAGTATTATCACGACTACTGCAAGCACAAACCCATTAAGATATTACTATTACTTTTACGATTGGGAGGTGGAGTTGCCGGGATGCACCAGCGACCGCTCCGAAGTTACCGCTGCCATTTATGCATCACCCCTTGCCGAGGCCGGTAATGCAGCCACGTATTCAGGAACACCCATCCCCATTGGCTCAGCATCAAACGGGCCGGGAATTATTAGCTGGCTCCCCGTTACTGGACTTAACAATGCAACGACAGCCCAGCCATTGGCTTCGCCTTCAGTTACCACCACCTATACTGTTACCGTGGATAATTATGGTTGTGTTGCAACTGACACGGTAACAATAACCAAGGGCAACACTGCCTTTACCATAAACGGAAAAACCCGGTATCTCGAAAAAGCTTATGCCGGTAACCCTGCACCCAATGTACCTACCTATGGCACCATGATATATGACATTGATCAGGTAGTTGTAGTGTTGAAAGACGGCTCGGGAAACGAACTGGCAAGAGACACCAGCGACGCCGCGGGCAATTTTCAGTTTACTAATGTTAATAATGGCAATTATATTTTGTCGTACGACAAATATACAGCCGATACTATGCAAACCAGCAACGACATCAATGCCATTGATGTGGCAATATTGAAATATTATGTCGGCCATAACCCTACCCTTGACCCATCCAGGGATTTTTCATCCATTCATAAAAAGGCTGCCGATGTTGACAACAATGCTACCGTGAATGCCGTTGATATCGGCAGGCTGAGAGCAAAGATCGGCCAACCTTATTTACCTTTGGCCAACTATCCTAAAGGCAACTGGCCAGAGCTAAACACGAATATTACTGTTGCAGGAACGGACCTTAGCATAGTGCTTGGCGTTGTTTCCTATGGCGATTATAATGCTTCCAGCAACAAATACTTAGATTCCTTATATACATGGAATATGGCAAAATCATTGCCGGTCAATATCATCCATGAATCAGAGGAATCAATAAATATTAATAATTCTAATGTTTTCGATATTCCTTTAAGAATCAGCGCCAAAATGGTTGATCTGGCCGCCCTGGGATTAGAATTAAAATATCCTGACAAAGAGTTTAAACTGCTTGGTGTCTCCATGCCTAACAGCAGCAAAAGTGGAAATTTGTTGATTAATCCCACTTTAGATGAAATAATTGCCAACGACAATGATTTATTAGTTACGGATATTGATGGTGTAATCAGGGTGGTATTTGCCACCACTGATTTCTTTAGTGTAGCACCTAAAGATGAGGTAATCAGGTTTAGTTTCCGTTCGAAAAACAGGTTAAAACCGGGTGCGTTGGATTTCGCACTGGCCGGTAAGGGTGTTATCGGAAACCAGTATGGAGAAGAGGATGACAACGTCTATTTGTTAATGCCCAGGATATATGTGCAAGGCAACAACAGTGATGAGGGCTTTGAGTTTACAGGTTATCCAAATCCTTTCACCAATGATGTTACCCTTACCTATAATATTCCAGATAATGGATCTGTAAAACTTAGTGTTTACAATGCATTGGGAGAAATTGTTTCCGATCTTGTAAACGAGAACAAGCCGGGTGGCAAACATTCTGTGGTGTTTACACAAAAAGACCTTCCTTCAGGCTTATATACGTTTAAACTTGAGTTTTCAGGTATTGAAAAAGCAAAAACGATGATATTAAAACTGATTCATTAATCTCCGGGTTGCTCTATCTTAAAGGCCTAATACCCTCCCGGATATTATACACTACACCTGATAAGCCGCAGCATCCTGTCCTGCTCTTGCTTTAGCATTATTGTTTTGCTCCATTTGAGGTTTTCCTGTTTCGATTCAAGAGTTACATTGTATGCGCTTTGAAGCTTTTCAATAGCAGCAGGAGCAGATAGTTGGGCAAGCTTTTCTTGGTATTGAATGTGCGATAAGAGCGCATAAGCCAGATAGCAAATCTTAACATGGGCCTTGACATGACCCATCTAAAAATATTTGAATATGGTATCATTCAATACATTTCGACAAAAACAGAACATTTGTATTACCTAAATTGAGCATACGGAATAATAATGTATCTGTTGCATGTTTTAGCAAACATAGTTAGCAACAACCGAAAAAAAAATTTGCGTCTTATACCAATAATTGGTATCTTTGTAAAAAAAAATAAAAATTATGGCAAAGAATACATCAATATTACTAGGTGACTATTTTGAAAATTTCATTAACCAACAAATAAGAACTGGTAAATTCGCATCAGCTAGTGAAGTAATGAGAGCTGCACTTAGACTTTTCGAATATGAACAATCAAAAAAAGCAGAACTGATAAAGGAATTAAAGAAAGGTGAAAAATCAGGATTTGTAAAAGATTTTGACCGCGCAGTTTTTCTTGAAAATATTCACGAAAAACACTTGACGGAATAATGAAATATAAAATTACCAACTTAGCAAGTCAAGACCTCGAGAATATTTGGCTGTACACTTTTGAAAACTGGTCTATTGAACAAGCAGACAGATATTTTAACTTGATTATTGACGAAATTGAATATCTTTCACAAAAACCTGATTCTGGGTTCGACTTCAGTTCTGTTAGAAAAGGATATTATCGTTCAAGAATTAAATCACATTTTATCTTATATAGAATTGATCAGAAAAATGACATTGTAGAAATTATCAGGATTTTACATCAAAGAATGGATATAGAAAACAGACTAAGTGAATAATAAATCGGCAGTTGCTAACACATAGAGCGATAGCCGAAAAGCCTTAAAACGAAAGCCCGAAAGAATTG
>ENA-UPTA01000056-UPTA01000056.1-activated-sludge-metagenome-genome-assembly--contig:-NODE-56-length-109940-cov-19.142476_pt1 | contig 109940 bp, 93 predicted proteins | sample MGYA00238184_ERZ773361 | MGnify/ENA primary metagenome ERZ773361 (study PRJEB29100, sample SAMN05720205) | activated sludge metagenome | isolation source: anaerobic digester from wastewater...
ATGAGAATTTAAAAGGGAAATTAGATATGATTTTCGATGTTCATTTAATGATTACTAATCCTTTGTATTATGCTCCTATATTTATCAAAAAAGGTGCTGATATTTTAACTTTTCATTTAGAAGTAGAACAAGATAAAGATGAAATAATTAAAGTTATTAAAGAAAATGGAGCTAAAGCTGGAATTTCAATTAAACCGAAGACTAATGTGGAAGAGTTGGTTCCTTATTTAGATAAAATTGATTTAGTTTTAGTAATGAGCGTTGAACCTGGCTTTGGTGGCCAAAAGTTTATGGAAAATAGTTTACCAAAAATCAAGTTTTTAGATGATTATAGAAAGAAACATAAACTAAACTATCTAATTGAAGTAGATGGCGGTATAAATGAAAAAACAGCCAAACTATGCAAAGATAATGGCTGTGATATTGCGGTGTGTGGGACATATGTGTTTAAAGCAAAAGACCGTAAGAAAGCAATTGAGGCTATTTTGAACTTATGATTTGTAAGATTGTAGGTGGATCTAAAGATTCTTTTAGTAAACTATATGAAAAGGATGAGAATGAATACATTATTGGCTTAGATAGTGGGACACTTTTACTTAACAACTTAGAAATTAAAGTAGATCTAGCTATAGGTGACTTTGATTCAGTAGATATTAGTGATATTAAAGCTGATAAAATAATTGTTTATCCTAAAGATAAAGATTATAGTGATTTAGAACTTGCTTTAATGGAAATAAAAGATGATAAATTTTCTAAAGTGTTAGTTTATAATGCTTTAGAAGAAAGATTTGACCATTCTTTATCAGCTATTATTAGTTTAGTTAAGTATTTTCCATTAAATATTTGTTTATTTGATTTAAATAATAAGATTTATTTAATAAATAAAGATACTAAATTTAAAAAAGGAGATTATAAGTATATTTCATTTTTTAGTCAAGATGCTTATATTACTTTAAGTGGATTTAAGTATAATTTAGATAATTATCACTTAACTAGTAACGATAACTTATGTTTAAGTAATGAAATTGAAGAAGATGCTATTATAAAGACTAAGGATTTAGTTTTAGTTATTGAAAGCAAATAAAAAAGGCTTATATTCTAAGCCTTTTATTTACATTAAGCTCTTTCTACAAGTCCAGATCTTAATGCACGTGTTGATACGTAAACACGTTTAATTTTGCCGTCAGCATCTTTAATTCTTACTTTTTGTAAGTTAGCTTTCCACTTTCTTCTAGTAGCTTTTAAAGAGTGAGGACGGTTGTTACCAGATTGAGTACCGATTCCAGTAACATAACATTTACGAGCCATAACTAAAACCTCCTTACTACTCTTAAATACTTTAATATTATATCAAAAAGTTTAAGAAAAAGCAACTTATTTGTGAAAGAAAATTTATATAAAAAATAGTTAAAAATTGCATTTTAAGCTAGGAAAATGGTGAAAATAGCTCAAAAACGGCAAAAAAGGCCTGAATTTGGCGTTTCTGAGCGTTTTATCTTGTTTTAGGTAATTTGACCTTCATTAAAACTACGAGAGCAAGCAAAAAAGACCTCTCAATGCTTGTTTTTAAGGTAAAACTAAAGAATTGTAAAGATAAAGTAAGTTTTAAGGTATTTTTAAGGGTTGCAATATATAATACTTAAAAATAAAAGTATATGTATAAATAAGGAGAGGTGTTTAAAATGAGTAATACGAAAATTTTAACGGGCAAATTATTCAAACAAATTATGAATAGTGGCGCGAAAAATTTAAAAGCTAATTACAAAAGAATAGACGAATTAAACGTATTCCCTGTACCCGATGGTGATACAGGTATAAACATGCTTATGACAATTGAAAGTGGCGTTAAAGAAATGAACGCATATACAGGTGACGATTTAAGCGGTACAATGCAAAAATTATCTCGTGGAATGTTAATTGGAGCACGTGGTAATTCTGGAGTTATCTTATCGCAAATCTTCCGTGGTTTAAGTAATGGTATCGGTGATGCTCAAGAAGCTGATGCAGTATTACTTGCTAGCGCTTATCAAGAAGCTGTAAAACAAGCATATAAAGCAGTTATGACACCTGTAGAGGGAACAATTTTAACTGTAGCACGTTTAGCAGCTGATCATATGAGCAAAGTTGCTACAAAAGAGATGACAATTGAACAATTTTATGAAGAATATTTAAATGAAGCTAAGAAAGCTTTAGATGATACACCTAATTTACTACCAGTATTAAAAGAAGCTGGAGTTGTAGATAGTGGTGGTGCTGGTTATGTAACTATCGTAGATGGTATCGTAGCTGATTTATCAGGTGCTGTTGATGTTGTAGTTGATTTAGATGCATCATTAGCTGCTACACCTACTATCAATCTCGCTTTTAATAGTGATGGTCATAGTCATGAGAATGAATTTGGTTATTGCACAGAATTCTTACTTCAATTATCTGATAAATACAAAAATAGTGTTGATGAAAGAACAATTCTTAATGAAATTAGTGTTTTAGGTGATAGCATCGTTTGTGTTAAAGATGGAGATATTATTAAAGTTCATATTCATACTTTAACTCCTGGTGTTATTCTAAACATTGGTCAAAGATATGGTGAATTTATTCAATTAAAGATTGAAAATATGACTTTACAACATAACGAAATCCATCATAGTGAACCAAAAGATAAAGAACCTAAAATAGAAGTAAAACCTAATGTTAAGAAAGAAAAATATGCTATTGTAACGGTAGCTACTGGCGACGGACTAATTAATACTTTTAAAGAACTAGGAGCAGATTATGTTATCCATGGTGGCCAAAGTATGAATCCATCAACAGCTGATTTCTTAAATGCTTATGGTGCCGTAAACGCAGAAAATATCATTGTTTTCCCTAATAATAGTAATATCGTATTAACTGCAAAACAATCTGCAGAGTTATACGAAGATGCTAAAATCTGGGTATTAGAAACTAAATCAATTGCTCAAGGATTCTCAGCAATCACAATGGTAGATTTAGAACAAGAACCTGAATTATTGTTAAGCAACTTAAAGAAAGTAATTGCTAATGTAACTACAGGACAAGTTACTTATTCAATTAGAGATGCTGATAACAATGGTATCAAAATTAAAAAAGATGATTACATAGCTATTTGTAATGGTAAAATTGTAGCTAGTCATAAGAATCGTTATGAAACTACTAAGAGACTATTAAAAGAAAGTATCACTCCTGATAAAGAAATCATTACTATTATCAGAGGTAAAGATGCTGATCAAAGAGAAATTAATAATGTTGTTAAACACATTACAAAGAACTATAAAAATGTGGAAGTAGACGTTGTTGAAGGAGATCAAGAAGTCTATAGTTATATTCTAGCGATAGAATAATCAAGGGGGCTTAAAGCCCCTTTAATTATAATTTAGGAGGAATAATTTGAAAAATATCCCATTAACTGAAAAAGAATATATTACAAAAAGAAATATTGCTATTTTCAAAAGACATAAACTTAATACTGTATGGGATCTATTGACTTATTATCCTAAAAGATTTAACGATTATACGATAGTCCCAACAACTGAAGCTCCACTAGAGCAAACTATTACGATTTCTGGTATTGTTCAGGGGAAACCTTTTGTTTATAATGCCAGAAGTAAATTAACAGTTATGAATTTTTATATTGATAGTGATGGTAATAAAGTAAGAGTTACTATTTTTAATCGTCATTTTTTACGTTCAAAATTAAATTATGGCGTTTATGTTCGTGTAACTGGTAAGTTTCAAAAAGATATTAAAAACTTTACAGCTAGTGAAATTGAACTTGATGAATATAGTAATAACATTAGTCCCATTTTTGGAATTGATGGTATTACTGATGATAAATTATTTGAAATCAAACAGAAATTATTAAGGGAATATCGAAGAGAAATTGTTGATTATTTACCTCAAAGTTTGAAAGACGAGCACGATTTAATTGATTTAGATAAAGCGATTAAGTTTGTGAATACGCCTGATACAATGAGTCAAGTTGAAAAAGCAATTAAAAGAATCAAATTTGAAGAATTATTGCTTTATCAATTAAAAATTAAGTATTCACTATATATGAGAAAGAATCATCCTGAAGGTTTAAAAGTAAATTTTGATCAAGAAAAAGTTAATCAGTTTATTAAAGATTTACCTTTTGAACTTACTAAAGATCAAAAAGAAGCTGTAGATAATATACTAAAAGATTTAAAATCAGATTATAAAATGAGTAGATTATTACAAGGTGAGGTAGGTTCTGGTAAAACTGTTGTAGCTGCGATTGCTTTGTATGCAGTGCATACTGCAGGCTATCAAGCTGCAATGTTAGTTCCAACTGAAATTTTAGCTCATCAACATTTTGACACTTTGAAAAAAGCTTTTAAAAATACTAATTTAAACTTACAATTATTAACTGCTAGTGTACCATTACAAGAGAAAAAAGAAATATTAAAAGATTTGGAAAAGGGAAAAGTAAATATTATACTTGGAACACATTCCCTATTTCAAAAAGATGTTAAGTTTCATAATTTAGGGTTTGTTGTTACAGATGAGGAACATCGTTTTGGTGTAAAACAAAGAGCAGAAATGGTAGCTAAAGGTCAAAAGATTGATCATTTAAAGATGACAGCTACACCAATCCCAAGAACATTAGCGATTTCTGTTATGGGAGATTCTGACATCTCTACAATTAAAACAATGCCAGGAAATAAAAAACCAGTAATTACTGAGTATTTACAATATAAAGATAAAGATCTTATTATGACTCATATTAAAGAGGAATTAAATCGTGGAAGACAAGTTTATGTTGTTTGTCCAGCAATTGAAGAATCTGAAAGTTTAGATTTAAAGAATGTTACAAATATTTACTTAGAATATAAAGAATTATTTGATGGTATTTGTGAAGTAGGATTAATTCATAGTCGTCTAAAACAAGAAGAAAAAGAAGAAGTAATGACTAAATTTAAAGATGGAGAGATTAAAATTCTTATCTCTACTAGTGTTATTGAAGTAGGAGTTAATATTTTAAATGCAACTACAATTGTTATTTTAGATGCTGATCGTTTTGGTGTAGCTCAACTTCACCAAATGCGTGGTCGTGTTAGAAGATCAGACTATCAAGCATATTGTTTTCTAGTATCTGATACGAATGTTGAGACGGCAATTGCAAGGTTAAAATTAATTGCTTCTAACTCTGATGGTTTTACTTTAGCTGAAGAAGACTTGCTTGTAAGGGGACCAGGAGAGTATTATGGTGTTAAGCAAAGTGGAATTATTGATTTTCAGTTTGCCAATATCATTAATGATCGTGAATTATTAAATTTATGTAATGATGAAGCCGATAGAATTATTAATTCTGGTTTAATCTTTACAGAAGATTATAAGATGTTATATAATATTGTAGATGAAGATTTCAAAACAAAAAGTGAACTTTTAGAATAGGAGGAACTATGGTAAAACTTGCAATTGATGCTATGGGTGGCGATTTCGCTCCTGAGGAAATAATTAAAGGTGTTAATTTAAGTATTGAAGAGCATAAAGATTTAGAGTTAATTTTATATGGCGATGAAGAACAAATAAAGAAATATTTGGTTCCTAATAAGAGAGTTACTATTGTTCACACACCTAGAGTTATTTCCATGGGTGAAGCTGATCCAAGACGTGAAATTAGAAATAATAAAGACACTTCTTTAGTTCAAGCATTTACAGCTGTAAAAGAAAATCAAGCTGAAGGTGTAGTAACTGCAGGTCCTACCCAAGCTGTTGTTGTATCAGCACATATCGTTTTGAGAAGAATGAAAGGAATGAGCCGTATGGCTTTATGTTTAGGACTTCCTGATTTAGGTGATGGCAAACAAAGATTACTTTTAGATTCAGGTGCTAACTTAGAGTTAAAACCAGAACATTTAGTTCAACTTGCAGAATATGCAACTATTTATATGAAAGAAGTAATGGGTGTTGAAAAGCCAGTAGTAGGTCTTTTAAATATCGGAACAGAAGAAGCAAAAGGTAGAGAATTTGATATTGAGGCTTTTCACTTATTAAAAGATAATAAAAACGTTACATTTTTTGGAAACATTGAACCAAAAGAGATGCTTGCATCTCCTTGTGATATTTTAGTAACAGATGGTTATACTGGTAATATGGTAATGAAAACAGCTGAAGGTGTTGCAATTGCGGTTGGTAAGCTTTTAAAGCAAGGAATTATGGCATCTAGTAAAGCTAAATTTGGTTACCTATTTATGAAAGGTGTTTTCAAGGAATTAAAAAATAAAACTACTGCTGATAGCATTGGTGGAGCAATTTTAATTGGTGCTGATGGGATTGTTATTAAAGCTCATGGTTCATCAAATGGTCCATCATTTCAAGCAGCAATTAGTCTTGCAAGACGTGCTGTTTTAGGTAATGTCAACGAAAAGATGAAAGCAATCATTGGTGACAAAGATGAATAAGGTGTTTAAGGCAATTTGTTTGAAGTATGATTTAAAGGTAAATAACTATGAATTGTACCAAACTGCCTTTACCCATACATCATATGCCAATGAAAATAATGTAAAGAATAATGAAAGATTAGAGTTTTTAGGTGATGCAATTTTAAATTTTTGTTTTTCTGAATACTTGTATCGTAAATATCCTAATTTACGAGAAGGTGAAATGACAAAAATTAGAGCAACTTATGTATGTGAGCAAGCAAACGCAGAATACAGTTTGAAGTTAGGCTTAGACAAACTCTTACTTTTAGGTAAAGGCGAGGAAGAACAAAACGGAAGAAGTAAACCTTCTGTTTTAGGAGATTTATTTGAAGCTTTTTTAGGAGCTGTTTATTTAGATTCTTCTTTGGAAAAAGTCAAAGAAATTATTAATGATCTTGTTTTAAAAGAAATTGATACTATTAAAGAAGATGGCTTTTTCTTGGATTATAAGAGTACTTTACAAGAATATGTTCAAGCAGAAACAAAGAAATCTGTTACTTACGTATTAGTAAAGGAAGAAGGACCTAGTCATGATAAACTTTTTACAACATTTGTTTATTATGAGAAAATTAAATTAGGCGAAGGTATAGGTAAGTCAAAAAAAGAATCTGAGCAAAACGCTGCTAAAGCAGCTTTAGAGAAATTAGCAAAGTGAGGTTTTAGTTATGGAAAAATATTATGATTTAATTAAAAACAATCTAATAAATTTTGATAATTTAATTATTGAAAAATATGCATCCTTAAAACTTAATGAAACTGAGGCAATGATTTTGATTAAGATTAATCGTTTACTCCAAAGAGATATTAAATCTATTTCTGTCAAGAAATTGGTTAAAAACATGACGATTAATGAAAATGATCTTGCAAACTATTTAATGCGATTAATTGACTTTGGGTTTTTAAAAATAGATTTTGAAGCTCAAAGAGAGTTATATTCGTTAGATGGTACGTATCAAAAGTTAGCTAACTTACTTTATGGCGAAGATAACAACCAAGAAAACAAACTTAAAGAAAATAGACTTGTAGCTACTACAAAAAAACTAGAACAAGGATTTAATAAAGTCTTATCACCTATTGAAGTTGAGATTGTTCGTAAATGGTTTTATGAATTTGAATATGATTATAAAGATATTGAAGAATTTGTAAATAGTGCAATTTCTAGTAAAAATAGAGGTGTTAAGTATATTGATCGTGCTTTAGTAAATAGATATAGTAATAAAGCAGATGAAGATATGGATGCATTAAAAGACCTTTGGAAAGACTATCATGGAAAAAATTGATTATATCTGTGATGCTTTAGGAGAACTTTTTCCAAACAATAAAGGTGATTTAGAATATGGTTCAGTTTTTCAGTTATTAGTTGCCGTTATTTTATCAGCGCAAACTACAGATATAGCAGTTAATAATGTAACTAAAGAATTATTTAAAAAATATCCTAATGCAAAAAGCTTAGCTAAAGCTGATATTGAAGATGTAAAAGAGATTATTAAAACTATTGGTTTATATAATACAAAAGCAAAAAACATTATTGAAGCATCTAAAATCATTTTAGAGAACAATAATGTAATTGAGCCTGATATAAAGTGGTTAATGGGTCTTCCAGGTGTAGGGCGAAAGACAGCTAACGTAGTTTTATCTGAGGGATTTAAAATTCCAAGGATAGCAGTAGATACTCATGTTTTTAGGGTAGCGAGAAGATTAGAGTTATCAAAGGCAGAAACTACTTTGGGTGTTGAGGAAGACTTAATGAAAATATTAGATCAAAAAAAATGGGGGATAGCGCATTTACGATTACTACGTTTTGGTAGATATATTTGTAAAGCAAGAGGTCCTCTATGTGAAAAATGCCCTTTTTTTCATTTTTGCACCTCTGAAGATAAAAAGGAATTAGTTTAACTAATTCCTTTTTTCATATCTAGCTATTAAATCTTTGTTTGGTGTAACGAAGATTGTTTTTTCATTTTTATACTTTACAAATGATCCTTTTTGACCTGCTAATTTACTTACATTTTTTACTTGAGTATAAATAACAGCTACATTGCTACTATTTTGCGCTTTTGAGAAGTATGCAGCAAAGTTAGCAGCTATTTTAAAATCATCTTCAAGTAAATTGCTTCCTCTTAAAATTACATGAGATCCTGGATAGTCTTTTACATGAAAGAAATAATCACCTTTATTAGCTAGTTTGTGAGTAACAAAACTATTTTGAAAATTATTTTTACCTAAATAGATGAACTTATTATCGTCCAAAATGTAAGTAGTATATTTAGGTTTTTTTAAATCTTTTTCATCTTTTTTTGTGATTTTTCTTAAGCCTAATTCCAAGATTGTTTCATTAATGCTATTATAATCAAAGTAGTCTAATTGTGATTGGATATCTTCGTAGTATAAAATATCAAGTTGAGATTCTTCGATTTGTTTTTTGATATAATCAATACTTCTTTTAGCTTTTTTGTATTTTTTAAAGATTTGATCTAAGTTTTGACTAGGCGATAAAAGAGGATCAAGTTTAATTATAATTTCTTTATTAGTATAAAAGTTATTGGTAGTTAGCTTACTCATCCCTTTTTTAATTTGGTGAAGGTTTGCTTTTAGAATATTACCAATTTGTTCATATTCTAGATTATTATATGCTTCCTCTAATTCTTTTTCTTGTTTTCCTTTTTTTCTTCTTAACTTAGCTAATTCTTTATCTAAATGATTAGAAAGTAGTTTTAAGTCATTGTTTATAATTGATTGGTTTTTGAAATTTTGAAAGTAAGATTCTAGTAATTCTGATAGTGTAGAAAAATACATTCTATTACCTTTTAGGTGTTTTAAATCAAAACAGTAGAAGTATGTTTTATCATTATCTATAATTACTGGTTTAACTTCATTATTTATAACATTCAAATCATTTTGATATTGAATTTCTTGAAAAAGTATTTGCGATATACCTTGATAGTTATTTGTTTTTGTAAGGATATTTGTTTTATATGGATTTATTTGATTTGAATCCATAGGCTCATATAAAGTATTTTTTAGTAAGATTCTTTTACTATCTATAGAAGTAGGAAGTAAGATTTCTAAAATTTTGTTTTCTTTGTTTACAATAATTAAATTATAGTTTCTGCCAAAGGCTTCAAAAATTAGTTTATATTTTTCTTCATAGCCTAGATTGTCAAATGAAGAGATTTCTAATACGATGATACGATCATTTTCAATTTGGTAGATATCCATAATAACTGCTTTTTCAAATAGTTTTTTTAAGACTTTAGAAAAGTTTGATTGATTATCACTTTTTACTAGTGATTGTTTGGTAAGTAGTAGGTGAGGGTTATTTGATAGCAAGTAAAGTAATTCTTGTTTATTCGACAAGCTAAAAGAAAAGTCATATTTATTATAAAAATTGACTTTGTTTATTCTTATATTAATGATTTTTGTTTTTAATTCTTTAATTAAATTTCTAATAAATACGCCATCAAAACTCATAACTTCACCTTAATTTATTTTACCAAAAATTCACTCTATTTGCAATTATAGTTGTTGATGATCTTTGAAAAACCATTAACATTTGACAATCTATTCTTTTTTAGGTATAATAAGTGGTAATATGAGGAATGTTTTATGAAATTGGACGATAAAGGAATTTTGATAGTTTTATCTGGACCAAGTGGTGTAGGTAAAGGGACAATTAGAAAAGCTTTATTTGAAATGGAAGGACATGATTTAATTTACTCTATTTCGATGACTACTAGAAAACAAAGAGCTGGCGAAGTTGATGGCAAGGATTACTTTTTTGTGTCAAAAGAAGAATTTGAAGAGAAAATCAAAAATGGTGAGATGCTTGAATATGCGGAGTTTGTTGGGAACTATTACGGAACACCGCTTAACTATGTTAAGGAACAACTTAATGAAGGTCATGAAGTTGTTTTAGAAATTGAGATTCAAGGTGCATCACAAGTTAAATGTAAAATGCCTCATGCTGTATTTATTTTTATTGCTCCACCTAGCCTAAAAGCTTTACATGATCGCTTGACTAGTCGGGGAACTGAATCAGAAGAGCGAATTCAAAAACGTTTTGATAAAGCTTTGAGTGAGATGCATATGGCATATATGTATGATTATATCGTAGTTAATGATGATATTCATAATGCAGCTGAAAAAATAATGACAATCATTAGAGCTGAACATGCTAGGACAGAAAGAACAATACATGGTTATAAAAAACTTTTGGAGGAGGAATAATGAAAAAAGAAAAGAATATTGGTGAAGGACTAAGATATCCACCAATTGATGCTTTATTAGATAAAAGTAAGAGTAAGTATGTTTTAGTTTTAGGTGCAGCTAAAAGAGCTAAAGACTTAGAACATGGCGATGCTGAAGAATTATTAGAAGATCCAGTAAATAAAAAATCTTTGGGTTTGGCTTTAGAAGAAATTTATGAAGATCAAATTACAATTTATGATAGTACTAATGAAGAAACACTTGGGAAATAAGTGTTTCTTTTTAAAATATAAAAGTAAAAAATAAGGCAAGTAGTTATTATATTAGTAGTAGTTTATTTTTTTGATAAAATATGGTAAAATATTGTAAAAGGAGGGCTATTCGTATGTTGATTGGAGCAATTGAAGCTGGTGGTACTAAATTCAAATGTGCTGTAGCTACATCAAGTGGTGTTATCTTACAAGATACTACTATCAAAACAACTACAGTAGAAGAGACGATGGAAAAAGTAATCAAGTTTTTTCTTGCTTTTCCAATTAAGACAATGGGTGTTGGTTGTTTTGGCCCGATTTGTTTAGATCCTAGTGATGAAAGATATGGGATGATTTTAGATACACCAAAGAAGATTTGGGCTAATTATAATATTCTAAAGGCATTAAAAGATGCTCTTAAATGTAATGTCAAGATAACTACTGATGTCAATGCCTCAGCTTTTGGTGAGTACTATTATGGCTATAAAAAGAAGTTTCAAAACTTAGTTTATGTAACGATAGGTACGGGAATTGGTGGAGGAATTGTTTATAATGGAAGTCTAGTTCAAGGTCATCATCATCCGGAAATAGGCCATATGACTTTAAAAAGAGATTCTAATGATAACTATCCTAGTACATGTCCTTTTCATAGTGATTGTTTTGAAGGACTAGCAAGTGGTATTAGTTTAGATAAAAGATACAATTTAAGCTATGATGAACTAGCTAAAAGAGATGATTTATTAAGAAGAGAAGCTAATTATATCGCTCAAGGAATATATAATTTATATCTAACATTTGCACCTGATAAAATAATTATCGGTGGTGGAGTTAGTCATCAAGAAAAGCTACTTCCTTTAGTAAGAGAAGAATTTGAAAAATTAAATAACAATTACTATACATATAAAGCAGTTAAAAGTGTTGATGAGTTAATTGTAAGTCCTACTTTAAAAGATAACTCAGCTTTATATGGGGCAATTGCTTTAGGGGTGATTGAGAAATGATGTTCGCAGAAGTTGTGGTTGATGTTAAGAATTCTGCAGTTGATATGTTATTTACTTATGAAATTCCTGAACATTTTAAATCTTATGTAGATATAGGAAGTAGGGTATTAGTTGAATTTGGTACTCGTCAAGTTATCGGTTATGTAATTAGGATTAGTGATGAAACTTCATATGCTGGTGAAATTAAAGAAATATTAGATGTTTATGATTTTGATAAACAACTTACTGAAGAACAAATTGAACTTGCCAAAAAAATAGCTTTCGAAACAAAAAGTTTATTTATTTCTGCATTAGAATTAATGTATCCTGCATTTCTTAAAAGTAAATATCGTAAATACTTAAAAGTTGTTAATTATGAACAATTAGATAGTAATATTGCTTTGCTTTTTCGTGGGAAATCCAAGCTCGAATATAATCGTACTATAGTAGAATATAGTAATCAGATAGCTAAGGAATTAAATAAAGGAAATTTAGCAATAGAATATGATCAACATACTTATGGAAAAAACAAATATCAAAATATTTATTTTGTAAGTAAGGACAAAGATGCTAAAAATCTAACTGTAAAAAGAAAAAGGATTATGGAATATGTTTTAAATAATCCAGGTCAAACTATTGAAGAAGTTAGTTTAAATACTAGCTCTAGTCATGTTTTAATTAACGATTTAAGAAAAGAAGGTTTTCTAGAAGTAAGGGAAGTTATTAAAGAAGAAGATAATTTAAAGAAATTTCAAGCATCTAAAGTTACTTATAATCCTTTAGAACAAGATATTAAAGCTAAATATGATTCTAATAAGAATAAACCTTACCTTTTAATAACTGATGATTTTGAGTTTAGATTAAAATTTTTAGAAGATGTTATTTCAAAAACAATTATGTCCAATAGACAAGTGTTAATATTGGCGAAATCTATTGTTCAATCTTTTGAAATATATAATTTTTTAGAAAAGGAACTAATTAATTCAAGAACGTATTGTTTTAATTCATCGTTAAGCAATAATGAATATTTTGATAATTATGTGCAAGTTAAAAAAGGTAATGTAGATGTAGTAGTAGGGACAATTTCTAGCAGTTTTTTACCTTTAGAAAATTTAGGTTTAATTATAATTTTCGATTCAAACAATTCTGAATATATTAATGATTATAGTCCCAAATTTTCTACGCTTAATGTTTTAAAATGGAGAATGGAATATCATAAAGCAGAATTAATTTTAGTAAATGAAACTTTAAGTGTTGAAGACTATGATAATTATTTAAAGAATAATTACATTTTATTAGAGAACTTGAAAAAGGAGAATAATAAATATACTTTAGTTGATTTAAGAAAAGAGATAGCTAGGGTTAGTCCATTAATTTCTAACACTCTAAAGGAAAAGATTCAGGTTGCATTTAATAATAAAAAGATGGTAGCTTTAATTTTGAATCAAAAAAATTATAGTGAAATGGTAATGTGCAATAATTGCTCTGAAGTTATTAAGTGTCCTAGTTGTAAGATAAGTTTATCTTATAATAAAAATAAGAATGAATTAAGTTGTAATTATTGTGATTATAAAGTATCTTATTCTAATTTAAAATGTCCTAGTTGTAATAGTAGCAAGTTAAGTTTCTTTAACTTAGGGCTAGAAAGTTTGGAAGAAGATTTAAAGAAATTTTATCCGGATAAAAAGTATTTATTGATTACTGCTGAGACAATGAGTAACTATAGTAAATATAGTGAGGCAGTACTAACGATTGAAGAACAAGCAGTAGATTTTATTATTGGGACTAATTTAGTTTTTGATTTACTTAATTATCCTAATATTAGTTTTGTAGCTTTAATTAACTCTGATAATATTTTAAATTATGGAGATTACCGAGCTGCAGAAACTCTGTTTTTAAATATTGTAAAGGTCTTAAATAAAGATAATTTAGGTTTAATCTTACAAGGATATAATTTAGATCATTATAGTATCACTTTAGGATTAAAAAATGATTATCAAAACTTTTATTTTCAAGAGATAAGGCAAAGGAATGCTTTAAATTATCCACCAAAATTAGAGATAATGAGATTAATTATTGGTGGTGATTATAGTAAGAGATATCATGCAGCTTATTATTTTCGTAAAGTATTTAGAAGTCTTTTTACTGATAGTGAAATATTAGGGCCTAAATATACAAGAAAATATCAAGGTATGCAATTAATAATCAAAACTAATGATTATGAAAAGTTAAGTAAATTAATTGATGAAGTAAAAGAAAAGTTTAAAAAAGACAATTTAGAGTTTATATTTGAAAGACATCCAAAAACTCTTTATTAGGAGGAATGATTTGAAAATTATATTTATGGGAACACCAGAATTTGCTGTTCCAGTTTTAGAAGAAATAAATAAGCATTTTGAAGTGGTGCTAGTAGTGACACAGCCTGATTCAAGAATTAGAAAAAAAATCGTTTATAGCGAAGTAAAAATGAAAGCTTTAGAGTTAGGCTTGCCAGTTTTTCAACCTCTTAATATCAATAAAGAAAAAGATTATATATTAAATACAGAATGTGATTTAATTGTTACTGCAGCCTATGGTCAATTTTTGGGAAAAGCAATTTTAAATCATCCAAAGATTGCAGCAATTAATTGTCACGGGTCATTACTTCCTAAATATAGAGGTGGAGCACCAATTCAAAGAGCAATTATGAACGGGGAAAAAGAAATCGGTGTTAGTATTATTTATATGACTGCAAAGATGGACGCTGGTAATATCTTAGCTAAAAAAGGAATTTCTTTACCTTTAGAATGGGGAGAAAAAGAAGCATTTGATGCTTTAAGTAATTTAGGTGCTAAGTTAACAGTTCATGTAATTAATCAATTAGCTAAAGAAAAAAAACCTGGAGAAATCCAAAATGAAGAAGAAGTTACTTTTGCACCGATTATAAGTAATGAAGATGAATTTATTTCTTTTGAAAAAGAAGCTTATAAGGTGTATAATAAGATAAGAGCTATTAATTATTCTAAAGGTGCTTATTTTAATTTTAAAACAGAAGTTTATAAAATTTATCAAGCTAAACTGTATTTAAATAAAAAAGGTAATCCTGGAGAGATTATTGAGATTACCAAAGATGAAATAATTATTGCTTGCAAAGAAGGTGCAATTAGTTTATTATCAATTAGACGCCAAGGTAAGAATACAACTTCAGTTAGAGATTTCTTAAACGGTGTAGGAAAAGAAATTTTTAAAGTTGGAGAAATTATAGGAGGAGAAAGATGAAAGAGAAAAAGATTATTTATTCTCGTGAAGAAATGTTTAAAATGAATAAAAAGAAGCTTGAAGAAAGAGGAGTAACATTAGAAGATATTGCTTTAATTGCTTATAAACAACAATCAAAGTATAATCCTAATATTCAGTTAAGTACTTGTTTGGAAAGTGTAGCGAAGATATTAACTTATCGTGATATTTTCCATATTGTACAACTTGGTATTGAATTAGATATTTTGACTGAACAAGGGAAATTATCTGAGCCAATGCAAGGAATTTTAGAAGAAGATCTTGGCATGTTTGGAATTGATGAGCTTTTAGGTTTAAGTATTGCTTCTAATTATGGTGTAATTGGTCAAACTAATTTTGGAGATATTGATGTAAATAAACCGGGGATTGTTGGAAAATTAAACAAAGAAGGTAAAGGCGGAAAATGTCATACTTTCTTAGATGATATTGTAGGGGCACTAGCTGCAGCTGCAAGTACAAGAGTAGCACAAATTCAAAGTGAAGAATATGCAGAGCACGATCCTAATATTGTTCAATTACAAATGAACTTAAAAGAAAAAAAGTGAGATTAACTCACTTTTTTATTTATGGTTATTAACTAACTTAGCAAATGTATCAAAGATGATTTTACTAGGTTCGTTATCTTGTTGCATTTCAGGGTGCCATTGAATTCCAATAATTGGAAGTGTTTTATGGATAATAGCTTCATTTGTACCATCTTCATGTTTAGCAATTTCAATAAAATCTGGTGCGATTCTTTTCAATGCTTGGTGATGATAGCTATTTACATTTATTTCTTTTTTAAAGTTTAATAATCTATTTGGAACTGTGTGGACAATATGACCATCTTTAAGACCAGAATGACTTTTACCGATATCTTGGTATAAGCTTCCACCAGCAAAAACATTAATTGATTGATGACCTCGACAAATACCTAAAAGTGGTTTTTTGCTTTTTAGAGCATATTCAACAACAATTTTATCTAAATCATCTAGTTCTTTCATAACATCTTTTGATTCTCCAGTATTTACTTCACCAAAATGAACTGGATCAATATCATCTCCACCTGTTATTAAAAATCCATCACATTTTTCTAGTAAGCTTTCAGTATTTTCGTTTTCTAAAGTAAGCATAATTACTAAAAATCCTCTGTTTAATAACGCCCTAACATAACGGCGATTTACAAATTCTTTAGCTGTTGTACCTTCATAAATAATTCTTGGAGTTACAGCAATAACTTTCTGCATAATCTTAAATCTACCTCCTTAAATAAGTATAATATAATTATATTATAAATATATCTTAAAATCAAGTTTTTTAATGGCAAAATGAAAGCATAATTGGTATAATAATAAACAAGAGGTATTGTTATGGAAAGTATTAGAAAAATATTTCAAGTAGGTTATGGACCATCAAGTTCACATACGATTGGGCCTACTAAAGCAGCCACAATCTTTAAAGAAAAAAATAAAGAAGCTGATAAATTTACAGTTGATTTATATGGCTCGATTGCCTTAACAGGAAAAGGTCATTTAACTGATAAAGCTTTATATAGAGTTTTTGGTGAAGATTTAGAAATTAAATTTGATTTTGATACTCACTATGATTTTCATCCTAATGGACTAAAGTTTTATGCATACAAAGAAGGTAAATTAATTGATGAATGGTTAATTTTTTCTATTGGTGGAGGAGAATTAAAAGAGCTAGGTCATAAAGAAACGATCGATTGTAAAGAAATATACAAGCAAACTACCTTTAATGAAATTCTAGAATATTGCAAAGAACATCATTTATCATTATTTGAATATATTATCAAGCATGAAGACAAAGATATTTTAGAGTTTGCGAAGGGTATCTTAAAAGCAATGTTTGATAGTGTTGAAAGAGGAAGAAATAAAGAAGGAAAATTATCTGCTCAAAATAAATTATTTGTGAAGAGAAAGTCTAAAGAGTATTATGATAAATATAAAAAATCAGGGGATTTTGATGTTTTAGTTATGAGTAATGCTTTAGCTGTAGCAGAAGAAAACGCAGAAGGCGGAACAGTAGTTACTGCGCCTACTTGTGGCTCAAGTGGGGTTATGCCTGGGGTATTAAAAGCATACTATGATACAAAAAGATTTAGTTTAGATGAGATTGTAAGAGCATTATTAGTTGGTGGATTAGTAGGAAACTTAATTAAAACTAATGGTTCAATCTCAGGAGCTGAAGTAGGCTGTCAAGGTGAGATTGGTAGTGCATGTAGTATGACTGCAGCAGCAGTATTACAACTATTTGGCGCAAGTAATGACATTATTGAATATGGAGCAGAAATAGCCTTAGAGCATCATTTAGGATTAACTTGCGATCCAGTTTTAGGATATGTTTTAATCCCATGTATTGAGCGTAATGCTATTGCAGCTTTAAGAGCAATTGATGCAGCTAAATATGCCTATTTAAGTGATGGAACTCATTACATTACTTTTGATATGGCAGTAAATTCTATGATAGAAACAGGAAAAGATTTAAAGGCTGAATATAAGGAAACAGGTATTGGTGGATTAGCTAAACATATTAAATAATAATTAGACTTGATTGGAGAAAATATGAAAAAATTAAGAGAAGATAAAGAAATATATAAATTTATAAAACTAGAAAAAGAAAGACAAGAAAATCATATTGAGTTAATTGCTAGTGAGAACTTTACCTCCAATGCTGTATTAGAAGCACAAGGAAGTATTCTTACAAATAAATACGCTGAAGGCTATCCAGGTAATAGATATTATGGAGGCTGTATCTATGTAGATGAGATAGAAAATATTGCTAGAGAAAGAGCTAAGAAATTGTTTAATGCTAAGTATGCAAATGTTCAACCACATTCAGGCTCTCAAGCTAATGCTGCTGTATTTCAAGCATTAATTAAACCAGGTGATGTAGTTTTAGGAATGGATTTATCAGCTGGTGGTCATTTAACTCATGGTCATAAATTAAACTTTTCTGGGCTTTTATACGATATTCATAGCTATGGTGTAGATAAAGAAACAGAGACTATTAACTATGAAAAAGTATTAGAAATCGCGAAAGAAATTAAACCTAAAATGATTATTGCAGGGGCTAGTGCTTATTCAAGAATAATTGATTTTAAAAAGTTTAGAGAAATAGCAGATGAAGTTGGAGCTTATTTGTTTGTAGATATGGCGCATATTGCAGGTTTAGTTGCAGCAGGTTTACACCCAACACCTGTTGGCTATGCTCATGTTGTATCAGGAACAACTCATAAAACTTTAAGAGGACCAAGAGGCGGTTTTATTCTTACAAACGATGAAGAAATAGCAAAGAAAATTGATCGTAGCGTTTTTCCAGGAACACAAGGTGGACCTTTAATGCATGTTATTGCCGCAAAAGCTGTTTCTTTTAAAGAAGCATTAGATCCTTCATTTAAGGAATATCAAAAGCAAGTTTTAGTAAATGCAAAAGCAATGGCAGATGAGTTTACTAAGTTAGGTTATAGAGTAATAAGCAAAACAACTGATAATCATTTGTTAATGGTAGATGTAAAAGGAAAGTTAGGAATAACTGGACTTGATGCAGAGAATATTTTAGGAAAAGTAAATATTACTTGTAATAAAAATGCCATTCCTTTTGAAACGGAAAAACTAAAGTTTACTAGTGGTTTAAGATTTGGCTCTGCTGCAATGACAACTAGAGGATTTAAAGAAGAAGAAATGATAAAAGTTGTTCATTTGATTGATGCTGCTTTAAAAGCAAAGAATCAAGAAACATTAGAGAAAATAAAAAAAGAAGTTGTTTCACTTCTTGATAAATTTCCTTTATATAAATAAAAATAGATTGCAAGCAATCTATTTTTTTCTTTCTCTAATTGTTTTAGAAATATATTCACTTAAATGTTTTGGTACATATAAAGAAATATCACTATTAAAAATAGCTAATTCTTTAATAGCTGTACTTGATAAAAACAAATTATCTCTTGATGGGAAAAAGAAAACAGTATCAATTGTATTATCAATTGAACGATTAAATTGGAATCTTGTTAGTTCATCTTGATAATCATTATAGTTTCTTACTCCTCTTACAATCGCATTTGCTTTTTTCTCTTTTGCGCATTGTAAGATTAGTTTATCACTTAGTTCACATTTAACATTCTTTAAGTGTTTAGTGGCTTTATTTAATAAATCTAATCTTTCTTCATTGGTAAAGGTATAATTTTTATTTGGGTTAATTGATACAATTACATAAACAGTGTCAAAAATTTTAGAAGCTCTTTCGATAATTTCTAAGTGTCCGTTAGATACGGGATCAAAAGAACCTGGATAAATACATATACTCATATTAGTTCTCCTTTTCGTATATTATACCACAAATTAATAAATTATGAAATAAATATCAAGTAAAAAGCATTGAGGATATTAAAATTGTGTGATATAATATATAAAGAAATAAAAAGGTGATATTTATGGAAAAGAAAGAAGTAAGAACAAGATTTGCACCTAGCCCTACAGGCTTTATGCATATTGGTAATTTAAGATCAGCATTATATGGTTATTTGTTTGTAAAGAAACATAATGGTCAAATGATTTTAAGAATCGAAGATACTGATGTAGAACGATATGTAAAGGGTGCAGTAGAAGTAATTTATAAGACTTGTGATGAAGCAGGCGTAATTTTTGATGAAGGGCCACGTGAAGGTGGACCTTATGGACCATATGTTCAAAGTGAAAGAAAGCCTATCTATTTAGAACATGCTAAAAAGCTTGTTGAACAAGGAGATGCTTATTATTGTTTCTGTGATAAAGAAAGACTAGAAACAGTTACTTTTATGGGAACTAAACGTTATGATAAACATTGTTTAAGCTTAAGCAAAGAAGAAGTTCAAAGAAGACTAGATGCAGGTGAATCTTATGTTATTCGTCAAAATATCCCAATTGAAGGAGAGTCTAGTTACACAGACCTTGTTTTTGGTGAGATTACAGTTCCAAATAAAGATATGGAAGATAACATTTTAATTAAATCAGATGGTATGCCTACATATAACTTTGCCCATGTAGTTGATGATCATTTAATGCATGTAACTTATGTTATTAGAGGCAATGAATATTTATCATCTACTCCAAAATATAATTTATTATATGATGCATTTGGTTGGGAAAAACCTCAATATATTCACTTAACACAAATTATGAAAGATGAAACAAGAAAGTTAAGTAAAAGACATGGCGATGCTAATTTTGATGATTTTATTAGAAAAGGTTATTTACCTCATGCAATTGTAAACTATATTGCCTTATTAGGCTGGAGCCCTAAAGGTACACAAGAGAAATTTACAATGAAAGAGCTGATTGAAAACTTTTCAGTTGAAGGTTTATCTAAATCAAATAGTATTTTTGATGAAAAGAAGATGGCATGGTTAAATGGTGAATATATTAAAGAGCTAAGTTTTGAAGAATTTTATAAATATGCTTTGCCATATTTTGAAAAATCTAGCATTAAGGGTCGCTATGATTATGAACCATTTGCAAGACTTCTTCAAACAAGAATTGAAATCTTTAGTGAGATTCCAGAAAAGGTAAAGTTTATTGATGAATATCAAAGATTTCCAAGCGAGAAGTATGAAAATCAAAGATTCAAAATTGATCAAGAACTTGCTTATAATATTTTAAAGAGTTATTTAGAAAAAGCAGAAAAAATAGACTTTTCTGAAGATGCTTGGAAAGAATTGGTTAAAGAAGTAGCTGATTTATATCAGCTAAAACAAGGTGCTGTTTATTCTACAATGAGATGGGCGATTTCTGGTGTTGATGTAACTCCAGGAGGGTTTGTAGAGATAGCAGTAATATTAGGAAAAGAAAAGTCGATTGAAAGATTAAAGCAATCTTTAGCTTGGCTAAAAGAAGATTTAGGAAAGTAAAGGGGAGATTATTATGAAATTAACAAAAAAAGATTATAAAGAAATATTAGAAGCATGTTTAGAAACAGGTGCTGATTTTGCAGAGATTTATCTTGAAGATAAGATTGCTAATAACTATGCGATGATTAACGGGAAGTTAGATAGAGCTAATAGTAGCAATCTATACGGAGCAAGCATTAGAATCTTACAAGGAGTAGAAGAATCATTTGGTTATACTTCTGATTTAAGTAAAGAAAACTTACTTAATCTAGCAAGGAAGTTAAATGCTAGTTTTAATGCTCCAAAGCAAAAGATTAAATTTACGTTAAAAGAAGAAGAAACACCAAAGATTATTTTTGTGGAAAGAAGCGCTAGCAAAACTAAACTAAAAGAAAAGATTAAATTATTAGCAAGAGCAGAAAAAGGCTTAAGAAGCTTTGATTCTAAAGAAATCATTAGAACTAATGCTGTATTAACAGATGAAGAACAATATATTACAGTTATTAATACTTTAGGAGTAATCAAAAAAGATTTAAGAAGTCATTTACGTCTTTCAGTATCAGCTGTTGCATCAGATGGTAAAAATATGCAAGATGCATTTAGCTCAAAAGGTGGTAACTGTGGTTATGAACTATTTGATAATTTTGATATTGAAAAGATGGGCTATGAGACTAGTGAAACTGCAGTTAAAATGCTTCATGCTGATGAAATGAAAAGTGGTAAGATGACTGTAGTTATTGATAATGGTTTTGGTGGAGTATTACTTCACGAAGCTTGTGTTCACTCGTTAGAAGCAACATCAGTAGCTAAAGGTAGTTCAGTATTTTGCAATATGCTTGGAAAACAAATAGCTTCACCTATCGTAACTGCTATTGATGATGGTACTATTCCAAATGCTTGGGGATCATTAAATATTGATGATGAAGGCAATGAAACTAAGAGAAATGTTTTAATTAAAGATGGTATTTTACAATCATACTTAGTAGATTTTAGAAACGATCGTACGATGAAGCATGGCATTACTGGTAGTGGTAGAAGACAAAACTTCAAATATTCACCAACATCAAGAATGACTAATACATTCTTTGCTCCTGGAGATTCTACATTTGAAGAGATTATTAAAAATACAGAGTCAGGATTCTTTGCTAAGAGTATGGGTGGTGGAAGTGTTAACCCAGCAACTGGAGAATTTAACTTTGCTGTTAATGAAGGTTATTTAATTGAAAATGGAAAGATTACAAAACCAGTAAGAGGAGCTACATTAGTAGGTAGTGGTGCTGAGATTTTAGCTAATATTGATATGATTGCTAATAACTTAGAGTTCTCTTATGGTATGTGTGGATCTTTAAGTGGACAAATCCCAACAATCGTTGGTCAACCAACAATTAGAGTTCAAAACATCACTGTTGGTGGAAAGGGGAATTAAGATGGATTATAAGAAAATATTAGAACAAGGTAAAAAGTTAGGCTTTTCTGATTTAGAATTTCAAATTTCTAGTAGTACATCTTTATCAATTGATGTATTTAAAGGAAAGGTAGATAAGAACCAAGTTCATAGTGATTTTTCAATTGTTTTAAGTGGTTTATATAAAGATCAACTTGCCTCTGTTTCTACAACAAACAAAGATTTTGATTCAAAGAAACTATTAAAGAAATTAAAAGAAAATGCTAAGGCTTTAAATAAAGACGAAAAAGAAGAAATTTTTGCTGGTAGTAAAGAATATCCAAAATCAATTGTGCATAAAGTTGATTTTAATAATGTAGATAATAAGAAAAAAGTTGATTTTCTTTTAGACTTAGAGAAGAAAGTTTATGACTTAGATAAAAGAATTACTTTAGTATCTAATTGTAGATATTTTGAATCAACTAGTACACAAGAAATTGTTAATAGCAAAGGATTAAACCTTAAGAAAGAATTGAAATCTTGTGGTGCTTATGCAGTTGCTGTTGCAAGTGATGGTACAAGCACGCAAACAGGATTTGGAATTGAAGTGGATTTTAATTTTAAAGGTCTAGATAAAGATAAGATTGCAAATAAAGCAGTAGAAAGAGCAACAAGATTATTAGGAGCTAAACCTATTAAATCAGGTAAATATCCAGTAATTATTGAAAAAGATGCTTTTGCATCATTACTAGAAGCTTTCCTTAGTATTTTTAGTGGAGAAGCTGCAATTAAGAAAACAACACTTTTACTTGGAAAAGAAAAAACAAAGATTTTTGATGAAAGAGTTAATATTGTAGAAGATCCATTAGTTGAAACTTCTGTATATTACAATCCTTTTGATGATGAAGGTGTTGCTACAAAGAAAAAACATCTTATTAAAGATGGAGTGTTTACAGGATTTGCTCATAACCTAAAAACAGCTAAAGCTTTAAAACAAGATTTAACTGGAAATGGTTATAATAAGAGCGTTGACTTTGCTTATACATATTTAGAAAATGGAGATACTCCTTTAGAGGATTTAATTAAAGGTATTGATAAAGGTTTATTAATTACAAACTTACAAGGATTACACTCAGGATTAAATCCTATTTCAGGCGATTTTAGTTTACAATCATCTGGATTTTATATTGAAGGCGGTAAGATTGTAAAACCAACTAGTTTAATTGTTACATCAGGAAATTTCTTTGAAATGATGAATGATATTGATAAAATTGGTAGTGATTTAGAGCTACGTAATGAAAGTTCAGTAAATGCACCTTCAGTTAAGTTTAATGGTTTACAAGTTTCTGGAGAGTAAAAATGAAAGAGAAAATTTTATTTACATCTGAGTCAGTTACTGAAGGTCATCCTGATAAAGTGTGTGATCAAATTGCTGATGCAATTCTAGATGAAATAATTAAAAATTCTATTGAAGAACCAAGAGTTGCTTGCGAAGTAGCTGCTACTACAGGAATAGTTTTAGTTATGGGTGAAATTACTACTGATTGTTATGTAGATATCCAAAAAATTGTTAGACAAGTAATAAATGATATCGGCTATGATCGTGGTAAGATTGGTTTTGATGGTGATAATGTAGGTGTTTTACTTGCAATTAACGAACAATCAAAAGATATTAGTAAAGGCGTTGATTACAACGAAGAAGGAACTACTGGAGCTGGTGATCAAGGAATAATGTTTGGTTATGCCTCAAATGAAACTGAAGAATATATGCCAATCGCTATTACACTTGCTCATAAGTTAACTAAAAGATTAGCAGAAGTAAGAAAAAACGAGAAAAAGAAAATCTTACGTCCTGATGGTAAAAGTCAAGTTACGGTAGAATACGATGCTAAGGGCAAATTAAAGAGAATTGATAGTATTGTTGTTTCAACTCATCATATAGTTGATATTAGTCAAGAAGAGTTAAGAAAATATGTATTGGAAAATGTAATCAAAGTTGTTATTCCAAAAGAGTTATTAGATAAAGAAACTAAGTATTATATTAACCCTACAGGAGCTTTTACTGAAGGTGGACCAAAAGCTGATAGTGGACTTACTGGAAGAAAGATTATTGTAGATACATATGGTGGATATGCTCATCATGGTGGTGGCTCATTTAGTGGCAAGGATCCAACAAAAGTAGATCGTACAGGAGCTTATATGGCAAGATATATTGCCAAGAATTTAGTTGCATCAGGTGTTTCTCCTAAACTTGAAGTAGGATTAAGTTATGTAATTGGCAGAAGCGAGCCTACATCATTATTAATTGATACTTATGGTTATAATAAATATTCATATGACTTAATTATTAAAATCATTAGAAAAGTTTTCCCATTAACACCAAGAGGTATTATTGATTATTTTGATTTATTTAAACCAATTTATCGCCAAGTGTCTAATTATGGCCATTTTGGTAGATTGGATTTAGATCTTGCTTGGGAAAAGTTAGATAAAGTTGATGAAATAAAGAAATATTTAGAAAATCCTAGTCTATTAGACTAGGATTTTTTATAATACCATTTTAATAGCCAAATGTTAGGTTAAAATTGACTTTTTTATAAAAATAATGTATAATATGTTTGTAAACGTTTGTGTTGGCAAATAATAAATAAGGAGGATAACTATTAAACAAAGCCAACATTCATTTGTTTGATAGAAAATTAAAGATGAGAAAATTTGGAAAAATTTTAGTAGCTCTTGTATTAATGCTAGGCTTAGGTTTACTAGTTGGCTGTAGTTGTGAAAAAGAAAAAGAACAAGAAAAAGTTTTAGAAGGCATCACAGTTACACCAGCATCATTAACCTTAGACTCAAGCGACATTCAAGTGCTAGAAGTTAAACCTGTTCCAGCTGATGCTGAATTACCATCTGTAGAATTTATATCTTCAGATAGTCGTATCGCTAGTGTTGGTAAAGATGGTAAAGTAATGGGTTTAAGAGCAGGTACAGCAGAAATTACAGTCAAAGTAGGCGAATTTACGAAGAAGGTAACTGTTACAGTTAACCCAGTAATGCCTACATCACTAACACTTTCAAAAGAAGAAGTTACACTTAAAGTTGGTGAAAAAATTGCTATTACTTATAAAGTAGAACCACAAGACACTACTGATCAAGTAGCAGTATTTGCATCAGATAATGAAGCAATTGCAACAGTAAGTGCAGAAGGTGAAATTACAGCAGTAGCAGAAGGTGAAACTGTAGTTAAAGTATCACTAGGCGGACTTGAAGAAGAAGTTGCCGTTACAGTAAACCCAGCTGATGTACTACCAGCTTCAGTAAGAATAAAACCATTAGAAAGTAATGATTTAGTAGTTGGTGAAACATTACAACTTGAAGGATTTATCCTACCAGCAGATGCAGTACAAGATGCATTTGTTTGGGCATCAAGTGATGAAGCAGTAGCAACAGTAAGTGAAGATGGTTTAGTAACAGCGTTAACTGAAGGAGAAGTTGAAATTAGTTTATCATTAAAGAACTATCCAAATGTTCCTGCTGCTAAAGTAACATTAAATTGCTATGTTCCTTTACCAGAAAGATTAAGAGTAAATGGTCCTGATAAGATTGTTGTTATTGAAGGTGAATTATATAAATTTACGGTTTCATTTGAACCAGATGGAACATATACAGATGTTACTTGGAGTGTAGATGATGAAACAAAAGCAACTATTGATCCTGAAACAGGTAAAGTAACAGCACTTGCTCCTGGACCACTAACAATTACTGCTACATCAACAGCTTTAGCTGCTTTAAAAGCATCTAAGATGATTATTGTAGAAGCATATGTTGCTCCAGAAGTAACTGTTGAAGGTAAGACTTCAATCGGAGTTGGCTTAAATGCTGTTTACAAAGCAACAGTTAAAGGAAACTACTTAGGACCTAATGTAACTTGGTCAGTAAGTGATGAAGCTGTTTTAAGTATAGACGGAGCAGGTAACGTAACAGGACTTGCTGCTGGTACAGCAAATGTTATTGCAGCTTCAGTAGATGATCCAGAAGTTAAAGGTATGCTAGAAGTTACTGTAATTGACGTAGGTGAAAATCTAAACGTATTAGTTAAAGCTGGTGTTGAGGATGATGGCGGAACTACAGAATATGATGGAGTTACATACTATAATGGTATTAACGCACTTCCTAACTTAACAGATGTTGCGCCATTATTAAGAGATGGTTCAAAAATCTTTGTTTTGGCAGGAGAATATGCAAGTAACCCAATTACTATTACAGCTAAAAACGTTTCTCTAATTGGACCAAACGCAGGTATTAGCGCTGTTGATGGTGCAAGAGTTGAAGAAGCTAAAATTAGTGGAAAGATTACATTAAATGGAGCTGACAATTTCACAATTGATGGTTTCCATATTGTAGATAAATCACCTATTAGATCAACTAGTGGTCTAAGAAAATTAACTATTAAGAACAACCACTTTGATTATGTAGGTGCTGAAGGCGGCGGTGGAGAAGGTGTTATTTACTTAAAAGCTGATACAGACGAAATTCAATATCATGATGTATTATTAGAAGGAAACAAAATTGAGGAATCATCAACTGGTGGTCCTGGATTTAGAGGAATTAGAGCTCACAACGTATATAACCTAAAAGTTTTAGACAACCATTTTATTGGTTTCTATGAACCAATTAGATTTGAAAGTACTGGACAAAAAGGTACTTGGAAATCAGATCGTTCTAATGCAGGTACTGGTATTGGTTTAGGCGGTGAAGTATTAATTCAAGGTAACTTAACTGAAAACGTTGGCGAATATCCATTCTTCTTTGGTAAAGTAACAGCAGATAAATTTGATATTTTAAATAACACAATTAAATTAAATGCTGCAAGTCAATATTCTTATGGTACGATGATGTTTACTAATATCCAAAAAGGTGAAGAAGGCGTTCAAAGAGTTTATAATATTAAATACAATGACTTTATGTTCTCAGGCGGATGGCATGGATTAAGAATCGATGCTTCTGAATGTCTAAAAGATAATCTAATTATTGATGTTCAATGGAATAAATGGTTAACTGAACATAACTTCTATCCAGATTCAGATGATGAAGATGGTTTAGGAAACTTCCATGAAGACTATGTAATTAGTAGATTCTATGATGGTGTTACAGCAACTGAAGATCAATATCCAATTTATGTAGCAAATAACTTCTATCAATCAAAACCAGAAGATTATATGTTTACTAAAGTAAGAAGAGATAAAACATCTTACTTCTTAAATGAAGCTGAATTTGATTATTATAGAGGAGTTCAATTAGGCGCAGCTGAAGAATTTAAAGTATTCTATGATTCTGATGAACTTTATGAAGGCGAAACACTTCAATTAAGAGCAACTAAAGATGGTGTTACTTATGCTTCATCAGCTGATGCTGTTGCAACTGTTGATGCTGCAGGTTTAGTAACTGCTGTAGCTGCAGGTGATGTTAATATTACTGCAACTTTAGGCACAGATGAAGTAGTTGTTGCATTAAAAGTTTTATCACTAGTTGAATGGGACAAAACTATTGGTTTAGTTAATCCAGCTCTTGCAGGTGAAAAAGGTGATCCTGTGGTTGTTGGGGAAAAGACATATCATGTAGGATATAACGCATTTAAAGATTTAGAATTAATGATGGCTGCTGCTCAAGCGAACCAAACTATTACAGTATTACCTGGCGCTTATGATAAGGCTGTAGAAATCAAGACTAATGGATTAACTTTAGTTGGACCTTTAGCTGATAAAGATCCTACAGTTGCAGCAAATCAAGCTGATTTTGCTGATCCAGCAAAAGCCGCACAAATCCAAGAACAAATGTATGTATTAGCTGATAATATTACAATTAAAGGATTTTCATTTAATGGTCCTTCAAGAGTTCAATTCTTCAAGAAACAATCAAACTTTGTATTTGAATATAACTATGTAGATAATCCTACATACACTAAACCAACAATTCTATTTAAAGAAGGATTCCAAGGAACTAATGAAGCTATTACTGATAATGTAGGTGGTGGATTCATCCATGGTGGTGGAAATGCAACGAGTGATTATATGATTAACTTTAGAATTGAAAGAAACGTATTTAAGAACGTAGCTGATACTGTTGTTTACTTATGTATGCCTGAAAATCTAGAGTTTAATCATAACATATTAGATACTTATGATATCGTTGGTCTAAGACTTGACTTTGGTAGTACTTATGGTACATACAATATCAAGAATAACACATTTAAAAATGGTGAATTATTCGGTTTCTACTCTCGTGGATATGGAACAGCTCCTGGAAGTACAATGAATATTGAAGGTAACGTATTTGATAACGTTGGTAATAATGGTAAAGGATATGTATTTGATCCAGCACTTACTAGAATAGCTCCATCAGCTGTTGCTGTTAGAAACTATAAGGAAACTGGTGATGCTACATTTAGTATTAAAAATAATGATTTCTTACAATGTGCTATGGCACTTTCAATGAGAAATAATTATGCATCTACTATTACATTTACTTATTCTTCAGAAGTTAAATACAATGCATTTATCAACACTGCAGCTCCTGAGTTTTATCAAAGAACAAGATATGCTTCAGATACTGAAGCAACAAATCCTAATGATACACTATTTGATTACAACTTCTTTGGATCATCTGAAACTGTGAAAGTAGAACCAACTGCTGCACAATTACAAGGTGCTAAAGAAGGAAGCAATGCAAATAATTTTGATACATATGCTGCTTTAGTAGCTGCAAGGCCATAAACTAAAACAGAAACTAAAGGCTAGGGAAACCTAGCCTTTTTTAGAATATTGGTTAAAAAAATCTTTTCATTTAATTTACAAATGATTATAATTATGATATAATAAAGTATAGTCTGGGGCGTGCGAGATTTATTATTTGCTGACCGAACATATTTTTTAAAAATGATTAAAGCATAGCTGGTGTTGAAAGCTTAACTTAGATTAAGAATCCTAAAGGTTATGTGGGATCATAATTTTGTAAGGAGCTGGTCTCCTAAAAATAATATCGGCGTTCTGGATCTTTTTTATAATGAGGTGGGTATGCTTAGTTTACTTTTAGGTAATCTTAAAGTTAAAATAGAAGAAATAGTTAAGGATTTAGGAGCAGAAGATTTTGATGTAGAATTTGAAATACCTAAAGATAAATCAATGGGTGACTATTCTACAAACATTGCTTTTAAACTTACAAAAGTTTTAAGAAAAAATCCTAACTTAATTGCAACTGATATTGTTAGCAAACTTAATAAAGAAGATTACAAATTAGAAAAAATTGAAGTGTTAAATGGTTTTATAAATTTTACTTTTTTAAGTTCATATATTCATAATTTAGTTTTTAAAATATTAAGTGAAAAAGAAAATTATGGTAACTTAAAAGTAGGAGAAAGTGAGTATTATAATGTTGAGTTTGTTTCCGCAAACCCTACAGGATACTTGCATATAGGTCATGGTCGTGGAGCAGCTTATGGAGATTCTTTAGTTAGAATTTTAAAGAAAGCTGGCTATAAAGTCGATAGTGAATACTACATTAATGATGGTGGTGGCCAAATTGATAATTTAGCTCATTCAATTTATGAAAGATACAAAGAACTTTTTGGTTTAAAATGTGAGTTAAAAGATGATTATTATCATGGACCGGAAATTATTGAAATTGCCAAGATGATTAAAACTAAAGTAGGAGATGAGTATTTAAATAAAGATTACTATTTAGATTTTAAAAAGATAGGTGTCGACTATTTACTTGCTATTCTAAAAAAGGATTTAGAAGATTTTAATGTTACTTTTAATCACTGGTTTAGTGAAACTAGTTTATATGAAAATGGTGATGTAGAGAAAACAATTGAATATTTAAATAACCATAAGTTTACTTATTTAGAAGATGGTGCTTTATGGCTTAAATCTTCTGAATATGGTGACGATAAAGATCGTGTTTTAGTAAAACAAGATGGAAGCTTCACTTATTTAGTTCCCGATATTGCTTATCATCGTAATAAACTAAATCGTGGTTATACTCATTTAGTTAATGTTTTTGGTACTGATCACCATGGATATGTTCCAAGACTAAAAGCTGCGATTGAAATGATTGGCGGTAATAGCAATTTACTAGATGTTGAGTTATTACAAATGGTAAGAGTCTTAGAAGATGGACAGGAAATTAAGATGAGTAAGCGTAGTGGTAAAGCTATTACTTTAAGAGACTTGATTGATGATGTTGGCTCTGATGCTTTAAGATATATGTATGTATCTAAGGCATTATCAACGCAAATGGATTTAGATTTATCTTTACTAAAGAAAAATAGTAACGATAATCCAGTTTATTATGTGCAATATGCTCACGCAAGAATTTCATCTTTGTTTAAAACTGCTTTAGATAAAGGATTAAAATATCAAGAATTAAAAGAATTTAAAACTTTAGATTTTGCTAAGTCAAATGATTTAGTTTTAAAGTTATTAGAATACCCAGAAATAATAGAAGATGCAAGTACAAAAAGACTTCCTCATAGGATAACGCAATATGCGTATGAATTAGCTAACTATTTACATAGCTATTATAGCGATGTGAAGATAATCACAGATTCTAAAGCAGAATCTAATGAAAGGTTAAATCTTTTGAAAGCTGTACAAATAGTATTAAAGGATGCACTTTCTTTAATCGGTGTTAAAGCTAAAGATAAGATGTAAAGGGAGGATAAAATGAAAGATTTAAAATTATTGAAAGACTTATCTGAATTACACGGGATAAGTGGACATGAAAGATTGGTAAAAGAATACTTAGAAAAAGAGTATTTAAAAGTTGTTCCTAAAGAAGATATTTTTTATGATGGATTAGGTTCAATTGTAGCGAAAAAAGTAGGAGATCCAAATGGACCAAAAGTTTTACTTGTTGGTCATATGGACGAAATTGGTTTAATGGTTACAAGGATTACTGAAGCTGGTTACATTAAATTCCAAACAATTGGTGGTTGGTGGAGCCAAGTAATGCTATCACAAAAATTCCAAATTTTAACTAGTGAAGGTAAAAAGATTACGGCTGTAATGGGTTCAATTCCGCCACATGTATTACCAAAAGAGCTATTAGCAAAACCATTCGAAACTAGTAGTATGTTTTTAGATGTGGGTGTTGAATCAAAAGAAGAAGTAGAAAAATTAGGAATTAAACCAGGGGACCCTATTGCACCTATTATGGATTTTGAACAACTAGCTAATAAAAAATATCTATTAGGAAAAGCTTGGGATAACCGTGTTGGCTGTGCGATGGCATTACGCGCTTTCCAAAACTTCAAAGATGAAGAGCATCCAAATATTTTATATTCAGGTTCAACAGTTCAAGAAGAAGTTGGACTAAGAGGAGCAAGAACTTTAGGAAATTTAGTACAACCTGATATTTCAATTGCAACTGATACAACTATTCCAAGTGATTTACCAGGAAATGATAACTATATTAAAATTGGTAAAGGCCCAGTATTATTGATTTATGATGGAGCAACAATTGGTCATAAAGCTTTAAGAGAACTAATTATTCAAACAGCTGAAGAAGAAAAGATTCCTTATCAAGTTGATCACTTAACAAGAGGCGGAACTGATGCCGGTGCATTACATACTTCTCACCATGGAAGTCCAGCGATTTCATTTTGTATTGCAACTCGTTACATCCATTCACATTCAGGAGTTATCCATTATGATGATTATGAAAATGGAGTTAAACTTTTAACTGCAGTTATTAAAAAGTTAGATCGTAAAACTGTAGATAAACTTAAATATGGTGAATAAAGCATTTTAAAATGCTTTATTCTACTTGGCCTGTTGGAGAAGTGGCTTAACTCACAAGCCTCTCACGCTTGCATTCATGGGTTCGAATCCCATACAGGTCACCATTTTAAAAGTCAGATATGTTCATATATATTTGACTTTTTTATTTGTTATAAAATCTAGTGTGTCTACTTGTTTTAACTAGGATATTTGGCTTTCAGTTATTTTTAAAACGCCATTGTTGTATTATTGAAAATATGATATAATTAAATTAAGGAAAAATATATTTATAAATAATATTTTTTGGAGGTGTAAATTGAAGAAATACATTCGATATTCGAATAATAAGTACTTAGTAACAGAGAATAATTGGGAAAATGTTGTTTCCAAAACTGAGTTTAATCTTTCTGATTATTCGTTAGAAAATGATCAAGATAACGTTTATAAAGCTAAGCTAATCTATGAAATTGGAAAAGCAAAAAGTATGCTTATTTTAAATGAACTACAGAAAATTAGAGAACTTTTAGAAAAAAAAGGATTTCCTTCGCCAACCTCAGATGGATTTGGCAATGCTTTTGAGGTATTTGCTTTATCGGTAATCCATAACTTAGATTATGATGAGTGTATTACTAATCATATTGTATTAGGCTCTAATGATGGAAAAACAGATGCTGTTTATTGGACTTCTAATGAAGTATATTTATATCAAATAAAACTTAATGATTTGATTGAAACTGATCTTGATATAATGAGATCTAATTATGGTCATTTTATAAATACTGGTGATATTCCAGGACAAGATGTTTCTGATTTAAAGAATTTTTATATAAAAAATAAATTAAACATTAGTGGAGTAAAAAAAATCGAAGTATGTAGTGTTTCTAAAAATGGCCGTAATAAGAAAAATCGCAAACCTTTAGACATATATAGAGAGTATTTTGAATTTCAAATATTACCACAAGAAAAAAACTCTTTAAATTTAGAATTGTATATTCCTAGTGTTAATGAAGAAGATTATCCTGAACGCCGTCTAAATAATATGGCATATATTAAAGGATTAGAGTACTTTTTTTCATGGGTGCGAGAGAATTAATTGATAGTATTAGAAAAACCCAAGGACTTGATGGCGGGGAAAAAATTCACAAATTATTCTATGACAATGTTAGAGGTAAATTACCAGCAAACAAAACAATGGAGAAAACAATTAAAAACGAACCAAGTTTCTTTTCTTTATATAATAATGGAGTTAGTATAACAGGTGAAGTAAAATATGAAAATGGTAGTGTAATTTCAATTAAGGATCCAATAATAGTAAATGGGCAACAAACAATCACAAACTTAATTAGGACTACCGAAAGTATAGATAAAATTTATGTTCCAGTATTTATCAAAAACACCTCTGATTTATCAAAAAAAAGATCAATAGCGTTATATAACAATACTCAATCACCAATTAAACCTTTAGATTTATTATCTTTGAATGATGGAGTTCGTAAAATTCAAAAAGAGTTAATAGGGAAAAGTCTTGTTCAAGCAGAAATAAATGAAAACTCATACTATTTAAATATTTATTCGTCGGGAAATACTTCTTTTATTGGCACAGCAGAAAAAATATTTACTATCGATAGAGTTATTGAACTTAGAGATTTTATTAAAGTATATTTTTCGTCAAAACAACCAAATAAACTAGGAGCATGGAAAAACTCATTATCTAAACAAATTAATCATATTGTTGAAAATGAACATAATAATTTAGAATTTGACCACAATCATTCTGTTATGGTTTGTCATGCTATTAAAATTTATAAAGAGTTATTGAATAATACAAATGGCAAAGAAGCTAAAAGCAGACTAAAAGTAGCAGATTTAGCAATTCAATTTTTATTAATAAAGACTAATTTAGATTTAGAAAAAACTATGGAAATAAAAGAAGCTATTGATAAAGAGTTTTTAGAAAAACCAGAAAATCAAAATGCTAATCTTGCTAATTTATATAGATCAAATGCCATAATTACTATAATCAATCGTCATTTGACTGCATAAGTTTTGAAATATCTAATAACACTCCAAACAATAAAGTGGAAAAAGGATTATAATTGTTTTTATTGGTTAAGTATTGAATTATGAATAATTAGACCAATACTTGTATATAAATTTTAATAAAAAACTTATTAACTCAATTTTATTATAATAATTTAATATCCTAGAATTAGAGTACAAAGGTGATTGAAGATAATTCAACTTTTGCTGAGTTACTTGTATTTGTTTAAGTTAATAATAATTAAAATTGTTGTTTTAGAAAAGATAGACAATTATGATCTTGAAATACGTATATGTTATTTTATGAATGATATGTTAAAATAATTTTTTCTTTAGGAACTGTCGTATAAAATAAATGAATAAAGAAGTTTATAAATAAATTTTAAAATTAAAAGCTTTCTTTTAAAGAAAGCTTTTTTGTTTTTAATATATTATTTTTGTCACTTTTTGCCTTGGTTATTTGTATTATAGGTAGAAAGGGTAAATAAAATAGGTTCGTTTATGATATAATTAGTATATACGGAGAGGTTAATATGAAAAGATTAAGCGAAGAACAATTTTATGAAAAATATGAACTATATGCGAAGATGATTTATAATATCGCATATTCACACCTAAAAAATGTTAATCATTCAGAAGATGTAGTTCAAGAAGTGTTTTTAAAATATTTAAACAATTATCACAAACTTGAATCATTAGATCATGAGAAGTTTTGGTTAATTAGAGTTACAATGAATGAAGCGAAAAATGTTTTAAAATCTTCATGGAATACGAAGGTTAGTGTCATTGAAGAAGATAGTTATCCGTATCAAGATGAGGTTAATGAAGAAAAAAGATTTTTTGAAATGATTTACAATTTACCCGATAAATATAAAACAGTAATTATTTTATTCTATTATGAAAATTTAGATATAAAAGAAATTTCAAAAGTTCTACATCTTTCCGAAGCTGCAGTAAAGAAAAGATTAGAACGTGCTCGTAACATCTTAAAAGAGGAGGAATCAAAAAATGAGATTAGATGAGAAAATTAGAAATTCAAAAAATGCAATTCCAGAAATGGAAAATGATTTAAGAAAACAAATTTATAGTGCAAGTATAGAACCAAAAAAAACAAGTAGATTTAAATTTAGATTTGCTTATATGAGTTTTGTAGCCTTATTGTTATTAGGCCTAGGAATATTTATTGGTTTAAGTGTTAACACTTTAAGACCATCACAATATTCAAATGATTCACAAACATTCAGAACTGATATGGAAGTTCAAGATTTCTTGAATCAAGAACCAAAAGCAAGTGGGATGGATATAAGTCTTGAGGATCTTTTCCGTTTTAGTGGATTTAGTTATTCAGAAGCAAAAGATGGTTCTCCAGAAACTAATGGACCAACTTCAACTGATGAAACTAATCCAGGTGGGACATCAGGTGCAAACGTTCAAGTTAAAGGGGTAGACGAAGCTGATTATCTAAAATATGATGCGAATAAGCTTTATTATGTACATCCAAATGTAATGATTGATGGTAAATCTAGAACAGCATTTGAAATTTGGAAATTAAATGAGGGCTTTACAGGATTATTAGGCTATTACTTAGTTGATGAAGGTTATGCTTTTACAGCATTAGTAGCTAATAACACACATGTTGTTGTAGTAAACTATAATACAGGTTATTATGGCTATTATAGATACTATGAAGCAGAAAACAAGTATTTAGATAATATTGAAATTTTAATTTTTGAAAAAGAAAAAATTAAGATTGATGCTGATGGTATATTAGAGCCAAATAAGAGAATTATTATGCCAGGTTTCTTAACATTATCTTCAGATCAAAAATACTTAAGACTTACAGATAAAGCTTTATTGATTAACTCAACATCATATATTCGTGATGGAAATGTTCCTCAACTAAGTTATGAATTTGATGATAGAAAAGAAGAAATTACAAAAGATCAAATCTCTTACTATAAAGATTCTTATAACCGTTTATTTAATATCTTCATGAAAGTGAGTTTAGAGGATGATTATAAGATTAATACTTACCATTGGTTTGGTAGTAGCCCAACAGTATATGTAAGCCATACAGCATTTTACTATACTGAAAGAACTTATAATTATACTAATACAACTGGAGCAGATTATACTTCAAAAACAAGAATTACTAAACTTGATTTTTCTGGCGATGAAATTGTTGTTAAGGGTAATGTACTAGTTGATGGTATTGTTAGAAATCAATGGTACATGGATGAATTTGAAGGCAGACTAAGAATTGTAGCAGCTGATCCTAATATTTCTGGTTGGTGGTCAGATAGAGAAAAACCTACAAAACACGCAGTTTATGTAGTTCAAGAAAAAGAACTTGAAAAGGGATTAGAAATTGTTGGTTCATTAACTGAGGGTATTGGTCTTCCAGGTGAAGATATTAAGTCAGTAAGGTTTAATACTAACGCAGAAACTGGTCTAAATGTACTAAATATTGTAACATACCGTAATACTGATCCATTATACAAGATCCTATTTAGAGATGAAATTAAACCTTATATTGAAGCTGAATTAAAAGTTCCTGGATTTAGTTTCTACTTACATCCAATCACAATTGAAGAAAAACAACTTTTACTTGGAATTGGTATTGGCGAAGAATGGTCAGATAAAATATCTTTATATAATAACGATGATGAATTAACTCAAATCGGTAAAGATTTCTTAATCAATGAAGAAGTAGCTAGATATTTAGGTAGCGATGATATTTATGCTTGGAATTCTACTAGATCACATTTAGAGTATATTGATGTATTTGGTTTTAGCGAAGGACATTTATTTGGAATGCCAATTGAAGTATATAGTCAAGAAACTAGTGAAGAAGAAGTAAAATGGGCATACTATAAGAGCTATATGATGCTATGCATTAATCCTGATGCAACTTCTCCAATCGAAATCTGGAAAGTATTTGAAGGAGATAAGATAGTTGCTAGTGGCTATTATAACTTAAATGATTATCATAATTACCGTGTAATTTTTGCTAACGGCTATTTCTATGGTGTTGGCCAAAATGTAATCGGATTAAATTAAATAGTAAATTTTAGAACTTCTCCAAAAAAAGGGTTTTCTTGCTTAGCAAGGAAATCCTTTTTTATATAAATAACAATAGAAAAAAGTTATTGAATATGATAAAATATAATGAGGTGTTGTTTATGAATAACAATGGTTTTTTGAAAATATTAGAAAAATTAAATCTAAAAACAAGTGATGACATTAGAGAAGGAAAACTTGAAAGTATTGAAGTAAATGACCTTACAAAAAAGGCTGTTTTTAAATACTCTTTTCCTAAAGTTCCTAATGTCCATTTTTTAGAGGAGTTTATCTCTAAGAGTGAAACAGGATTAAAAGAGATTTTTAACTTAAATGAAATAGAATCAGTTGTTTTATATCCAAATAATGAAATTGAAGAAACAACACTGGAAGAATACTATAAACATATTTTGGAAAACTTAACATCTAAAAAACCTTTATATAAGGTTTTAGAGAATTTTAATACTAACTTTAGCGATAACAAAGTAGTCTTTTATGTGGCTAGTAAAGAAGATGAAGCTACATTAGGTAATGCTTTTAAAGAAATTGAAGCAATTTTTAAGAGCTATTTTTTAGATTTTGTTTCTGTAGAAGCAGTTATTTCTCATTTTGAAAAGCCAATGGAAGATGATATCAAATATAATATTACTAAAATTTATACTGAATATGACAATCAACCTAAAACTCAGCCAACCGGAATTGTAAAGAAAACTAATAAAGATTATCGTAGCAAAACAAGAAAGAAAACTTTAGAAGTTAATATCGCTCCATCAAAAATTAAAGATTTACCAGTTGATGAAATGGATTTAGTTGGATTTAGACAACTTAATTTTGGTGATGCGAAAGTTGCGGTTGAAGGAGAAATTATTAAATCTGAGATTATTAACAGAGGAATTCATAATTTCTTTGAAGCTGTTATTCAAGATGATACGGGAGTTATATTACTTAAATCTTATGTGAAGGATGAAAATAGAAGACTTTTTGAGGAGGATTTAGTAAAAGGTAAGATTGTAAAGGTAATTGGTTATTTAGATTATGATAAATTTAGTCGTTGTATTACTTTAAAGTTTGTAAACTATGTTCCTTTAGGAGTTGTGACTAAAGATCATTTAAAAGATAATAGCGATGTTAAAAGAGTAGAACTTCATGCTCATACGAAAATGAGTGCCCAAGATGGAGTTTTAGATATTAAAGATTATGTCAAGAGAGCTAGTTTATTTGGTCATCAAGCAATAGCTGTTACTGATACTAATAGTTTGCAAGCTTTACCGGATTTAGATAGTTATTGTGAAGAATATAATATTAAACCTATTTATGGTTTAGAGTCATATTTAATTAAAGAAAGTGATTATTTAATTACGCCTTCTAAATTAAAAATAGATCGCAATTTAAAAGATGCAAGGTTTGTAGTTTATGACTTAGAGTCAACTGGTCTTTCTAGTAACTATAATGAAATTATTGAAATATCTGCTGTTAGACTTTATAAAGGAGAGATTGTTGGTGAGTTTAATAGTTTTGTAAAGCCTAAGGCTAAGATTAGTAATTTTATTACTAAATTAACTAGTATTACTAATGATGATGTAAGGAATGCTCCAACTATTGAACAAGTTTTACCTGAATTTATAGATTTTATTGGTGATGATATTTTAGTTGCTCATAATTCAAGTTTTGATAATACGATGCTTTATGCAAACATGAAGAGAATTGGAATTGACAATATTACTTTTCCAACAATCGATACTTTAAAACTTGCTCATAATTTCTATAATCATCGTTTAGCGAGATTTAATTTGAAGGCACTAGCTAAAGAGTTTAATGTAGATTTAATTCAACACCATAGAGCGATTAATGATGCTCGTGCTACAGCCCAAATCTTTTTAAAGATGTTAAATGATTTAGAGCAAATGGGGATTAAGACATACAATAGTTTAAATGATAGCATTATTGAAGATGCTTATAAATATGTATTTCCTTATCACTTAACCCTTCTTGCTACAAACCGTAAAGGAATTAAGCATTTAAATGAAATTGTTTCTTTATCTTTAACTGAACACTTTTATAAAGAACCAAGACTTTTAGAAAAAGTTTTAGATGAAAAACGTGAAGGATTATTAGTTGGTAGTGGGTGCCAAAATGGTGAAATTTTTACAATCGCTTATAATGGTTCTATTGAAGAGTTAGAAGAAAGAATGGAATATTATGATTATATTGAAATTCAACCACCATATCAATATGCTTATTTATTTAGTAAAAACTATGATAAACAGGATATTGATAATGAAGGTAGCAGTCAAGATATAAAGGAAGCTTTAGAATTAATTAGTACTGAGTATGAAGAACAAATAAAAGATACAATTAAAAAGATTATAACTGTTGCTCGTAAAATGGGTAAGATTGTTGTAGCTACTGGTGATGTTCATCAATTAGATGAAGAAGATACAATTTTAAGACAGATATTTGTAGAGGCACCACAAGTTGGTGGTGGTATTCATGAATTAGCAAAAGCTGGTATTGTTTTACCTCAACACTATATGACTACAGAAGAGATGTTGAGCCATTTCCTATTTTTGGGTGAAGCAACAGCTTATGAGATAGTAGTAACTAATACTAATTTAATTAATGATAAGATTGAACAATTGTCTCTTTTCCCTAAAAAGTTATTTGCACCTAAAGATGATTTCTTAGTTGATCAAGGTATTCAATCAGTTGAAGAAGAGTTAAAGAGAATTACTTATCAAAAAGCTGAAAGTTTATATGGTAACCCTTTACCTAAATATGTAAATGAACGTTTAAAGAAGGAACTAAAAAATATTATAGATAATGATTATGCGACTATCTATTATATTTCTTATATGCTTACAAATAAGTGTAAAGAAGATAATTCAGTTGTTGGTAGTAGGGGTTCAGTAGGTTCATCTTTTGTAGCATATTGTATGAATATTACCGATGTTAACTGTTTAGTACCACACTATTATTGCCCTGATTGTCATTACAATGCTTTTAAATATTCTATAGCTGAACAAGGTAAATATGAAGATAAGATTCCTGACTATTTACTTGAAAATTTAAGTTTAGTTACTAATGGTTTAGATTTAAAATCAGCAAAATGCCCTAAGTGTGGCAAAGATTTAGTAGGTGATGGTTGTGATATTCCTTTTGAAACTTTTTTAGGTTTTAAAGGAGATAAAGTTCCTGATATTGATTTAAACTTTTCAAGTGAATATCAAACAACAGCACATGATTATACTAGAGAATTATTTGGAGAAAATAATGTTTTTCGTGCTGGAACTGTAAGTACGGTTCAAGGAAGAACAGCATATGGTTATGTTAAGAACTTTTTGGATCGTCATGATAAGAAAATGTCAAAGACTGAGATGGATATTATTATTGAAAAGATTACAGGCGTTAAAAGAACAACAGGACAACATCCAGGAGGTATTGTTGTTATTCCTAAGAATATAGATTTTTCTGATGTTGTTGCGATTCAATATCCATCTGATAATGTTGATTCAGATTGGAAAACTATTCATTATGAATATGATAAATACGAAAAGAATTTACTTAAACTAGATCTTTTGGGTCATCGTGATCCAACAATGATTAGTAAGTTAATGGAGTATGTAGAAAGGTATCCGGAAGAATTTCCATTCAAAGAATATGAGGATATTCCACTAAACGATCCTAAAGTTTTAAGTATTTTCAACTCAGTTTCTGCTTTGGGAGTTACGGCAGAAGAAGTTTTAGAACAAATAGGAACTACAGGAATTCCTGAATTTAACACACCATTAGGAAAAGAAATGCTTAGTGATATTAAGCCTAAGACTGTTTCTGAATTAATTAAAATCTCTGGATTTGGTCATGGTACTAACGTTTGGAGTGGAAATCAAAGAGAGTTATATTTAGGAAATACTTTAAATAATAAAGTTGATTTTGATTTGTTAATTGGTTGTCGTGATGACATTATGCTTTATTTAGTAAATAAAGGTGTTGATAGTTTAACAGCATTTAAAATCATGGAATCAGTTAGAAAAGGACGTAGTTTAACAACTAAACAAGAACAAGTATTGCAAGAACATAATGTTCCTGAATGGTATATTGATTCTTGTAAGAAAATTGCTTATATGTTTCCTAAAGCTCATGCGGCAGCTTATGTAATGATGGCTTTAAGAATTGCTTGGTTTAAAGTTTATAAACCTTTATATTACTATGCTGTTTATTTTGAGGTAAGAGGGGAAGCTTTTGATATTGAAGCTATGCCGTTGGGATATGAGGCTATTAGGGAAGCGTTAAAAGCTGCAAATCTTGAAAAGGAAGAAAATCAAAAGCGCAGAAAGATTGATGTAAAACTAGATGCTTTAATCGATACTTTGAGTTTAGCTTTGGAAGCAACTGCTCGTGGGTTTAAATTCAAACAAGTAGATTTAGATAAATCTGAAGCTTCTGCATTAACTATCGAGGGTAATAGTTTATATTTACCATTTAGTGCTTTACCTTCTGTAGGGGCTACAACTGCTTTATCTATCACAGAAGCAAGAAGTGAAAGAAGATTTAGTTCTGTTTCTGATTTAAGGCAAAGAACAAAGATTTCAAAAACAATTATTGATCATATGAGAAAGTTAGGTATTTTAGATCATTTACCTAAAGATGATCAGATAAATCTATTTTAAGATTTATTTAAATATTATAAATTATAATATATAATGAAGAGAGGTGAGAAATATGTCGAAATTTAGTACAACAAATCCTGTATTTCGTAAGTTTAGAGATACAAAAGATGACTTGGGTGTTGTAGAAACAAATACCGCAAGTTATAAAGGAATAGCGAAAAAGGTATTATTTTTCTTCCTATTTGTATTAGTAGGAGCAGGAGTTGGTGTTGGATTATTAAATACAATATTTGCTGGGCAAGAAGAATTTGGTGCTCCTTATATTGCGATTTTAGCTATTGCAGTTATTGGTACACTTGTTTGTAGCATTATTGCTAGCTTTGTTCCTAAAGCTACCAAAGTAGCAGGTACTTTATACTGTTTATTTGAAGGTTTTTTAGTAGGGTCTATATCTTACATTTTTGGTTCTATTACTGAAGGAGCAGTACCGATAGCTTTAATTGGCACACTTTCTGTTTTCTTAGTTGTAACTGCTTTGTATGTGACTGGACTAGTTAAGGTAACAAATAAGTTTGTAAACTTTTTGATTATTCTTACAGTTAGTTTCATAGTTGGTAGTTTAGCAATGTGGATTTTTGTTTTAATTACAGGATTTACAATTGATTTAGGATTAGTAATTTTAATTGGAAGTCTTTCATTGCTTATTAGTATTATGTATTTGTTTGTTGATATAAAGAATATTCATATGGTTGTAGAAAATCAATTTCCTAAGGAATCAGAATGGTATGCAGCATTTGGTCTTACATTCACTTTAATTTGGATTTACATTGAGATTTTGAGACTTGCTTTTATCATTTTGAGTCGAGTTAAAAGAAAATAGCTATGAAGTTAATGATATTAAATGGACCTAATCTTAATTTTTTAGGAATTAGAGAAAAAGAAATTTATGGCAATAAAACTTATCAAGATTTAGAAAAGTATTTATATGAATATTCTAAAACTAAAAATATAGAACTTCTTATTAAACAAACTAATTATGAAGGTGAATTGATTGATTATATCCAAAAAGGATATTTAGAACAGTATGATGGAATTATCATTAATCCAGGAGCTTTAACTCATTATTCATATAGTTTGTATGATGCAATTCTGTCAGTAAAACCTTTAAAGGTAATTGAGGTTCATTTAACTGATCCTAAATTAAGAGAAGATTTTCGTAAGAAAAGTGTAATTAGTGAAGTTTGTTTTAAAACAATAGTTGGTTTAGGATTTGAATCTTACAAATTAGCAATTGATGAGTTTTTGTAAAACGCATTAGATGAAAATATAAAGTGTTTTCACTATTGAAAATGATTGAAAATATGATATAATATTAATGAAAAAAAGATAAACCATATAAGGAGGTATTTGAAAAATATGGCTGTAAAAGTTGCAATTAATGGATTTGGAAGAATTGGAAGACTTGCATTTAGATTAATGTATGGTGATCCAGACTTCAAAATTGTAGCTGTTAATGACTTAACAGATGCAGAACAATTAGCATACTTATTAAAGTATGACTCAACACAAGGACGTTACAAGGCGGACAAGATCAAGCATGAAGGTGATGAAATCATCATTGGTAAAGACAGAATTAAAGTTTTTGCAAAGATGGATCCTGCTGAATTACCTTGGAAAGAATTAGATGTTGACGTAGTAATGGAATGTACTGGTGTATTTACTAAAGAAGAAGGTGCAATGAAACACATCAATGCTGGAGCTAAAAAAGTTATCATTTCTGCTCCAGGAAAAGGACCAAATGTAAAAACTATCGTTTACAATGTAAACCATGATATTTTAGATGGTTCTGAAAAAGTTATTTCAGCAGCATCTTGTACTACAAACTGCTTAGCACCAATGGCTAAAATCCTAGAAGATAAATTTGGTATCGTTAAAGGATTTATGACTACTATTCATGCTTACACAGGTGATCAAGTTACTTTAGACGTTGCTCACAAAAAAGGTATTGCTAGCAGAAGAGGTAGAGCAGCTGCTCTTAACATCGTTCCAACAACTACAGGTGCTGCATCTGCAGTAGGTAAAGTTATCCCTGCATTACTTGGAAAATTAGATGGTATTGCAATGAGAGTTCCTACAGGAACTGGTTCAGCTGTTGACTTAGTTGTAGAACTAAAGAAAAAAGTTACAGTTGAAGCAGTAAATAAAGCAATGAAAAAAGCTGCAGATGAATCTTTTGGTTACACTGAAGATCCAATTGTATCTAGTGATATTATTGGCGATCATCATGGTGGTGTTTTAGATGCTGCATCTACATGCTTATTAGAAGTTGATGGCAAACAATTAGTTAAGCTAATTGCTTGGTATGATAATGAAATGGGCTATACTGCTCAAATGGTTAGATTAGCTAAACATATTGCGCATCAAAAATAATAAACAATAAATCAAGGTCCACTTGAATTAGTGGGCCTTTTTTTATATAATATATAAGTAAAAGAGGTCTATATGAAAGTAAACGAAGTACTAAAATTAAAGGCAACAGACTTAAATCATAATGGTTATGGTGTTGCAAGGCACAATAACTTAGTTGTTTTTGTTCCTTATTTATTAAAAAATGAAGAAGCTAATGTAAAGATAATTAGTGTGAAAAAGAATTATAGTTTTGGGGTTATAGATAAAATTACTAAACCTTCTAAAGATAGAGTAGAACCAGTTTGTAAGCACTACTATGAGTGTGGGGGATGTTCTTTATTGCATTTAAATTATGAAGCACAACTAAAACATAAACTTGATTCAGCCCAAAGAACACTTAAAAAACTAGGTAATATTGACTTGGAAATAAAAGATATTTATGGTAAAGATCAATATCACTATCGCAATAAAGTTCAAATGTTTTATAGTCAAGATAAACAAATCTATTCAGGCTTTTATCAAGAGCAAACTCATGATGTTTTTAAGTTAGAAGAATGTTATCTCCAAACTAAAACTGCAAGTAAGATTAGTGTTACTTTAGATAAAATTTTAAATAAATATCAAGTTCCTATATATAATGAGAAAACTAAAGCTGGATTACTAAGAGCAATCTTAATTCGTAACAATCAAAAAGGTGAATATGTAGTTGTTTTAATTTCTAAAGAAGATAAAATAAACAATTTAGATAGAATTGTGAAGGAGCTTGTGAAAGAGCATCCAGAGATTATCCAAGTTCATATAAATATTAATAGTAAATCAACTAATGTTATTTTAGGATCAAAAACTAAAGAATTATATTTTAAGAAGAAGTTTATTGAAGAAATATTTGATTTAAAATTTGAACTAAATTATAATTCATTTTTCCAAATTAACTATGATGTAATGTTAATGCTATATCAAGAAATTGTTGATAAAGTTAAAAATTTGAAAATCAAAAAAGCTATTGATGCTTACTGCGGAGTTGGAACAATAAGTTTATTGCTTTCTAAATATGTAAGTGAAGTTATTGGAATAGAAGTTGTTTTTGAAGCAATTAAAAACGCTGATAACAATAAGAAAATAAACAATATTAAAAATGCTAAGTTTATTTTAGGTAAAACTGAAGAAAAATTACAATCAATAAATAATATTGATTTATTAGTTGTTGATCCACCAAGAAAAGGCTTGGAAGATTCTTTAATTGATACAATCAAACAAAAAGAAATTAAGCATATTATTTATGTTTCTTGTAATGAAGCAACTTTAGCTAGAGATTTAGGATTATTAAAAGATGAGTATAATATAAAAGAAATCAAAGCTTTTGATATGTTTCCAAATACAAATAGTTTAGAATGTTTAGCTTATTTAGAAAGAAAGCCTAAGGCTAAGTAAAACTATAAATATTACTAAAGAGATTGAAAATTAAGGCAAAATGTAGTATAATATATAAGATATTATTAGAGGAGGAATTATATAAATGAAAGTTTTAAAAGGAGCAGCTTTATTTGGCCAATCAGGTGGACCAACATCAGTTATTAACTCAAGTGCTGCCGGAGTTTTTTTAGAAGCATTGAATCAAGAAAACATTACTCATGTTTATGGAGCAGAGTATGGTATTAAGGGTATTTTAGATGATAGACTATTTGATATTTCCAAAGAAGATCGCGATGAATTAGAACTATTAAAAAATACACCATCAAGTGCTTTAGGTACAGTACGTTATAAGTTAGCTGATTATAAAAAGGATGATACAGATTATAAGAGATTATTAGAAATCTTTAAAAAGTATAATATTCGTTATTTCTTTTATAATGGTGGTAATGATTCAATGGATACTTGCAATAAAATTAGTAAATATCTTCAAAAGGAAGGATATCCTTGTAGAGTTATGGGAGTACCAAAAACAATTGATAATGACTTAGAAGGTACTGATCATTGCCCTGGATATGGTAGTGCGGCTAAATATGTAGCAACAACAATGATGGAACTTTATTTAGATACTCATGTTTATAACACACCATTGATTACTGTTGTAGAGATTATGGGTAGAAATGCTGGTTGGTTAACTGCTGCAGCTGAACTTGCAACTTATAAAGGTTATGGACCAGATTTAATGTATTTACCAGAAACGCCATTTGATTTAACTGAATTTACTAAAGAAGTAAAAGAAGTTGCTAAAAGAAAAGAAGGTAAAGTGTTAATTGCAGTTAGTGAAGGTATCAGAGATAAAGATGGAAAATATATTTCTGAATATGCATCAAGCGTAAGTCGTGACTCATTTGGTCATGCTCAATTAGGTGGACTTGCAGCTTTCCTTGCAAATCATTTAAACGCTCATACAAATATTAAAGTAAGAGATATTGAGTTTAGTCTAATGCAAAGATGTGCAGCTCACATTGCCAGTGAAACAGACATTTGGGAAGCTTTTATGGCTGGTAAGAAAGCAGTAGAATATGCTTGTGAAGGCCATACAGATAAAATGATTACTTTTAAACGTAACGAAGGAAAAGAATATAGTATTTCTTATGAAATGTTAGATTTGGAGCATATTGCCAACGCAGAAAAGAAAGTTCCACTTGAATGGATTAAGAAAGATCATACTGGAGTTACAAAAGAATTTATTGAATATGCTTTACCTTTAATTCAAGGTGATCCAAAACTTAAAAAAGAAGATGGTCTACCACGCTTTGCAAAGTTAGAAAAAAAGCTAGTTAAATAATTTGTAAAAAGTAGAATGCCTTTAAAAAATAAAGGCATTTTTTTATTGTTTATGATATAATATAGATGTAGGAGAATTTAGATGAAGACAATAAAAAAACTCTTAAGAACGTTTTTAAATAAATGGGTTTTATTTGCTTTTATCATTTTTTTAGAGATAATAGCATTAGTTTTGGTTTTTATCTACGCGGGACTAAGTGCTGGAACAACCGTAATTATTACATCTATTATTCATTTAGTCTTAGTTGCGATTTCTATTGTTTCGTTAGTAAGTAGAAAAGAATATCATTCTAGATACATTATTGCTTGGCTTGTTTTAGTAGCAGTTATACCTGTTGCAGGATCTTTATTTTATTTATTCACTGCTAATACTTTGTCTCATAAAGCTAGGCAAAGAAAATACAAAATCAATTCAGATAAAATTAAAAAAGTAACAGACGAAATAGCTGAAGAATATGATGTTGATCCTTATTTTAATAGTATTCAAAATTTAGTTAGATCAAGAAGTCATTTACCAGCTTGGGATAAAACTGATACTAAAATTTATAATAGGGGCGAAGATATGTATGAAGATATTAAAGAAGCCCTACTTAGTGCTAAGGAATACATCTTTTTAGAATTTTTTATTGTTAGAAAAGGGAAGATGCTAACGGAAATTTTAGAAATTATTCAAGCTAAATTAAAAGAAGGTGTCAAAGTTTATTTTATTTATGACAACTTTGGAGGTTCAAGAGACTTACCATTTAGATTTAAACAAAAAATAAGAAAAATGGGGGTCAAAACTAAAACATTTAATCGAATTTTTCCAACATTAAATCTTTCATTTAACTATCGTGATCATCGAAAGATTGTTGTAGTGGATGGTAAAATTGCATTTACTGGGGGAATTAATATTGGTGATGAATACATCAATAGAGAAATTAGATTTGGTTATTGGAAAGATGGAGGAATAAGGTTAAAAGGTAAGGGAGTTGCTAACTTTGCTTTAATCTTTCTTAATGTTTGGGAGACACTTACTAAAGAACACTTAGATCCCAAAGAGTTTATTAAAAATGAAGAAGCAAGTGATGCTGAAGGGTATGTTATTTCTTTCCAAGATGGACCGCTTAATTACAATCATATTATTCATGGAGTTTATTTAACGATGATTAATACTGCTCAAAAATACATTTATATTTCAACTCCTTATTTAATCTTAGATGATGAAATTTTACTTGCTTTAAAAATAGCAGCTGCAAGGGGTATTGATGTTAGAATCATAACACCTAAAATGCCTGATAAGAAATTTGTATTTATGGTTACAAAAGAAAACTATAAACCTTTAATTGAAGCTGGTGTTAGAATTTATGAATATACACCTGGCTTTATCCATACAAAAGCAGTAGTGTCTGATGATGATATCGGGACTATTGGAACATCTAATTTTGATTTTCGCAGTTTTTATTTGCATTATGAAGATATTAGTTTAATCTATAAAACAAAGAGTGTAAAAGATTTACGAAATGATTTTATTGAAACATTTGCAATTTCAGAGAAAATTGAAGCAAAAGATATAAAGAGAAACAATATTTTTAAAAGAGCTCTTTTAGTAGTTTTAAAGATATTGTCACCATTACTTTAAGGAGGATATTTATGAAAGTAAGGAAAATTTTAATTGGCTTATTTAGTTTAATTTTTGTGTTTTTTGGGACTATCATTATAAATGCTAGACCTGATGCAGTACCAGAAGATGTAACTGTTTCATCTGGAGCTTATTATTTTGTAGAGGAGACAAGACAAACAAATCATTTACCTTATGGTATTACTCACAAAAGTGATTGGGCTTATAGCCATGAGCCATTAGCTGATGGCAGTGTACCTACTATCGATAGTTACTTATCACAACAAGTAAACATGTTAGAGATTCCTAAGGATGCTAATGTTTCGATTGTTGGGTGGGCAAATACAGTTGATAATCGTTGGACACTTACGACAGTTAAAAGATTAGCGGAACAATTCGAAAGAAAATATCCAGAATATAAAGTAATAGGGGCAATTAATGGTGATGGTTTTGATATTAGATCACAAGGTGCTTTTCCACGACAACCTCAAGACATTACTGCTGGGTTAGGTAATTTCTTTAAATCGCACTTGGGAGATGCTAATGGTGTTTTAGGATTTAGACGAAATGGAACTACTGATACTTTAGTACATATTCCTAATACAGCCGAAAGAGTCTTAACTTTAGAAGTAATTGATGAAAAAGAAACTGTTTTGAAATCATTTGTAATTCAAAAAATTAATCAAGAGCCTGGTGATAATGAAGTTTCATTATATTATGGACTATATGAAAATCAAGCTGAAGCAAATCATGTTTATATTCCTAAGGCATATAACTTTACAGGGTTAGAATCTTGGGTTGTAGAACAAGGTGAAACTGTATTACCAAACAGTGCTAATGATTTTTATGGAATTGGACAGATTTCAAGCAACTTAAGAGAAACGAGTTTAGAAGTAGGACAATTCGCAATTGCTTCAAATAATGCTACTTTAAATAGTGAACTTGCAATTGGTAATCGTATTCGTGTTCAATATCGTTTAGGCGGAGAATACGCTGATATTGAAAATGCAATTGGTATTTTTGGTCAAGTTTTAGTTAAAAATGGAGAACCAGTAGAAACTACTAATAAAGATGTTCACCCTAGAACAATTATTGGTAAAAAAGCTGATGGCACGATTATGATGATTGTAGTGGATGGTCGTCGTCCTGGGGAAGGATTGCATGGTTTAAGTTATGCAGGTTTAACTGCAGTTTTAAAACACTATGATTGTGTTGATGGTTATAACTTAGATGGTGGTGGTTCTTCAACACTAGTTATAAAAAAAGATGGTCAATTTCAAACAATGAATACTGTTTCAGATTTTAGTGAAAGATCTGATGGAAACTGTTTATTGATTGTTGCAAAGGACCCACAATTGAAATATCAAACTGAAAATCTTACTTCTGATTCAGTAACAATTAGAGCAGATGTATTAAATGATAATAATCATGATATTCAAGAGTTGTTTGTTGAAGTAAATAATCAAAAATATTATTACCCAGCAAATGAATCAACTGTTACTATTCCTAATTTAGAATCAAGTAGTTATTATTACTATAAATTTGGTTATAAAGATAGTGCAAATAATGAAATAACTCTTTTAACTCAAGGCTTTTTTTACACTTTAAAACATATGTTTAAGATAAATGGTTTAAATATTAGAATGGGAGAAAGAGACTTTTTTGGAACGATGCGTGAGTCGTTTATTATGGAACTTGATTTTGATAATGTTGATAACATCATTGATAGTAAGGGTATAAGAGGTAGAATTAATGATCGCTCGACCGATTTCTTGCTTGCTTGGAATAGCGAAACCAATGTTTATGATTTTGCTGTTCCAAAAAGTACTGTTGTTCCATCAATAGATACTGTAATTCTATTCTTAACATTTGACTATGATGGAGCATCTGGTCCACTTCCTTCAAGAACTATCGTTTATCATAATCCTCAAAGTTTAGGTTTTAGAACATTAAACGATGCTCAAATAAAGACTGATAATGAAATTATAAAGATTTATAATTAAAATGTTCGTTTAAAAAGATTTGTGATATAATATAAAAAAGGAGAATTATATGAAAAAAATTAAAAGAATTATAAGTTTATTAATTGTTTTTAGTTTAGTTTTAGTATTAGGTTTAGCAGCAAAGCCAGCTAAAGAAGTTAGTGCTGTTGATACTGCTTATACTGATTCAGGTGATGCAGCTAAAACAGGTAGATATAAGGTGAATGAAATATCAGAGATTAACTATTTACCATATGGTGTTATACATTACAAACATCAAGGTGAAAGTACATCTGATAGTATAGCTACTGGGGCTGACGTAGATGGTATTTATGGCCCAAGTACAGAAGGTTTTGTAAAGGGGCAATATTATGCTCAACAAGTTAACGTTTTGGAGGTTCCTTCAACACCTGGTGTTAAGTTAGTACCTTGGATGAACTATACTGGAAATAAATGGAATTTAACAACAGTAAGAAACTTTATTCTTGACTTTGAAGCTAAAAACCCAGAATGGACAATTATAGGCGGAATTAATGGAGATGGTTTTGATATTAGTAAAAAATTAGCATTCCCAGCTCAATCTAATGGTGTTACTATTAGTAATGGAGATTTCTTTAAATCAACTGCTACAAGCATTGGTATAATGGGCTTTATTCGTGATGGTAGACAAAATGAAAGTTCACTTGCTTTTGTTGGTGCATCAACAGCAAACAATTCATTAATTACTGTAGTTGACGTATATGATGCAAATGATAATATTATTTCGCGTCATAGCATTCATAAACATAATAGTGCTCCTGAGGTAGGACAATCTAGTGTTTACTATGGTATCTTTACTAACTCGCCAGCTTCATATACTTTTTATCCAAAAGAAGTAGATGCAAATGCATATTTCTATGGTGTTGGTAGTGCTGAAATTTGGCTTCCTAATCATGAAAATAATGGAGACTTTTATGGTAAAGGTATAATTAGTACAACTGATAAAGGTAGTTTATCTACATTAGAGCGCAATCAATTCGCTATTTGTACAATGGATGCAGATTTGAAAGAAGCTTTAGCTGTAGGTGTAAAGGTAAGAGTTCAAAGAGTTTATAGTGGTTCTTATGCACATATTGATAATGCTATTAGCGTATTTGGTGGAAGAATCTTAAATAATGGAGTAACTGATGCCTTCCAAGCTGGAACTCGCCACCCACGTACTTTCCTAGGGGTAAAAGCTGATGGTACTATTTGCTTAATGGTAGCAGATGGTCGTAATGGTTTAATTGGTATGCATGGTGTTGATGGTCATGAAATGGCTGCAATGTTAAGAAGATATGGTTGTGTTCGTGGTTATAACTTAGATGGTGGTGGATCTTCAACTTTAATTATTAAAGATGAAAATGGAAATATTGTTGTTAAGAATAAGCCTTCAGATGGTTGGGAAAGAACAGATGGTAACTGTTTATTTGTAGCTGTTAGAAAACCTAAGGTTAATGTTACTGCTAAAGCAGAAACAAGAAAATTAACTTTACGAGTTAATATCCAAGAAAATTTAGATCATGATATTAATAAACTATATATTTCTTTAAACAATGAAAGAAAAGAAGTTGTTGATGGAGTTGTTACTTTTGATCGTTTACAACCAGGTACTGAATATGAATATCAATTATCATATTCAGATTCTAATAATCTTAGCTTGAATATGGATATCAAAGGTAAAGCACAAACCAACTACAATAAACCAGAACTAAAAGGTATAAAATGTGTAGAAGATGCTGATTCGTTTGATTTTACAATCAACTATCGTGATTCAAATAATATTTCTAATTTTGGAGTGGCACCTATTATTGTAAATGGACATGAATATCTATTCGTTGATGGAGCTGTGTCAATTCCAAAGAGTGAAGTAGGAGATGCTATTGAAACTTGTGTTGTTAAAATAGAGTATCTATTAAACGCTGTTGACGTTTATAAGCAATCGGTAAATAATGCACATCTAGCATTTGCGCTTCCTATTGAAAATATGTATGCAGCAGTGGAGAATTTAATTAAGGATATATACTAACTATAATAGTTAGAATAATAAAAGACCAAAATATTTTTGGTCTTTTTTTTATATTTTTTTTGTGTTATAATTAATGCAAATTAAGGAGAATTGAAAATGCGAAACTTAAAAAGAATTATTAGTTTATTTATTTTATTAATTTTTGGGGTAATTTTAGGAATAGTAACCTTGCCGGCTAATGAAGTTCAAGCAGCAGATACTACTTATACCGATTCTGGTGATTCTAATAAAGATGCTAGTTATAAAGTGAACGAGGAATCAGAAGTTAATCATTTACCATATGGTGTTGTTCATTATCGCCACCAAGGAGAAAGTACTTCTAAAGCTTTAATCGGGAAAGATGTTGATGGTGCTGGCCCAGTTAATGCTTATGTGACATCAGGTGTATACTATGCTCAACAAATTAATGTCCTTGAGGTACCATCAACTCCAGGAGTTAAATTAATTCCTTGGATGAATTATACTGATAATAAATGGAATCGTACTACTATTAGAAATATGATTTATGACTTTGAAACTAAGAACCCAGATTGGCATGTAGTTGCTGCTATCAATGGAGATGGATTTGATATTTACAAATACTTACCTTTTCCAGAACAATCTAATGGTGTAACAATTGGTTTAGGAGAGTTTTATAAATCAAAAAGTAGTAGTCCAGGTGTAATGAGTTTTATTAGAGATGGTAGACAAAATGAAAGTACACTTACTCATTTAACAGCATCACAAGCTAATAATTCATTAATTACAATAATTGATGTTTATGATGAAAATGATAATGCAATTTCACGTCACAATATTGCAAAGCATAATAGTGCGCCAGGTGCTGGTGAAACAAGTATTTATTATGGTACCTTTTCTAATGACCCCAATTACTATACTTTTAATCCAAAAGAAGTAGACTCTGATGCTAGCTTTTATGGTGTTGCCAGTGCAGAAATTTGGCTTCCTAATGACACTGAATGTGATTTTTATGGAAAAGGTATTATAAATACAACTGATAAGAGTAGTTTAGCTACTTTACAAAGAGAGCAATTTGCTATTTCTACAAACGATACAGCACTACAAGCGGCTTTAGCTGTTGGTGTTAAGGTAAGAGTGCAAAGAGTTTATAGTGGTGCTTATGCAAACTTTGATAATGCTTTAAGTGTATTTGGCTCGAGGATTTTAAATAATGATGTTCCCGATGTCTATCAAACAGATATTCGTCATCCTCGTACTTTTATTGGAGTAAGGCCAGATGGCACTATGTGTTTAATTGTAGCTGATGGTCGTGATGGTTTAGATGGAAAACATGGACTAAATGGTTATGAAATGGCAGCTGTTTTAAGAAGATATGGCTGTATTCGTGGTTATAACTTAGATGGTGGTGGATCATCAACATTAATTGTTAGAGAACCAAATGGAAATATTGTTGTTAAGAATAAACCTTGTGATGGTGGTGAAAGAAGAGATTCAAATTGTTTGTTTGTGGCAGTTAGAAAACCTAAGATTAATGTTACTGCTACAGCTGAAACAAGAAAACTTACTTTACGTGTAAATATACAAGATAATTATGATCATGATATCAATAAACTATATGTTTCTTTAAACAATGAAAGAAAAGAAGTTATTGATGGAGTAGTTAGTTTTGAACGTTTACAAGCAGGAACTGAATATGAATATCAAATATCCTATACTGATTCTCATTTTAGTTCTACTGAGATTAACTATAATATGGATATGAAAGGTTTGGTACAAACTAATTATATTAAACCAGAGCTTAAAGGTATTAAATGCACTGAAAGTAGCGATTCATTTAGTTTTAGTATTAGTTATCGTGATTCGGGCAATATTTCTAATTTTGGAGTAGCCCCAATTATAGTAAATGGACATGAATATCAGTTTTTAGATGGAGCTGTATCAATTCCAAAAAGTGAAGTTGGAAGTGTAATTGAAACTTGTGTTGTGGAACTAGAGTATCGACTAAATGCGTTTAATGTTTACAAGCAAACAATTAATAATGCTCATTTACCTTTTGCCCTACCTTTAGAAAATTTATATGCAAATATAGAGAATTTAATTAAGGATATATACTAAGAAAAAAGACCTTTGAGGTCTTTTTTTTTGCTTGATTTTATGCTATACTAAATATAAGTAAAGGAGAGTCAAAATGAGGAATTTGAAAAGAACTATTGGTTTATTAACTGTATTTGCTTTTATTTTAGTGCTAGGGTTAATTTTAATCCCAGCAAGAGAATTGCAGGCTATTGATACTGCATATACTGATTCAGGTGATCCTGGGAAAATTGGTACTTATAAAGTAAATGAAGTAAAAGAAATTACGCATATGCCTTATGGATTACTACACTACAATCATGTTGGTGAAAGTACATCTACTAGTATGATAGGTAGAGACGTCGATGGTCTTGGTGGTAGTAATGAAACGGTAAAATCGGGCGTATATTATGCTCAAAATGTGAATGTTGTTGAGGTGCCATCTACTCCGGGGATTAAGATTATTCCATGGATGAATTATACAGGAAATAAGTGGAACTTAACTACTGTTAGAGGTTTTATTCAAGACTTTGAGGCTAAAAATCCTGAGTGGCATGTAATGGCTGCTGTTAATGGTGATGGTTTTGATATTGGTAGAAAATTAGCTTTCCCAGCTCAATCAAATGGTGCTACTATTAGCAATGGAAATTTCTTTAAGTCTAAGAGTAGTGGTTGGGGAATTATGAGATTTATTAGAGATGGTAGACAAGATATTAGTACATTTGATTATCTTGATGCTACTCAAGTTAATAAATCATTAATTACAGTTGTAGATATATATGATGAAAATGATAATATCATAGCTAGACATAATATTCAAAAACATAATAAGGCTCCTGGTGCAGGAGAATCAAGTATTTATTATGGTGTATTTACTAATGAGCCCAATGCTTATACTTTTTATCCGCAAGAAATAAATTCTGATGCTTACTTTTATGGTGTAGCAAGTGCTGAAATTTGGCTTCCAAATGATACTTCTGGTGACTTTTATGGTAAAGGTATTATTAGTACAACTGATAAAAGTAGTTTATCTACTATGCAAAGAGAACAATTTGCTATTTGTACAATGAATGAAGATTTACATGCAGCTTTAGCAGTTGGTGTAAAGATAAGAGTTCAAAGAGTTTATAGTGGACAGTTTGCTTATGTAGATAATGCTTTAAGTTTATTTGGTGCTAGAGTAATGGAAAATGGCGAATCTTTAGGATTTGAGCCAGGTCAACGTTTCCCACGTGCTTTTATTGGTGTAAAACCAGATGGAACAAATTGTTTTATTGTTGTAGATGGGCGTAATGCATTTGATGGAAGACATGGTCTAGATGGTTATGAAATGGGAGCAATTTTGAGAAGGTATGGTTGTGTTCGTGGTTATAACTTAGATGGTGGTGGTTCAGTTACAATGATTCTTCGTGAACCAGATGGTAGCCTAACATGTAAAAATCATCCTTCTGATGGTTGGGAGCGAACTGATGGAAACTGTATCTTAATTGCAGTTAAAAGACCTCAAATTGAAATTTTATCAAAACCTGATGTTAGAAAACTAGATATTCAATTCAATTTAGAAGATAATGCAGATCATGATATAAATAAACTATATGTTTCTTTAAACAATGAAAGAAAAGAAGTTATTGATGGTAAAGCTACATTTGAACGTCTTCAACCAGGAACTGAATATGAGTATTCTTTATCATATGAAGATTCAAATGGCTTAAACTTAGGACTAGAAGCAAAAGGGTTTGTTCAAACTGCTTATGTTAAACCAGAACTCAGGGGCATAAAATGCACTGAAAGTGCAGATTCGTTTAGTTTTACAATCAACTATCGCGATACAAACAATATTTCAAATTATGGTAAAGCACCGATTAAAATTAATGGACACCAGTATCAGTTTACTGATGGCGTCTTAAGTGTTTTAAAGAGTGATGTTGGTGATGTAATTGATAGTTGTGTAGTAGAGCTAGAGTATAAATTCACACCTTCAATTACTTACTCACGTATCTTAAATAATGCCCATTTACAATTTGCGTTAGTTGTTGAAAATATGTATGCAAATGTAGAGGATTTAATAAAAGAAATTTATTAATAAACGAAAGACCAAAAGCGACCTTTTGGTCTTTTTTTTAAGTTCTGTTTGTGATATAATAAATTATATGAAAACAAAATCAGGAATTATTTTAATTAATAAAGAAAAAGGAATTTCATCTTTTCAAGAAATTCAAAGAGTAAGAAGAAAATTAAATATAAAGAAAATCGGTCATGCTGGTACTTTAGATCCATTAGCGACTGGTCTTTTAGTTGTCTTGATAAACTCAGCAACTAAACTTTCTGATTATTTACTTAACTTAGATAAAGAGTATTTAGTAGAAGTTATAGTTGGAATTGGTACTAATTCTTATGATTTGGATGGGGAAATAATCTCTAAAAAAGAGGTAAAAGAAGAGCTAAATATTGATGATATTTTAAATAGTTTTTTAGGCGAATATATGCAAGAAGCACCTATTTTTTCTGCTATCTCCCAAGATGGAGAAAAGCTTTATAAAAAAGCAAGACGCGGAGAAGATGTTGAATTACCTCAAAGATTAGTTGAGATTAAAAGTATTGAAAGAGTAGGAGATGTTATTTATCAAGATAATAAAGCTATTTTTTCTTTTCTAACAACCGTTTCTAAAGGAACTTATATTCGAAGTTTAGTTAATGATTTAGGTAAAAAGTTAAATTATCCTGCTACTGTTAGTAATTTATGTAGAACTAAAATTAGCGATTTCGATTTAAAAGATGCTTATAAAGTAGAGGATTTAGATTATGATAACTTAAGAATTATTTCTAATTTAGATGCTTTAAAAGATTATAAACAATATAATCTAGCAACTGATGAATATGATTTAGTAAAACATGGTAGAAAAATTAATTTAAAATTAGAAGAAGAAATTGTTGTTTTAAAATATAATAACCAGTTAGTTGGTATTTACGAAAAAGATAATGGCTTATATAAAGCAAGAAGGATTTGGGATAATGAAGGTAATTAAAATTAGTTTAGAAAGCAAAATTGAACTAGAAAAACCAATCATTTTAGGTATGGGTCAATTTGATGGCCTACATTTTGCGCATATGTATATTATAAATAAAGTTATTGATGATGCAAAAGCACTAAATGTTTCATCTGCTGTAGTTACTTTTGATCCACACCCTGATTATGTTTTAGGTAAAAGAAAAAAAGAAGGTTATTTAACTCCTTTAAAAGAAAAGAAAGATATTTTAGCTGATTTAGGTTTAGATTATCTAATCGTAATTAAGTTTTCTAAAGAAGTTGCTAGTTTAGATTATGAAAAATTCGAAGAGTTGTTTTTAGATAAATTGGATATTAAGAAGATTATTGTTGGTTTTGATTATCACTATGGCAAGTTTGCTTCTGGTAGCACAGAAACTTTAAAAAGAAAATATAATTTAGAAGTAATTGATGAAATTAAATATGAAGAAATTAAAGTTGGTTCTAATTTAATCAGACAATATTTAGAAGAAGGCAAGGTTGGTAAAGCTAATTATTTATTGGGAAGAAATTATTATATTATTGGGACAGTAAGTAAAGGAAGTCAGATAGGAACTACCTTAGGTTTTAAAACTGCTAATATTAGCCTTGATTCTTCATTTTATAGCCTTAAATTTGGTGTTTATGCTGTTGTTGTTAGTTATGGTGGAAATAAGTATCAAGCAATTTGTAACGTTGGTCATAATCCAAGTTTTAATTATCAAGAAAAGGCAAGAGTGGAAGTACATTTATTTGATTTTGATAAAGTGATTTATGGTGAGCAAATTAAAGTAGAATTTATTGAATTCTTAAGAGATGAGAAAACTTACTCATCAAAAGAAGAATTAATGAAACAAATTAATGAAGATATTAAAAGAACTAAAGCCATTTTAGAAAGGAAGTAGATGATGATTGCAATTATTGGTGCGATGCAGGAAGAAATTGATTATTTAAAAAAGAAGATGAAAAATTCTTGGACTGAAGAGGTTTATCATTTTGAATTTCATTATGGAGATATTGACAATAAAAAGGTTGTTTTAGTAAAAAGTGGTGTTGGTAAAACTAATGCTGGGCTTTTGATTGGAACTCTATTAAGTCAAGTTGAAGTTGATTATATAATCAATTTAGGTGTTTGTGGTGGGGTATCAGATAAGGTGAATTTATTTGATTTGGCAGTAGTTGATAAATACTTTTATGGTGATGTAGAGCTACCTAAACATGAGTATTTTTATGGTCAAATGAGTAAATGTCCAAGATATTTTGAATTAAATAGCAAATTAAAGAAGACAATTAAAGATAATTTTCCTAAAGAAAATTATAAATTTGTAAGTTGTTATACTAGTGATACTTTTGTAGATAAAGATAATTATCCGAAAGTTAAAGCTATTATTGATCATCATTTTAGTCACTATGACATTTCAATTTTTGATATGGAAAGTACTGCTTTTGCTCATGCATCTTATTTACTTGATATTCCTTTTGTAGCTATAAGAACAATATCTGATTTAGTACCAGAAACTAATTGGAAAGAGTACAATTTGAATTTAGAACAGGCAATTATTAAGAGTAGTGAATTTGTTTATAAATTAGTTTTATCTTTATAAATATCTTTACAAAATTAATAAAATATGTTATAATATATTATCATTAGACTAGGTATAACGATGCTCCAACGTTTCACTTGGTTTATTTGAGTTAATTAAATAAGGAGGTAAAAAATGTCTTGTATTTCAAAAGAAGAAAAAGCTAAATTAGTTAAAGAATTCGGTAAAGACGAAAATGATACTGGTTCTGTAGAAGTACAAATTGCGATTTTAACGGCTGAAATTAACCGTTTAAATGAACATTTCGCAATTCATCCAAAAGATCATCATTCTAATCGTGGCTTACTTAAAAAAGTTGGTCATAGAAGAAATCTTTTAGATTATTTGAAGAGAACAAACCTAAACAGTTACCGTGAAGTTTTAGTAAAACTAAATTTAAGAAAATAAAATTTGGGGTAATTAAATTTACCCTTTTTTAATGTAAAATAAGGAGAGAATATAAATATGAAAAAAACATTTGAATTTAAGCAAGGAAGTAGAATGATAGTTGTTGAAACAGGTGAAATGGCTAAACAAGCTAATGGAGCTGTAGTTACACATTTTGGTGATACAACTGTTCTAACAGCGGTAGTTCATAATAGTGAAGGTTTTAATGCTGGATTTTTCCCATTAACTGTTGTTTATCAAGAAAAACTATATGCAGCTGGTAAAATTCCTGGTGGATTTTTAAGAAGAGAAGGAAGAGCATCAGAAGTTGAAACATTAAATGCTCGTTTAATTGATCGCCCGATAAGACCTTTATTTCCTGAAGGATTTAAGGATGAAGTGCAAATTATTAATATCGTTTTAAGTAGTGAACCAGATAATTCGCCTGCGATGACTGCAATGCTTGGCTCATCGCTAGCATTAATGATTTCTAATATTCCATTTAATGGACCAATTGCTGGCGTTGAAGTGGGATTAGTTGATGGTAAATTTATTATCAACCCAACTGAAGAAGAACAAGCAAAATCTGAACTTGCTTTAAGTATTGCTGGTACTAAAGATGCTATTAATATGGTAGAAGCTAGTTCAAAAAACATTTCTGAAGATGTTATGCTTGAAGCTCTACTTTTTGGTCATGAAGAGATTAAAAGATTAGTTAAATTCCAAGAAGAAGTTGTTAAAGAAGTTGGATTAAAGAAAGCTGAAGTTTTCTTAGACTTACTTGGTGAAGAATCAGTAGCTAAAATTGAAAAATTTATTGGTAAGGAATTAAGAAAAGCTGTATCAATTGTAGAAAAGCAAGAAAGAGCAGCTAAAATTGATGAGTTAACAAAGCAAACTGTAGATTATTTTGTATCGCTTGCTGACACTGTAGAAGCAAAAGAAGAAGCTGAAAAAGTTGCTAAAGAAGCATGTGAAAACATTGTATCAGGCGAGGTAAGAAGACTAATTACAAAAGAAAAGATTAGGCCTGATGGAAGAAAAACTGATGAGATTAGACCTTTATCATCAAGAGTTCATGTTGTTGCAAGACCACATGGATCTGCTTTATTTACAAGAGGCCAAACTCAAGCTTTCACAACAGTTACTTTAGGAAGTTTAGCTGAAAGCCAAATTATTGATGGCTTAACTAGTGAAGAATCTAAGAGGTTTATGCTTCAATATAACTTCCCTCAATTTAGTGTTGGTGAAACTGGTCGTTATGGCGGACCTGGAAGAAGAGAAATTGGTCATGGAGCTTTAGGAGAAAAAGCTTTAATGAACATTATTCCAGATGAAGACACTTTTCCTTATACTATTAGGGTTGTAAGTGAAATCTTTGAGTCAAATGGCTCATCATCACAAGCATCTATTTGTGCAGGAACAATGGCTTTAATGGATGCCGGTGTACCAATTAAAGCACCTGTAGCTGGTATAGCTATGGGATTAATTATGGATGGTAAGGATTATACGATTTTAACTGATATTCAAGGTATGGAAGATCATTTTGGTGATATGGACTTTAAAGTTGCTGGTACTAAAGACGGCATTACTGCTTTACAAATGGATATTAAAATCTCAGGAGTAACTACTGAAATCCTAAAAGAAGCTTTAGCGCAAGCTAAAAAAGGTCGTTTAGAAATTTTAAAACATATGCTTGGAACTATTAGTGAACCTCGTAAAGAGTTAAGTCCTTATGCACCTAAAGTTAAGATGATTAGAATTAATCCAGATAAGATTAAAGATGTTATTGGATCTGGTGGAAAAGTAATTAACGAAATTATTGAAAAAACTAATAATGTTAAGATCGATATTGAACAAGATGGTAGAGTATTTGTAATGCATCAAGAATATGAGTGGATTGATAAAGCAATTGAAATTATTGAAAATATCGTTCGCGAAGCTGAAGTAGGACAAATCTATGAAGGTACAGTAATTAGAATTGAAAGCTATGGTGCATTTTTAAGACTATGGGAAGGCTGTGAGGGATTGCTTCATATTTCGAAAATTGCACATGAAAAAGTTGCGAAAGTTGAAGATGTACTTGCAATTGGTGATCAAATAGCTGTTAAGGTAATTGGTATTGATGAAAAAGGTAGAATTGATTTATCTAGAAAAGATACTATTGAAAACCCTAATAAAGGCAAAGAAGAAGTTAAAAAAGATCGCCCACCACGTAGATTTCCAAAAAAAGACAAATAATTTAAATTAAAAACAACTCTAAAGTAATAGCTTTAGAGTTTTTATTTTGGTGCTGGCTATGGGTATAAAAAAAGATTGATAAAAAGTAGGAATAATGATAAAATATAGGGGCAAGAGGAGAACAAAATGTATTGTAGAAATTGTGGCTGTAAAGTTGCAATGAATGATCTTTATTGCAAGGTTTGTGGAGAAGGAATTAAATCTAATTTAGAAATAATATCTAAAATAAATGAAAAAAATGATCAAATAGGTAACATTGCACTTATATTTGCTTCTTTAGCTTTTCTTTTTCCTCTTGATTTTGTAATCAAAGGAAGTGTTTTGGATAAATTATTTGGGATGTTTCAAAACTGTTCAATAATATTTTTAATAACTATCATTTGTTCGCTTGGACTAATTGTATTATCATTTAGTATAACTGCTTTAATATTACGAATAAAGTATAAGAATATTCGTTTTAGGAATCTTGTTCTTATTTTATCACTTTTTGGTATTAAAGAAGGTGCAAAATTAACTTGTGTATTTATAGTTTATATATTTTCATATTATATTCTTATTTAATAACTGAGTTTAAATATTTGAAGGTATATTTTTAGAAATGGAGTGATATTATGAAATGTAAAAAATGTGGGCATGAAATGCAAGAAACTGACTTATTTTGTAGTAATTGTGGTGAACCTATTGCTCCAGAAGTGGAAATTGTTTTAAAACAAGTAGAAGAACCAAAGAAGAAAAACAAGACTGCATTTATTTGTGGAATTATAGGAATCGCTTTGCCAGTAGCTATTTACATAATTGTGGTATTTTTCGACTTGCTTTTCTTTATGATAGATCGTGTTGGAATGACAGCTATTATGGATGTTGTTTTATTTGCAGCACCAGCTGTTTTAATATTAGGAACTGTAGCGGTTAAAAAATCAAAGGAAGAAGGAGCTGTTTATGGCAAAGTAGCTTTAGGTTTTGGCATTGCTGCTATAGTTATTGGTGGAACTTACTCGATTGTTTTATTTTTTAACATAATTAAGTTATTATATAATTTACGCGATGCGTATCGTAATCCAGAATATTTTATTAATTTATTTAAATTATTTTTTAAATAAATAATTTAGGTGAAAATTATGAATTGCAAAAAGTGTGGGACCGAAGTTAGAGAAGATGCACTGTTTTGCTTTAATTGTGGTGAAAAGATAGAAAAAGATGAAACTTTTAATATTGAAAATAAACCAGTTAATAAAAGCAAAACAGCATTAATTTGCGGAATTATAGGTTCAGTTTTACCATTAATTTTTCCATTTGTTTATTTAGTATTGCTTATTGGTATTGTAATAAAAGTAATAACTGGATCAGCAATTGGATATGAGTTACCTTTTGTCATTGCTATTTCAGTAATTTACTTGCCAACGCCTTTAGCTTTAGGAATAGTTGCGATAATTAAATCTAAAGACCCAAATGCAGTTGCAAAATCAGCTGCTAAAGTTTTTGGGGTTATAGCAATTGTATTATGGGGATTAAATATTGTATTAGTAATTTCTTCTTTGTTTAGTAATTAGTTTTTAAAAAGAAGGAATTAGAATTTTTAAAAATGTGAAGCAAAAGTTCTTGTTAAGATTAATTTTGCTTTAAACGTTATAGCTTTTATTAATTAATATAAATTTTATTTAAGTGATTGCTATTTTAATCGGAGTATTTACATTATAAATACTCTGTCATAATAGAAATAATAACATTTAATTACAGCAAAGGAGAGAAAATTATGAATTGTAAGAAATGTGGAAATCCAGTGAGTCCAGATGCTGCTTTTTGTGGCGTGTGCGGTGAAAAAATTGAAAAAGAGGTAACAGTTGTTAATGCACCAGTAGAAAAACAAAGTTGGGCTGCTTTTGTTTTATCAATTGTAGGTCTTAGCTTATGCGCTTCGGGAATAGTTGGCTTAATCCTAAGCATCATTGCATCATCAAAAGCTAAAAAACCAAATGCAGCACTTGCGAAAGCAGCTAAAATTTTAAGTATATTCGGTATTATTGCGTCTGCAATCTTTACCCTATATTGGTTTATTTATGTTATTATAATTGTAATTGGTATTATTTTAGGTGCAGCTACTGCATAATTGTAATTATTTGGAGTATTTTATAGTATTTTTAAAAAGGAGAGGAAATTATGAATTGTAAAAAATGTGGTAGCCCATTAGGGCCTAATGATTATTACTGCGGTGTTTGCGGTGAAAAAGTCGAAAAGGAAGGCGAAGCTGTAGTAACTGAACCTGTAATGAAAAACAATACTGCTTTAACTTTAGGTATTATTGGGTTAATTTTAGGATCAATTGTTTTAGGAATTTTAGCTATTGTATTTTCTAAAAAGCCAAATGCTAGTAATGCAAAAACCGCTAAAATATTAGGGATTTTTGCTATAGTCCGTGCTGTAATTGGTGTTTTTTATGCTATTTTTGTTTTACCAGGAATGATAGAAGATATAAGGGCGCAATTAGAAGTTGGTAGCATAATTATTAATTATTTGCTTGCTTTTTAAGAGGAACAGTGATATACTATTAGAGGTAAAAATTCGGGTAATCGAGCAATTATTTTAATAATTGTTAGGAAAGTCCTTGCTAGCACAGCTGAGATGCTGTAGTGTTTGAGCCTAACAAAAACATAAGTTAGGGTACTATTTAATAAATAGTAACGGCGATTATTTAACCTAAGTTTTAGAATATGGTTAAAATCATAAAGTGCGACAGTGACGAATTTATTAGAAATGATAAAGTGGAACGGGTAAACCCCTCAAGCTAGAAACCCAAATTTGGTAGGGGAACTTTAAATGATAATTCAATTCATTTAAGGCTAATTTATTAGAGATAAATGATTACCGCTTCTTAAATGAAGTACAGAACAAGGCTTATAGAATAATTACCTAAAAGTCCCTGTTACAGGGGACTTTACTTTGGAGGAAAAATGTTTGAAAAATGTGAATATGTTACAAGTATTGTAAGTAGAAAGCATAGTCCAAACAATGATAATAGACCCGAAATTGTTTTTTTGGGAAGAAGCAATGTAGGTAAGTCGAGTTTAATTAACTTAATTACTAATAGAAAGATGCTTGCTAAAACATCGGCTTTACCTGGTAAAACTGTTACAATCAATTTTTATAATATTGATGATAGTTTTTACTTAGTAGATGTACCTGGTTATGGCTATGCTAGACGAAGCAAAGAAGACAAAGAAAGATTTGGAAAATATTTAGAAGATTATTTAACTGATAATCCCAATATTAAAGTTGCCTTTTTACTTGTTGATACTAAAGTAGGTCCAACTAATGATGATCTTTTAATGTTTGAATATTTACTTTATTTAGAACTACCGATTATGGTTGTTGCTACAAAATCAGATAAAGTTAATCATAGCAGTCTAGAAAAAGCCAAAAAACAAATCAGAGAAAAATTAAACTTAACTGATGAAAGTATTATATATACATCATCATTTAAGAAAATTGGTCGCGCAGAAATTATTGAAGTAATTCAAGATGAAATAAAAAAGGAGATTATATAATATGATCAGAATTCGAAAAGAAGATGATAGAAGAAGAAGATTTTTAGCTTATTGTATTTTTTTACTAATTTTATTAGTTCTTCTTGCTTTTGTTATATTTTATTTAATGCTATTCTCTGATATGTATGGAGGAAAAGGTTTGATTAATAAGCCAGGTGGTAGTGGTGGTAATTCAGGTGGAGTTGTAATTGGTGAAGCTAAATCTATTGATACAATTATTGATTTAGAGAAATTAGACACATTAGAAGATAAGGCATTAGTTCCAGTTGGTTATAAAGACTTAAGCTTTAGTCATGGTAGAGAAATTGTAGAAAAAGCAGAATTTACAGTTGCTGTTTCTTGGAAAGAAAAAGATGATAATCATGGTATTACTAAAGAAGGCCGATTAAATATTATCAGTACTGCTATTATAGAGGGGGCTGTCGAATATTCTAATTTAGTAAATGTAGAAATCATAGCGCCTGAAACAATTACTTTAAATGGTGATCCTGTTATTGTTAAGTTTATTGTAACTTTAACAGAACCACCTGCAGAAGCTGATTATACGAGTATTGTTGGTAAAAACATTCGTATTCTGAATGCATATAATATTGGCATTAATAATTAAAACTACTATTTAATAGTAGTTTTTTAATGGTTTAATCTTATTGACAATTGAATAAAAATATAGTATAATTTATAAGTATTAAAGTTAAGAGGGATACTATGAAATGGTCTTTACAACAGTTGAAGAAATTCAATAATGAAGTTCATGAGTTCTCCTATGAGCCAAATCTAAAAGCAAGAACTTTAGAGACTCATGATATTTTAGATATAAAGTCTTTACATGTTGAGGGTACACTGAAGGAAATTTCCTTTAATAGATTTGAAGTTCTGTTCACAATCACAGGAATTTTAGTCTTAGAAGATGCTGTAACCTTAGAAGAAATCGATTATCCAGTTGATTTAGAATGTGAAGAAATTTGCGATACGCAAATGAATGCTGATGAAGATATTTACTTTATTGAGAAAAACACTTTAGATTTAGATGAACTTGTTTGGATTAATATTATTTTACATAAACCAATGCGAGTTAGTAATAGTGACTAATTAACTTTAAAATTAGAGATAGAGGTGAAAAAACATGGGAGCAATTGCTCAACAAAATCGAGTTTCAAAGACTAGAAAGCGTAAGCGCCGTAGCCATCATGCTTTAAAGAATCCAGCTCTTATTGCTTGTCCTGAATGTGGTGAAATGATGAGATCACATGTAGTGTGTCCTCATTGTGGATACTATGACAAAAAACAAGTAAAAGAAATCAAAGCTAAAAAAGCTGGCGCTGCAGATGGAGACGAAAAAGCTAAATAGGCTCTAGATCTAAAACTAAAAAAGAACAAAAATGTTCTAAAAGAAGGAAAAGCACTCTTTAAATTGAGTGCTTTTTTCTTTTTCCACGTTGATAACTAAAAAATATTAACTTTTTTTAAAAAAGTTTTAAAAAATGCTTGACATTCATTATTAAGATGTAGTACAATTCAAGTGGGTAGAAGTGGGGAAAAGTGGAGAAAGGAGAAAACTATGTTTATAGGCGAATATCATTTCAATTTAGATGACAAAAATAGAATATTTATACCAACTGAGTTTCGATCTTTATTGAAAGATAAGCTTATTATAAACAGAGGGATCGAACGTTGCCTTTTCGTATACCCTAATGACGAATGGAATAAAGTTGTTAATAAATTAAACACTCTTTCATTTACAAAAAAAGTAAACCGTGAGTTTAGTAGAATGTTTATGTCAGGTGCTTACTATAAAGAAATGGATAGTCAAGGAAGAGTTACTATCGATAAATTACTTGTAGAGTATGCTGGCTTAAGCAAAGAATGCGTAATTATCGGTGTTGGTGAAAGAATAGAAATTTGGGATAAAAAGGCCTGGTTAGAATATTATCAAGAACGTCAAGCAACACTTGATGAAATCAGTGAAAGGATTGATTTTGATGATTAGACAAAGACCAAGTACAATGATCAAAACAGAAATCATCCATATTCCAGTATTACTTAATGAAGTTATGACAGGCCTAACAGTTAAGGAAGATGGAATATACGTAGATTGTACGATGGGAGGAGCTGGCCATGCTAGCATCATTTTAGAAAAACTTACGAATGGTAAACTTTACTGTTTTGAACAAGATGATTATGCCATAAATGAAGGAAGAGATAGACTTGCTAAGATTAGTAATAACTTTACAATAATCCCTGATAACTTTGTAAATATTAAAGAACAACTAAACAGTTTAGGAGTTTATAAAGTTGATGGAATTTTATATGACTTAGGAGTTTCTTCATTTCAACTTGATGATAGAGATCGTGGATTTAGTTATCATGAAGAAGCTAGGCTTGATATGAGAATGAATCAAAATCAAGCTTTAACAGCTTATGATGTAGTAAATGAGTATCCAGTCGAAGAGTTAAGAAGAATTATCTTCGAATATGGAGAAGAAAAATATGCAACTAGTATTGCAAAGAAAATAGATTACTTTAGAAAAGTAAAACCAATTGAGACGACAACGGAATTAGTTAGAATTGTTACACAGGCAGTTCCAGCTTATTACCGTAGAAAATCAACACACCCTGCACGTAAAACTTTTCAAGCAATTAGGATTGCTGTTAATGATGAGTTAAACGTGTTTGAGAAATCATTAAGGGATGCTTTAGATTTACTTGATACGAATGGGAGATGTTGCGTGATAACATTCCACTCTTTAGAAGACCGCATTTGTAAAGAGGTCTTTAAAGAAGTTACTGAAGATAATATGCCAAAAGATCTTCCAATCGAAGATTATAAGATTAATAAAGAGTTTGCTTTAGTTAATAAAAAAGTTATAACTCCAAGCCCGGAAGAGCTAGAAACTAACATACGTTCACGCTCGGCAAAATTAAGAATCATTCAAAAACTATAGGAGGTACAAACAATGACAAACTTAAGACCTTTACCAAAACCGGTATTACCAAGATAATTATAGTTGATATGAAATATATCATAAACACATATAATTCCTTATTTTATACTTATTTATTGTAAAAAGACAACTTTTGGATAAAAAGTTGTCTTTTACTTTGGAAATGTGGTATAATATGTTAGAGGTAAAAATATGAAGATTATTTATGGTGGGTCATTTAATCCACCAACTATTGCACATTATAAAATTGCAAAATATTTACTTAAAAAATTTAAAGATTCAGAAATAATATTTATGCCAACCAGTTCCCTTTATCATAAAGATGAATTAGCTTCAAATAAAGATCGTTTGAGAATGCTTGAAATTGTTGCTGAAGAATTGGGTGCAAGAGCATCAGTTTCTGATTTTGAAATGAAACAAGATGGTTATTATGGTACAACATATACACTTGCTCACTTTCCAGAGTCATACTTTTTACTTGGCGCTGATAACTTAGTTAATATAAATAAATGGATTAACTTCCCAAATATTGTTATTCAAAACAAATTTATCGTTATTCCACGTGGGGATATTGATATTATGGCGATTATCGAAAAAGATGATTTTATGAGTAAACACAAAGAAAACTTTACGATTTTAGAAGATGCACCTAAATTAAATGTTTCAAGTTCTGAATATCGTAAAACTAAAAATAAAAAAATATTGCTTACAAAGGTAAATCAATATATTAAAGAAAACAATTTGTACTAGGAGGAAAGATGTACAGTAAAGATTTCATTAAAGTTGCAGCTGCAAGTCCAAAAATTGTTTTAGGAAAACCATTAGAAAATGTTAAGGAAATGCTTAAGATCTTAAAGAAATTAGATCAAGATGTAGATGTTATTGTTTTTCCAGAACTTGCTATTACTGGCTATTCTTGTGGGGACTTGTTTTATAGTGATCAACTATATTTAGAAACACAAGAAGCAATTAAATATTTACTAAATAACAACCCCTTTAAAGGTGTTGTGCTTTTTGGTTCTTATGTTTTCCAAAATAGTGTTATTTACAATTGTAGTTTTGTTGTTCAAGATAATGAATTAATTGGTGTAGTACCAAAAGAATACTTACCCCATTCAGAAGAGTTTGATGAAACTAGGTGGTTTGGTAAAAAGTTAGATGGAATTAGTAATTTAGAGTTTTTTAAAGATACTGATGAAAAAGATGATAATTTTTATAATCCTATTCCTTTTGGTAAAATGTTGTTTAAGTTTTATAATAGCGATATTATTTTTGGTTGCGAAGTTTGTGGGGACATGTGGGCACCACAGTCTGTTAGTGAAGAGTTATATTTAAAAGGTGCGGACATTGTTTTTAATTGTTCATCTTCACCAGCAAGAATATATAAAACTAAAAAAAGAGAATTAATTATTAATAACTTAACTTATAAATATAGTGGAGCATATGTTTATGCTTCAACTGGGGCTAGTGAAACATCAAGTAATGTTATTTTCGGTTCAGAGTTAATTATTTCTGAAGCAGGAAAGACTTTAATAATTGATGATAAGCTATCATTTGATTCAAAAGTAATTGTTAGTGAAATTGATATTACATCTCTTCGCTATAAAAGAAGAAAGAGTTCATATTATAAACAAGCTTATATGAAAGCAAATAATGAATTATCTTCAGATCTTTCTCTTCATGAAGATTTAGTAAAGAGCGCAGATAAATGTAAGCTTACAAGAGAATTCGATAAGAATCCATTTGTACCTAAAGATGATTTATATTTAGATCAAATCATTAGTATTCAAACAGCAGCAGTTTATAAAAGATTTATGCATGTTGGTGCTAAAAAACTTGTTTTAGGAATTAGTGGTGGACAAGATTCTACCTTAGCATTATTATCATTAGTCAAAATATGTGATACTTATAATTTACCAAGAAATACGATTTTAGGTGTTACAATGCCAACAAGCAATACAAAAGAGACAAGTTATAATTTGGCACTTGCTTTAATGAGAAAATTAGGTGTTGAAGTATTAGATTTAAATATTGAAGAAGAAGTAAAGCGTCAAAGAGATTTAATTAATCATCAAAAACTTGATACAACTTATGAGAACATCCAAGCTAGATATCGCACGTTTACTTTAATGAATATAGCAAATAAGGTAGGCGGTATTGTAATAGGTACTAGTAACTTAAGTGAGATTGCTTTAGGGTTCACTACATTCAATGGTGATAACTCTTCAATGTATGCAATTAACTCTGGTATTCCTAAAACAGTTGTTAGAAAATTATTAGAACATTACTTAGGGATTTTTAAAGAAGTAAGGGAAGAAATCAAAGGAGTTTTAAAGGCGCCAATTAGTCCTGAACTTTTACCAGGAAAACAAAATACTGAAGAGATATTAGGATCTTATGAAATTAATGATTTTATTTTATATCATAAACTAGTTAATGGTGCTACTGATGAAAAATTAGTATCACTATTAGGTTATGTTCATAAACTTTCAAAAGAAGAAGCTCTAAAGTATGTATCTAACTTTAATAGAAGATTAATTTCTAGTCAATATAAACGTTATAATATGGCTGAAGGTGTTAAGGTCTTTGATGTGTCTTTAAGTTTGGAAGATTTTAAATTACCAGGTGATATGAATAAGTCAAATGAAAATAATTGAAAATAACGAAAACGATTGCAATTACAATCGTTTTTTGCTATACTAAGGACGTAAAGATTATGTAAGTAATAATCAATTTTTTCGTAAAGGAGGAAAAAATGAAAAAATTTATTGCATTTCTTGTGCTAGTTTTAGGACTAGGACTATTAGTAGGTTGTAGTTGTGAAGACAAAAAAGAAGAAAAAACAAAAATTGTTATGATCACTGACGTTGGAACAATTAACGACAAATCTTTCAACCAAGGAACTTGGGAAGGAGTTAAGGCATTTGGAGGCAAGCATGCTGATAAAGTTGAATATCAATATTATCAACCTGCAAACCAAGCAACAGCTGACTATGTAGCTGCAATTGAGTTGAATATTGAGGAAGGGGCCAAGGTTATTGTAACTCCTGGATTCTATTTCAGTGATGCTATTGGTGAAATGGCAGTGAAATATCCAGATGTATCATTCATCTTTATTGATGGTGTTCCTACTAACAAAGGAGCAGCTATGGATATTCCTGCAAACGTATGTTCAATTCTATTTAAGGAAGAGGAAGCAGGATTTACAGCAGGTTATGCAGCTGTAAAAGATGGTTTCACTAACTTAGGATTTTTAGGTGGAGCTCCAGTTCCAGCTGTTGTTAAGTTTGGAATTGGTTATATTGCTGGTGCCTATTATGCAGCAAACGAAATGAGTAAGGAAATTACTTTCCCAGCAAACCGTTATGAATATTTAAATGACTTTGCTCCAAATCCAAACCATACTACAAAAGCAGCTAGCTGGTATGATGCTGGTACTGAAATTATTTTTGCTTGTGCAGGTGGTGCAGGAAACTCAGTGTTCGTTGCAGCTGAAGGTAAAGAAGGTAAATGGGTTATTGGTGTAGACGTAGACCAAGAAGCTCAAAGCGCAAAAGTTATTTCATCATCAATGAAATTATTAGGAGAAGCAGTAGAACAAGAACTTAAAGCACTAATTGTAGATAAAGCATTTAGTGGTGGAAAAGCCCTAAGTAAAGGTGTTCATCAAGATGCTGTTGGACTTCCAACTGCTCCAAATTCTTGGAGATGGAGAACATTTACTACAGCTCAATATGAAGAACTATTAACACTAATGAAAGCAGATGGTTTTGCAGCACCAACTACTAAAGTTGAATTAGCAGCTTTCTTAAATGACAAGTGCGGAAATCCAGCTGGAGTAGCAGCATTAATAGACGTTACACAACCAGACTCTGAATAATTTGGAAGATAAAAAAGAGGGATGGAAACATCCCTCTTATTTTAAAAAAGGAGAATTTAATGCAAGAAAATAGAGTTTTAGAATTTAAAAATAAAAGTGAATATGCGGTTGAAATGTTGAACATAACTAAAACTTTTGGTAGCTTGTATGCTAATAACGATGTTACTTTAAGAGTAAAAAAAGGTGAAATTCATGCAGTTTTGGGTGAAAATGGCGCTGGTAAATCAACATTAATGTCAGTTTTATTTGGTTTTTACCAAGCTGATAGTGGTATTATCAAAATAAATGGTGAGGAAGTTGAAATCAATAACCCTAATGATGCCAATGATCATAATATCGGGATGGTTCACCAACATTTTAAATTAGTTGATGTATTTACGGTTTTAGAAAATATCATTTTAGGAAAAGAAACGCGTAAAGGTCTTTTTTTAGATTTGTCTGAATGTCGTAAAAAAGTTTTAGAGTTATCAGAGAAATATGGTTTGGAAGTTGATTTAGATGCTTATGTTAAGGATTTAACTGTTTCTCAACAACAAAAAGTTGAAATCTTAAAGATGTTATATCGTGATGCTGAGATACTTATTTTTGATGAACCGACTGCTGTTTTAACACCACAAGAGATTGAATCTTTAATTAATACGATGAAAAACTTTTCGGAAGAAGGTAAAACGATAATTTTAATTACTCACAAATTAAACGAAATTAAAGCTGTAGCTGATCGTTGTACAATTCTAAGAAGAGGTAAATATATTACGACTATTGATGTTACCAAAACTTCAGTTAGTAAAATGGCTGAGTTGATGGTAGGTAGAGTAGTTGATTTTTCAGTTGAAAAGACTGAAGCTAAACCAAAAGAAATAGTGCTGTCAATTAATAACTTAAGTAAAAAATTAAAAGGACAAGATAAACTAGTTTTAAATAACGTTAGTTTTGATATTAAAGCAGGTGAAATTGTTTGTTTAGCTGGTATTGATGGCAATGGTCAAAGCGAATTAGTTAATGTGATTACCGGTTTAGATAGTGATTTTACAGGAAATATCTTATTTAATGGTGAAGATATTTCTAAAGCAACTATTAGAGAAAGAATTGATGAGGGTATGAGTCATATTCCTGAAGATAGACAAAAGTTTGGACTAATTTTAAACTATACGTTAGCTGAGAATATGATTACTAATCAATACTATAAACCAAGATTTTCTAAAAGAGGCATTTTAAAAAATCAAGAAATATTGGATTATACTAATAATCTAATTGAAGAATATGATATTAGATCAGGTGAAGGAGCAAAAACTTTTGCTAGAAGTTTATCTGGGGGTAACCAACAAAAAGCTATTTTTGCACGTGAAACTTCTAAACCTCATAATTTACTAATTGCTAGTCAACCTACTAGGGGACTAGATGTGGGGGCAATTGAGTTTGTTCATAAGACCATAGTTACAGAAAGAGATAAAGGAAATGCTATCTTTGTAGTTTCTTTTGAGCTTGATGAAGTTACTGATCTTGCTGATCGTATTTTAGTTATTTATGAAGGTGCGATTGTAGGTGAACTTGATCCTAAGAAAACTAACCACGCCGAACTTGGTTTATATATGTTAGGAACAAAACAAAATGTACAAAAAGTAGAAGCAGGTGATCATTATGAATAGTATCGTTAGAGTTATATTTATTGTTATTATGTCTTTAGCTATTTTAGGATTATTTGGGCTTAGCATACTATATATTATTGAAAAATATCGCTCTAAATTAAATAAAGGCAAAGAGGAAACTGATAAACTAGAATTAGAAAAAGTTGAAGAACCTATAAAAGTTGTTAAAGAAGAGCCAAAGCAAAAAGAAAAATTTGATTTGAAAGAATTTTTAAACAAAATTCGTAAATCACCAACATTTAAATCATTTAAAGTAGCAGTTATTTCAATTTTAATTGGTATTTTATTAGGATTTTTGATTATGGTAATTACTAAACCATCTTCTTCATTAGAAGGTTTGAAACGATTATTTATTGGTGGGCTTAGAAGTAAAAGAAGTATTGGTGATGTACTTGCCAATGCTGTTCCAATTATGTTAACAGGTCTTGCTTTTGCTTTTGCAAGTAAAACAGGTTTGTTTAATATTGGTGCTTCTGGACAATTTATTGTAGGTGCTGCTTTTTCTTTATATGCAGCGCGCCTACTTACTTTACCACCAGTAATTCACTGGTTTGTTTGTGTGTTGGCAGGAGTTTTAGCAGGGGCAATTTGGGGAGCAATTCCGGGTCTACTGAAAGCTTTCTTTAATGTGAGTGAAGTTATTGGAACAATTATGATGAATTATATCGGTATTTATTTAGTTTCAATAATGGCAGTTTATCCTCCAGTTTTTGATACTTTATACAATCGTGTTGCGATTAATCATCCAACTGCTTGGACACCAGTCATTGGTTTAGATAAAGTCTTCGGAGGATCTAAAATTGATATTGGTATTTTTATTTCAATTTTAGTTGCAGTTTTGATTTTCTTTATTTTAAAGAAAACTACTTTAGGATATCAGTTAAAAGCAGTAGGTTATTCTTCAACTGCTTCAAAAGCTGCTGGTATTAATTATAAAAAGAATATTATTATTTCAATGTCAATTGCTGGTGGTCTTGCTGGTTTAGGTGGGGTGTTTGCTTATCTTGCAAAGAACCCATTGTTCTTATCGGGTATGAGCCACGTTCCACCTCAAGGATTTGATGGAATGAGTGTTGCCTTACTTGCCAATAGTCATCCAGTGGGAATTATCTTTACAAGTATTTTTATTAGTTATTTGAAAAATAGTGCTGAGACTTTACAAATAGTAGGTTATAATAGAGAACTTGCAAGTGTAATTATTGCCTCAATTATTTTTATGGCTGCTTTATCGAAGATTGTTTCTATTCTTTTAGATAAGGGTATTTTTAGAAGAATCTTTAAGAGAAAAGCTAAAGAAGAAAAGGATTTGGAGGTGAATGATAATGTCTAATTTTTATAATTTTATGGCCTTATTTTTAATGAGTTTTATACCTTTGATGGTTGTTGCTATTGGGGCAATGATGAGTGAAAAAGGCGGAGTTACAAATATTGCCTTAGAGGGTATTATGATTCTTGGTGCTTTTTGTGGGGTATTAGTAGTTAAGTTTGTTGGTAGGGCAATTGGAATTAATGCTGATAGTTCGATGTGGACGATTCAAAGTGTTTATCTATTGGGTTTACTTGTAGCTGCGGCAGCAGGAATTTTAGTTGCACTCTTACATGCTTTTGCCTCAATTAATCTTGCCGCAAATCAAATTATCAGTGCTACTGCGATTAATACTTTAGCACCAGCTTTAGTAGTATTCCTTACTATGACACTAGCATTAGGTCAAACAAGAGGATCTGATGAGATTGAAGTTCCATATGCTTTGTTTAAGATTAAAGAAATGGGCTTCTTATCGAAAATTCCCGTTCTAGGAAATCTTTTCTTTAAAGATGTAAACTTAAGTATATTCATTGGCGTTACGATTTTAATTGTAAGTTATATTATTTTATATAAAACTCGATTAGGTTTAAGAATAAGAGCTTGTGGAGAACATCCAGAAGCAGCTGATTCAGTGGGAATTAATGTATATAAAACAAGATACTTTGGTACACTCGCAAGTGGTGCTTTAGCTGGTATTGGTGGTTATATGTTAATTACAAATATGTATACAGTATATAATGGTAGTGTTGCTGGTTATGGTTTCTTAGCAATGGCAGTTATGATTTTTGGTAACTGGAAGCCATTTAAGATTGCCTTAGCAGCTGCATTCTTCTCGTTTTTAACTGTTCTTGCAAGTGGAATTGCCTATATTCCTTTCTTAGAAAACTTAGGCTTCTCAAATGAAGTATTAAAGATGTTACCTTTTATTGCTACATTAGTAGTATTAATCTTCTTTTCTAAAACTAACCAAGGCCCTAAGGCTAATGGAATCCCTTATCAAAAGGGTGGAAAATAATTGACTTATTTAAAAAAATAAGTTATACTATTTCTAAGTTAAAAGCTAGGAAAAGAAGGAGTAAATAGGCAAGTTACTTTTAAAGAGAGTAATCATTTTGGTGGAAGATTACAAGTAACCCTATTGAAGTAGTCTTGGAGCTGAACTAGTGAAATAGTAGTAGCTAGTTTCGTTAAGTAAGCGTTAATTACTAATGAAGGTGCATAGTTGTATACTATGAATTAAGGTGGTACCGCGAATAATTCGTCCTTAAAATTAAATTTTAAGGACTTTTTATATGGAGGAATGAGATGAAAGAGTTAGATTTAAAATACGATTTTAAAAAAGTTGGAAAGGGAAAATATGAAAAATGGGTAAAGGAAGGTTATTTTACAGCTGGTGATACGAGTAAAAAGCCATATTCAATTGTTTTACCGCCTCCTAATGTAACTGGTGAGTTACATTTAGGACATGTTTTTGATAGTACACTTCCTGATATTATTATTAGGCGTAAAAGAATGCAAGGATTCGATTGCTTATGGCTTCCTGGAATGGACCATGCTGGGATTGCAACTCAAGCAAAAGTAGAAGCAATGTTAAGAGAAAAAGGCATTTCTAAATATGATTTAGGAAGAGAAAAGTTTTTAGAAGAATGTTGGAAATGGAAAGAATTATATTCAGGTAAAATTAGCCATAGCTGGGCGATGCTAGGGTTATCTTTGGACTATACAAGAGAAAGATTTACATTAGATGAAGGATTAAATCATGCTGTTAATTATGTTTTTACAAAAATGTATCAAGAAGGTTTAATCTATCAAGGCGAGAGAATTATCAATTGGGATATTGCTAGTAAAACTGCTTTATCAAATATCGAAGTTATTTATGAAGAGGAAGAAGCAAGTCTATATTATTATGAATATCGTTTAGTAGATGGAAGTGGCTCTTTAGTTATTGCCACAACAAGACCGGAAACAATGTTTGCTGACCAAGCTTTAATGATTAATCCTAAAGATAAAAGATATTTGAAATATGTTGGGAAAGAAGTTTATATTCCATTAACTAATATCAAGATTCCAATCATCACTGATGATTATGTAGATATTAAATTTGGTACTGGTGTTGTAAAGGTAACTCCTGCTCATGATCCTAATGATTTTGAAGTAGGAAGAAGACATAATTTAGCTCAACCTTTATGTATGAATGAAGATGGAACGATGAATGCCTTAGCAGGCAAATATAATGGCATGGAACGTTTTGCTTGTCGTAAGCAAGTTTTAGAAGATCTTAAAAAAGAAGGATATTTTAGAAAAATCGAAAAGATAACACATGCCATTGGTCATAGTGAAAGAACTGGGGTTATTGTTGAGCCTAGATTATCAAAACAATGGTTTGTAAAGATGGACAAGTTAGCTTCTGATGTTTTAGAAATGCAAAATAACCCAGATGAAAAAGTAAACTTTCATCCTAAACGTTTCGAACGTACTTTTAAACAGTGGCTAGAAAATATTCAAGATTGGTGTATTAGTAGACAGTTGTGGTGGGGACATCAAATTCCTGTTTGGTATAAGGGGGAAGAGATTTATGTTGGAACAGAAGCTCCTAAAGGGAAAGGCTGGACAAGAGATCCAGATGTTTTAGATACATGGTTTTCAAGTGCACTTTGGCCGTTTAGTACGATGGGCTGGCCGGAAATAACTCCAGATTTAAAACGTTATTTCCCAACTGATGTTTTAGTAACTGGCTATGATATTATTTTCTTTTGGGTAGCTAGAATGGTGTTTCAATCAAAACATTTCTTAAATACTAGACCATTCAAAGGAGTTTTAATTCATGGTATAGTTAGAGATGAAATTGGTAGAAAAATGAGCAAATCTTTAGGTAATGGTATTGTACCAGAAGAGATGATTGATAAATATGGAGTAGATAGTTTAAGGTATTTTATTACTACTACAGTTTCTCTTGGAGAAGACTTAAGATTTTCTCAAGAAAAAGTAGAAGCTGCTTGGAACTATATAAATAAGATTTGGAATATTGCGCGTTATATTAAGATTCAATTTGATAATGCATCTTATAGTGGCGAAGAAATAGATAAAAAACAGTTAAGTTTACTAGACAAATGGTTCATTACTCGTTTACATAAAGTAATAAGAGAAGTTGATCCTCATTTTGAAAAGTATAATTTTGGTGAAGCAGCTAGAGCTATTTATCGCTTTATTTGGGATGATTTTGCATCTTGGTACTTAGAGATGACTAAAGTTGTCTTTACAAAATCTACAAGTAAAGAAAAGAAAATTAATACTTGTGCTGTTTTAAACTATGGTTTAAAGACAATTTTGAAATTATTACATCCATTTATGCCTTTCTTTACAGAAGAAATCTATCAAAAATATTATTCCCAAAGTATTGTAATTAGTTCTTGGCCTGAAATAGACAAGAACTTAAGATTCAATATAGGGGATAAAATGAATATAATTTTTGATATTATTACTAATGTTAGAAATATTAGAGCTGAATACAAAATAGGTAATTCTAAAAAAATTGATTTAGAATTTGAAACAAAAGATCAGTCAATTAAAAAAACAATTGAGGAAAATTTAGAATATTTAAAAAGATTCTGTAATTATGATAACTATCAATTTTTAGATAAAATTGATTTAAAAGATAAAGCTGTTAGAGTTTTGAAGGGCCTAACAATGGCACTTCCTTTAAAAGATTTAATTAATTTTGAAGAGGAAAAAGAAAAACTTAATTTAGAAAAAACAAAGTTAGAAAGTGAAATTAGTAGATGTGAAAAGATGCTTGAAAATCCTAACTTTGTATCTAAAGCACCAGCTAGTAAAGTTGAAGAAGAAAGGAATAAGTTAGAATCATATCGTAAACAATTAGGTGATGTTTTAGATTTGATTAAGAGTTTTAGTTAAGATGTTTGATAATGTAATTGAACTAATAAACTATATTGAAAACTTAAAAAAGTTACAAAAGAAAACTAATTTAGATCATATGCAATCGCTATGCGATTTCTTTTCCAATCCTGAAGATAAATTAAAGATTATTCATGTAGCTGGAACTAATGGTAAAGGGTCAGTTTCTAGTTATTTAGAAAATATTCTTTTAGAAAATGGGTATAATGTTGGGAAGTTTACATCGCCTTATGTCATAGTTTTTAATGAAAGAATTGCTTATAATGGTGCGAATATATCGGATGCTGATTTATTAAAGTATGGTAATTACATTATTAGTAAATTTGAAGAGATGGAAAAACAAGGAATATATAGACCATCATTTTTTGAGTTTATGACTATTCTTGCTTTTCTTTATTTTAGTAAGCAAAAAAATATTGATTATGCAATTATTGAAGTGGGAATTGGGGGCTTATTAGATGTAACTAATGTTATTAAAAATCCAGTTCTTACTATCACTGCAAGCATTTCTTTAGATCACCAAAATGTTTTAGGAGAGACAATTGAAGAAATTGCTATTCAAAAGTTAGGTATTTTAAAAGAAAAAGTTCCTCATATTGCATTATTGCAAGAAGAACTTGAAAGTATATTTATCGAAGAAGCCAAAAAGAAAAATGTTCCTTTATATTTTGTAGCAAAAGGCGATATTAAAGATTTGAAGTTAAGCTTAGAAGCAACAGAATTTAAGTTTCTTGGTAGGCGTTATAAAGTAAGACTTTTAGGTGAGCATCAAGCATACAATGCATCGCTAGCAATTTTAGGTACTAAAGTCTTAGAAGACAAAAAGCTAATTTTCTTAGATTATGATAAAGTGTGTAGAGGTCTTGAAAAAACATATTGGCCTGGAAGGCTAGAAATAATTTCTAAAAACCCACTTATGTTAGTAGATGGAGCTCATAATATTGGTGGTATAGAAAGCTTAGTTAACTTTCTAAAAGCAGTTAAAGATGATAAAAAAGTAATTGTTTATTTCGCTGTTAGTTCAAATAAAGCAAAAGATCAAATGATTTTCAAACTTGATGAAGTAGCAGATGAAATTGTCTTTTCTGAGTTTCATTACAAAAGAAGTGATAAAGCTATTAATCTAATTGACTATTCTCATATAAAAAATAAGCGAATTGCAAGTGAAGATGAAATTGAATTAAAAATAATTAATAATTCAGATCCAAATAGTTTGATTATATTTACTGGAAGTTTATATTATGTATCAGAAGTGATTAAAAAATTAAAAGCATAATTTGCTTTTAATTTTTATAATATAATTAAGGGTGATGAAAATCAAAGAAAATATCATGCTTAGAGAAATTCCAAGAGAAGAAAGGCCGAGAGAAAGACTAATTAAAAATGGTCCCCAGTCTTTAGCTACATATGAATTATTAGCTATTATTTTACGAACCGGTTATAAGAAAAATAGCGTTCTAGATGTTTCCAAGAATCTTCTTAGTAGATTTAGTGATTTAAATGAATTGAGTGAAGCAACGATTCAAGAATTAAAAACAGTTCCGGGTATTGGTGAGGCAAAAGCAGTAGAACTTTTAGCTGCTATTGAACTTGGTAAAAGAATCAATATTCCAAAAAGGTCACAAATTTCTCTTACTAATCCTAGTAATGTTTATAATTTTGTAAAGGAGAAGCTTCAAAACTTGAACCAAGAGTATTTAATAGCTCTTTATTTAAATTCTAAAAGTGAATTAATTCAAATGCGAACTATATCGGTAGGGGCTGTTAACTTAACAGTTTTTGATATTAAAAATATTTTAAAATGGGGACTAAAGTATTCATCAACGGCGATTATTTTAGTTCATAATCATCCATCTGGTGATCCAACACCATCAAGACAAGATATGAATGCAACTAAGGATATTATAAAAGCTGCTGCTACAGTTGATTTATCAGTAGTAGATCATTTGATTGTTGGGAAGGGGAGTTATTATAGTTTTTTAGAGAAAGGAATGATGAGGAGTTTATGAAAAAGATAACTGAAGTTATAATAGAAGGAAATATTTATTCTGCTTATTTTAAACGAAGTAAAAGAAGTAAAACTGCACTTAAAGTTACTGATAATTTAGAAATTATAATTAGTTCTCCTAAAAATTTAAGCGAAAATGAATTTAAAAAGATTCTAAAAAATACTAGTTTATGGATTGAATCAGAGGTTATCAAGAAAAAGAAGCTTTATGATGAAAGAAAAGTAAAGGAGTTTCAAGACGGTAGAGTTATTTGGTTAAATGGTAAATGCTATGATTTAGTTCCAAACAACAAACAAATAGCTAATCATCTAATTAAAGGTAATAGTATTTACATTTCTAAAAACTTTTCTTATAAAAAAATCTATAATGAAATTTTGGAAAAAATAGAAAAAATATTCAATAAATATAAAAGACTTTTAGATTTTGTTCCTAATGATACTATTTTAAATTTTAAATATTATAAAAGTAGATGGGGAGTTTGTTATTTTAAGAAAAAAGAAGTTATTTTAAATGAATTAATGGTGATTCTTCCTGATCATTTAATTGAATATATTGTAGTTCATGAGCTAGTTCATTTTAAATATCAAAGTCACGGGCGTTATTTTCATGATTTTTTAGAAAAACTTATTTCAGGTCATATGTTAAGGCAGAAGGAATTAAATTTTTTCACTAATATTTTATATAAAAAAGAGTAATTTTTATTTTCTTTCAATAATATACTTATTGAAGGAGAGAAGATTATGATTATGAATATTAAAATCAAAGAAACAAACGAAGAACCAAGTTTAAAGCAAATGTATTATGCTTATTATGCAAAGAAAGCGCGAGTGCGTTTAGGCCTAACATTAGAGCAGGCGTCAAAATTAGTATGTAGTTTGAGTTATATGAGTAAATTTGAAAATATGCTTGTAACTCCACCTGCTAAGTTTTTAAAACAAATTGAAAGAATTTATGGAATTGAATTTAAGAAAGTAGATTGGCTAAGAATTGAAACTATTTTAAATTCTTTATTAATTCATTTTTTAAAGGGTGATATTGAACCGATTAAAGAAGCTAGTGATGCTTTTGATGAATTAGATTTTTCAGCTACAGGGGCAATAGTAAAGGGTTATTATTTATTAATGATAAAAGATTATGATGGCTTAAGAAAAATATTTATTGAAATGAAAGATATTGTGAATAATATTTCCCGTAAAGAACAAATATTACTAACAATTCTAAAAATAGGTATGGACTTATCTAAGCATCAAACAGGTAATTTAAATCTTTTATTTACCGAGCTTGATAATGCGAAGATTACTGATAATTATACTTTATGGATAATTAATTATTATAAAGCTATTTATGCTTTTCATTTAGGCGATATACCAATGTTTCTTCATAGTTTTGATACTTTAAGAAAGAGAAATTATTTGTATAATCCGATTGATAAAATGATGATTTTAGAAATGCTTTACGTAAGGATTATTGTAAATGAGATGGTATTAGCAGAAAAAGCTAGTGTTTGGGAAGAAAATGTCAATGCATTTTCTGAAGTCATTCAAGATGATTTATTTTATTATAAGACTTTAATTGATTTAAGAAATCTTTATCGTTTTGGTATAGCTGATGCAATCTTAAAAAAAGATAAACAAAGAGAGCCTCGTTTTATGGCACTTATTGGAATTTGTGCTTATTTAAATAGAGTAGATAAAGTTTGTGAGCTATTTTTAAATCTTACTGAGAATTTAAGTGTTAAAGAAGAAGATGAAGTTCACGAAGTATTTATTAATTATTTAAGATTAAAACTTAGTGGTGCAAGTAGTGATGAATTGCTTGATGAACTTAAATATAAGATTTTTCCTTATACTACTAATCATCGTTATTCTTTATATGATCGTTTTTATAATTACGAGTTTGCAACAATCCTCGAAAGCCAAGCTAAATATAAAGCATCATACTTCAGACTAAAAGAATTACATTTTGATGGTTTGTTTTAAACGAAAAATTATTTAAAATAAAAGGGCTAATTGCCCTTTTTCTTGATAAAAAGCTTGTTTTGAGGTATAATAATATAGGTGAAAAATATGTCTTATTTAGAGTATTTAAATACTTATCTTAAATCAAAATTAATTGAAGAAATGGAAGAAGATGCTAAGATTAATAAAGTTCCAATTATTAGTAAAGATAGTCTTAGTTTTTTATTTATGCTTATAGATCTTAAAAAGCCAAAAAGGATTTTGGAAATTGGAACAGCTATTGGTTATTGCGCTATTAATTTGGCAAGTTTTGATTGTGATTTAATCGTAGATAGTATTGAAAGAGATGAAGCACTTTACAATAAAGCAAAAGCTAATGTTAGTAAGGCTAAATTAGAAAAAAGAATCAATCTATATTTAGCTGATGCACTTACTATTGATAATAATGAACTTAAATCTTATGATTTAATTTTTATTGATGGTGCAAAGGCTCAATATGAAAAATTCTTTAATAAATTTAAGAGCTTGTTGAAAGAGGGAGGGATTATTGTAAGTGATAATCTTCTTTTTCACAATCTTCTATTTGAAGAAAATGTAAGTAAGAATGTTAAGGGCTTAACTGATAAAATTAAGAAATATAATCTTTTCTTAAAAGAAAATGAAGAGTTTAAAACTTACTTTTTTCAAGTTGGTGATGGAATTGGAGTGAGTATAAAAAAATGAGTAAATTAATTACAGATTATACTAAAGCTAAAGATTTAAAACTAGATGTTTCTGGTTTTATTATTAATTTTAAGCCTTATTCTTTATTCCCTAAATATCGTTTTTCACTAGAAGAAGTAAAGAAAATTATTCCGAAAATTAGAAAAGAAAATAAATTAGTTTTCTTAAATATGGATGCTTTAATAAGAGAAAAAGATTTAGAAAATTTAAAAGAACTTCTTAAAATAATTATTACTTTAGATTTTGATTATTTAATCTTTCATGATTTTGCTATTTATAACTATTTAAAGAAAAAAGGTTTAGAAAATAAGCTAATCTATGATGGTAAAACAATGGTTACTTCTAAAAATGAGTTAGCGTTTTTTAAAAAGCAAAATTTAAGTGTTTTTGTAAGTAGAGAATTGAAAAAAGATGAGTTAGAAGTTATTAGTAAATTAGATAATGCTCTTTTAGAGGTATTCGGGTTTGAGCGAATTTTTTATTCTAAAAGACCTATTTTATCTTTATTTAAAGAATTTAAAAATATTGATGAACAACTAACTAATAAAGTTTATAAGTTAAAAGAAAAAGATGATCTTTATTTAGCTTATGAAGAAGATGGAGAGTATTTTGTTTATTTAGAGAAAATAAAATATTTATATGATGAGTTGAAAGATCTTAAAAATAATTTTAAATATTTGAAAATTAGTCATGCTTTTATTGAAGATATAACTTATGTTATTGATAAATATAATGACTTACTTAATGATAAGAATCTTGAAGAAAACAGTAAGCTTTTAGAAAAGTATGTAAATGAGGTAACACTATGAAAAAAGTAGAGTTATTGATACCAGCTGGTGATTTAGAAAGGCTAAAATATGCTGTTATGTATGGCGCTGATGCTGTTTATTTTGGGGGAATTAATTTCAGTTTAAGAGCTAAAGCTTCAAATTTTAGCTTAGAAGATATTGAAGAAGGAGTAAAGTTTGCTCATAAGCATAAAGTTAAAGTTTATGTAACTTTAAATATCGTTCCTCATAATGAAGATTTTGAGGGATTGAAAGAGTATTTAAAAGCTTTAAGTAAAATTGGTATAGATGGTTTAATAATTACTAGTTTTGCTTATTTAGATTTAGTAAATAAATATGCGAAGAATGTAGAAAAGCATATTAGTACTCAAAGTTCAGTAATTAATAGTGATGCAATTAAGTTTTATGAAAATTTAGGGGCTGAACGTATAGTTTTGGGCCGTGAACTTAATTTAGATGAGATAAAAGCAATTAAAGAAAAAACTAATTCAAAATTAGAAGTATTTATTCATGGGGGAATGTGTGCTGGTTTAAGCGGTAGATGTATTTTAAGTAATTATATGGCTGACCGTGATGCTAATCGTGGAGGATGTGCTCATTCTTGTAGGTGGAATTACTTACTAAAGTTAGAATCTGGAAAGCTTCATGACTTTACAATGGGGTCTAAAGACTTAAGCGCTTTAAGTTTAATACCAAAAATGATTGATCTTGGTATTGATTCATTAAAAATAGAAGGAAGGATGAAATCAGTTTACTATATTGCATCAATTACAAGAATCTATCGTGCTTTAATTGATGAATATTTAGAAACAGGTAAAATTGCAGACTTTAAGATTTATGAAGAAGAATTAAGAAGTGTTGAAAGTAGAGAAACGGCTACAGGCTTTTTAGAAGGGGATATTGAGTCTAATGAGCAATATTTTGATCCTAAGTTAGAAAATACACCTAAGAATTTCTTAGGTAAAGTTTTAGATTTTGACCCTAAAACTAATATAGTAACCTTAGAACAAAGAAACAATTTTAAAATAGGTGATGAAGTTGAGTTTATTTCACCATTTAAAAAAGCAATTAGCTTTGTAATTGAAGAGATGGAAAATAGTGATGGTGAAAAAATTGAAGTTGCACCACATCCACTAGAAATTATTACTTTTAAAGTTCCTTTTAAGTTAGAAGAAGGAACTTTAATGAGAAAAAAATAATGCTGGTAAAAAGTTAATAAATTTGATATAATAGAAACAATATATATAGGAGGCTTTAATGAAACATAAATTAACAGAACAAGGTTTAGAAAACTTTAAAAATGAATTAGATAATTTGAAAAATATAGAAAGGCCTAGAATTATTCAAGCTATCGCTGATGCTAGAGCTCAAGGAGATTTATCAGAAAATGCAGATTATGATGTTGCAAGAAACGAACAATCTCGTGTTGAGGCTAGAATTGTAGAGTTAGAAGAAATAGTGAAGAATGCAGTTATTATTGAATCTTCAAATAAAGATAATTTAGGCAAGAAAATTACAATTAGAATTTATAAAAACGCCAAACAAAAAAATGATTTAGAATTTTCATTTACATTAGTAAGTAGTAACCTAGAATCGTCAATGGAACCAGGTGCGATGAAAGTTTCTGCTGAAGCACCAATAGGTAAAGCAGTTTTAAATGCTAAAGTTGGCGATGAGAAGTTAGTGAAGACAGAAGCAAATTCAGAACAAAAAATTAAAGTAATAAGTATAAAATAGGAGGAGTAAAAACATGAAAAAGTATGCACCAAAATTAGATCCAGGATTTCGCCCAATTGGGGTTGAATTAGATGATTATGTATCGAGAGCCAAAAAGGCTGGAAAACACGAAATTACTATTTGTGTTGAGAGAAATGATGGTTACAATTATATTTATAAAGTTCCTGCTTTTAAAGATAATACAGGCCATGATGAAGAAACAATTTTACTATTAGAAAGAGTTGTAAAGACATTACTTTGGTTAAGTGGTGGATACAAAGTTATTATTAATGGATCAAAAGTTTTAGCTGAAGAACTAGCTAAACAATATTCATATGGTGGTAAAAGAGATTTCGATACTCATTTTATGGAAAGAGTTTACGAACAAAAATTTGAAGTTCGTTATGAAAGATGCAAACGCAAGCTTGTAGAGCATAAAGAAGTTATCGAAGTTCAAGGTGATTTATCTGGTCATCGTATTGGTTTTGATGCAGGTGGATCTGATCGTAAAGTTTCTGCAGTTATTGATGGTAAAACTGTGTTTGCAACTGAAACAGTGTGGAATCCAAAAACTAACTCTAATCCTCAGTATCACTATGACGGTATCGTAGACTCATTTAATCAAGCTAAAAAACACTTAAATGGAAGAGTAGATGCAGTTGGTATTTCAAGTGCTGGTATTTATATTAATAAAAAAGCAATGGTGGCATCACTTTTCATTCAAGTTGGTGAAGAAGACTTTAAAAAGCATGTGAAAGATATTTATATTAGAGCTGTTAAAGATACTTTTGGTGATATTCCATTTACAGTAGCTAACGATGGTGACGTAGCTGCTCTTGCAGGTGCTCGCGGGCTAAAAGATAATGGTGTATTAGGTATTGCCATGGGAACTAGTGAAGCTGTAGGTTATGTTGACTTAAATGGTAACTTAAGAGGTTATTTATCAGAGTTAGCATTTGTTCCTGTTGACTTAAATCCTAAGGCTATGGTTGACGAATGGAGTGGAGACTATGGCTGTGGTGTTAAATATTTTTCTCAAGATGGTGTTATTAAATTAGCTGAAGATAACGGCTTTAAATTTGAAAAGGGATTAACACCAGCGCAAAAACTTAAAGTTATTCAAAAATTAAATGATGAAGGAGATGAGTTTGCAGCGCAAATCTTCACTGATATCGGTATTTATTTAGCTTATACACTAGCTTATTATGCGAAGTTCTATGAGATTAAACACGTATTACTTATGGGAAGAGTTGTAAGTGGTAAAGGTGGCGAACAAATTACTAATACTTGCAATAAAGTATTTAAAGAAGAATATCCACATCTTGCTCATATTACTGTTGCATTACCAGATGAAGCTACAAGAAGAGTAGGTCAATCAGAAACTGCTGCAAGTATGCCTAGTACTAAATAATGAGTGTTTATATTCCAAAAAACTATAAAAGTAAACTTTCTTTAATTGAAACGCAAAAAGCAATTAAAGATGCTAAAGATATTTTTGAAAGAAAGCTAGCAGAGAACTTAAATCTTTTAAGAGTTTCTGCCCCATTGTTTGTTTATCCAGAGACTGGATTAAATGATAATTTAAGTGGAGTAGAACGCCCAGTAAGTTTTGAGATGAAATCAAATGGCAGAAAAGTTGAGATTGTTCAATCACTAGCAAAATGGAAAAGAGTTGCCTTAAAAAAATATAATATTCCTTTAGATCAAGGACTTTATACTGATATGAATGCGATTAGGAAAGATGAAGACTTAGACAACTTACATTCTATTTATGTTGACCAATGGGACTGGGAAAAGGCCGTTTCTAAAGATAAAAGAACTAAAGAATACTTAGAAGAGACAGTTGAGTTAATTATTAAAGCATTAAAAGAAACTTATCAAGTTTTAAACAAAAAATATGGTTTAGTAAATAAATCTTTAGAAGCTGATTTATGCTTTATTTCTAGTAATGAACTATATAATAAGTATCCAAAACTTAGTCCAAAGGAAAGAGAAAATGCAATTTGTATGGAAAAGAAATTAGTTTTCTTATCGCAAATCGGTAAAACTTTGGATAATGGAGAAACTCATGATTTAAGAGCTCCTGACTATGATGACTGGGACTTAAATGGTGATATTCTTATTTGGAGTGATGAGCTTAATATGGCAATTGAATTATCTTCAATGGGAATTAGAGTTGATGAAGAAAGTCTTTTAAAGCAGTTAAAAAAGAGTAAAGCTATGGAAAGATTAGAACTTCCTTATCATCAAGCTGTTTTAAATAAAGAACTTCCATATTGTATTGGTGGGGGTATTGGTCAATCTCGTCTTTGCTTGATTTTACTTAATAAAATTCATATTGGAGAAGTTCAAGCATCACTTTGGGATGATGAAGATCTAAAGATTTTAGAAAAAAATAAAATTAATATCTTATAATAAAAAGCCATTAATGGCTTTTTATTTTTACTTTTTAAGTAAAATATGGTAAAATATTGCAAGAGGTAAAAAGATGGGTAAAGTTTATAAGTATCTACCAATGGCATATTATAAAACTATTTATGATATTGGTTATGAAAAATATTATCAATATGGTAAAAGATATATTTTGTTTGATCTAGATAATACTCTAGCATCTTACGATCAAGCAACTTGTGATGCGAATGTTTTAAAGCTCTTGGATAAAGTTCGCTCTTTGGGCTATATTATTTTAATAGTTTCTAATAACTCGAAAGAAAGAGTTGATAAATTTATTGAACCTATTAATTGTTTATCTGTTCCGAGAGCGATGAAACCATTGAAGAAAGGATTTAAAAAGGCTTTAAAATTGCTTAATCTTACTAATGCAAGTGAAGTAATGCTTGTAGGGGATCAAATAATGACCGATGTTTATGGAGCACGTAAACTAGAAATTGACACAATTTTGGTAAAACCGATTAAAAAATCCAATGAAAATTGGTATACTAAATTTAATCGCTGGCGTGAGCAAAGATTATATAAACGCATTAAAAAGAAATACCCACATGTTTATGAAGAACTGAAAGAGTTGATAAATTGATTAAAATAGACAAAATTAAAGAACAACTTAAAAAAAGACTAAATGAAAAAGATGATGATCGCTATTTACATTCTTTAAGAACAGTTGAGATGGCTGAAAGAATAGTTCTTAAAAATAAAATTGATATAGATTTAGAAAAAGTTAAATTAACTGCTTTAATTCATGATTATTGTAAGAATGTAAGTAAAGATGAATTTTTAGGAATAATTGAAAAACACAATTTAGATTTGGATTTTTATAAAAAAACTAACTTTAAGATTTGGCATGCGCTTTTAGCTCCTTATATTATAGAAGAAGAGTTGGGAATTAAAGATAAAGAGATTTTAAATGCTATCAAATATCATACAACTGGTTATGAAAAGATGAGCGATTTAGATTTTATTATTTACTTAGCTGACTTAACAGAAAAGGGAAGAACTTTCCCAGAAGCAAATATGCTAAGAGATTTAGCCTATTTAGATTTTAAGAAAGCAGCTGTACTTACATGTTATTACCAAATGAAGGTATTAGAAAATTGGAAAACTGAAATACATCTCTATTCACTAGCGATGTATAATAATTATAAATATTTACTTAAGGAGGACAATTTGGAAAATTTAGTAAAAGTAAAAGACATTTTAGAAGGAATTAAATTACAAAATATTAAAATATATGATGTTAGAAGGTCAACACCTTTATATGATTATGCAATAGTAGCAACTGCATCTTCTTCAAGACAAATGCAAGCTGTACCGCTTCATTTAAAGAAGGAAGCTAGTTTAGAAATTCGTGGTGTTGAGGGTCCTGGTGATTCTTCTTGGGTATTAATTGATTTAAACTCAATTATTGTTCATGTTTTTTCTAAAGATCAAAGAGAATTATATGCTTTGGATCAAATTTGGGAAGATTTACCAAAATTACTTGAAAAAGAGGTGAAGTAATGAAGTGTACTATTGGTGTTGATATTGGTGGAACTGATATTAAACTAGGAAAATTCTACGGAGATGAGTTAGTAAAAGAAAATAGAATTGGTACAAACAAAGTTGAAAAAGGTAAATATATTTTAGATGATGTTTTTAAAGCTGTAGATGAACTGTTAGGAAATGATGAACTTGAAGGTATTGGTTTAGGTATTCCAGGGCCAGTAGTAGATGGTCATATTTTAGGCTGTGAAAACCTAGGCTGGGGACGTTTTGATATTACTTCAATAATCAAAGATAAATATCCTAATGTAAAGATAAAAGTTCTAAATGATGCAAATGCTGCTACAATAGGCGAATGGGCTTATGGTGGAGGGAAAAAATATTCTAGCTTTGTTTTAGTAACTTTAGGTACTGGAGTTGGCGGTGGAGTAATGATTGGAAATCACTTAGTTGAAGGTGTATCTGGTTCTGCTGGTGAAATAGGGCATTTAAAGGTAAATGTTGGGAACATGAGAAAATGTGCTTGTGGCTTATTTGACTGCTTAGAACAATATGCATCAGCTACAGGTGTAGTTATTACCGCTAATGAATTACGTATAGGTAGAAATACGAAGATAAATGATTATAGTGATGAAGAGATTACTTCTAAGTTAATTTTTGATCTTGCAAAAGATGGAGATGAAGTAGCTTTAGAAGTGGTAGATGAGATGATTCATAAACTTGCTTTAGGTTTATCGATTGTAGCTAGTGTTATTAACCCTGAAGCTTTTGTAATTGGCGGCGGAGTAAGTAAGGCTGGACAGTTTTTGATTGATAAATTAGAAAAAAAATTCTATAGCTATGCTTTCTATACTATTGAAAATACAGATTTCAAACTTGCAGAACTTGGAAATAGAGCTGGTATTTATGGTGCAAGTTACGCTGTTAGACATCAAGAGGTATAAAATTGGAAATTAAGACATTAACTGAATATGGCGTCTACAATTGGGATAACAAAGCTTATTTAATTATTAATAAATGTGAATCAATTTTAATAGAGCCTGTTATTCCCTATGAAGATGTGAAAGGCTATAATTTGCAAGCTGTCTTAATAACTCATTGCCACTATGATCACATATCCTTTTTAGATACTTATCTAAATAAAGGCTTAAAGTTTATTATGAGTGAAAAAACTTTTAAATATTTAAAAGATCCAACAATTAATGCTTCAAGAGGGAATTTAGAAGAAGAAATAGTGATAGATTTAGGTAGTGAAGATTTGTTTTTAATTGATAAAGATTTAGAGTTTTCTCTAATTGGACTAAAGGTCCAGGCTATTTTAACTCCAGGTCACACTAAAGATTCAACATCCTATTTAATTGAGAAGAACTTGTTTTCTGGTGATTTCTTGTTTAAAAGATCAATTGGGAGAATGGATCTTGCTTCTGGTTCTGAAAGTGATATGAAAAAAAGTATTAATAAAATTGTAACTTATGATATTGAAACTATTTATCCTGGTCATGGAAGAGATACAAGTTTAGATTATGAATTAAGAAATAATTCATTTATCAAAAGGTTTTTGAATGATTAAAGATTTATTGATAGAAAAACAAGATTTAAAATATAAAGATTTCACAATCAAACTATTAAACGATGATAGTGTTGAAGTTATTGGTGTAAGAGCAAAAGATATTAGAGATATTGCGAAGAAGGTTGATTTGTCTATTTTAGATGAAAAGACTAATATTTATGAAATTAGACTAATTAAAGCTTTATTGATAGCTAGGTCTAAAAAAACATTTAAAGAAAAGCTTGAATTATTAAACAAATTTATCAAACAACAAGAAATAACTAATTGGGCGATAACTGACACACTAGCAAGTGCTTTTAAGGATTTCAAAAAGAATTTAAGTGATGGAATGAAATACATAAAAGAGTTGCTTGTAAATGATGATCCATTTGTTGTGAGATTAGGGATAGTTTTTCTAAAATGTTATTATTGCAATGATAAATATTATAAAGAAGCAGTAGAATTAATTATGAATGTTAATATAGAACACTACTATGTGAAAATGGCTAAAGCTTGGGCTTTATGTGAATTTTATATTTATAATAAAGAAACTAAAAACTATTTTAAGAATTTAGATCAAGAAACTTATAAAATGACTAAACAGAAAATTAGAGATTCATTTAGAATTTCTAAAGAAGATAAAAAAATACCTATTTAATATAGGTATTTTTTATTGTAAACGATTTTCTTTAAAATAATTAGCACTTAACACTTGACATTGCTAATTATTGTGGTATAATATAATTAGTAATAAAAAGGAGGAGGAAATGCTTGAAGGAAGATTAAGAGAAGTATTAAAAGCGATTGTGGAAGAATATGTAAGAACTAATGAACCAGTTGGATCAGTTTCTTTAATTAACAATGAAAAATATGATCTTGACGTTTCTAGTGCTACAATTCGTAATGATATGGCATTATTAGAAAATATGGGTTTAATTATGAAGACTCATACTTCAAGTGGTCGTGTTCCATCTGAGGCCGGATATCGTGAATATGTAAGTAATTTACTAGAAGATGAACAGAATTTAAGACTGGATTCATTTCCTTTATTAGATGAGATTTTTTCTAGAAGTTATATTACTAGAGAAAATGCTTTAAGTGAAAGTTTAAATATTGTAACTAGTCTAACTGACTATGCAACTATGGCTTTAGGAAATCAAGGTTATAACAGTAAAATTAAGAAGTTAAGTATTATTAGAATTAGTTCTGATGTTGCTGTAATTTTAATGGTAACTGATAAAGGACATGTTGAAAGCAGAAAGATTAAGATTCCTGATGGTTTAAGTTATCAAGAATTAGAAAAAGTTATTAACTATTTAGATTATACTTTAAAAGATGCACCAATTTGGAAGATTGATCAAGTGTTAAGAGAAGAAACTTCCAAAGAAAGTTTGGAATATTATTTAGATTACTATGATGAAGTAATTTCTAGTTTCGTTCAAGTATTTACGAATATGGCTCAGGATAGTTATTATTTTAAAGGAAGAATGCAGATTTTAAATCAACCTGAGTTTAGTGATGTAGCTAAAGCAAAATCATTAATTGATTTAATTGAAAGTGGAGAAATATTTCAAGATATATCGATAGATAATGAAGGTTTAAGTGTAACTATTGGTAGGGAAAATAAAATTAAAGCAATGCAAGATTGTACAATAATTTCTATTCCTTATGAAACAAGTAGTGGGGAATTAGGTGCTATTGCCGTTTTAGGACCTACAAGAATGGAATATCATAAAGTAATTAGTTTACTTGAATATATCGCAAGAAATATTGAGAAAATTAAGTGAGGTGAATAATGAATAATCGTTATCGTGAAGAAGAAAGATTAGAAGAAGAACAAAATCAAAAGAATAAGAAAAAAGAAAAGACGATTGAAGTAAAAACTAAAAAAGAAGAAAAGAAAGCTAAGAAAAAAGAAGAAGAACAAGCTGAAGATTTAGAAATTTTAGAATTAAGAGCAGAAGTTGCAAAATTAAGTGATTTATATTTAAGAACTTTAGCTGAAGCTGAGAACTTTAAGAAAAGAATTAATGATGAAAGAATGAGAGAAAGAAAATATGCTAGTCAATCTTTACTTGAAAGATTAGTAAATGTTACTGATATCTTTGATAAAGCAGTTAATTCTAATGTAGATGATGAAAAGGTAAAAAACTTTTTAATAGGCTTTCAAATGATTAATAAAAACTTACAAGATCTTTTAGAAGATGAAGGTGTTACGAAGATAAAAGCTAAAGGGGAAGTTTTTGATCCAAAAGTGCACCATGCAGTAGAAACTGTAGTAGATTTAGAACAAGATGATAATATTATTGTTCAAGAAAGACAAACAGGCTACTACTATAAAGATAGGATTTTAAGACCATCTTTAGTTGTAGTAAATAAAATAAATGAAAATAATAAGGAGGAGATAGAAAATGAGTAAAATTATTGGAATTGATTTAGGGACAACAAATTCATGTGTTGCCGTAATGGAAGGAAATGAACCAAAAGTAATTACAAACGCTGAAGGTTCAAGGACTACACCATCTGTAGTCGCATTTAAAGATGGAGCAATCCAAGTTGGAACGATTGCTAAAAGACAAGTAGTTACTAACCCAGAAACTATTAGTTCAGTTAAAAGAGATATGGGTACAAATAAGAAATATAGAGCTAATGGCAAAGAATACACGCCACAAGAAATTTCGGCGATGATCTTACAAAACTTAAAGGCAACTGCTGAAGCTTATTTAGGGGAAAAAGTTACAGATGCAGTTATTACAGTGCCAGCTTATTTTAATGATGCCCAAAGACAAGCTACTAAAGATGCAGGTACAATTGCTGGTTTAAATGTTAAGAGAATTATTAACGAGCCAACTGCTGCTGCACTTGCTTATGGATTTGGTAAGAATGAACATGAACATAATATTTTAGTATTTGACTTAGGTGGGGGTACTTTTGACGTATCAATTTTATCTTTAGCTGATGGTACTTTTGAAGTTATTTCTACATCAGGAAACAATAGACTTGGTGGAGATGATTTTGACCAAAGAATCGTTGATTGGGTTGTAGAAGAATTTAGGAAAGAAACTACAGTAGATTTATCAAAAGATAAAATGGCAATGCAAAGAGTAAGAGAAGCAGCTGAAAAAGCTAAAATTGAATTAAGTGGAATTTTAAAAACTGATATTAGCTTGCCATTTATTACTATGGATAGCAATAACACTCCACTACACTTAAATTTATCAATTACTAGAGCTAAGTTTGATGATTTAACTAAAGATTTAGTTGAAGCAACACTAGTTCCTGTAAGACGTGCTTTAAGTGATGCGAAGATGACTTCAAAGGATATTCAAGAAGTATTGTTAGTTGGTGGATCTACAAGAATTCCAGCTGTTCAAGAAACAGTTAAAAAGGAACTTGGAAAAGAACCTAACAAGAGTGTAAACCCAGATGAAGTTGTAGCTATGGGTGCTGCAATTCAAGGTGGGGTATTATCAGATCATGTAAAGGATGTTCTATTATTAGACGTTACTCCTTTATCACTTGGTATTGAAACTTTAGGGGGCGTATTTACTAAATTAATTGAAAGAAATACAACTATCCCAACATCTAAATCACAAGTGTTCTCTACAGCTGCAGATAATCAACCAGCAGTAGATATTCACGTTCTTCAAGGTGAACGTCCAATGGCTGCAAATAACAAGACATTAGGCCGTTTCCAACTTGGAAATATTCCACTAGCACCTAGAGGAGTTCCTCAAATCGAAGTATCATTTGATATTGATGCTAATGGTATAGTAAGCGTAAGTGCTAAAGATTTAGGTACTGGTAAGAGCCAATCAATCACAATCAAGAGCAGTGAAAGCTTATCAAAAGCTGACATTGACCGTATGATTAAAGAAGCACAAGAACATGAAGAAGAAGATAAGAAGCGTAAAGAAAAAGTAGACTTACACAATGAATGTGAAAATATAATTTTTGCAGCTGAAAAATCAATTAAAGATTTAGGCGATGAAGTTAATGAATCTGAAAAGCAAGATGTAGAAGCAAAAATTAAAGATCTAAAAGATGCACTTAATGGTGATGATATTGATTTAATTAATTCTAAAAAAGAAGAATTACTTAAAGCAAGCCAAAATATAGCAGTTAAAGCCTATGAAAAAGCTGCTAAAGAAAAGGAAGCAAAAGAGAAAAAAGACGAAACAGTAGAAGCTGATGACGTAGTAGATGCAGATTTTACTGAACACAAATAGTAAAAAACGAGGTAAGGTATGGCTAAAAGAGATTATTATGAAGTATTAGGAATCAAGAAAGATGCTAATCAAGATGAAATAAAAAAAGCCTATCGTGAGATGGCTAAAAAATATCATCCTGATGTAAGTAAAGACCCTAATGCAACAGAAAAGTTCAAAGAAATACAAGAAGCATATGAAGTACTAAGTGATTCCCAAAAACGAGCTCAATATGATCAATTTGGCCATGCAGGTGCTAATCAAGGTTTTGGTGGTGGGGGATATACATATAGTGGTGGTTTCCCTAGTTTTGATGATATTATTAATGAGATGTTTGGGGGTATCTTTGGTGGATCTAGGTCTAACAGAGGTTCAAGGGCAAGAGTTGGCTCAGATATTAGAAAGCAAATTTCGATTACTTTTGAAGAGGCAGCTTTTGGTACTGAGAAAAACATCTCAATTACCAAACTAGATAACTGTAAGAAATGTAATGGCTTAGGGGCTGAAAGTAGTAAAGATATTAAAACTTGTCCTACTTGTAAAGGTAGTGGAAGGGTTGTTACAACACAAAGTAGTTTTTTTGGTACATTTCAAACAGAAACTACTTGTCCTACTTGTCAAGGAACAGGTAAAGTTATTACAAATAAATGTTCTGAGTGTAATGGTGCTGGAAGAGTTAGAACTACATCAACTATCAACGTTAAGATTCCAGCAGGAATTGATGATGGTCAAGGTTTAAGACTTTCTGGTTATGGTGAGGCTGGAACTAATGGTGGGGCTTATGGAGATTTATACATTTACGTAAGTGTTGGTAAACATGAAATCTTTACTCGCGATGGTTTAGATATCCTACTAGAAATGCCACTTACATTTAGTCAAGCTGCTTTAGGTGGAGAAATTGAAGTCCCAACAATCTATGGTACTGGTACTTTAAAAATACCAGCTGGAACACAAGCAGGAACTAAATTTAGAATTAGGGATAAAGGTATTAGAAGTGGTAGATCAAGCAAAATTGGCGATCAATGGGTTACAGTTAAACTAATTACACCTACTAAATTAACAGCTGAACAAAAAGATTTATTTAAAAAACTTTCTAAAACTGATGAGTCTAATGATACTATTTTTGATAAAATAAGAAAATGGTTTAAAAAATAATTAGAATAATGCTTACCCAAAGGTAGGCATTTTTCTTGTTAGTTATCGATAGTTTATTAAAGAAAAATATGATATAATATATTAAGGTGATTTATGCAAAGATATTTTATAGACCAAGTTGTAAAGGCAAAAGAAATTAAAATTAAGGATTCTGATTACCACCATATTAAAAATGTAATGAGAATGGTTAAAGATGATTTAATTGAAATAGTTGATTTAGATGGTTTTATTTACTTAGGTAGAATTTTAGATTTTAATAATAAAGAAGTAACGATTGCGATTGAAGAAAAATTATTAGAAAATAACGAGTTGAATATAGAAGTTACACTTGCTTTAGGATTAGTAAATCGCAATAAAACTGAAGAAGTTTTACGTAGAGCTGTAGAACTTGGTGCTAATAAATTTCTATCAGTTAAACTTAAAAGAAGTGTTATAAAGCATATTGATGATAAACTTGACCGAAAGGAAAAGATTGTAAAGGAAGCTTCAGAACAATCAAAAAGATCAAAGCTAATGGCTATTGAAGAAACTAAAACTTTAAAAGAGTTAATTGAATATAGTAAAGATTATGATTTAAGAATTTGTTGCTATGAAGAAGCTGAAAAAAACACTAAAAGTTTAAAGGATTTATTAAAAGAAAAACATAAAAAAATCTTAGTCTTAACTGGTCCTGAAGGTGGATTTGAAGAATCTGAAATTGAAATCTTAAAAGCAAATGATTTTAAAATAGTTTCTTTAGGCAAAAGAATCTTAAGAGCTGAAACTGCACCACTTGCGATAATGGCAATTATAGCTTATGAAAGTGAGCAAAACTAATGAAAATTAACTATTATTCTTTAGGTTGCAAAGTAAACTTATATGAAACAGAAGCAGTTTTAAATGAGTTTATTGATAATGGTTTTAAATTAGTAAGTTTTAAAGAAAAAGCTGACGTTACGATAATTAATACTTGTACAGTTACTAATACTGCAGACCAAAAAACAAGACAAATGATTAATAAAGCTTTAAGAAACAAACCAAAAGTATTGGCGATTATGGGATGTTTTTCTGCTTTGGACTATATGGAAATTATTGATGATAATGTTACTCAAGTTATTATAGGTACAAGTGAGAGAAGCAAATTATACGATTATGTAATTAAAGCTTTAGAAGATAAAAAAAGTTTTATTAATATTAAAAAACCTTTAGAAATTGATGTTTATGAAGAGTTAAAGTTAAGTCGTTTTGTAGATAAGACGAGAGGATTTGTGAAGATTCAAGATGGTTGTAATAATTTTTGTAGCTATTGTAGGATACCATATGCAAGGGGCAAGTCTAGAAGTAGAGCTAAAGATAATGTAATCTCTGAAATTCAAGATTTAACTAATAATGGTGTTTATGAAATAGTTTTAACTGGTATTAATACTGGTAATTATGGTAAAGATTTAGATAATTATAGTTTTTCTAATCTTTTAGAAGAAATAGTTTTAAAAGTAAAAGGTTTAGGAAGATTACGAATCTCTTCAATTGAGGTTACTGAAATTACAGATGAGTTATTAACTGTAATTAGTAAATATCCAAAACATTTTTGTAATCATCTTCATATTCCACTTCAATCAGGAAGTGATTTAGTTTTAAAAGAAATGAATAGAAAATATGATACTAATTATTACTATGAAAAGATTATGAAAATTAGAAAATATTTTCCTCTAATTAACATTACTACTGATTTAATGGTAGGATTTTATAATGAAATAGATGAAGAATTTGAAAAAGTAAAAGAGTTTATTAAGAAAGTAGAGTTTGGTGAAATCCATGTTTTCCCTTATTCAAGGAGAAAAGGAACTATAGCTTATGATGCTAAAAAAGATCTAAAAGGTGATCTTAAGAAAGCTAGAGTTCAAGATGTATTAAAAATAAATAATGAATTAGCCTTAAAGTATCAAGAAAAATATTTGAATCAAGTTTTAGAAATAGTTATTGAGAAAAATGAAAAAGGTATTTGTTTTGGTCATACAAGTAATTACTTAAAAGTAGAGTTTAAAGATAAAAACGGTAAAGTTGGCTCACTTGTAAAGGTAAGACTTAGAGAGTTAGGCTATCCAATAGCGAAAGGAGAAGTAATTGAAGTTTAAGAGTTTGAAAATTAAAAATTATATTCAAGATGCTTTAGTTGATCTAAATTTTCAAGATTTAACGCCAATTCAAGAAGAAGTTATTCCTAAAGCTTTAGAGGGACAATCAATTGTTGGGAAGAGTCCTACTGGGACTGGTAAGACACATTGTTTTTTAATTCCTATAGCTAATGAAGTAAAACCAAATTTAAAGGAAGTTCAAGTTGTGATTATTGTTCCAACACGCGAACTTGGGCAACAAATCTATGATGAGTTAAAAAAGATAACTAGATATTCGCCAGAATATATTGATTTAAGACTATATGTAGGTGGTGGTAGAAGAGATGAAGAGATTAAAAGATTAGAACTATCACAACCACAAGTAGTTATTGGGACTATTGGAAAAATAGAAGACTTAGCATTTAATGAGAATCTATTAAAGATTTATACTGCTAATGTATTGGTAATTGATGAAGCAGATATGGTTTTTACACCTGAAGACATGACAAGAATTGATCAAATTTTTGGTCAGTTTAAAGAAAACATTCAGTCTTTAGTCTTTTCAGCTACAATAACTGATGAGTTAAGTAGGTTTATTGATAAGTATTTAAATAAATCAGTAAATGTTGATTTAAGTGGCAAGAAAATAAGTAAAGATTCAATTAAGCATGTTTTTATTAAAACTAAAAATAAAGATAAAAATAATCAATTATTAGAATTGTTTAAAATTATGAATCCATATTTAGTTTTACTTTTTGCTAATACTTTAGAAGAAGTTGATAATTTAAGTAACTTTTTAGGTACTAATGGTTATCCTAATGTGAAGTTAGATAGTTCTTTAAAACCAAGAGAAAGAAGAAATGTTCTTGCAAGAATTAAAAAAGGTGAATATCAATATGTTGTTGCAAGTGATTTAGCAGCTCGTGGTATGGATATTACGGGGGTTAGTTTAGTTGTAAATTATTCGCTACCTACTGATATTAAATATTATATTCACCGAAGCGGTAGAACAGCTAGGTTTAAAGATACAGGTAAAGTAATTTCTTTACTTGATTTTGATGATGAAAAGTATTTAGCTAGATTACATGGTCGTGGTTTAGATATTTATTTTGGGGAAATTGTAGAGGGGATGTTTAAGGAAACTAAATATCAAGAAAGAAAGAAAAATAAATATGATGAAGAAATTGAAGTTCTTCATGTAAAGTATCCACTGCCGCCAAAAGTTAAACCAAATTATCGTAAGCGTAGAAAAGAAAAAATTGCAAAAGAAACAAGACAGATCAAAAGAAAAAGAGTAGAAGATATTTATAAGAGGAAGGCTAAAAATGATTAAGATAGGATCTCACGTAAGTAATAAAGGCGATGAGATGTTAGTAGGATCAGTTTTAGAAGCTGTAAGCTATGATGCTAATTGTTTTATGGTTTATTTAGGAGCACCTCAAAACTCATATCGTAAAGATTTTGATAGTTTTAGAAATAAAGAATTTCATAAGTTATTAAAAGAGCATAAAATAAATATTGATGATTTAATCGTTCATGCGCCTTATATTATTAATATGGCTAATCCTGATTTAGAAAAAAGAGAGTTTGCTATTGATTTTCTAACAAGAGAACTTTTATTAATGGAAAACTTAGGATTTACAAAAATGGTAGTTCATCCTGGAAATTCCTTAGGTGATGATAATGCAATAAATTATTTAAAAGAATCATTAATTAAGATACTAGATAACACTAAAAATACAAATACGATGATTTTACTGGAAACAATGGCGGGAAAAGGAACAGAAATCGGGAGAAATTTCGAGGAACTTGCTTTTCTTTTAGAAGGATTGCCAGAAGAAAGAGTTAATGTTTGTTTTGATACTTGCCATACTTTTGATTCAGGTTATGATACTTTTAATGATTATGAGGGTGTATTAGAAAAATTTGATGAAATTATTGGTTTAGAACGTATTAAAGCTATTCACTTAAATGATTCAAAAAATCCTCTTGGATCACAAAAAGACCGACATGAAAATATCGGCTATGGTTACATTGGTTTTGAAACATTATTGAAATTTGTTTATGATTCAAGGTTTAAAGATATACCAAAGGTTTTAGAAACACCTTATATTGATGGTAAAGCGCCTTATAAGGAAGAAATAGAAATGATTAAAATGAAAAAGTTTAATCCTAAATTAAAAGGAGAGTCTTAAAACTCTCCTTTTATCATTTTATTTATTTCATTTTTTAATTCTTTTACAATGTTTTCGGCTTTGATTTTTCTAATTGCTTGACCTTTTTTGAATAAAAGTGCTTCACCTTTTCCGCCAGCAATACCAATATCAGCATCTTTAGCTTCAGCTGGTCCATTAACAGCACAGCCCATAATTGCAACAGTTAGTTTTACATTACCTAAAGTGTTAAGAAAAGATTCAATTTCTTTAGTAATTTCCATCATATTGTATTCAGTTCTCCCACAAGTAGGACAGCTAATTAGAACTGGTTTATTATATAAGCCTAATGAAGCTAAAATATCTTTAGCAACACTAATTTCTTCAACTGGGTCAGCTGTTAGAGAAACTCTAATAGTGTCGCCAATTCCCTCATAAAGTAAGATTCCAAGGCCAATACTTGATTTAATCGTTCCCATTTGTTTTGGGCCAGATTCAGTAATTCCAATATGTAATGGATAACTATAGTTAGCATTTAAGACTTTGTATGCTTCAATAGTAGCTTCTAGGTTAGTAGATTTAACTGATAGAATAATGTTATGAAAATGAAATGATTCTAGAATTCTAATATTTCTAATTGCACTTTCAACTAAAGCTTCTTTAGAATTACCGAATTTTTCTGCTAGATCTTTTTCGATTGAACCAGAATTAATACCTATTCTTATTGGAATATTATATTTCTTACACTTTTCTACAATCTCCCCAATTTCTTCTTTGCTGCCAATATTTCCAGGATTGATTCTAATCTTATCAGCACCATTTTCTATTGCAAGTAAAGCAAGCTTATAATCAAACTGGATATCGGCTGCTAGGGGAATATGTATTTGTTTTTTTATTTCTTTTAAAGCAAGGGCATCTTCCTTAGAAGTAATAGCACATCTAATAAGTTCACAGCCTGCTTTTTCTAATGCTAGAATTTGACTAACAGTAGCATTGATATCACTAGTTTTAGTATTAGTCATGCTTTGAATTAAAATAGGACTATTACCACCAATTTCTTTATTACCAATAAAGATTTTTTTAGTTTTTCTCATTGTTAGTTTTCCTTTTTTTCTTATGCCTTTTTGGAGATCTGATTCTATTTTCTCTTAGGATATTGTAGATTGTAGAAGGGGCCATATCATAGCCAAATTCATCAATTAACATTTCTGCAAAATGACTAATTAGCATTCCTCTATTTTCTTTCTTACGATAAAGATCAACAATCTCTTTTCTTACCTCTTCGCTATAAGCAATAGGAGGACGATGGAATCTATTTTTATGGATTACACCATAATCTCCATAAGCATAAACTGCACTTTTTAAGTTTCTAACTTGACGTGTAGATATTTTTAAATATCGTGCTGCCCTTGGTCCATTATATTCTCCCATAATCGTTCTTCTAATGGCACGTAATTTTTTAGTTTCTTCTTTAGTTAATTTTCTTGGTTTTATCTCTACAACAGTACAATCACCAATAGTAGAAGTAAAAACATTGTATTTACTCATTTTATCGCCTTTCATAAAAAAAGATATTGTTTCAATATCTTTATTTCTTTGTTTTCTCTTTATGTAATGTTTGTTGTCTACATCTAGGGCAGTATTTTTTCACTTCAAGACGATCAGGAGTGTTTTTTTTATTTTTTTCTGATAGATAATTTTCCTCTCCACAAACTGTACATCTTAAGATAAATGTTACTCTCATAATATCCTCCTGTTTATCTTTGATATTATACTATAAAAGTGCCTGAAAAGCAAGAATTATATTAATTATTTTTGGCTTTTTCAATTGCCTCTAATCTTTCTTTTAAGGCTTTTTCATATTTTCCTGTTTCTTTTGGATCATAATATTTTGCATCCTTAATTATATCAGGTAGGTATTGTTGCTTTACCCAAGCGCCTGGATAATCATGAGGATATAAATAACTCTTTTGGCTTGGATCAAAAGAATAAGTGTTTTTCAAATTAAGTGGAATTGGACCTGTTTTACCTTTTTCAACATCCTCAATCGCTTTACTAACTGCTAAATAAGCTGAGTTAGATTTTGGTGATAAAGCAAGGTCAATTACAATAACAGATAGTGGCAGTTTAGCCTCAGGCATCCCCAAATCTAAAGCTATTTCGCATGCTGCATGAACTTTTGGCCCAAGTCCTGGGTTTGCTAAGCCTATATCTTCATAACAAATTGCATAAAGCCTTCTAATTAAAGGAAGTAAATCATCAGCCATTAAGAGTCTTGCAAGATAATGAAGAGCTGCATTAACATCAGAACCTCTAATTGATTTTTGCAGGCCACTTAAAGTGTCATAGTAGTTTTCACCATCTTTATCAATTGAAACAGACGCAATTTGAATTGTTCTTTGGACATCATCTAAGCTTACTTGCTCTGTATCAATTGTATTTACAGTTGCTTCTAAGTAGTTAAGTAATGATCTTACATCGCCATTAGCGCAAGAAATAAGATATTTCTTGGCGTCATTTGAAAACTTATGATGTGATTCTAAGTGTTCTAAGCCATCGTAGAAGATCTTTTCTAAATCTTGATATTGTAATGGCTTAAGACGATAAATTAAAGTCCTAGATCTTACCGGTGGATTTAAAGAATGATAAGGATTGATTGTAGTTAAACCAATGATTGTAATTGAACCATCTTCTAAATGAGGTAAAAGATAATCTTGAATATCTTTTTTCATTCTATGAATTTCATCAATTATTAAAATAGAATCTGAATGATTATCAATAATCTCTTTTAGGGTAGCTTTATTATCGTTAGAAGCATTAAATAATTGATATGGTCTATTTAATTCATTAGCGATAACAATTGCTAAGGTAGTCTTACCAATTCCAGGCTCACCATATAAAACAAGTGATTGAAGTTTATTGTTTTTAACCATCCTAAAAATAGGACCATTTGTTCCTATCAAATGATCTTGGCCATAGATATTACTAAACTTTTTTGGTCTAATTCTTGATGCTAATGGTTCCATAACCCACCTCTAAACTATTTTAACACAAATAATGGTGAATGTAAAATTAAATCTATTTAAAAATATGACAAAATGTGATATAATATGTCTATCTAATATATAAGGAGTAGATTATGAAATTAAAAGATTACATTGCAACAGTTAAAGATTATCCAATTGAAGGAATTATTTTTAGGGATATTACGCCTTTAATGGCTGATGGCAAAGCTTTTCGTGAAGCTTGTAAGATTCTAAAGGAATATGCAATTGAGCGTGGTGCCGAGGTAATTGTTGGACCAGAATCAAGAGGTTTTATTTTTGGTTGTCCAATTGCTTATGATTTAGGAATAGGATTTGTTCCTGTTCGTAAACCAAATAAATTACCACGTGAAACAATTCAAGTTGAATATGCATTAGAATATGGTACAGGTACTTTATGTATGCACAAAGATGGGATTAAAAAAGGTCAAAAAGTCTTAATTATTGATGACTTACTAGCAACAGGTGGAACTATGGCTGCGGCAGCAGAACTAGTAGAGAAATTGGGAGGAGAAGTTGTAGGCCTTGGTTTCTTAATTGAACTTGAAGATTTAAAAGGAAGAAGTAAATTAACAAAATATAATATTAAAACCATTATGAAGTTTTAATAACTAACACTTTATGATATAAAATATAGAAGAATAGGAGGACTCTAAAGATGAAACATACTTTTGACGATGTTTTAAATAAAGCAAAAGAATATATTTCAAACGAACAAAGCTTAAAGTTGATTACTGATGCTTATCTTTTAGCACGCGATCGTCACGAAGGTCAGTTTCGTAAATCTAAAGATCCTTATATTCAACACCCTATTGAAGTTGCTTATATTTTAGCTGAACTTCAAACTTCCCCTCAAACAATTGCTGTTGGTTTTTTACACGATGTTTTAGAGGATACTGAAGAAACAAAAGAAGATCTAACCGCTAAGTTTGGTGAAGATATTGTTAGTATGGTCGATGGTGTTACTAAGATTGGTAAACTTAAGTATATGACTAAGGAAAAAGCTTTAGTTAGATCACACCAAAAGATATTATTAGCAATGGCTAAAGATATTCGTGTGGTTTTAGTAAAGCTAGTTGATCGTGTTCATAATATGAGAACATTAGAGCACTTGCCAAGAGAAAAACAACTTAGAATTGCTCAAGAGACTTTAGACTTATATGTACCTTTAGCTCATAGAATCGGTATGTACCGAATTAAAGCTGAACTTGAAGATACAGCATTTAAATATTTAGAGCCTGAAACTTATCAAAGTGTCACTAAAGAAATCACAGAACAACGCGAAGTTCGTGAAGAAGATATTAAAAGGATGAGTGATGCGCTTAAGGTATTGTTAGATGATCATCATGTAAAGAACTATGAAATTAAAGGAAGATTAAAAAATATTTATAGTATTGTTAAGAAGATGCAAACTAAGCAACTTCGTATTAATGAAATCTATGATCTTATGGCCTTAAGAATTTTAGTTCCAACTGTTGAAGCTTGTTATCAAGTATTAGGTTTAGTTCATGGTTCTTGGAGTCCAATTCCTAAGAGGTTTAAAGATTATATTGCAACGCCAAAACCAAACCTTTATCAATCATTACATACAACGGTTGTAGGGATTGGTGGTAAAGTTTATGAAATCCAAATTAGAACTTTTGAAATGGATGCTGTAGCTGAATATGGTGTTGCCGCTCACTGGGCTTACAAAGAGTCAAGACAAGGATTTACTTCAGAAAAAGCCCAAATGGAAGTATCTAGTAAACTAAAATGGTACCGCGACTTACTTGAATATGTAGAGATGGATGGCGAAAGTGATTTTGATCCATTAAGTGATATTAAAGAAGATATTTTTAGTGCTAACGTTTATGTCTTTACACCTAAAGGAGATCCACTTGATTTTCCTCAAGGTTCAACACCTTTAGATTTTGCTTATCGTATTCATACCGAAGTTGGTGACAAAACAGTAGGAGCAATTGTTAATGGTAAGATTGTGCCATTATCATATAAACTGCAAACTGGCGATGTTATTGAAATTAAAACTTCAAAACAATCTCAAGGTCCTAATAAATCTTGGTTAAAGCTTGCGAAAACTAGACATGCTCGTCATAAAATTACGTCATTTTTAAATAAAAAACAAAGAGACGATTTTATCAAACAAGGAATTGATTCGTGGGATAGAGTAGCTAAAGAAGAAAGATATAACGGCCCTAAATTAGATGATAGTTTAATTGAGAGTAAGTTTTCTAAATATAAGATTGATACAGTAGAAGATTTCTATTATGAAATTGGTAAAAATAATATTTCTCCTAAGGCTGCAATGAATATTTTAAGTGGCGATTTAGATCAAAAAACTACTGATGAAATCTTAATGCAAACAATCAATGAGAAAAAGACAAATTTAACACGCCAAACCAGTGCTTTAGGAGTTATTGTAGAGGGATTGGATAATGCGAAGATTAAACTTGCAAGTTGCTGTTTTCCACTTTATGGTGATGAAATTATTGGTTATATAACTAAAGGAAGAGGAATAGTTGTTCATCGTGCAAATTGCCCTAATATTTCTGAACATGAAATGCAAAGGACAATACCACTTTCTTGGGATACAGCAGATAATAATCACACCTATGAGATTATCTTAACTATTTCTTCATTTAATAGGAATAATATTATCGCAGAAATAATTAATGTATTAAACTCAATGAAAGTTTATATTAAAGCAATTAGTTCAAAAGAGATTAATGGAGGAACTGATATTCTTACTGATGTCAGAGTTGCAATTCAAGACACTAAAACTTTAACTAATGTTATTGTAAACTTACAAAAGATTTCCGATATTTATGAAATTAAAAGAGGTACAAGATGAGAGCAGTTATCCAAAGAGCTAAAGATAGTAAATGCGTTATTGAAGGTAAAGTTACAGGCAAGATTAACTTTGGTTATGTTGTTTTAGTTGGTTTTACTGAAGGTGATAACTTAGATACTGTTAAGAAAATGGCCAAAAAGATTGCTAACTTAAGAATCTTTAATGATGAAAATGGGAAAATGAATAAATCAATTTTAGATGTTAAGGGTGAGATTTTATCAATTTCTCAGTTTACGCTATATGCAAACACTAACTCAGGTAATAGACCTTCATTTACTGAAAGTTTAAATCCGGTTGATGCAGAAAACTTATATAATTTGTTTAATTTAGAACTTAAAAACTATGGAATTAAAGTAGAAGAAGGTATTTTTCAAAGTGAAATGGAAATATCTCTTACTAACTTAGGTCCAGTTACTATTACACTAGAATTTTAGGATAGAATTTTTCTATCCTTTTTTTCATATATTTATGATATAATATAGGGTAAGGAGAAATACTATGAGTTTAAAAGAAAGATATGATGCTCTTGCTAGCATGCCTTTAAGTTTAAATGATTTACCTAAACTAGAAGACTTAGTAAAACTTGCAAAGATTCAAGGGGAAAATGAAATTAGTTATTTATCTCGACTATTAATTATTGATCTTTATTTGGAAAATAATATGTTAGATCAAGCTTTTGAGATGGCAAGTAATGCGATAAACAACTTAAACATTATTAATTATCCAAAAATTTATGCTTCTTATTTAGAGGAAATCATTTATATTTGTATTTCTAAAAAGAATTACAAATCTGCTTATCGTTATGCTTTAATCAAAAGAAACTATTTAGATGATAATAATAGTGATGATGTTAATCGTTGGTATTTAGAGATGAGTTATATTTTTGCAGAGTTAGACCAAAAAGATAAAGCAATTACTAACTTGCTAGTTATTCTTAAAAATAATCCTTCAATGGAGTTAGAATCTTTAATATTATCTAACCTTGCTAAACTTTATATTGATGAAAAAGAACTAGGCAAAGCTAAAGATGCTATTATTAAATGTTTACCTCTAATTAAAAGATTAGAAGATTATGAGGGCTTAGAATATATCAATTATTTAAATGCAAAACTTTATGTTTTAGAAGATAATTATTTGATGGCTAAAACCCAATACCAAGAATTATTCAAAGAAAGAGTTGAACTTGAACCAAGTTTTTTGGGTATTGGTAATGAATATTTAAAACTGTTATTAGACTTAAAAGAATATGAGTTAATGTTTGGTTTTATCAATAAATATCGTTCTTCATATTTATCTAGTAATGATATTTATAATAAGAAACTCTTTTTAGAACACAATTTACTAGCTTTAGTTTCTAATAATATGCAATATAAAAATAGTTTTTATTCTTTAATTATGCAAATTATGAATTTAGAGCAAGAAATTAGAAAGAGCGAAAACTTACTTTTCCATAATATTAATGAAGATGATAAATATTTAGAAGTAAATGCTAAGTTAAACGAAGCAATTATTAAAATTGAAAATACAATTCACTTAACTAAAATCTTATTTGAAAAAGATGATATTAGGTCAAGTCTAATTAGCTTTTTTACTGAATTAAATAAATATGCATCATTTGATTCAAGCTTGTTAGTTGTCTTTAGTGAAACTAGTTTTGATAAGCTTCCTGATTTCTTAAGAAATAAAGATCGCATTAAAAGCTACAATTACAAAAAAGAAAGACTATATGAAAGATGGCTAACATATACTGATTTAGAACACACTGTTTTAGAAAAGATGATGATGGAAAATCAAACAATTATTGCATCTGATGTTGAGGCAGTAAACTATGAAACGATTCTTCAAGGACCATCATATCAGGCAATGAAGATTTCTGGTTTAGTAGCCGTTCCTTTATATTTCCATGATGATTTATTTGCTAGCGTCATCTTTAAAGACTCATCTTCAAAAATGATGGAAAATGAAAATATTATGTTATTAAAACTAGGAGCATCGCTTCTTACATATTACTTAACAGCTTATTTTCAAAAAGAAAATGAAGAATTTCAATCTAATGTTTTAAACTTGGCAATTGAGTCTTTACAAGAAGGGATGTTTTATTTAGATCTTGCGAAAGATCAAATGATTATTAATGATGCTTTACAAAAGTTTTTAAATGTTCATAATCCTATTCTTGCAAGATCAGAATATAAGAAACTAATTAGTCCTAAACACTTACAAGACTATGAAATAGCATATAAGAATATTCATAAACTTGAAGCTAAAGAAATACTTTATAGCTTGCAAATTAAAGATCAAGAATATTTAGTAAAAGAAAACTTAAGACCTTATATTTCAAGTGAAGGTAAGCTTGTTACGTTTGTAGGGACAATAACTAAGTTAGAAGAAGCAAGTAAATTAAAAGTTGCTGACTTTAAAACAACAGTAAACAATCAAACTGATTTTCAAAATAAATTAAAATTAGAAGAAGATAAGTTGAAAGATTTAGAATATAAATTTACAGTAATTGCTTTTAGAATTACTAACTTAGATAAGTTTACTTACCAACAAGATTTAC